>Ga0153924_1001558_pt1 | contig 11053 bp, 11 predicted proteins | sample TSNJ008MetaG_FD_104709 | JGI IMG/M metagenome (GOLD analysis project Ga0153924, IMG submission 104709) | Attine ant fungus gardens microbial communities from New Jersey, USA - TSNJ008 MetaG | ecosystem: Host-associated > Fungi > Mycelium > Unclassified | place: USA: New Jersey, Wharton State...
AACGGCGTCGAGCTGTACTGGGACCGCGACCGCACCGAGTGGTCGTGGACGCACGGCATGGTCGACATGGACACGAAGTACGTCGACCCGAACGCGTTCCTGCAGGAGCACCTGACGCAGGACGCCCTGGACACCGCCGCGGAGCGCCCGGGCAAGGTCGGCCACGTGCACCTGTCGGTCGGCGACGTCGCCAGCGCGAAGGCGTTCTACGTCGACAAGCTCGGCTTCGCGACGACGGCCGGGTGGGGTGAGGCCCTGTTCGTCAGCGCCGGCGGGTACCACCACCACATGGCGATGAACACCTGGAACTCCCGCGGGGCCGGGCGCCGCCAGCTCGCCCTCGGGCTCGGACTCGTGCGGATCGAGGTGCCGGGGGCCGACGACCTCGGCGCCCTCGTGTCGCGCATGCACGACACCGGGGTGCAGACCGCCGACGACGGCCGGACGGTCGCGTTCGAGGACCCGTGGGCGAACCGCATCGAGGTGACCGCGCCCGGTCGCGGCTGACGAGCGGGTCGCGAGGGGCCGAGTCTCGGCTGGCTGCCGCCGGTCAGGCGCGGTTCGAGATCCCGCCGTCGGACGTCAGCAGCTGGCCGTTCACCCAGGCGCCCTGCTCCGAGCAGAGGAACCCGACGAGCGCCGCGGTGTCCGACGGGCGTCCGAGCCGGCCGAGCGGCGTCCCCTCGACCGCCCAGCGCTTGACGTCGTCGGACATCCACCCGGTGTCGTTCGGGCCGGGGTTCACGACGTTCGCGCTGACGCCCAGGCTGCCGAGCTCCTTCGCGGCGCCGAACACGATGCGGTCGAGCGCACCCTTCGAGGCCCCGTACGGCAGGTTGTACGCGATGTGGTCGCTCGTCAGTGCGACGATCCGCCGACGGTCGCGTGGTGCGGCGTCGCCGGCGCGCTCGAGTGCGGCCGCGTACGCCTGCACGAGCAGGAACGGCGCGCGGGCGTTGACGGCGAAGTGCCGGTCCCACGACTCGACGGTCGTGGTCCGGAAGTCCGAGTCCACCGATTCGCAGTGCGACATCACCAGCGCGGTGACGGGCGCGCCCGCCTCCGCCTCGGCACGGCCGACCAGCGCGGCAGCCTGTTCCGGGTCCTCCAGGTCGACCGGGAGGCGCGTCACGCGTGCACCCACCGACTCGCACTCCTGCACGACGGACTCGACCCCGTCGGGATCTGCCCCACCGCTCACGCGGTCGTCGTACGGGCCCCACCACGAGATGGCCAGGTCCCAGCCGTCGGTCGCCAGCCGGGTGGCGAGCGCCGCGCCGATGCCGGCTCTGCGGCCCACGCCGGTCACCAGGGCGAGTGGTCGTGCGGACGTCATGCGGGCCTCCTCTTCGGTGCTCCGTCGCACCGATCGCCACCCAGTCTGCCGGAACCGGGCACGCGCGTGGCCATCGCACTCGGCGTCCTGTCGGCGAGGAGCGGCACGCGAGGGCCAAGATGGACGGATGCCACGCACACGACCACCGCTCGGACGAGGACCCCGCGGCGGTCGTCCGGACCCGCGCGACCTGCCGATCGAGCACGTCCGTGACCGGATGTCGTCCTACATCTACGGCAACATCACGGTGCTCGCCGCCGCGATCGCCGTCGACCCGGCCGCGATCCACCACGGTTCGGCGATCTGGGCCGTCCTGGCGACCGCGGTGCTGACCTACCTGGCGCACGTCCTCGCGCACCTGGTGGCGCACGGGCTCGGCGGCGACGAGTCCGAGACCGACGACGCCCGGCGCGAATCGGTCGCGACGATCATGCGGAACGCGAACCCCATCGCGACGTCCGGGCTCATCCCCGCGGTGCTGTACGCGGTGGCGTGGGCCGGGTGGATCCCGGCGGGGTGGGCGCAGACGGCGGCCCTGGTCATCCTGGTGGTGCGCATCGGGATGGTCGGTGTCTTCATGCAGCGGTTCAGTGGCAAGCGCCCCACGTTCCTCGGGCTCTGGGGCGGCATCGTGCTGGCCGCCGTGGCGTTCGTGATCGGTCTCGTGAAGGTGGTGTTGACGCATTGAGTGCCGCCGAGTCCGAGCCGAAGCCGAAGCGGGCCGGCTGGAGGTTCCTCCGCGACCTCGTGGTCATCGTCGTCGTGGCGCTGCTGGCGTCGTTCCTGGTGAAGACCTACCTGGTCCGGGCCTTCTCCATCCCGTCCGGGTCGATGGAGAACACGCTGCTCATCGGCGACCGCGTGCTCGTCAACGAACTCGTCCCCGGCGCCGTCCCGCTGCAGCGCGGTGACGTCGTCGTGTTCCAGGACCCGGGCGGCTGGCTCGGCACCGGGCAGGGCGACGACCTGATCAAGCGCGTCATCGGTCTGCCGGGCGACACCGTGTCGTGCTGCGGCACCGGTGGTCACCTGTCGGTGAACGGCCACCCGGTCGACGAACCGTACGTGGTGCCCGAGATCGGGTCGGACCGGGTCTCCGGCACCGACTTCGACATCACCGTGCCGGAGGGGCGCATCTGGGTGATGGGCGACAACCGGTACAACTCGGCGGACTCGCGGGTGCACGGCACGGTGCCGGTCGACGACGTGGTCGGTCGTGCGTTCATCACCACGTGGCCGGTGTCGCGGTGGACGGTGCTCTCGCGGTACGCCGACGAGTGGGACCAGGTGCCGGACCCGTCCTGAGCGGTCCTGAGCGGTCCGGGGCGGTCGTTGCCCGCCCCGGCCGTCCGGTGCGGTAGCGTTCCGGTTCCCGGGCCGGACCGTCCGGCGCAGAGCGGGGGGAGGCACTGTTCCGATGGACGCTGTGCCCGACGACGCTGCGCCGATGGACGCTGTGCCCATGGACGCTGCGCCGATGGACTACGTGACCGGGGGTGACGCGGACCTGTCGATCCGGCGCATCGGGACGCCCGGACACCGGTCCGGCACGATCGGGCCCCGTCCGGACCACGTGGTCTTCTGGCTCGCCGACGGCCGTGCCCGTCTGACCGCGGACGACGGCTCGACCTGGGACGTCGGCGCCGAACGCCCGATGATGCTCTCCGCGTCCGTGGCGTACGGATTCGACACCGACGCCACAGCCATGACCCTGCTGCACCTGGCGCCGGCCCTGCTCGGCGACCGCGACGGCGTGGCCGAGTTCCGCCAGCCGGACGCCGCCGACCCCCGGATCGAGCCGCTCCGGGCACTGCTGCGCGACGTCACCGATCGGGTGCTCGACCCGGCGCTGCCGGCCGACGAGCGGGCCGCGGTGAACCGGCGCATCGCCACCGTCGTGCTGTCCACGTTCGCGCCGTCGCGATCGGACGTCGAGCACCGGATGCGCCGCGCGATCCGCTTCGTGCACGACCAGGCCGGCCGGCCGCTCTCGGTGGGTGACATCGCGGCCTCGTGCGGCCTGACCGAGCGGGGCGTGCAGGCCCTCTTCCGCCGGCGTCTCGGAGTGACGCCGATGCAGTACCTGCGCGAGGTCCGACTCGACCGGGTCCACCTCGAGCTCGGGCGCTCACGCTCCGGAGTGCTGCTGGTGAGCGACGTCGCCCGACGGTGGCAGTTCACGCACCTCGGACGCTTTGCTGCGCACTACCGCGCGCGCTTCGGCGAGCAACCGCACGAGACCATCGCCCGAGGACCCGGCGCCGTCTGAGAACCGCGGTTCTCACGTACATTGCGGATTCCGGCTATCCTGCATCCGTGGATGCGCGACGGTCCGGTCTGGGTCAGTACCTCCGCGCCCGTCGGGCACTCGTCCAGCCCGAGGACGTCGGACTCGCCCGCGAGCCCGGACGCCGCGTCGAGGGGCTGCGGCGCGAAGAGGTCGCCCGGCTCGCCGGCATCAGCGCCGAGTACTACCTCCGGCTCGAGCGCGGCCGTGACCACCAGCCGTCCGACCAGGTCCTGGTGGCCCTGGCCCGGGCGCTGCGGCTCGACGGTGAGGCGCTCGACTACGTGCGGCGGATCGCCCACGCCGAGCGCCGACGGCCCCTGGGCATCGACCCGCCGGCCATCGACGACTCGGTCCGTGCGCTGCTGGCGCAGTGGGCGCACACCCCGGCGTTCGTGATGGACCGGAACCAGGACATCATCCTGTCCAACGCGCTCGCGAGCGCGCTCGGACCCGGGTACATGGAACCGGGCGCCAACCTCGTCCTGCAGATCTTCACCGAGGCCTCGCGGCAGCACGCCGTGGACTGGGAGCAGACCGCACACCGCGTCGTCGCCGCCCTGCGCCTGCACGCCGAACCCGAGGACCCCCGCCTGCAGGAGATCGTCGGGACGCTCACCCTGCAGGACCCGGACTTCGCCCGCATCTGGGCACGGCACGACGTCGCCGTCCAGCGCACCGGGACCTCACGGCACTGGATCGACCCGATCGGGTGGATCGAGTTCCGCTGGCAGAACTTCGCGATCCCCGGCAGCTCCCACGTGCTCGTCACCTTCTGGGCCGACCCGGGCACCCCGGCAGCGGCGGCCGTCGCCTACCTCGCGGCGCAACTCCGACCCGACGTGCGGCGGACGGGTGCCGACGCGCTGCGGACGAGTGCCGACGTGCTGCGCACGGCACCGGTCGACGGCGAACCGATCAGCGGCTGAGCACCGCGCGCAGGGCGTCGAGGTGCGCGGCAGCGTCGTCGTCCGCAGCGGTCCAGACGACCAGCACGTGCTCGGGGTCCTCCTGCCGCCGGAACTGCTCCCACCGCAGCAGGAGCCGTCCGACGAGCGGGTTGTCGAACGTCGTCACGCCACGGTGAGCAGCCCGGTCGGCGCCGGCCGCCCACTCGCTCGCGAAGGCCGGGCTCCTGGCCATCAACTCACCGAGGAGCTGTCGGAACCGCGTGTCCGCCTCGTGCTGCTCGAGCGAGTCCCGGAAGGTCGCCGCGGTGCGGTGGGCCTCGGCCTCCCACCCGGCGACCGAGTCCTCGACGTGCGGGTTCAGGAACGTGAACCGCGCCAGGTTCGTGCCGACCGTCAACGACGCCGAGACCGCCCCGGCGAGCCGGTTCGCCGCCACGACGTCGAGGTACCGGTCGAAGACGACGGCCGGTTCGGCGAGTGCGTCCACGAAGTCCTGGGCCGACGTCGTCGTCGTGCCGTCCCCGTTGTCCATCTTGCTCACGCTAGACGTTCCCCTCGGGGCGAAGGGGGTCCCGCGAGGACCCGGCTCGGCCGACGGCGTACCCGCCCGCGCGGACCACGCGGCGTTCCCGACGGTGCAGGGGCCGCCACCCGGGTGCGGCGGGGCCGATCGCTGCGCTGCCTGGGCACGGCAGGGACAGGACGGCCGGGGCCGGCCGGACCTAGCGTGACGACGCCGGCACCACCGCCCGGCACCGCGCCAGCCCGCAGGAGGCCGCCCATGACCGCACCGACCATCGTCCTCGTCCACGGCGCCTTCGCGGACGCCGCCAGCTGGGCCCCCGTCACCCGGGAGCTCCTCGACCGCGGCCACACCGTGCTCGTGCCGCCCGTGTACAACCGCAGCCTCGCCGAGGACGCCGCCTCGATCCGGGCCGTGGCCGAGCACGTCGACGGCCCCGTCGTCCTCGCCGGGCACTCCTACGGCGGCGCCGTGATCACCGTCGCGGGCGAGGCCGCGAACGTCGTCGGGCTCGTCTACGTCGCCGGGTACGTCCTGGACGTCGGCGAGAGCCTCGGCCAGCTGCAGGGCGGGTTCCCGGACTCCGACCTCGCCGCCAACCTCGTGTACACCCCGTACCCGGTCGCCGGAGCCGAGGACGGCACCGACGTCTCGGTCGCGATCGACGCGTTCCCGGCCGTCTTCGCCGGTGGCCTCGACCCGCGGATCGCCGAGGTCCTCGCCGTCTCGCAGCGCCCGTTGTCCGGTGCCGCGTTCGGCGAGCCCGCCTCGGCCGCCGCCTGGAAGACGACCCCGGCGTGGGCCATCGTGTCGTCCGAGGACCACACCATCAACCCCGACGTCGAGCGCTTCGGGTACACCCGCGCCGGCATCACCGACGTGACGGAGCTCCCCGCCCCGCACCTCGTCATGCAGACCCACCCGCGGGACGTCGCCGACGTCATCGAGCGCGCGGCCACGGCCACCGCCACGTCCTGACGCGGCCCACCGCCGACGACGCGACCAGCGATCTGCAGGCGACCAGGCCGGGAGGCACGGCGCGCGTCGGACGCGCACCGTGCCTCCCGGACGGTCCCCGGCCCCACCCCGAGGAGGCGACGTGACCACCGAACCCACCACGACGCCCCGCGGCGGTGCGCTCGCGCCGCTCGCGATCCCGGTCTTCCGCGCCCTGTGGATCGCGGTGCTCGTCAGCAACGTCGGCAGCTGGATGCAGACGGTCGGTGCACAGTGGCTGCTCGTCGACGAGCACGCGGCGCCCGTCGTCGTCGCCCTCGTGCAGACCGCGTCGAGCCTGCCGGTCCTGCTCATCGGGATCCCGGCGGGCGTGATCGGCGAGTTCGTCGACCGTCGAAAGCTCCTCATCGGGGTGCAGGCGTTCCAGGTGGTCGTCGGGGTCGCGATGACCGTGCTCACCGCGACGGGTCAGATGACACCGGCGCTCCTGCTCACCGTCACGTTCCTGCTCGGCACCGCGTCGGCCCTGCAGCTGCCCGCGTACCAGGCCCTCGTGCCCGAGATCGTGCCGCGGGCGATGATCACCGACGCGGCGGCGCTCAGCTCGGTCGGCGTCAACGTGGCCCGGTCGATCGGTCCGGCGCTCGCCGGGGTGGTGATCGCGCAGCTCGGAGTGCCGTTCGTGTTCGCGGCGAACGCGCTGTCGTTCGCACTGTTCCTCGTGGTCCTCGTCACGTGGCGCGGGTACCGACGGCCGGAGACCCGGGCGGAACCGTTCATCGACGCCACCCGGGCCGGGCTCCGGTACGTCCTGCACGCCGGGGTCGTCCGCCGGCTCCTCCTGCAGCTGGCGGCGTTCATGGTGCCGGCGAACGCCCTGTGGGCGCTCCTGCCGCTGGTTGCGGACGGGCCGCTCGGACTCACCTCCGGCGGCTACGGGCTGCTGCTGGCCGCGGTCGGCATCGGCTCGGTCGGTGGCGCGTTCGCGATGCCGGCGATCCGCGCGCGGCTCGGCGCCGGCGGCACGGTCGGGGTCGCCTCGGTGGTGTTCGGCGCCACGATGGTCGTCGTCGCGCTCGTCCCGGTGCTGTCCGTGGTCCTCGTCGCGCTGGTCGTCGGCGGCGTCGCGTGGATCGGGGTCGTCACCACCCTGAACGGCACGGTGCAGGCGTTCCTGCCCGCCTGGGTCCGAGCGCGGGGACTGGCCGCCTACCAGCTCGTCCTGTTCGGCAGCACCGCGGTCGGTGCGGCGCTCGCCGGGGTCGTGGCCACGCCGTTCGGCGTCGTCGGGGTACTCGCCGGGGCCGGGGTGGTCACCGCTCTGAGCGCCGTGCTGATCGTCGTGTCGGGGTTCCCGGCGCTCACCGACCGGCAGCGCGCCGTCGCACCGATGCCGTTCGGCGACGTCACGATCGTGCCGGACGACCACGCCGCCGCCACGGGCGAGACCCTGGTGCTCGTGCACTGGACCGTGCCGGACGGCGCCGTCGACACCTTCCGCGCCGCCGCCGCGCTCCTCGGGCGCAGTCGGCGGCGGACGGGCGCGCGCGACTGGAACCTGTACCGGGACACCGCGACCGGGCCCGGAGCGTGGGTCGAGGCGTTCCGGGTCGGGTCCTGGCAGGAGCACGTCGACCAGCACGAGGTCCGGCAGACCGGCGACGACGCACGGACCCTCGAGGCCGTCCGCCGGGTCGCGGGGGAGCCCCGCGTCGAACACCTGGTGGCGCCGGGGGTCAGCAGCCCGTCGTCGTCAGCGTGACCGTCGCGACGGCGTCGTTCGTCACCGTCGTCGTCTGCGGGCACAGCTCGCCAGCACGCACCGTGACCGTGCCGAGCGGGACGCCTGCGAAGTCCGCGGTGCCGCCGGGGAACACCCGCTGGTGCTCCGACAGCTTGCCCGTTGACGCGAAGACCTTGACCTCGTACGGGTGGTCGGCGGCGTTGTCCGACACCGTGACCGAGACCTGGCCGGTGGAGTCGTGGGCGCCGCACCCCGCGAGCGTCAGCAGGGCCGCCGCAGCGAGGGCGACGGTGGGCAGGACGGGGCGGGACACGCGTCCAGGGTAGTCCGGCGCCGGGTCGGTCCGGACCGGGGACGACCGTCGCGTCCGCGCGGCGTGCCTGCCCCGTGGACTGGGGTGGTGCGTCCTCCGTAGTGGGGACAGGCCCTGTCCGGTTGGCGCGTTAGCGTGGGTGCATGCACCCGGAGACCGCGACGACCGGCCCAGTCACCAGCGCGCCCGACGCCGTGCGCCGAGCAGCACTGCTCGCCGCGCTCGACGTGGTCGAGGGTGGCGCCGAGGAACGGTTCGACCGGATCACCCGCATCGCGCGTGAGGCCCTCGGCGTGTCCGGCTCGTTCCTGAACCTGGCGGGCGACACCTCGCTGACGATCAAATCCCAGCAGAGCGACGCCCACTTCGGACCGGTCATCCCGCTGCAGGACACCTTCTGCGGGCGCACGATGGGGTCGCACGGCCCCGTGCTGGTACCCGACGCGCGCATCGACGCCCGCTACTCCGACATGCCGATGGTCGTCGGTGACCCGAACGTCCGCTTCTACGCCGGCGTGCCACTGCGGCTCGGCGACGACGACGTCAAGGTCGGCACCCTCTGCCTCATCGACCCCGAACCGCGGACCCTCGACGCCGACGAGCTCGCCCTGCTCCAGGAGCTCGGCGTCTGGGCCGAGCGGGAACTGGCCGCCGGTGCCGACGAGGACCGCCTGCGCTCGGTGCTCGCGGGGCTCGAACCCGGCACGGTCGACGTGCCCGGCTACCGCATCGCGGGCCTGTCCGTCCCGCACGGCGTCGTCTCCGGCGACTTCCACGACTGGCACCGTTCCGGCGACGACGCGGTGCACCTGACGGTGGCCGACGTCATGGGCAAGGGCATGTCGGCAGGGCTGCTCGCCGCGAACATCCGCGGCGCCCTGCTCGCCCGCGGCGACGTGGCACCCGACGTCGCCGTCGCCGAGCTCGAGGCGCAGGTCGCACCCGACCTCAGCCGCGCCGAGTCCTTCGCGACGCTGTTCCACGGCCGGCTCACCCCCTCGACCGGTCGGATCGACTTCACCGACGCCGGACACGGGCTCGTCCTGCAGCTCCGCGACGACGGCGCCGAGCGGATCCTGCGGTCGTCGGACCTGCCGATCGGGCTGCACCCGGCGGGCATCGAACGTGCCTCGGGATCGCTCGTCATGCGGCCGGGTGACGTGGTCATCGTGGTCAGCGACGGCGCGCTCGAGCTGTGGGACTCCACGCTCGCGTCGCTGTCGCAGCTCGGGGCGCTCTACCGCGAGTCGCCGGACGTCGCGACGTTCCTGCAGCGGGTGCGGTCGCGTGCGGTCGACCACGACCCGGGCGACGACCTGACCGTCGTCGTCGTCGCGCGCGACCTCTGACGACGGGCCGTCGGCGGTCGCCGGCGGTCGTCCGGCTCGCTCGGCGCCGGCGGTCGTCCGGCTCGCTAGGCGCCGAGGCGCTCGATGAGCTCGGCGTAGCGCGCTGCGGTGCGGGACACGATCGCCTCGGGCAGCACCGGCGGCGTGCCCTGGCGGTCCCAGTTGGCGCTGAGCCAGTCGCGCACGATCTGCTTGTCGAAGGAGTCCGTGCGACCGTCGGCGCGGGCGTCCCAGTACCGGCTCGAGTCGCTCGTCAGGACCTCGTCCGCGATCCGGATCCGGCCCTCGGCGTCCTGCCCGAACTCGAACTTGGTGTCCGCGATCACGACGTCGCGCTCGAGGGCGATCGCCGCCGCCTCGGTGTACACGTGCAGCGACAGGTCACGCAGCGTCGCCGCGACGTCCGCACCGACCAGGTCCACGGTCTGCTCGTACGAGATGTTCTCGTCGTGCTCGCCCTGGGGTGCCTTGTAGGCGGGCGTGTAGATCGGCTCGGGCAGCCGGTCGCCGTTCGACAGCCCCTGGGGCAGGGCGACGCCGCAGACGCTGCCGGTCTGCTGGTACTCGGCCCAGCCGCTGCCGACCAGGTACCCGCGCACGACGCACTCGACGGGGAACATCTCGAGCGGCATGACGTGCATCGACCGCGACTCGACCTCGGCCGGAACGGGGGTACCGCCGGACGACGGGCCGATGATGTGGTTCGGCACGTCGCTCAGCTGCGTGAACCAGAACCGCGACAGGCGGGTGAGCAGCTCGCCCTTGCCCGGGATCGGCGGCTCGAGCGCGAAGTCGTACGCGCTGACCCGGTCGGACGCCACGAGCAGCAGCTCGGACGCGCTCCGGATGTCGGGGGTGCCGGTCGGCACGTACAGCTCGCGGACCTTGCCCGACGAGACGTGGTCCCAGCCGGCGATCACGGGCGCGCCGCTCATCGGGTGACCTTCGCGGCGATGTCGGTGCGGTACTGCGCGCCCTGCAGGGTGATGTCGCCGAGTCCCGCGTACGCGCGCTCCCGCGCCTGTGCGAAGTCGGAACCGACCGCGACGACGCTGAGCACGCGGCCGCCGGTGGCGACGAGGGTGTCGTCGAGCACCCCGGTGGCGGCGTGTGCGACGGAGACGCCGTCGCGGGCGTTCGCGGCGTCGATGCCGGTGATGGGTCGGCCGGTCTGCGGGTTCTCCGGGTAGCCCTCGCTCGCCAGCACCACGGTCACGGCGGCTTCGTCGCGGAACTCCGGCGCTGGCGTGCCCCCGAGCTGCCCGGTCGCGGCGGCGAGCAGCAGTCCGCTCAGCGGCGTCGCCAGGCGGGGGAGGACCACCTGGGTCTCCGGGTCGCCGAAGCGTGCGTTGAACTCGATGACCCGGACACCCTGCTCCGTGACGATGAGGCCGCAGTAGAGCAGGCCGACGAACGGCGTGCCCTCGTGCTCGAGGCGACGGACGGTGGGCAGCGCGACCAGCTCGGTGACCTCGTCGACGAAGGCCTGCTCGGACGCCCAACGATCGGCCAGCCACGGCAGCGGCGAGTAGGCGCCCATGCCGCCGGTGTTCGGTCCGAGGTCGCCGTCGGCCAGGCGCTTGTAGTCCTGCGCGGGGCTGAGCGGGCGGACGTCGTGCCCGTCGCTCAGGAA
>Ga0153924_1001559_pt1 | contig 11041 bp, 10 predicted proteins | sample TSNJ008MetaG_FD_104709 | JGI IMG/M metagenome (GOLD analysis project Ga0153924, IMG submission 104709) | Attine ant fungus gardens microbial communities from New Jersey, USA - TSNJ008 MetaG | ecosystem: Host-associated > Fungi > Mycelium > Unclassified | place: USA: New Jersey, Wharton State...
CCACACCAGAAATTTATGGGCGTATTTCCGCACAATTAGCGAAAGAGGGGACACCTATTCCACAAACGACATTTGGATTGCTGCAATCGCGCTGCAACTGGATCTTCATCTAGCAACTGCCGACAAGCACTTTCACCATATCGAAGGGCTGACCGTTTTGCTTTGGTAATGTGGGAGCTAAATGCCATTTAGAGCTGGTGTGGATCAAAAAGATCCCTAGCCAGTAGCGTTAGCTCAGTTTTCCCCCGTCTGTAGGCCCCAGAAATGGACAAGATCCGAGAGGCCGTCCTTTCGAACACAGTTCGAGTTCTTTGTTCTAAAATCTCGAAGAATTGTGCAATAGCATGATCCTGAGCCCGGATTCGCGCTTCCGAAGGGCTGAAGTCTCTGAATTTTGTCGATGATGGTAGGCATGGGCATTTTGTTTTAAATACCGTCTCGATTCCCGGAGAAAAAGATTACGCTGGCGGCAGTCGGACCTGTGTCTGATGTCTCGATTTTGAAAAACTAGGGGCTTAATGAATATCAAGTACTCTTCCGGAATAGGTGCTGACTACACATTCTTTAGTGGTGACAGCCACGGAAATTCTGCTGACTATACACCTCTTATGATCCGTTTTCATAGAGCTGCGAGAATGAAAGACGCGTTGAGGTTCACGCCAATATTGGTGCTAATGCTTTTTTTCTCAGCTTGTGGCGTCCAAAGAAGTACCCGATACTATTGGCCTACCGTAGCCCAGACATTTCCCCCTAAGTCTCCGACTACCAGACTTCCAATTTTAAATAAGCCTCCGAAGCAACCTTATGTGGTGATTGGAACGATGTCTTTCGACTGCAAACCCGATGAGATGAACGATCTCTATAAAATTTTGCAATATAACGCACGCAGACATGGTGCTGATGCTATTATCATGAAAATGATCCGTTTTGGAACCTATGATGCGCAAGTTCTTTCAATAGAAGCACAAATGATCGTTTTCCGGTAGTGGAAGAGACTGTTCCTCCACACGCAGTAAAATTTTAAGCTTTCGATCACATTGGCAGGTAGGACCGAAAGGTTAGCCAAGGCGAGTCTCGCGAGCTTTCCTTTCGCACGATAAGATTCCAGCAGCAAAATGCCAGGCGGAATCTTATGCGGATCAAGCAGCCCGACCCCTAGTGAGCGTACGGTTTGCGGAATGCTACGAGCCAGGACAGAGTCTTCCGTAAAAAGACAAGTCAAAGTCTATGTTGACATGTTTCAGATATATAAGCACCTAATTTGCATTCAGATGAATTTATGCCCCCTTTATTTTTCCGATTCGAACGTTGGTTTGCACCCTGCTCATCGATTTGGCAGGCCAGGTGACCATAATACGCGATAGCATTGTAATTGGTATCGAAGATAATAATGTCATTATTGGTAACCCTCTTGTAGGGAATATAGTAACAGTTGCTGCCAATGCGCCTTTTTCCTTGTCCTCTTTCAGTGTCACCGTGACTCCAAATGCGATTCTAGAAGGTTCTCATCGGTCGTTGGTGATGTCATTGACTTCGGTTTTATGATTCCAGGTCGAGCGCACAGGCATCCTCACCGTTTTTGGAAACGTTTTCACGGACTTCCGATAGCACCTTAGTGATTCAAGTGGCAGTTTGTGCTAGTACTGCAGTTGTGCTGGACGGAGTAGCTCATCTAAACGGTACCTGAACGGGGAAATCGGTGTGGAATGCCTTGCTGAGGGGTGGAGAGCCGCGAGGTGAGGCAACAGGCGGGACAGGTAGCGGAGTCATTACTATCATAACTGCCCCGGGTATTATTTTTGCATTTGAGCTGGTTTTTAATCCGACCAATGTTCAGCTCGTAGCTAGTTTACGCAGTAAACGAATAGTATCTTGCACGTATTGCACGGAACCATCCTCTTGCGAGAGAAGTGGACACCCTATGGGAAGGGGGATATGAGTACCGGTGGCGCGACTGGATCTTTGGAATCAAAAAAAGCATCTCTTGGGTACGATCTCTAAGTAGTACGATTATCTACTCTTGTAAGTGGCTTCGAAAGGAAATTTTAAAATTGTACTCTAGAAAAAGGAGATGTGAACCGTTTGATAAACGTTTTTAGCAAGGAAAACTGGGTAACTGATACCCTTTAAAATCAGGTAAAATGTACGAACTCTTTTTTCATGCATCCGGTTGCGAATACTAGTAAATAACTAATCGTTAGTGTGCTGATTCAGTCAGTCACTGATAAATTAAATTCTAAATATAATAATACTAAATAAATAACAATATGATTAATTGGCAGAGTTCTTGTATAGAGGGCGGGAAAAATATCTGTAACAGCGGTGAGGGTACCGATACCAAAAGTTTATTCATGGGTAAAATGGGAGCACCCTATCGGAGAACCATAGCTGATGTAGAATTCAAGGGTCCTGATGTTTCTGTAGAATTAAAGGGTCCTGATGGGTCATATGAGTTTAAGATAGCTGAAAACGTTAAGTCAAGGCATAATGAGGAGATGAAAATGCGAAATGCAATAATGGCCCTCGGCGCAGTATTTATGACTCTAAGGCTGCCAGAGGAGCCCTTGACAGATGTATTTCTACCCCCTGATCGCCAGCCGGTTTTAGATAAACTGGATGACAAAGGGCAGACGGCAGAGGCTTCAGGACGACAGCACAAACAAGATTCGACAAAGCATTTGCCATCGAAACGACATTCACGAAAGAAACAAGATTCACGACATATACCGCCGTTGCATTACTCACATTCTGGCGGAAAGGCAACTTCTCATCATTCTAGTTCATCTAAAAAAATGGGCTGATTAAAAAACTGTGGGCATGCTGCAATAGACTATCTTACGGATGTGAGAATTGGCGAATGCAGGAGGCATCCCTACAGTTGTGAATTAAGAGAAGGGATTTCGCTTTTCAGAGCGATTTTGGTAAAATGAAATCCGCGCCAGAAAGACCAAGCGAGGGTGAGTGCTGGCTGGAAGCAACGTAAAATCGACTGAGTCAGGACGTGGCAAATTTCTTGAACAGACCGCCGGATAAGAAGTTTATTTGAGTGGAGATCTTTAGACTGCTTTTTTTGGACGGATGGATGATGCTATCCCGAAAACGAATGCAAGTAACCAAAGCGAAAATAAGCATCAGGAAGCAGCTATGTCAGAAGTGCGTCTCGTGGTGATCAAGGCCAAATTCATTTTTTCGAGATCCTCGTGACGTATGGGCATTGCGTTAAGATTGCAGGAGCTCAGCCGAATCATTAGGAAAAGGAATGTGAGCGCCTTAAGGGCTGGGCTCCGGCCCTTCCCTTCCGGGTTAAAGCCGTCACAAGACAATTCCAAGTAAACCGCCGAAAAAAAGCCCGACTGATCGGATTCTGGCAAGCATTTGCTTGGGGCTCATCAATGAGGAGGAACATTCTGAACTTCCGGCATTTTCCGCATAGTGCGAAAGTTACAAAAAAGCATGGCGACAAAGGCGACGGATATCGACTGAGAACGTCTGCAAAATCCCTAGGCTCGTCCGCTTTTTTTCAACACATCGAGTTTAGGCTGATCTTTGCGCACGAAAACGCCTCCAAAAGTTACGCAACAAAAAACAATTCGTGTCGCAAAAACGGCACAGCATTTGTAACGAAAATGGCCAAATGCGGATGTTGCGGATGTGCAAAGCAGCTAACCTTTTCGAAGTTTTAGCACGTGGCGGAGGATGCGGAGGAAAATGCCAAATTTCGGGGTAGCTTTTAAACCCTGCAGTGGCACTGTTCGGTCATGGCGCTGATGTGTTAGCAGCAGGATTGCACCAGCTTTGGTCAGGTGAGCCCGTTAGTAGTTTCAGCGCAGGCTGTCTCATCTCTCATCAGACTCTGAGCCGGGAAAGCCACAGCTTCGATCGGCGCGAACGATTGCCGGATAAATTTCTGGCTTGCCCATTGTATGCCGCCTGTAAAGCATCTTATAATCGGGTTCTTTTTTTCCTTGCCGCTCATTTTACATATAAATTGTGTCTGTGTTGAAATTTATTTATTAGGCAGAAGCGGAAAATCTCTTGCAAAAATAATTTTATAGAAAATGTTTGCCCCAAGAATAAATCGAAATTGCTTACAATAAAATTATACATCCGATGCGAGACAAAGAGCGTGCAAAAAGACAAACAAGAACTCAAGTGATTTGAAAAGTAAACGTGCTTTTGATGGGAGTGATCTCGATCGGTTTTCTAATGGACAACGCAGCAGCAATGCTGACACTGCATCTTAAGTTACCGATTTCCCCGGATAGCATAGGAACATTGTTAGTGACAATACTTTTTGGAATCATCACCGGTATCTTCAGTTGCTTATTGGAGGGAATATTAGTAGATCCAGTAATCCCCTATTACACGATGACCGCCATTGCGATCGCAATTTTTGGCGGATGGATGGCGAGTAAAGAATTTTTCCAGACCATTCCAAGGACCATTTTAACAGGTATTTTGATGGGCTTGCCGCCAGGAATCTGCATTTATAGGCGTTTTGCTATATTCAACAATTTAGTTTATATAAACTGACTCCTACGAGGGCCAGTTTTGTTCCATTTCCTTAAGAACGATTTCGAGAGGGACTTGAATGGAATGTCGGCAGTATCTTGTTTCCGCCGAGGCGAGGGTTTTGTTCTCATAATATTTGTTAGCGGGGGCACCGCCGCCACAAAAACCATAATAGGCACAGCTTTCCCGACACAGGCGGAGACCTGTACAGATATCATTGAATGCTTTCTGGAATGTGGGAGTTTCGACCATGGCAGAAAAGGAATCTGTTAATACATTACCAAAAGAGAAGGTTCCGTACGGAGGTGTAGGCATGCCGAGTAGTTCCGGTGAATAAGTGGAAAAGGTTCCGTCGCTAGCCACGCTGACAATTCCAAGCGGTCTCACCTGTTCATTGTAATAAGGAAATTCCCAGTCAAGCATGGAGGGCATCTCAAGGATTTTATTTCTGGCAAGTTCAAATTCCCGGATGCTTAGTGTATATCCGCTTTGTTTTTCGAGAAAAAAAAGTCGCTTCATAAATTCTTGAATAGCTTCTTCCGTGCTGGTTTCCAGCGAAGAGACGGTATTCTCTCCCTCGGTTTCCTCAATGTTAAAACCGATTTGAGTAACGCCCAAGCTTGTAAAGTACTCGTAGATTTCATCCGCTTTTTCCAGTGAGTTGCGGGTAATGACGGAGATAATATGGAAGGGGATGCCGTGTTTCTGAAGCAATTTGAGTCCGCGAATTGCCAAAGCGTGGGTTCCACGTCCGTCACGCGTTCTGCGGTGAATATCGTGAAGATTGGCTGGACCATCGATGCTGAGGCCGATGGAAATGTGATGTTCCCGGATAAATTCGCACCAGGTATCGCTGAGAAGAAGGCCGTTCGATTGAATGGCATGATGTACAGGGATCTGCTTGGGAATCGTCCGTTGAATGACTTCGAATGCTGATCGATACCAATTGATAGGTACGGCGAGAGGTTCGCCCGCGTGCCAGATGATGTTAAGTTCATCTCTGATGAGGCCTCCCTGTAATACTCTATGGATGGCGGCCTCCACTATTTCCATGCTCATCTTTTGATTGGAGCTGCGGTTTGGAAGATAGCAATAACTGCAATTTATATTACAGAACGGAGAAGGCTGTAATACTAAGAGGGATATCCAGGGATCCCTCAAAGGAGTCGCAGGAACATGGCGGGAAGTGCCCTCCTCAAAATTTGATTGCTCCATTCCAAGATGGATTTTGATTAGAGGTTGGCCCAAAATAACCTATGTCTGGGAGCATTGCCCCAATTGTTCCAGTTATTCCAATTATGATGGCAATTTTTCCAATTTCCCCAAGTGTTGCAATGGCCGTTGTGCCAATTATGGCCATTTCCCCAGTTACCCCATGAGCCATGGTCGTTGTGCCCATTATGGCCATTTCCCCAGTTACCCCATGAAAATTTCTGAATTTTCCCGGTATCCGGATTTTGTCTGAGGGCGTACGCCGTCCTTAACTTTTGTATGCGTTGCTCCAGGGATTGGGCGTCAGGTTGCGTTCGTTGCTTTAAAGAATAAGTATCAGGCGAATGCAATTCACTCAAAGAATGGGGTGATACTTTCGCTTCAGATTTCAACGATGGAGCGCAAAAGAGCGCACCGGCGGTCATCGCAATAAGTGTGCTCAGAGGTTTGGTGAGGAGCTTGGATTTTTTGTGATGAAAATCAGGAAAATTCATAGTTGTAAAAGCATGGGTAAAGTGTGCAGAGAGAAGGGTTGTCAGTCCTCATGAAAGATCGCTTTGATTTGGGCGGGTGGGAAGGACGAAGGCATCTCCATTAGGTATTGCATGTGATCATTTCCCCCTAGGGCGAATGTTGCGCCTTTCCCTTAAAAAAATACCAGCAGAAAAAATATGTAGTATTTCGTATATCAAGCAGCGAGGATGATGCAAATCATTCGCACATGGCATTTAAAGAATTGGCCTGACCCAGCAATGGGGTATATCAAAACTAAAAATAGAGGAACAACTTCCCAATTCTTTTCCCATTCAGGCTCTTTTGAGAGGGTCTTCCACCGTAGAACCTGATAAATACAGCACTGGAGCGGGTGAAGGGACTCGAACCCTCGACATCAACCTTGGCAAGACTCCAAAAAACAACAATAGGGAAGCAAATTCGGGTAGCAAAAATGTAGAGTGCCAACCCACCCCTGGCGATATTTTTAACCCTCACCGTGCATTCTACGGAACATGGATTCCACAGTGGCTGGATGAGAGGTCTGAAGTTTCGGAGCGGGCGAAAAAACTCTACGCCTATCTGACCTATTTCGCCGGAGGGAAGGGGAGGGCATGGCCATCCTATGCCACGCTGGCTGAAAAGCTGCATGTTACTCGTCGGCATGTCATCCGAATTCTCTGCGAACTCTCGGAACATCAGCTGATAAAAATTACGCATGTCAATGATCCCAAGCGTGGTCACAGAGCCAATGTTTATGAATTTCTCTGGCATGAGTGGATGCAGAATCCGGAGGACAAAAATTTCAAACTGGTGGTTCCGGAAGAGTCTCCTCCGGAAGAAGTTTCGGATTCGTACGAAGATGTTTTTGATAATTCTCAACCATCAACACCCGCTGGTGTCAAAAATGTCACCAGGGTAGTTGAACTACCCCCGACTACCCCTAGTGACATTTCTGACACTAGGGTCCGGCAACTACCCCCTAGTGACCCGGATGTCACTAGCCTGGTGACACCAATGTCACCAAGATCCCAAGAGAATAAAAAGAAGAGAATAAACAAATACAAGCACCCGAAGGGCGCTTGTAGTAGTTCGGTACTGCGACAAACTCATGGTTTGCCAGAACCTGCGCGGCACTCTGTCGCTCTTGTCAGGAAGGCCTGGCAAGTTTCACGCAAGTTGCTCAATAAGTTTTGGGACAACTGTAAGGTTCGACCCGACTTGCGAATCCTCTTCGGCTACGTCAGTCGAGCACTTCGAGAAGGCTACAAGGAAGAAAGCATTCGGGATGCATTCGAGCGCGCGCTCCATCAGTGCCACGGGCATGCCACAGATTGCGGAGAGCTTTGGGAAGCATCTTCAACAGTTCACCGTGCCGAAAAGTGGTTACGGAAACATGGTTTGTTCTGGCAGCCAACACCTCCAGAGGAGCGACGACGCATTCGTGCTGAAATCGCTGCGGCCATGAAAGCTTGGGAGGTGCAGTCATGAGCGCCATAAGTGATCTGGCAAACAGGGTGAGAAGCTTGCCCCTTGAGCAGGTTTTGAGATTGCATGGCTTCGAACTTCGAAGAGAAGGAAGTTCTCATCGAGCGAGAACAGAGCACCACAATATTGTTTTCCAAGGCGAAAGGTGGTTCGATAATGCCGCTGGAATCGGAGGCGGTGGAGCCATCGATTTGGTGAAGCATCTCACAGGAGCTTCCTTTGCTGAGGCTGTAAGAGATCTGGCAGCGAGGTTTGCGATACTTGGTCATTCTTATCTGGAAGTACCGATTCCCGTTTCTCAAAAGCCAATTTCAGAAGAGAAGCGAGAGAGTTTTGAATCTTTGATGGAGCGTCTTGGAAAACGAGATGATTCCCAATGGGAGATAGCTCGGCAGTATCTGATTGAACGGCGCTGCATTGATTTTCAATTAGTGGACCAGCTCCATGCCGAGGGAAAAATTTATTCCAACGACCATCGTCCCAACCCCTCGGTGGTATTTCTCCATACCGATCCTGACAGCAATGTAAGAGGTGCCACTTTACGAGATACCAAACATCAATCATCATTTCGTCCCTCGCTTGGAGATAAAAAGAGCGCATGGTTCACGGTGGGAAATTTATCTCAGGCCGATTCGATAGTCATTACTGAAGCTCCCATCGATGCTTTGAGTTACTGGTGTCTGAGAAAATCCAAACATCCTATCGCTGCTATAAGTATTGCCGGAAGTCATGTCTCAGACGAATTACTTCGGTATGCTAAAGCGCACGAAAAAAAGGTAATCCTGGCATTTGATAATGACCGTGCAGGAGAGTTAGCAGCAAAACGACTGATCGGATCTTATGGAAGATTCTGTCGCCAGCGTCCCAATCTCAAGGACTGGAATGAAGATCTCTGCTTCCTGAAGCAGAGCCAAGGGCTTCTTCGAAATCATCAGAACATTCCGAAGATGAGCCTATGAATCAATTTGAAAAAGATTTGATGCATTTTGTTACGGGCACCATAGGCCGAAGGAAAAAATTACACTTTGGAAATCCCTCTTTGCCTCTCCAACTGGCTGGTGTTCCTCCATACCCCATGAAGTTGAATCAGTCAGTTGTAAGAAAGATCCTAGAAAAGCATGAACTTTCCGTTGCTCAACTTATCCAAGTCCAAGCAGCATTGAATTCGCCGCTGATGATTTTCAAGTCAGCTTCGGTTCCCGCGGCAAGGCTGTTATTGACTCCAATTCCAGCTAATGAAAAGTCAATTGTAATAGCAATCCATCCTGGCGGGAAAATGGGTCAAACTACCGTCAGTGAGGTAAAAAGCATCCATCCACGGCCTGCACAGCACATCCTTCTATGGATGGAAAACGGGTTACTTATTGCAGCCGATAAACAAAAGTGCCAGCCATGGCTAGAGGATCGGTCCCGGTATAATTCCGAGAGGTATCTAGCCATGGCTGGCAGAGCTAAGCCTCTGATATCCGAGCAGCAAAGTCAAGGAAAATCCAGAGGTATAAGATTATGACCTTTTTCTTCCTTGTAGCTCGCTCACTCAGCCTACTTTTCGGAGCTGTTTCACAATGGAAAGGCCGGCTTTGGAAGAGGCAATTTCCATCTCGATTGTGTCTCCAGCCTCCAACTCCGCTGCCTCAGCAAAGCACGCCAATCCGGGCAGCAGTGGGACAAAGAGCCAAATCTTCCGGCCGTCTTCATGTTGCACGTACAGGTGGATTCCAGCTCGTTTGCCTTTCTGAAAGGAGCTCGTCTTGGAGCCCTTACTGTAAACAGCTTGGTCAATTTTCGCTTTCCAAGTGCCGAGTGGCCGATCTTCTGAATAGGCACCCGGATCAAATTTTATGGCTGAAAGATCCTTATAATGTATGGGCATGGTTTTCGAATAGGGTTGAGTTAGAGATTCAGGAATGCAGCCAAATCATTTGGAAATGGCTGGCAGAGTGCGAGCGGGTTGAGGGGTTCGCTCTTTGTGCGACGGCCTCAGCCCTTCCCCTCCCGTGCCAAAGCCGCCACAAGACAACTTCAAGTGAGTCACAAGGAAAACACAACGCGTTGTCCAACAGCAAGTTTTTTTCGGAAGGACGAAATGGTCAGTCGTTATTCAATGCGGCTCCGGAGACTCTTTGGAGTACCACTTTCCACCAGTCGGTGACAGGCCAAGAATGCCAGTCAGCATCCCGTAAGAACCATGCCTTTCTCCCCAGGCTCACAGCCGTGCTCCTAGGGCGAAGTCATGGCCGGATAGCACTTTTCCAGGGGGAAAAGTGCACCACGTTTTTTTGCTCTCGCTCAAAAACATTCTCCGACCGTCAGGCGGTCTCCGAGTTTGACTCACTTGCGTTCGCAAAATTTTAGCAAATCAAAATGAAATCCAGAAAAAATCCGAATCATGTTTCATTTTCCTTCGACATCTCGGCTGAATCCAAAACGCGTTTTGAAAAAATTCATCACGCGCTGAAATCCAAAACGAAATCGCAAACTCTCGAAGCAATTATTTTGCAAGCTTCGATGCAAGACATCTCAGGTCCAGATGCTCTTCGTCGAATTGAAACCAAAATCGATCAACTCACGGAACTTATCGAGATGGGATTATGAAAAACGGTCAGATCTTTGCATATAAATCCACCAATCGTGGTGCTCTCGACATTGAATACTTGGATGAGACTTCTCAAAAGAAAGAATGGCTGCGCCAGCGAGCTTTAAACAAAAGTGAAGTTGGAAAGAAGTTAAAGGCGTTTGCTGATTATGCGTCGAAAGAAACGATCGGCCAAGTTCATGTCGGTGGATTTCTCCACAACATGGTGCGAATGAATCCCGATGGCACGAGTACCTCGCCTGTATTCCTTTCAAATGAAGAACGAAAGAAAAGAATTGTGGAGAGCTGGCTCAAATATCTCGACGCCTTCCCTTCATCTTCCAAGAAACCTGTTATTCAACATCGACTGGTCCTCTCTATGTCGACACCCCAGCACGATGTATTCGTCGCCGCAGGAATCAATCCTGAGCAAGTGCTTCATGAAACGATGAAAAAAATCATGAAGAAATTCTCCGAGAAATTTCATTCCGGCGATTCCATCGGCTATGCTTATGGATTTCATCACGACACGGATAATCTCCATGTTCATGTCGCTCTCTGCCCAAGAACTAAATTGGGAAAATACGTCGGTTGCAGCACGAGCCGCTCAAGGAAATCCAAACATAAACGCCAAATGGATTATTTGCGCGAGTGCTTCGAATTAGAAAACAAGGTGTGGGAAAAGAGAATAAGCAATCCACAAAAATTAGATGAATATCTTTCGCAGAGACTGGATTCCCACAAAATTGTTTTTAATCCTCG
>Ga0153924_1001567_pt1 | contig 11007 bp, 7 predicted proteins | sample TSNJ008MetaG_FD_104709 | JGI IMG/M metagenome (GOLD analysis project Ga0153924, IMG submission 104709) | Attine ant fungus gardens microbial communities from New Jersey, USA - TSNJ008 MetaG | ecosystem: Host-associated > Fungi > Mycelium > Unclassified | place: USA: New Jersey, Wharton State...
CAATTTTACGATGCTGTGGTATTTGTGAAATCGATGGGAACCGCCTGCATGGAGCTGCTTCATCGGCTTCGCCGTGCTGGCACGGCCGTGCTTTTTGAAGCAAATGTGGACTACTACACTTCATGGAATGGCCCTGCGCCTATGGAGGCGGTGGTGCCGACGGCGCGTCAAAAAATGGATGCCGCGGAGATTACTGAGGCAGTGGATGCGGTGGTCGCATCCTCAAGATACCTGACAGGCGTTTGTTCGCGTTTGAATTCCCGGTCTTATTGGGTACCGGATAATATTCTCCCTGAATTTTGTTCGGCGGCTTCTTACTGGAAAAAAGACGCTGAGGGGCGATTGCAAGTATGGTGGAGTGGGATGGCAAACAAGCTCTTCGATTTGCTGGCGGCGCAGGAGAGCCTGAGTCGTTTTCGTGACAAAATTCATCTCCATTTGGTGACGGGCGATCTCCTTCCCGAAAAAACTCAGTGGCATCCGGAAATCCGCAGACAATTCGAGGTATTTTTGGAAAGGGTGCCGCACACCTTTCATCGCTTTCAATCCATTTCGCAATTATTAAATCTTTATTCAACCGGAGGTATTATTATCTCACCCCGATTTTTGGAAATTCCTTATAATTTGGGACATTCCGAATGGAAAATTACGCTGGGCATGGCATGCGGCTTGCCGGCATTAGCAAGTCCGCAGCCCAGCTACCAAGACGTCGCCCAACGGTCTCAAGCAGGTGCTATTCGAATTTGCCGAAATGATAGTGATTGGGACGCGGCGTTGGAGTGGGCATGTGCGTGTGTGAATCGTCCGAGTGAATCAGCTCGGGACGTAGTTCGCCGTTATTATCTGACTCCCCTCGTCGCCGTACAACATTTGAGAGCCGTCCGCAGTGCGCTTCATAGAAAATTAACGAATTAAGTTATGCAAAAACGTCAAATTATTTTTTTTAAAATCGGGGGTTTTTCGCAAATAAATTTTATTGTTGCTCGTGAACTGGCAGCCCGTTTTCCCGAGTACGATTTCCGCATCGTGGATGTCGAGAAAGAGATTATAGGACGTCGAGCGTTTCTCTATTTACATGCTTTTATAGAAGCGGTAGCAAGGTATGGCTGGAGTATCGTAAGTCAAAGAATCCATCCGCGAAATTTTTTTTGTAGAATTCCCTGTGTGTTGACCGCGATCCGCAAATGGGTAGCACGAAATGTTCAACCCGAGAAGACTGCCTTTACCTTTCAAACGCAGTCTTTGTTTGACGCACGCCGAGCAGGAATTCCTCACTTTGTTTACACGGACCATACTTACCTTGCTAACCGACGCTATGAGGGGGAACCGACGCCTTTATTGCCAGTAGCTAAGTCCTGGCAACGCATGGAAAAGGAACTCTATCAAAAAGCGGACATTAACTTCACCTTTAGTCAATTTGCGGCGGATTCGATTACGAATGATTATGGAGTACCTGCCACACGGGTCCAATGTGTTTACTCCGGAGCCAATGCCGGGTTTCCCTTTCATATTAATACTAGTTTAAGAACCGGTCTGCGCATTCTTTTTGTAGGGGTGGATTGGGAACGAAAAGGAGGTCCCGAGCTTGTGGAAGCGTTTTCGCTAGTTCGGAGAGAAATTTCGGATGTTGAACTGATTGTTGTCGGAAGCGATCCCGAAATATTTGCTCCGGGAATGACAGCCCTCGGCCGGATCCCCGGCGATGAAGTGAAAGCGTATTATGAATCTTCGGATGTCTTTTGTCTTCCTAGCCGGAGAGATCCCGCTGCCAACGTCCTCACAGAGGCAGCCGCATATGCGCTTCCTGTTGTTGCCACACCGGTGGGCGGCAACAAAGAGCGAGTCGTCGATGGCGAAACAGGTTATTTAGTCCCTCTGGGAGATATCGAGCTGATGGCAAAGCGGCTTTGTTGTCTTCTTAGGGATGAAAAGTTGCGAATTGTGATGGGATTGAAAGGGCGCGAACGTGTCGCGGAAATGTTTCATTGGTCAGGTGTCATGGACCGTATGAGCAGTGCCATCGGGCAGCGAATTTTGCTCCATTAGAAGTTCTTTCAGGCATGTCGGCAGCCCCCTTCAACATCAACTATAGCTTTTTAGCTATAAAATCCGAACTGCGAAAAGCATGGCGACTCGGCACAGCTTTTTTACGTGCACGCCCGGATTTCATCCTGCCTGGCGCGCCCAAATGCGCCACTTCCTCTCTTTATGATTGGCTGGGGGGGCATCCCATGGTGAGAAGAGCGACTCGTAAGGAGCCAGCAAATTTTATCCATTATCCAACAAGTGAACTCCGTTCGCGCATGCACTTCCCCTTGCGCACCTCCCCGACCCGCTTTCTGACGGGAGAGGCCAGTGTGGAATATTTCAGCCATCCCCTGGCTGCAGAAAACATACAAGCCATTTTCCCTGACGTACGATTGATTTTTATCTTAAGAGACCCAGTCCAGCGTGCGTGGTCAGACTATCGCATGTTTGTGGAATCGAAGGCCGAAACCGTGGACTTTGAGATCTTAGTAGAAAGTAGCATCCGCTGGTTCAAAAATCCTGAGACCAGGCCGCTCATAAATTCGGCTTTAAAAAACGCCTTCAGTCCCGTGCGCTATTTGGCAAATGGTCTCTATATCGAAATCCTCTCACGATGGTTGCGATATTTTCCTAGGGAACAGTGTGTCATTCTCTTTCGAGAGGACTTCTTAACGCGGCCAAAATTCGTGCAGGAGCGCGTCCTGAAGCATCTTCGGCTTCCGATGACTTATTCGGCACCTTTTCCTCATTCGCGCAAAGGAAACTCTTCGGAGAAAATGCGAGCTGAGACAAAAGAATTGCTGACAGATTTCTATCGGGAACCGGACGATCAATTAGAAGATTTTTTAGGAATTCAACTCCCCTGGCGCAAGTATGGTTGAACCCATCTCCTTTTGGGCAAATTTTTGTTATGGTGCCTTGGGAATTGCGAGCGAACTCAAGAATGCACTTCCCCGGCTCAAACATGTTTATGACCTGCGCAATTTGAGATGCGACGGTAAATCGCAAGAATCTCAAATACGCGTGAATTACGGTTCTTCTCGGGTGTCCGCCCTCACTCGGGATCGCGTTGTCATCGGAGGCGCCGTCAAACTACTCGAATTGCAAAAGCATTTTCCTCATACAGAAAATGGGTTCAATTTGATTTATCTCATCAGTAGTGCGCTTCCCCCTTATGCTATCGATCTTGCCCGGGCAGCCAAAAGCCAAGGATGCAAATTAGTCTGGAACCAGAATGGTGTCGCATACCCAGCATGGTGTGGAGATTACTACCCTTGGTTTAATCGTAGCATGCGCGAGCTCATCCATTTGGCGGATTTTGTCGTCTACCAAAGTGCCTTCTGTAAGATCTCAGCGGATCGCTACCTGGGTCCAGTGAACGTGCCGCATAGGATTCTTTTTAATCCGGTGGATCCGGAAGAATTTTTTCCGCCTGAGCAGCCACCCGCGTTTTCAAGGTGTGAGCTTCTTGCCATGGGAACCAGCCACCATTTTTATCGAATCTTGTCTCCCCTCCAAACGCTGGCGCTTCTCCGCAATGAATGGGGAGTCAATGCCCATCTTACCCTCGCTGGGAAATTTCACTGGAAGGGAGGGCGTGTCCAAGTCCATCGGGCGATTCGTCAGATGAATTTAGAGGAGCACGTCACCATTTTTCCGTCCTTTACCCAGAGACAAGCTTCTTTCATCTATAGAAACGCTCACATCCTTCTCCACGCAAAGTATCAGGATCCCTGCCCCACAGTGGCAATCGAAGCGATGGCTATGGGGATTCCGGTCATTGCAGGGAAGAGTGGTGGGATGCCCGAGCTGGTTCCACCGACTGCTGGCATCCTCGTCGATGTGCCCGAAGGGTGGAGTCGGGACCACGTGCCGGCACCGCGAGATTTTGCGATGGCCGTGGTGCGGATCATGGATAACTACTCTGCTTATGCAGCTGCAGCCAGAGAACATGCGGTTCGAACGTTCCATAAGGACCATTGGATCGCGGAACATCAAACAATTTTCCGCGATCTTCTCCGAAAAAATCCGTAGGGTCTGCCGTTTCCGATATACCCATGAAATTTTTCTTCCTGTCCAGCTTTGCGCATCTAGCGCTCGATACTACTTCGTCTCGAGTCTCCGGAGGAGCCGAACTCCAAGTTGCATTGCTTAGCCAGGCACTCGCTCGGCTGGGTCATGAAGTCATTTGCATGGGCAGCGCCGTGCCGTGCTCCACTCCTGGCTGGCTCGATGGAATACGGATTCTTCGGGGCGGACGTTTCCATACCGGCCGTCTCTGGGATACTGCCCTGGCCTTTCCGCGTGTGGTCTACGCCTTGAAGAAGGAAAAACCGGATTATGTGCTCATTTTAGGTTGGACCACTTGGTTGTATTTTTTACTCCGCTTACGTCCTTTCTTTGGCTACCGGCTCGTCTTCATCTGTGGACTGGATACCGAAATCAACGGGGAATTTCGACGCACGTACTGCCTACGGGGGGCATTTTTTGAGAAAGCTGTGCAAGAAGCTGATATCCGATTTGCGATGAGCGAAACTCAGCAAGAGATTTTTCGACAGCGAAATATGGAATGCTCCATTTATCGGAATCTTATTTTACCTCGTGCGTTACCGAGAAATACTCGCAAAGAGGTAGATCTTCTTTGGGTGGCGCGATGCCAAGCCATCAAACAGCCGCATCGCTTTTTGGATCTGGTTGAAAAATTGCCTGAAACGCGGTGTCAAATGATCTGTCCGCGAGAGGATGTCTCGTTATGGGAAGCCATCAAAAAACGCGCCGACAAATTCCCGCATCTCACTTTTTTAGAAAGAGTTCCATATCATAAAATTCAGGAATTTTACGACGCTGCAAAAATTTTTGTGAACACCTCCATTCGTGAGGGCTGGCCAAATAGCTTCATTCAAGCTGGATTGGGCTCGACAGCCCTGCTCTCATTGCACATCAATCCGGATGGCTTGTTTGAAAAATATCTTCTTGGAAAATTCGCCAATGGAAATCCCGAGCGTTTGGTTCAAGATGCTCGAGAGATGCTCGCAGACTCGGCAACTCTTCTGCAAATGCAAAAAAACTGTGAACGCTTTGTATCGGAACTGCATGATAATGAACGTAATGTTTCCCTTTTCTTGGAAGGCCTGCGATCCTAATTCGCCCTCTCTGAAACACAGAATCAGGCCAGGAAAAAGAAGCGGACGAAGAGAAAGGAGCAGACGGAGTCTGTGAAAGTTCCGTATTTGGATCTGCGAGCGCAGAACGATTCTTGCCGCCGGGAACTCGATGCTGCCATCTCAAAAGCCATTGATCGGTGCAGTTTTTGCCTTGGTCCTGATGTAGTGGACTTCGAAAAACGATTTGCCGAATATTGCGGAATTCGCCATGCGATAGCGGTCAATAGCGGAACATCCGCATTGCACCTCGCCCTCATCCTCCTCGGTATCGGGCCAGGTGATGAAGTCATCACGACACCTTATACTTTTGCCGCATCCAGTTGGGCAATTTCCTATGTGGGGGCCCGACCTATTTATGTGGATATCGATGACGCCACCTTCAATATCGATGTTACACAGGTGGAAAAGGCCATCACGCCAAAAACCAAGGCCATATTGCCCGTTCACCTCTATGGGCTCCCCTGTGACATGGAGGAACTCCTCAAAATTGCCTCAAGTTATTCCCTCCCCATCATTGAAGATGCGGCCCAAGCTCATGGTGCGCTTTATCAGGGACGGAAAGTGGGCTCGTTTGGTAAAATGGCCTGTTTCAGCTTTTATCCGGCGAAAAATCTTGGAGCCTTCGGCGAAGGAGGGGCTTTGATCACGAACGATGATGCCTTGGCAGCGCGTGCTCGGATCCTCCGTGAACACGGAGCTGCCCAACGTTATTATCACCAAGAGATTGGTTACAACTATCGGATGGAAGGTCTTCAAGGAGCCGTATTAGGAGTAAAGCTGAATTACCTCCAGGCTTGGATAGACGCCCGTCGGAGAATTGCTCAGCGATATTCTCAATCATTGGCGGACACTCCACTCCAGCTTCCCGTCGAGTCGCGAAAGTGCCAAAGCGCCTGGCATCTTTATACCGGACGGCATCCCAAACGAGAGGAACTGAAAAAATTTTTGGAAAAGCAAGAGATAGGCTCTAGTGTGCACTACCCGTTACCGCTACACCTCCAACCATGCTATGCTTTTCTCGGATATCGCACCGGAGATTTCCCAGTCTCCGAACGCGCCGCCAAGGAGTGTCTGAGCCTCCCAATTTATCCGGAGCTTTCCGATGAACAAGTGGACTTCACTTGCTCTCAAATCCACCATTTTTTCGAGGGTATTGCCCGGTAGCTCACTGCCATGAGAAACTGTAACTGAGTCCTACTGGAACCGCGTTGGAGTCGATCTGGTCGGCCCACCGCGTGGTCAGTTCACTGTATTGAATATTTGCCGCACCAAAAATCACATCCTTTGATGTAGCCGCCATATTAGGAACTAATGCACTAAATGGAATTCCTAGAGCGAAATACCTTTAAAATGAGGATGAATTTGCTCGGAATTTTTGTCTCAAGCGAGGCGGCAAGAGCAAGGCCATATCTGACGATACGGACTTGCTTTTCCAACAAAGCTTGCGGCAAAAAGAACGGCAAAGTCGAACTCATTTTAAAGGTATTTCGCTCTAACATGTCTAGGCCCATTCCATATACCGCTTAGATTTACGGTTACGCTCGAGCTCTTCACTGGAGCATTGATCTATCATGCCCCTAGCTGAATCATTGTGGCTCCAGTTTAAGGCTGGCTGGTGTCGTTCGCGCTCCAGGGGTTTGGGTAAAATTCCGAAATAGCGAGAAGGATAATTTGCCTATTGTCCGAGATTTTCGATACCCCAAAATGCATTTTAATAGCTGAATGAAACGACTGAATTATTTTGCCTTTGGTGCATCATGCAGACCTTCTGATAGATCCACAAACGATACGCAAAATTTTCAGGAGAGCGTGTCAACGTCCTCGCCGAGAGTCCACTCCCCTATGCCACACCGAAAAAGGACTCTCTTTGGCTGGACACAACCAAAGCAGCTTACCTCCAAACAACAATTTAAACAAGACTTTGAAAAATGGCGACAGAGTGTGCCTGGCGATCGAAATATTTATAGAAAAATCGCGGATGCAGTGAATCATCGTTACAATACAAATTCCCGTACCCTCGTTCTGGATCTGGAATCTTTTAGGGATCAGCCTCAAAATATTGTCAACCTGCCGCCAATTCCTCCAAGTGTAACAGAGGTTGCATTGATGAATATAGTCCCGTCATGCAATATAGATAGCTTATTAAGTTGCGCTCAGCTGAAATCTTTAAGAATCTTCAGCTGCCCTAATATTATTGAGTTGCCTTCCTTGTTATCTCAATTACCTCAATTGGAACTTTTAGAAATAAGTTGCTCGGATATTGATAAACTGCCATATTTACCACAATGCACTAAGCTAAAAGATATAACTCTTAGAGGTATTAATTTGGACAAATTCACAGAAGATGTTCCACAATTAATACAAAACATTTCTGTCTTGCCTTCAAAATGTAACATTAGCATTCATAGTTTTAACGACAATTTCGAAGCAAGGCACAAGCAATTTACGGATGCCTTGCTCCCATTGAAGGGGTACATGTCTCGAATAAGCTATACTGGCCCCAATCTGGAAAATATCACTTTGAATGACTGCCGTGTCGCTAACTTACCAGCTCCCTCCTTGTTAGAAGAAAAAGTTGCAACATGGATGCAAGAAGGCGATAGAAATTGGAACTGGATAATTAGTCAATCTTGGAAATCTATTGGGAAAGAGGATAAAGCCGATACCTTGGTCCGATTTTTAGGAAGACTCAGAGAAACAAGAGAATATCGGAATAAAAATTTGCGGCCAAATTTTCTGGCACGTGTTTGCAATTTACTGGAACAACTGCAAAATAACGAGGCTCTACGCGAAAATTGTATAGCTCAAGCGTATCAGGCTTCCGAGACCTGTGGGGATCGTGCAGCTATAGTTTTGTTGGATATGGAAAAGAGTGCACTAGTCTTTCAAGCTGAATCCGATGTTCAAAATGGATTATATGATGGCCTCAAACTCGGAAAATTAATAGATTTAGGGAAGGGAATGTATCGCTTAGCAAAATTAGAAGCGATTGCTCAGAAAAAAATAACCGCTTTGAGGAAAAAGGACGAATATTTTGAAGAAGACGAAGAAGTTCATCTTGCATATATAGTTGAGGCAGCAAAAAAATTTCCTCTGCCCATAAAAATGGATACTATGTTGCATCGTGACCTTGCTAAAATTACGAAGAAGGACATTAAAATAGCTATAGATTTATTAAAAAGTGATAATACAAAAGTCCATGATCCTGATTTCTTAAAATTTTTGGCAAACTGGAGTCCGATGCAAAAATGTCTTCAAAAGATTGATCCGGATGTTTACGAGAAGTTGCAATCTGACATTAGAGAAAAAATTGAGAGTAAAGAATCTGATTTAAGGTCCAAGTTGGAAAATCTTGATAATACTAATGAAAATAAGTATAAGGAGGAATCAGATAAGCTGATGCAAAAATTCAATGTAGTACATGAGACTGTAACATCAGAAATTATGTCATACTATTTAAGTAAATTATTAACCGACCATGAAATCACGGCCAGTCTGGAAGGACCACAAATTCCGAATAGAAGGGGCCTCAATGCGCGGAATTTGGTATCCGGTTTGTTGAGAGTATTTACCCGAAACTAGATACCAATTGTTCCGGAAACGAAAAAAATGGCTTCTCATCAATTGGATTGGGTGAATGGGTAGAGACTCACCGAGTATTATTTTCGACAATATCTTCCCAAAATATCGATTGGAATTCGAATTTGGTGTCGTTCGCGCTCCAGGGTTTAGGTAAAATTCCGAAGTAGCAGGAAGGATAATTTGCCTATTTTCCGAGATTTTCGATACCCCAAAATGCATTTTAATAGCCGAATGGAACGACTGAATTGTCCTGCCGCCTTTGGTGCATCATCCGGACCGTCTGATAGATCCAGATCCAGAAACGATACGCAAAATTTTCAGGGGAGCGTGTCAAGGTCCTCGCCGAGAGTCCCGTCTCCTCCGCCATGCCCGAAAAGGCCTCGCTTCAGCTATACACAGTCAGAGCCGCTGACCCCCAAACAGCAATTTAAACAAGACTTTGAACAATGGTTACGAAATGTCACTGGCGATCAAAGTGTTTATAAAACAATCGTGCATGAAGTTCAATCTTGTTTCGAAAAGGAATTCTGTACCTTCGACTTGAATCTGAGATCTTATATGGATCAGCCTCGAGTGATTATCGATTTGCCGCCAATTCCTCCCAATGTAACAAAAGTTAGATTAACGAATATAGTCCAGTCATGCAATATCAATAGCTTATCCCGTTGCGCTCAGCTGGCAATTTTACAAATCACGCGCTGTCCTAATATTATTGCGTTGTCTTCGTTATTGTCTCAATTACCGCAATTAGAATTCTTAGAAATAAATCTCTCGGATGTTCATAAACTACCCTATCTACCACAATGCACTAAGTTAAAAGAGATAGCACTGAGAGGTATTCATTTGGACAAATTCGCAGAAGATATTCCACAGTTAATACAAAGTGTTTCTGTTTTGCCTTCGGAATGTTGCGTTAGAATTAAGGATTTTAACGAAAATTCCGAAGAAATACACAACCAATTGACGGATGCCGTGGTCCAATTGTGGAGACACGTGTCTCAAATAAACTATACTGGCCCCGATCTGGAAAATATTATTTTCAATGGGCACCCTGTCAGTGACTTACTGCCAGCTTCCTCTTTGTTAGAACAAGTTGCAACATGGATGGAAGAAAGCAATAGAAATTGGAACTGGGTACCTTGGAGAACTATTGGGCAAGAAGAAGGAGCCGATGCCTTGGCTCAATTGTTAACTAAACTCAGAGAAACAGCAGAATATCAGAATGAAGAGTCGCGACCAAATTTTCGGGCACGTGTTTGTAATTTACTGGAACAACTGCAAAATAACGAGGTTTTACGCGAAAATTGTATCACTCAAGCGCATCAGGCTTCCGAGACCTGTGGGGATCGTGCAGCTATAGTTTTTCTGAATATGGAAAAAAATGCACTGGTTTCTCAAGCTGAATCCGATGTTCAAAATGGATCATATGATGGCCTTCAATTTAGAAAATTAATAGATTTAGGGAAGGGAATGTATCGCTTGGCAAAATTGGAAGCGATTGCTCAGGAAAAAATAGCCGCTTTGAGGAAAAAATGGAAAGCAGAAAATAAGGCATTTGAAGAAGACGAAGAAGTTCATCTTGCATACATAGTTGAGGCAGCAAAAAGATTTCCTCTGCCCGTAAAAGTAAATGCTATGAAGCATCGTCCTCATGCTGAAATTAATAATGAGGACATTAAAATAGCTATCGAGTTACTAAAAAGTACTGATACAAAAGTCCACGATCCTAATTTTTTAAAATTTTTGGCAAACTGGCGCCCGATGCAAAAATGTCTTAAAAGATTTTTTGACAAGACGAATCCAGATCTTTACCAAAAGTTGGAATCTGACATTGAGACAAAAATTGAGAGCGAAAAAGCTGATTTAGGGTCCAAGCTGGAAAATCTTGATAAGACTAATGAACAGAAGTATCGAGAGGAATCAGATAAGCTGATGCAAAAATGTAATGCATTAAATGAGACTGTCACATCAGAAATGATGTTATACCCTTTAAGTAAAATATTAGCTGAACATAAAATTACGGCCAGTCTAGAAGAACCCACAAATTCTGAATAGAAGGTGCCTCAATGCGCGGAATTTGGCATCTAGTTTGTTTTTGTTAAAATCAGGGCTCTGCCATTTGAAGCATTCGCAGAGCCCAAGACCGCGAAAGTCTCGAATTGCGGTCCTAAGAAACTGGGAGCAGGGGCAAAGAGCCCTCCAAAATCAGGCCCAGTTCCTGGGCAGAGCCCAA
>Ga0153924_1001568_pt1 | contig 11006 bp, 13 predicted proteins | sample TSNJ008MetaG_FD_104709 | JGI IMG/M metagenome (GOLD analysis project Ga0153924, IMG submission 104709) | Attine ant fungus gardens microbial communities from New Jersey, USA - TSNJ008 MetaG | ecosystem: Host-associated > Fungi > Mycelium > Unclassified | place: USA: New Jersey, Wharton State...
AGTAGCTGCCGCGGTCAGCCGCGGTTTTCTGATAGCTCCCTACGATTCTTATGAGACTGCTCTTCATTTAGGTGATGATCATTCCTGGACGACTGCTCACCTGGGTGCCCATACCCCGGAACTGTGCGGCGTGGTACGAGAAAACGGCAAATTGCAGCCTGGATTTCAAAAGAATGGAGTCTACACAAATCCTCGATCGATTCGCTCCTTACTCGAAGCAAGAGTTCAGGCAATCCAGAAATGGGCGGGATTTAATAGCTGGTTTTTAGATTCTTATGCGACGGGAATGGTATTTGACGATTACCGTTCAGACCAAAAAATGCCCATGGCACAGGTCGCCTTAGAAAATGAGGCGAGTTCTCGTTGGATTGGAGAAACTCTTGGTTTGCCCAGCGGTTCCGAAGGAGGCAATGCGGTCACTTCTCGTGGAATCTTTTTTGCGCATGGAATGCAAACTCCTTATTTTGCATGGCAAGATCCGGACTTTAAGAAAAAAACCTCGCCATATTACTTAGGGGGCTGGTGGCCATCGGATGCCCCTGCAATCTTTTTTCGTGCAACGCCTGTTAAGGAGCTTTACCGCACTGTTTATTTTGATCCCACAGCGCGGTTGCCACTCTACCAAGCCGTTTTTCATGGCTCTGTCATTACAACACATCACTGGTCATTTGATAATCTCAAGTTTTCGAATGCTCGGAAGGAAAATGAATTGACACAATTACTCTACAATGTGCCGCCGCTTTATCATTTGAGCGCATCGACATTGGCCATACGATTACCCTGGATTGTCCGACAAGATGCCTTTTTTCGTCCCTTGCATGAGAGGCTGGGACTCGAGGCACTGACGGGATTTTCTTGGTTAACTTCGGATCACCTCGTCCAAGAAACAATTTTTTCGGACGGAACTCGCTTGATAGCAAACTTTGGTGAGAGCCCCTATCGAGGACTCAATGCGGTAATCCCTGCTTCTTCTATTATAGCGATCTGTCCGGGCCAAGACCCGTTGATCTATCACGCGCTTTCACTTCCAAAACGAGAGCGAGCGCCCGCATTTCTATAAAGGATATGATATTTATGAAAAAGAGAGATCTAGTAAATGAACGGAAGGAATATCACCAGTCGCGCTTAGAGAAAGCAGATATGTTAGCAGATCCGATAGCTCAATTTCAGATTTGGCTGGATGATGCTTTTGAGGCCGAAATGACCGAACCAACCGCTATGTGTTTAGCAACCGCTTCTTCAGACGGTAAGCCTCTAGTGCGGACTGTCCTTCTTAAGGGTGTTGCTCAACGAGGCTTTACATTTTTTACAAATTTGGAAAGTCGCAAAGCCAATCAACTAAAAGAAAACGATGCAGTGTCACTTTTGTTTCCCTGGCTTCTCCTAGAAAGGCAGGTGATCATTGTGGGAAAGGCGGTCGCCCTATCACGCGAGGAGTCGGTCGCATATTTTTCTTCTCGCCCACGCGAAAGTCAGCTTTCCGCGTGGGCCTCTCCCCAAAGTCGAATCATTCCTTCTCGAGAATTTTTAGAGCAAGAATGGGAGGCTGCTGAAAAGAAATTTGAAAACGAAGAAATCCCATTGCCGCCTTTCTGGGGCGGATTTTGTATTATCCCCGCAATAATCGAATTCTGGCAAGGAGGGGCGCGTCGATTACATAACCGGTTCCAATATCGAAAAGATCCTCAAAATTGTTGGATTATTGAGCGCCTTGCTCCATAGTTTCGCTGTTAAAAAACAGTCCAGCCGGGTCTCATCTTCTCTCGATTGACCCGGCTGTCCCCGGTGCGCGGGGCTCATGAAACTACAGCTACAACCCTCATGTGATTAAGGATATGCAACTGGAGCGCCCACACCGATGTATTCAATGAACTGACACTTGTATCCAGGCATATACCTGTATCCAGGCATCATATTAGTAGCTTCTCGAGGGGCCATGATAATCTGTCTAGGCTTTAGCGGCGCAGTAATGAAAATAATCCTGTTACTTACAAGCCTGTTAGCCCGCGTATCGTAAAGCAAAACCGGAGTGCCTGTTCCGCGATTGCGATAGCCAGGAACTTCAACTGCTAAGTAATACACTTTGAGTCTTTCCAATTTGGCTCTCTCTCTCTCAGAAAGCTGTGCGTAGTAATCGCGCGCTCTCTTAAAGGCCGCTTGCGCTTTGCTACTGCTGGCCATTATTTTTGATACGGTATAGCCGGCTCCTTCTTCCATGGTCGATGAGACCATCCCGACAGGATTTGCATTATTATTATAATGGGTGCAACCTGTTGTTAAAAGAGCCAGGACTCCTATGATAGCTGTAGTTGTGGGGGTTATATACTTCATAAAATAAGTATCTCACTTTTTATTAACAGCACAAGGGTGTAATAGCAAGATATAATTGTATTTATAACGTATTATTATAAGTTGATCTTCGAGGCCTTTATACAACCTGGTGCAAGAATGTCCGGAACAGGATGTGTTGAACAAAAGAGCCCAGCACTGGGTAAAAAAATCCTGGCAACTCGGCCTGTTCCTACCTTGTTAACACCTCTTATAGTGAGCGTTCATCGGAGTGGGACAAATTTTCCAGGAAAGTGAGCGTCGAAGCGGCGGGATCTTCCAAGAACAATCGCCGTGCAAAAGTTTCACAAGCCGCGCGTATGGGAATCCTAGTGAGGAGGGCATTCAGTTCTTTAGCTACATTTCTCACAGTGAATTGGGAGGGATAAAGTATGCGGGCAACGCCCAGCCTAACGAGCCGTGCGGCGTTGTCGGGTTGATCGAAGCCAAGCGGCATCAGTAGCTGCGGGATGCCGGCAATTAAGGCCTGAGAGAGGGTCCCTATGCCTCCGTGATGGATCACGGCTCTTATTCTTAGAAAAAGCCAGGAAAAGGGCACATAGCTTTCACAAAAAAAAATATCGGCTGAAGATGGTCGAGGTGTGAGGGAATTGGTAAAGAACAATGCCCGGCATTTGAGTAATCTGCAAACCCGAGCGGCTATTTCAAAAAATTTTCCAGGATGTCGCATGGCGGTGCCGAGAGTGAAGAGGATTGGGGGTGAACCCGATTCTAAAAACTTTCGGAGATCGTCGGGGACTTGGAGCGAATCATTTGGACCAGCACGATCATAGAGAGGAAATCCGGTTTGGATCCAGGGCATGGGCCAGTCAGGCTGAGGTTGAGCAAACCAGCTTGGGAAGAGACAGAGAACACCATCCGGCGAATGCCACCATTGATTGAGAATATTTTTTGGAGGACGGATCCGTTGAGAACGACAGGCGCGACGAATTCCGGGCCTGACATAAAAATCAAGTGGAGTCGGCATGAAGGAGAAAAAACGCCGCCACATCCAATACAAACCAGTCATCCATCGGAATCCGCGCCGCATTGCAGGCGGCTCATAAACGCTAGGAATTGCGCAGGGTTGTAAATGGACGGTACCAAGAGGAAGCCTCAATTTTTCGCGAGCAAGACGAGCGCCAAAGGCGGTTCCCGGCGCTAAGATGACATTTTCCATATCGAAACGTCGACAGGCTTGAATGAGATGAAAAATCTGTTCGGTTGCTGCAGCTGCAAATGAAAATAAAATCCGCACTCCATGCCAGGGGTGCCAAAGTTGAGGATTTTTAAGAATAGCTTCCTTTTGGTTATCCAGCACCGAGTGTCCAAGGGAATGGACGTTGGCGGGTTTTTCAAAAGTCGCTGCCAGGATGAGAGTCACCTCATGACCACGATTCCGCAGGAGGTTTCCCATCCAAAGAAAGGGATTGATATCTCCCATGGTTCCCAATGGTACCAAAATATAATGCCTGGGATTGTAGCTCAAAAATGTCGTTTTAAATGAACCCGTAGATCAAAAAAGACTTTATTTGCAATTTTCAGTTTTTAAAAGAAACCAACAAAGAAAAAAACAACGAAGTTGGCGGAATTGGTAGTAGACAAAAACCCCAATTGGATTTGTATCCAATTGAGGTTTTTGGCCCTAATAGTTTGAATTAAATGCTCTTAGAAAACCAGCCGAATACCGCTGCGTATGAGAGCGAACGAGTTGGCGCCTTTTTGAACGATACAGCCACGACCATCCACAAAAAAGCCGACGTGATACCATGGACGCCACTCCACGCCACCGCCCACTTCGACAAATCCATAAGCGCGGCCGTCTAGAGTCGCGCCACCACCAACCAGGAGGTAAGGAGCCAGGTTCCATGAGCAAATGGGATAACGCAGTAAGCCATAGCCTGTGAAGGTCTGCTGAGTCCATCTGTGGTTACTGTCAGTCCACGTGGCATCTACTCCCAACCCGAAATATCTGAGAAAGATAAAATTTCCTCCTACACCACCACCGATACCAGGTGCGATGCGGCGATTATTACAGGTTGCCAAACCAGCAACAAAGCCATCTATCTGGAACTCATAGTCGCGGAACACGCATTCCTCGACGGGAGCTTTGTACTGTTTTTGCATGACTTTGTATTCCCCGGCATTTGCAAAGGAGACTAATAATGCTAGGGCCGGGGCCAGCATGAGGTATTTTGTGAGCTTCATAAGTAGGTTGGGTACGCACGTTGTTGTGTATGCGTGGGACCTGAATAGGAAATATGCTACTAACTGTCAAGTACTTATGTAACAAAATATTAGTAAATGTTGATCGGAGAAATTTGGGCAACCCTTCGATGCACTTGGCACGTTCCTTGAAAATGCTCAATAATCGCCGATTCCGCCAGGATTCAGCGGCTGGTATCAGAAATCGGAAGATCCTTTTATATGCAATTAACTATAGTGCATTCGAATATATTGATTTCCGAAAAAAAGTAAAGCAGACGATAAAAGCACCTTCGATTATGTGCTTACCATCAGCCTCGAGCGTTCTGATGTGAGAAGGGGGCCGTGCTCGATAGCAATTGAGATGGGGGCGGTTGGTGCTCGGGGCGGGACTTGAACCCGCACGCCTTGCGGCATACGCCCCTCAAACGTATGTGTCTGCCATTTCACCACCCGAGCAAAGGGGAGAAATGTAAACCTGACGATTCTGGCCGCGGCCCGCAAGCTGAAAATTTGTCTTGAAAAGCATTGAAAGTAATTCATGATCATCCGTTCCACCGGGCTAATATTATTCCGGAGGTTTAAATCTATGGCTTACGCAATTTTTCAAACGGGTGGGAAACAGTATCGTGTTTGTCCTGGAGATATCATCGATGTCGAGCTACTGGATGTAGAAACAGGCTCTCAGGCCGTATTTAAGGAAGTGCTTTTGGTTTCAAAAGAGGAAAAGCTTTCGATGGGGACTCCGTTTCTTAGCGGAGCCGCAATTAAAGCTGAAGTGCTGGAACAGCGTAAAGGCGACAAGATTACGGCTTTCAAATTCAAGCGCCGTAAAGGTTATCACCGTACGGTGGGGCATCGGCGGAGACTCACCCGCCTCAAAATTACTGAAATCAGTCACTAACTGAATTTGTTTTTATGGCGCATAAAAAAGGACAAGGAAGTGTTAAGAATGGTCGCGATAGCAGGAGTAAGCGACTTGGAGTAAAAAAATTTGGAGGCGAGGTCGTCCAGCCCGGCAGTATTATCATCCGTCAGCGGGGAACAAAATTTCTTCCGGGGCGGAATGTCGGATTGGGCCGGGATTATACCATTTTTGCTCTCTCTCCAGGAGTAGTCTCTTTCGATGGTGGAGGTCGGCGCGTCAACGTCGAGGTTTAGAGTGAATTGTCTATTCCCGGGGGACGTCTTTATTTAAAAGAATGTCGTACTGGGGGGGCTGGATATTGGTATGGGCTTTGTAAAACTCCAGGCAAACATGCCGTTTCAGGTGGACATAGATCGCTATTGGTAGAGTTGACTTTAACACATGAAGTCATGGATTTGAAATCCATTCTGGAGCTCAGATCTCTCTGCCAGAAAAATTCCTGGCAGGGGAAAATTCGTGCGCAGGTGGAGTCACTGAAACGAAAAGATTCAGTAAATGGCAAACCCTATTGGGAATTAGGAATTCGGGACGCGGAGGGGAACATGACTCTGCGGGCATGGAGCGATGGTCTGGCATTTTCGCAATGTTCGTCCCTTGCCGTCCACACTATGGTCGAAATAGCAGGCGAATTTTTCCATAATGGGCAGTATGGCTTGGATGTGCGCCGTTGGGAAATTCGAATTCTCTCTGAGGCGGAAAGCCAATGTCTTTTCCAAGGAAAATCAGCGACGGATGAGGATTTCAACTGGATTGAGCAAACCGCGGAACAATTGGAGGATCCGCGCCTTCGAGAATTAGCGCTGATTTTTCTAAACGAGTTTGGCACCAGGTTCTGTCGCGCTGCTGCGGCTCGAAAAATTCACCATGCTTATCGTGGCGGGCTTTGTCGTCATACCGCACAAATGATGCGAATGGCTGTTCAAGTAGCTTATGTTTACCCTCATTTGAACCGAGATCTCTTGATAACCGGGGCACTTTTTCATGATTGTGGCAAACTCTGGGAAGTCTGCCCTCCCGAGCGAGGATTTTTAATTCCACATGATATGAGGGGAGAGTTGATGGGACATATCTCTATAGGGATAGAGCTTATCAATACATTATGGAGAAAACTTCCTTTGGAAACCTGGAAAGAAGTGTCACCGGCTTCGGAGGATGTACGATTACATCTCATTCACTTGGTAGCCGCCCATCATGGAGAGTATGAATTTGGCTCCCCAGTGCTTCCGAAGACTTCCGAAGCTCTTGTTTTGCACTTTATTGACAATCTCGATGCGAAATTAGAAATCATCAAAGATGCTTATGCAACTAGCCAGCAGGTAGCGCCCGGGGTGTTTGAAAAGCATCACATCTTAAAGGTAGGACCAATTTCCCCATTGCGGACTTCGTCCGATTCCTTTAGAACCCACTGAATGAAATGAATGGTCTTTGCACTACAACTCTCATCCGACGGGAGTCGGATAAGAAAATTTGTAGATCAAAAGCGAGACTTCATTTACATTTACGGCTTCTAAAAGAAAACCAACGAAACTAGGGCGGTTAGCTCAGCGGTAGAGCGGCTGGTTTACACCCAGTAGGTCGGGGGTTCGAAACCCTCACCGCCCATGAGAAGCCTTCTTTAGTGAACTACACGGCAAAGAGGGAAGAAATCTGAAGTTGTAGCCGATAGTACGGTGCCGGAGAAAAATATTAGTGGGAAGAGTGGGAGTTTTTTGCTTTCTCCGTATGCTGGAAAGTCAATAGTGTAGATACACCATGTCCCTCAGGCACTTGGGAGATCAAACGAATTATTTTCCCCTGATGATCTGTAATTCCCATTGCGACAGATCTACCACCGTCTAGATTGAATGTTTCTCCGGGTTGCGAATTCATCTTACTCAGACGCGTTAAAACATTGGCCCATTCAGACATCGTAAAACCATTATTCCTCGGACCGCGCTTGGTTGTTGTTCGAGCAACTACTAAACGAATCCTGTCTCGGTTAGCTAAGCTGATGATCGGTTCAGTTGGCGAGGCAGCAGGCACTTTATGCTGTCTTGGAGTAACTATTCCTGCGCGAGGATTAGGCTCGCTTGCATGAAACAGATCACCCGGCTTCGGTTCCACCTCTTTTTTCCTAACAGTTTTATAATTAAAACGTTTCAAGTTCTCCAATTCACTTGGGAATCGACTTATTCCAGATTGAGTAAGTACTGGGGCAACAGAAATATAGGATCCGTCTTCAAATGCTACTGAGCTAAACTGGTCCTGATAATTTTCTGGTATTGGTATAAAATCCTGTGTGTGTGAAGTGCATGTTGGGCCGATTGGCACGGGAGCTGCAAAATCACTATAGCCATTACCATCGTTAAAAAATCCACCGTTGATAAAAACATTCTGTTGCCCTTTACCTAAAAAGGCTTGTCTCTCTTCATCACTAGCTGAGACAGGATGAAAAAATTGAGCCCCACCAATTGCACTGCCCTTATATTGGTTTGAGTCAATCGAGAAAATGTCCACTGTTCGTTTCCTCTTTTTAGGATAAATTGGTATGCTGATACGACCAAATAAATTTTCGTCACCATGCAAGTGAATATGAAGAACTCCTGGGGCTACTCTATGAACTGATATCTGCTTTCTCGCAACAACACCCTTCAGAAAGGCTTGAATTTGATGCGCAGCTTGATTTTGCTGAGCTACATTAGTTCGACAATCCTGAGATGAAACTCCTCCAAGGACCGTTCCTGTTGGATTTGAAGTAATTATCATAAGCAATCATTTTTTTCCACCACTTGCGATGCTTCCTCAAAGGCTTTGTAGGCGATCAAAGGCGCACGTTAGAATGAGGATTCCGCTTGCGAACCCCATCCCCGCGGCAAGATTCCAACGTAGTGTAGATGCGGAAATCCAAGCGATTTGATCGCGCAGCAGATAAGGCATGCCCACCCATAAGAGACCGCAGGTGATCCAAATATAGGCAAGAATGACCAATAGCAGCCGCCACATAGCAGTTTGGAGAAAACAGGCATCTAGAATCGGATGAGCTGCTAGCAGCGCCAAAACTCCGAGACTGCGCACGGAGAGAAACTCATCCAGAAATCGCCAACTCAGCAAGGCGGCGAGGAGCACAAAGCCCGCGATGGGCATGCGAAGCCGGGCAAATTCACCCAAGTCCGTTTTTATGATCAATAAAAAAGTCCAGAGAGCGGCAACCATTAATAAAACGACGCCCAACGTTTTCGAGCGAGGGAATTTTTTGAGCCAATCGCGAACGTTATTTTTCCATAAAAGCGCGGGGGTATGGAGCAAAACAAGAAAGATGCCTATAACTATTCCAACAGTTTTTAACGAAAGAGTCTCAGTCATTTTTTGAAAGTTTCCCAAACACGAGCTGCGAGCGCAGCGGTTGCAGCAGCCACTTCCGCCATTTTCTTACTATTTCCACTGCCGCGACCGAGCTCGCGTTCTTCCCAAATCACACTACATTCGAAGTATTTTTGGTGTTCTGGTCCTCTCTGGTCCAGTAGCACATATTTGGGTGCGGTAGGCGCAATAGCTTGCAAAATTTCCTGAAGTTTTCCTTTGGGATTGAATTCTTCGGGAGATTTTAGAATGTGACTGAAATTAGTCTGGGTTTCACGTAAAATAAATTGTCGTGCCCGTTCAAAGCCCCCATCCAAATAAATGGCCCCTACAAGTGATTCGAAGGCGTCGGCAAGGGTCGATGCCCTGCTTCTGCCGCCGCTCGCTTCTTCACCCCGACCCATCATCAAGTAGTCGCCCAATCCGATCGCAATTGCATGGCTTTTTAATCCGCTCCGGGAAACAATTCTGGCTCGGAGCTTAGTGAGGCGACCCTCGCTAAAGTTTGGGAAAAGATTGTAGAGGTGCTCGGTAACGACTAGCTGTAATACGGAGTCGCCTAAGAATTCAAGACGTTGATTATCAAATGGATAATTCTTGCGTTCTAAGGAAATGCTGGGGTGGGTGAGCGCCTCTGCAAGGAGAAGTGAATCGCGGAATTTATAGCCTATGCACGCCTCCAAAGGGTTCATCAATGCACTGGAAAATGGAAGAGAAGTATTGGGTTCTGTTGAAGTCAATTTTGAAAATGAAAGTGAAATCTTTTATGAGAATAGCCTTCGTGTTCTCCTGCTCATGAGGCCAAAGCGCTCTATCCTGATCAAGTTCCGAGAGGAGTTCAACGAATATCGCGAATTTTCCCATTTACAGATCCTTTATGGCGCATAGAATATCAACCTCTCATTACAGGTGCCTACCATGACCATTGTTGAAAAAATTGAAGCAGAACAACTTAAACCTACAGTCACTCCGTTTGAAGTTGGTGACACGGTAAAGGTGCATACCCGTGTGATTGAAGGGGACAAGGAACGCATTCAAATTTTTTCCGGTATTGTGATTGCACGCAAAGGCAGCAAGATCAACGCCAGTTTCACTGTTCGTCGACTTTCTTTTGGAGAAGGGGTGGAACGAAAATTTCCTCTGCATTCTCCCAGGATTGCGAAAATTGAGGTGGAACGAAAAGGATCTGTCCGTCGCGCCAAACTTCACTATTTGCGTAAACGCAAAGGCAAATCGGCTACTACAGTTAAGGAGAAAAATTTCTTAAAATCTTCTTAGCGCTTGCCTTTTCGAGGCGCTCACCATTCAGATCTCTGCGATGCCTTGCACGCTGGAGCTAGAAAAAAAAACGGGTGAAAATCTTCGGGTTGCTGGAGTTGATGAAGTAGGACGCGGACCGCTGGCCGGTCCCGTTGTTGCTTGTGCGGTCGTTCTTCCTTGTGGATTTCGTCTGAAGGGACTGAATGACTCCAAACAACTCACCCTCCTTCAGCGAGAGCGATTTTATGAACTACTGACAACATCCGAGAAGATCCATTGGGCGATTGCTTGGCGAGACAATCGAGCTATAGATCGTTTGAACATTCTGCGAGCCACTTACGAGGCAATGTGTGAAGCCGTGACGCTATTGCCTGAGCGGGTTGACCACGCTCTGGTAGATGGCAGATCCATCCCCAAATTTCCTGTTCCTCACACAGCGATTGTAGGTGGGGATGGAATTTCTTTAAGCATCGCTGCAGCAAGCGTCATCGCAAAGGTCACTCGTGATCGATTTATGAAAGCAGCCGATGTTCAATATCCAGAATATGGCTTCCGAGATCATAAAGGGTATACTACACCTCAGCATTTGAGACAGCTGAGAAAACATGGACCTTGTCCGCTACATCGTTTCACATTTGCCCCGGTGGCGCAAAGGGAACTCCCTCTTTACGACTGAAAAAAAACGCTTTGGAGCGGAAGGAGAAAGGATTGCGGCACGTTATTTGCGCCGTCATGGTTTTCGGATTCTCTATCGGAATTTTCGCACCCCTGCGGGCGGAGAAATCGACTTGGTTTGCCGAGATCGTCAGGAAGCTTGTCTAGTCTTTGTAGAAGTTAAAAGACGGCAATCCATCCGCTTCGGCGAGCCCTCCTTAGCTGTCCAAAGTCCAAAGCAATACCTCTTAATACGAGGTGCTTCTGCCTGGCTGCGGCTGCTAGGCAATCC
>Ga0153924_1001569_pt1 | contig 11003 bp, 7 predicted proteins | sample TSNJ008MetaG_FD_104709 | JGI IMG/M metagenome (GOLD analysis project Ga0153924, IMG submission 104709) | Attine ant fungus gardens microbial communities from New Jersey, USA - TSNJ008 MetaG | ecosystem: Host-associated > Fungi > Mycelium > Unclassified | place: USA: New Jersey, Wharton State...
ACGGGCGCCCTGCTTGCGGCAATTTTGATAGCGACGATTCTGAGTACGAAACTCGCCCGTCCTCTTTCTCAAATTAGCCAAGATCTCGAACGGGTCGCCCAGTTTAAAATTGTGCCAGCACAGATCTCTTCTTCTCCGCTATACGAAGTGCAAGCACTTGCCCGCTCTACGCAGCACATGAAACAGGGTATCCAGTCATTTGCGCGTTACGTGCCGGATGACGTGGTCCGTAAACTCCTCAGAGAAAATCAGGAGGCGCATCTCGAAGCCGTTCCGAAGGAGATCTCCGTTTTTGTATCCGATTTGGAAGGGTTTACTCGTATGGCTGAAAATTTGCCGGCCAATCAGCTGGTACAGCAACTGGACGAATATTTCGAATTAGTGATTCCGACCGTAGAAATCGAATTTGGTGGAATGGTAGATAAATTATTGGGAGATGGCATTCTTGCCCTTTTTAACACCTTGGATGAACAATCAGATCACGCCGTGAGCGTTTGCTTAGCAGCTCTTTCGGTAATCCAGAAATTGCAGAAAATTTCCCAAAATCGGCTCAAAACGGGGTTACCCATTTTGAAAGCGCGTATTGGGCTGGCTTCCGGAACGGCTCTAGTAGGAAATTTTGGTACCGAAAATCGTTTCTCTTTTAGTGCGGCGGGAGAACCCGTGGTCATTGCTGCTCGCTTGGAACAAATGAACAAACAATTTGGAACTCATTGTTTGGCTAGCGGTGAAATCCGATCGGCTACGAAAGAAAGGTTTGAATGGAGAGCCTTGAGCGAGCAGTTTTTTTTCGATCGGCCCGTGGAAATTTTTGAATTAATGGGAAAGCGAGATGAAGTAGACCCTCCCCTTTTGCAGGCAAGGGATTTTTTTGAACAGGCTCGGCAAAAGATCGCAAGTCAAGATCTTAAAAAAGCAGCTGCTTTGCTAGACCAATCGCTCAATTTGCGTCCGGATGATTTGGCAGCCTTAAGTCTCAAAAAATCAATTGCGTAATCGGACTGGTTCGTGGTTCGTGGTTCGGGTATGTAGACTATAGTTAAATTTTGACACGAGCCAAACGGAGGGCATTCATGATGACACAAAAACTACTTAAGCTCATTGCGACTCCGGCAATCATGGGATTCAATAAAATCCCGAAAAACGGATAGAGCACCCCCGCCGCGATGGGAATACCAGCTATGTTATAAGCAAAAGCAAAGAAAAGGTTTTGGCGAATATTTTTCATCACCGCGCGACTGAGATAAATCGCTGTGCAAATAGCATTGAGTTCGTTTCGCATCAATGTGATGTGGGCATTCTCGATAGCAATCGCTGAACCACCTCCCATAGCAATCCCTACGTGGGCCACGGCCAGCGCAGGGGCGTCATTGATCCCATCCCCAGCAAAAGCGACAAAAGCCCCCCTTTGTTTGAGCCTCACGACCAGGTCATGTTTTTCTTGGGGAGTCAATTCAGCAGCAACATTTTTGATTCCAAGACTGGTTGCTACCGCATGCGCACTTCTTCGATTATCCCCCGTGGCCATTGTAATATGGATTCCTTGTTCTTCCAAAATCCGAACCGCATATGCGGAGTTGGCACGGACAGGATCTGAGAAACCAATCCAACCTAAAAGGGATTCCGCCTTTGCAACAGCTGCTAAGGACAAGGATTGGTGGGAGAACGCCTTTTCAATTTCCTCATTGCCTTGGTGGATACGGATACCATGATTACGCAAAAAGGTGGGGGTTCCGATCAAAACTCTTACGCCATCGATGTGTCCTAAAACGCCGTGTCCACGTTCCGCTCGGAAGTCCGAAACTGCCGGTAACGAAAGTCCTTTTTCTTGAGCCGCGACAACGACGGAACGGGCTAGGGGATGCTCACTCATCACTTCTACAGCGGCTGCTGTTATCAAAAGGTCGTCTTTGGAGATGCCTTTTTCCGGGAGCAATTGGGTGAGGGCAGGCTTTCCCAGTGTCAGGGTTCCGGTTTTATCGGTGACGAGATGTGTGATTTTTTCCAGGGCTTCGATGGCTGCTGCATCGCGGAAAAGAATACCAAGTTGCGCTCCCCGACCCATTCCTACCACTACCGACATAGGGGTCGCAAGCCCCAAAGCACAAGGGCATGCGATGATCAGTACTGCGACGGAATTTTGAATTGCCTCCGAAAAATCCGGACCTATCCAGCACCAGATCAAAAATGTGATCAACGCAATGAAGAGCACGGCGGGGACGAAGATCGCTGCAATACGATCTGCTAGAGATTGGATTTGCGTCCGGCTGAGGCGTGCATTGCTGACTAGGCGAACGATCTGCGCAAGTAAAGTATCCGAACCCACTTTTTCGGCGCAAAGGAGGAATGCGCCCGATTGATTGATGGTACCGGCGGTAACACGGTCTCCAACAGATTTGGAAACAGGCATGGGTTCTCCGGTAATCATGGATTCGTCTACCTCAGAAAATCCCGCGGTGAGCCTTCCATCGACGGGAATTTTGTCTCCCGGTCGGACTTTCAATAATTCTCCAGCCACAATTTCCGCGAGCGGGACTTCCTCTTCCACGCCATTTCGAATTCGATAAGCGACTGTGGGGGTAAGGGCAAGGAGAGAAGTAATGGCTTTGCTCGTGCGAACATGCGCTTTAGCTTCCAGCCATTGTCCCAACAGCGCAAGGAGAGTGATGACAACAGCGGATTCAAAATAAAAAAATGATGTTCCGGATCCACGCAAGACCGAAATTAAGCTGAATATATAAGCGGCTCCCACTCCTAGGGCAATGAGTGTGAACATATTAGATTTTCTTTTTTGAAGCGCTTTCCACGCTCGCGAGAAAAATATTCTACCTGTCCAGAAAACGACTGGTGTAGTGAACAATGCTTGAATCCATCCTGAGTGGATCTCGGCTTCTTTTGGCAGGGACAAAAATGGAATCATGTGTCCTAAAGAAAAAATGAGGACTGGAAGCGCCAAAATGCATCCGATAATGAGATGTTTTCCGAAATACTTTACTTCGCTAAGATCCACACCACCCATTGACTCCAATGCCATGCCACAAATGGAACATTCGCCTGGCGTAGCGCTTCTCACTTCAGGATGCATTGGGCAGACATATTGAAATCCCCCCTCAGACACGCCAGAATGCATGGCTCCTATATGATTCGCTGTTTCGCGGGAATGTGACTCCGAACCATCCGCACCATGTACACAAGTTGGTTTTACAGTTTTTTTCTTTCTGTGGCAGCGGGAAGATAAAATGCGTCTCAACACGCTACAATGATACCGAAAACCGGCTTGTGGATCAATGAAAGCAACCACAAGTTTTTTTCGAAATGTGGTTTTTCTACAATGATTATAGGGTCCTGTCCGATTGGAGTGGGTGAATGGTCACTCTTCTTTACGAACCACGAACACGAACCACGAACCACGAACTGAGTCATGGAGGAAGCTGAGTCATCAACCACTGTTTCAAATGAGCACAGAGTCGAGTATGGGTCGGCAGAACTTTTGGGGGGTGATTCAATGTGCTCTTTTCTAAAAAGGCGAAACCCTTTCCCCAGGCCTTGCCATTGACGACACAGGCGTCGGTCCTATTTTCGTTGATTTGCTGACGGCCGCAAGCCAAGGCGTCGGCAGGGGTTCCTTCTAATTCGTATTTCCATCCAACAATTTTGCTGTCAGGAAACCAATTTCTCAATTTTTGGATGATTTTGGAAGCCGGTGTGAGGATGAGTTTTATCTCAGTGAGATGACTACTGAACTTGAGGGAAGAAATTTTTTTTCCTTTATGATCTTCCACACGGTTCAAATGAAAATCGGCGAGGGCGGCAACATGGAGAATCGCCTGGATAGGGGGCGACGAAACAGCCAATTGCTGCAAGAGCCGTTCTAAGTCTGAGTTTGTCGAAAAAGGCAAAACTTTAGCGTGATGGGGTGCGGGATAAACGGATTTTTTTCCACGAAGACAAATGATTTCCCAGCCCTGTGCAGCGAGGTGATCACTGATTTGAGTTCCCAATGCTCCGGTCGAAAAATTGATGATGGAGCGAACCTCATCGATGGGTTCAGCAGCGGGACCGCAGGTAACGATGATTCGGACAGGATGTGTCATAACGAAAGGCCTCTAAACCGCTTTAGCCATATTGCAAAAATGTCTGTTGTGTTGGCGAGCCTTGTGTTCCTGTAAATACCCTAAGGATGAAGTTTTATTTAACTGTAATCGTTTTGGCGAGTATCGTGGCCTTCTTCGTTGCAATTTATCTGCAATGGGCGGTAAAAAAATTTACTGCTTATCGCCCCGATTACTTTCCCTGCTACTGGCTGGCATTGACCAGTTGTCTTGCCAATCTCTTTCTTCCGTTTGTCTATCGAATTGTCATGGCACCCTATCGAGAATTGCCCTTGAAGATCGAACAACTTCTTTTAAATTTTGGGGGCTTTCTGATTTGTCTGATTTTATACTTATTTGGGATACGTGGTCCCCAAGGACGTGTTTTATCTTTGGTGCAGGGTGCCTTGATCACCGGAGGACAATTCATCTTTTTTCTGATGCTGTCTTACTGGATTTGATGGACTCCCATCAGCTTGCAGAGCAAAAATAATGCTTGATTTGTCCGGCAGGGGCCGGATGGCTGTTTAAAACAGAGAACCAGTGAAGCTGGGCAACTCAGCTTTCCCCCTCCAGGGCATTTTCTAAATTGAGGAGCAAATTCTTGCGTTGTAGGCCACCGGCATATCCCACTAAATTCCGACGACTCCCGAGGACTCGATGGCATGGAATCAGGATGGCAAGCGGATTTCGACTACAAGCCGCACCCACAGCCCGTGCAGCCTTGGGTGAGTTGAGCATCTGAGCAATTTTTTTATAGGTGGTATAGGAGCCAAAAACGATTTTGCTGAGAAGGTTCCAAACCTGCTTGTCAAAATCAGATCCTTCGGGGCACAAGGGGATTGTAAATTGCCTTCGCATGTTATGGAAATATTGAGCAATTTGGCGGGAGGCTTCTTGAAGCATCGGATTTTCGGGTGATTCTTGAAAGGAAGCGATTTGCAGGCGAGACATGGCTATGTCGGCAAACAAAGCATGGGTGAGGCCGTTATTATTAGCGACGAGTAACATCTCTCCCAAGGGAGTTGAAATTCGAACGGCATTTTGAGCAGGATCGTTTGGCATTCCGGATGGCATCTGGGTGCAATGGGTACCTCTACACAAATAATCAATAGATGCAACTGCGTCCGTCTTATCCCGGCATATTCCGCAACATTTCCGCGTTGGAGGAGGTCTTGCGGAGATAATGGAGTAAACGCTCAATGGCCTCGATGGGCTTGTGGCCGGCTAAGCCGCGTCGAATGATATTGATTTTATGAAGGTCTTGTGAGGAGAGCAAAAGTTCTTCGCGCCTGGTTCCGGAAAGGAAAATGTCTACGGCGGGATAGGTTCGCTGGTCGCTTATTTTGCGATCCAAAACGAGTTCCATGTTTCCGGTGCCTTTGAATTCCTGAAAAATAAGTTCGTCCATGCGGCTGCCAGTATCAATGAGCGCCGTCGCCATAATCGTAAGAGATCCTGCTTCTTCGGTATTACGTGCCGCAGCAAACAATTTGCGTGGGATTTCCAATGCACGAGAATCTACACCGCCTGACATGGTGCGTCCTCCTCCTCCCTGAGCGTTATTGAATGCACGCCCAATGCGAGTGAGAGAATCCATCAAAAGAAAGACGTGTTTACCCATCTCTACAAGACGCCTGGCTCGTTCGATGGCTAATTGTGCAATCCGGGTATGGCTTTTGATATCGCTGTCATTTGAACTGGCCATCAGTTCGGCCTGAGGGACAGTGCGGCGAATTTCCGTTACTTCTTCGGGACGTTCGTCCACGAGGAGAATAATCAGTTTCATGTCCGGATAATTTTTAACAACCGCTTCAGCTATGTGTTGAAGCAACGTGGTTTTTCCGGTCCGCGGGGGAGCAACAATGAGCCCTCGTTGACCGCGCCCAATAGGCGTCATCAGATCCATCACACGCGTGGTATAACGTTCGGAATCAGTTTCGAGCTTAATTCGTATATTGGGATTAACCGTAGTTAATTCTTCAAAGAGAGGAAGTGCCTGGAATTTTTCGGGGGGTTCTCCTTCGATCGCGATCAGTTTAAATAATTGGAGCCCACGACTTCCTCGACGGGTTTCTCCCTTGATTTTCATTCCATCCCGAAGACCGTGTTTCCGTACGACTTCCGGTGTGACAAATACATCACTATGAGACTGAGAAAAATTCCGTTTGGCTTCTCTTAAAAATCCAAATCCTTTACCGGAAACTTCCACGACTCCCTCTGCGTAAGTAGGGATGGGGGGTACTGCCGGAGGAGCAGCAGGAGTTTCTTCAACCCGAGCGGTTGATGACGGAAGAGTTGCCGGCTTGGTATCCGACGGATCCGGCGGTTCGATGACAAGAGTGGAAACGCTTGCTTCTCCGTGCTCACCAGAACGCTTCGTGGAAGATGTGGTGCGTGAGGAAGTCTTCGACGCGGCGGCCTTTTTCGAAGCGCGTGGACGACTGACACGCTTACGACCGGATTTTGTTTCGGAAATGGTCTCAGGGGGTTGGTTCTCGTTTTCTTCAATCATAATTACTGGTATTCGATACTAATGCTCATGGATCAATTTAGGTGTGCTGGAGAAGTATTCCTTCCGGAATGTCAAAATTAGAGTGAATGTTAAGAACATCATCACAGTCCTCCAATGTGTCATAGAGATTTAAGATCCGGAGGGCTAAGTGCTCGTCGTTAATGTATACGGTATTTTGTGGGAGATAGGTTAATTTTTGGGATTCAATAGAAATTCCAGTTTGTCTCAATACTTCCGCTACTGCGTAAAGCTGGTCGGGGAGAGTGTAGAGAGTGAAATGAGTGTCGTCGGACAGAAGCTCTTCAGCTCCTGCTTCTAGTGCCAGTTCAAACAACCTTTCCTCTAAAATATCATTTTTAGAAATCAGTATTTGGCCTTTCCGCTGGAACATATAAGAAACGCTGCCCGGTCCTCCCAGATTGCCTTCCTGCCGAGAAAAGATAGAGCGGAGATCGGCTGCGGTTCTATTTTTATTGTCAGTGGCTGTCTCTACAAGAAACGCAATCCCACCTGGCGCATAGCCTTCATAAAGTATTTCTTCCACGGCGGCGGTAGTCAATTCCCCCGTGCCCTTTTTGATAGCACGTTCGATATTATCATTCGGCATGCTTTGTGATTTGGCAGTTTGTATGGCTGCTCGTAACCGAGGGTTGGAAGATGGGTTTCCACCGCCCAGTTTGGCAGCGATCGTAATTTCTTTGGAGATCTTGGAGAAGAGTTTGCCACGCTTTACATCTAAAGCGCCCTTCAAACGCTTAACTTTCGACCATTTGCTGTGGCCGGCCATGAAATGAAAAAAATTTAGCTTCGTGCTAGGACACTAAAGCAAGCTTGGAGCTAAGTCCTTGCTAGGGTTAAAAATCAAAATCTACGGGTTATGATGAGAAGAGTTCGCTCTTGCCGATGCGTAAACGATATTTCTGCTGAGCGAGTCTTCTGTGAAGACTTAAAGAAACAAAACGTCTTAAGCTTTTTATGTCAACTGTAAAATCTTTTGAATGGGACTCCTATCTCTGTTTTTCGGGATCTGAGCATAGACAGACTAGCGAATTCCATCTACGCGATATCCCTTTGATTCAAAGAACTTTCTGACTCGTTCGGGCTGGTCCCCTTGGAGTTCGATATTACGGTTGAGAACAGTCCCCCCACAACCACAAGCTACTTTAGCTTCTTTTGCTAGGCTATTGATAACTTCTTCACTGATTTTTGAGGAAAACCCTGTCACGACCAACACTGTCTTGCCAGCCCGGTGCGCCTTTTCTTTCCTAAGCATAATCCGGCCGGTGATTTTTGCAAGTGGTTCTTCCAAAGATGTTAAATTCTCATCTGATAGGGAGCCCACAACTTGCAATTCGGCAAACGGTGTTTGGAAAAGCAAGGGTTTCTCGGATAAGATAGGCACTTTCCGCTTCACTGGAATCTAGAATTTTTGAGCCTGACGTTTGTCACTGCTTGGCGAGTCAATACCAATACCCTTGTAGCGCAGGACCATCGCCAGTTGTTATTTCAATCATCCAACTCGACTCGCGGCTCTTTTGCGAGCTGTCGGATCGAGTAATTTTTTTCGAAGCCGCAAGGATTTTGGTGTGGCTTCAACATACTCGTCCGGACCAATATATTCAAGTGCTCGTTCTAGACTCATTTTCAGTGGGGGCTCCAGTTGGATCCCCTTGCCATCACCTTGGCTTCGCATGTTGGTTAAATGTTTTGCCTTGCAGGGATTGACTTCAATATCATCTGACCGGGAATTTTCTCCCACTATCATCCCGACGTAAATCTCTTCCTGAGGGCCAATAAAGAGTCGCCCTCGCTCTTGGATATTGTTCAGAGCATAGGCTGTGGAGATGCCCGTTTCCATGGAAACCAGCACGCCGTTGTTGCGAGTCGGAATTTCGCCTTTATGGGGGCCATACTCTTTAAATAAGTGACTCATGATCCCCAATCCCTTTGTGAGATTTACCAAATCGGTTTCAAATCCAATTAAGCCGCGGGTAGGAAGGACGGCTTCCACGAGTACTGAATGAGGATGGTGTTGCATATTGACCACTTCAGCCTTACGAGCGGCAAGGGACTGGAGGATGTCACCTAGGTTTTCCAGAGGAATGTCCACATAAAGAATCTCGAAGGGTTCCAATAGGTTGCCGTTTTCATCCCGGTGGTAAATGACTTCGGGGCGAGAAACGAGTAGTTCATAGCCTTCGCGGCGCATTTGTTCGACAAGAATGGCAATTTGCATCTCTCCACGCGCCTTAATTTCGAAATGTCCCGCTGTGTCACTGTCCGATACTTGTAAAGAAACATTGGTTCGAGTTTCCCGTATCAATCGCTCCCGAATATGGCGAGCAGTCAAAAATTTTCCTTCTCTTCCGGCTGTAGGAGAATCGTTTACGACGATTCGCATACTGATGGTCGGAGGATCGATATCCACAAAAGTCAGCGCCGGGCTATCCTCTTGATCGGTGATGGTTTCGCCGATAAATACCTCTTCAAAACCCGCGAGACCAACGATGTCGCCTTCTGAGGCTTCTTGGATTTGCACTTTCTCCAAACCCTCGTGTCCAAAAATAGCGGTGATATTGCCTCGTTCCCGTCTGCCATCACGGTGGAGACAGAAGGCGGGTTGACCTACTTGGATTTTTCCGCTGACAATACGACCATAGGCAATACGGCCGAGATAATCGCTGTAGTCCAGGTTAGACACGAGGAACTGGAAATGCGTCGATTCCGTGGATGGAGAGGGCGAGGGGATATGTCGGACGATTGCCTCGAAGAGCGGTTCCATATTTGCGGATTCCTGATCGAGTTCCTTTTTTGCAAAGCCTTCCTTGGCACTTGCGTATAGGTGGGGAAAGTCGAGTTGTTCGTCGGTTGCATTCAGCTCCAAAAACAGGTCAAAAACCATGTCGAGGACTTTATGAGGACGAGCGTTTTCCCGATCAATTTTGTTGAGAACCACAATAGGTTTCAATTTATGTTCTAAGGCCTTGCGAAGCACAAACTTAGTCTGCGCTTGCGGCCCGTCATGCGAATCTACGACCAATAGAACCCCATCGACCATTTGCATGATGCGTTCTACCTCGCCTCCAAAATCCGCGTGACCCGGCGTATCCACAATGTTGATGTGGTAATTTTTCCAGCGAAACGCAGCATTCTTCGCACGGATCGTTATGCCCTTTTCCTTTTCGAGATCCATAGAATCCATCACCCGTTCGTCCACCTTTTGATTGGAGCGAAAGGTTCCGGATTGACGGAGAAGCTGATCTACCAAGGTGGTTTTCCCGTGGTCGACATGAGCGATGATGGCAATGTTTCGGATATGTTCCATGCGAATTTGCAGAGGCGAAGGCGAACTATGAGACCCTTCATTCAGCCTGTCAATCTGCTCGACTGAACCACTGCGGCTGAGTGTCACTCAGGGTAATAACAACCTTCTTACTATGAAGAAGCTTATACAGAAAAACTGAAAAACCCCCACTTTTTTTTAAAAAATTTTATCCAAAGTTTTTGAGATGCTGTTCAGGGCAAAAAGTCACTTTTGAGTCCAAATTACCGCAATGTCTCAAAATCAATTACCAAATCATTTTAATGCAATTGGTTGTGCGGATGATGTCGGAAGAGCGGGCGTGACCGAAGCAGGGACTATGGCTCCCTTCCCCCCCCACAAACTGAACGATTCATTGCACTGTCAGCTTGCCTGGGAATCTCGATGGGAGGATGTCGGCTCGCCGCATCTCTTGATATTGGGGGAATTCCCGTCTCTGATGGAAATTGCGCTCTCTCGGACTCAGCGATATCAAATACCGACCTTTCAAAGGTTCTGTTTACCCACCAATCAGAATCGGGAAATACCAGGATTTTGTGTCGTCCACGAGGGTGCTTTTGCCCAGTTGGATGAACGGGATCGTCTCGAAGTTATTGGACAATTTGTACAGGACAGATTGTTGCTGCTCTTTCGATGGGGAGAAAAATGGCGCTACGAATGCTGGGGGCCTCCCGCCTTGGCAAGCCATCTGAAACAAATTGGCCTTCGTCGGATTGGGACGCTTTATTTAATAGCTTCAAGATTGGGGGCAACTGACTTCCTTCCATCTCTGGCTGAGGAACTTACGCATCAAGGAATTCAATATGACCGTTTGTGTAGCCCCGAGGGCTCTGTGCATATCCAACAGGATCCCAGAGTGACTCCGCGCCGTCAGATTCGCACTATCGCCAAAAGCGCGACCTTTTCCATCGCCGGAAAACAGCCTGCAATCTCCAAATGGGGGCCAATGTTAAGGGAAGAGGGGCCAGATTTTCATTATGAAATCATAGTCCAAGTAGGAAACGACTCATGCATCGAAGAATCTGCCGGTACTTTGGTAGCGAATTCGCCATTTCGAACCTGTTGGATCAAATGG
>Ga0153924_1001574_pt1 | contig 10997 bp, 7 predicted proteins | sample TSNJ008MetaG_FD_104709 | JGI IMG/M metagenome (GOLD analysis project Ga0153924, IMG submission 104709) | Attine ant fungus gardens microbial communities from New Jersey, USA - TSNJ008 MetaG | ecosystem: Host-associated > Fungi > Mycelium > Unclassified | place: USA: New Jersey, Wharton State...
AGAGGGGGCGTAGACGACGACGTTTGTCCGGACTGCGCCAGGCGCGACGCCGAACGCACCGGCTCCGGTGACGTACTCCGGCAGGCTGGTCGCCGCATCGGCCGGAGCGGTGCTCGTGAGCTTGACCTCGACCGTCCACGTCGGTCGACCGTCCTTCCGGCACACCTCGCTGCCGACCGAGACGGTCTTCTCGAGGTAGTAGTCCATCTTCGCGCCGGTGGCGTCGTTCAGGTAGACGCCGAACTGCTGCGAGCTCGAGTCGCTCGTCGGCAGACCCCCAGCGATGGCCGTCCCGGTGAGCTCCGCTTGCTCGCCCTTGTCGGCGCTCCAGAGCTTGACCCGCCCCTCGTCGACGCCCGTCGTCAGCGCCGTGATGAACTCCTTCGGGTCGAAGCCGCCCTCGGACACCTTCGTGAACACCGCGCTGGCTGCCGACGCGAAGAACAGGTCCTGCACCGCCGGGTCCGGGTACTTGGCGTACGCGTCGCTGAGCAGCAGCTGCACCGCGTTGTCCGACGTCAGCCGATCCCCCGTCGGCAGGTCGACCGGGCCTGTCGCCTTGAGGATGTAGCCGAGCGTCACCGGGTCGATCGACAGCACGCCGTCGACCCGCTGCCCGAACTGCCGCTTCCACATCTCGCGCGCGAGCTTCGCCGAGGTGTCGAACCGGGGCGTCAGCGTGACGTCCTGGATGAACTCCCCCGTGATCGAGCCGTAGAGGCCCTGCGTGTCCGTGGTCAGCGGCAGCACCGGGTCGTCTGTCTGGGGGAAGTCCGACGTCGATGCCTGCTGCCCGAGCGAGATCGCGCCGTCCTCGACGTCCAACAGCGCCACGGCTCCGGGGATCCCCCCGCCGGCACGCAGCTCCGCGTTGTTCTGGAAGAGCACGAGGTACTGCTTCGGGCCACCGTCGCCGAGCATCGCCGGCGCCAGCTGCACCACCTTGTCTGCAACGGCCGCCTGTTCCGACACGGACGCCAAGGAGGCCCGGAGCTGGTTCACGGCGTCCGTCACGGCCGACACGGTGTCACCGGTGTCGATCCGGTCGGCCGCGCGGGTCGCCTTGCCGAGCGCGGTGGTCGCCTTCGCGACCGCCGGCTGCGCCGCCACGAGCGGCTGCAGGTCGATCTTGCCGTCCTCGGGTTTGAACGCGTCGACGTCCACGTCGCCGAGGACCCCGGCGACCGGACGGACGGCGTCGGTCGCCACGTCGTCGACGATCGCCGACACCTGGCGAACGGCGCGCAGGTTGCCGCCGATGAACGGCATGTGCTCGAAGGCGGCCCACACCGGGTCGCTCGTCTTCGCCCGAGCATCGGCGGCACTCGCCTCGAGCTTCGCCGCCGTTCGCTGCGCCGCTGCCGTGTTGCCCTTCGCCAACTGCGACCGCAAGGTCTCGACGTGCGCGACGGACGACTCGAGGTCCTGCTTCGCCAGCGCTCCGCGGATCGCCACCCAGGCGACCGCGGCGATCACGAGCAGGACGACGAAGAGGACGCCCCACAGGACCCAGCGCCGTCGAGGCCCTCGGGACCGAGCAGGACGTCGAGACTCGGGTTCGTCCGACATGGGCTCAGCTTACGATGAGACGCAGCCTGAACCAGGGCCTGCACCGAACGGGGCGCACCTGTCCGTTCGAATGACGCGAGGACTGTGCCCTATGACCGAACGCCGATGCGTTGTGCTCTCGGTGATGTACAACAACGAGGCCACCATCGCGACGATGATCCGGTCGTTGCGTCCCGATCGAAATGCGATCGCGCAGGTTGTCCTCGTCGACAACGGTTCCACGGATCGAAGCGTCGAAGTCGCCGAGCAGGAACTCGCGACTGCCGGGTTCTCGTCAGTCGTGGTGCGCTCCATCAACACGGGGTTCGCAGGAGGCTATGAGACCGCACGACGAGCAGTGGCCGAAGACGGCACACTCTTGTGCGTGAACCCGGACGTCGAGCTGGGCGCGGGAGTGTTGCAACGCCTCCTGGAGGCAGCGTCGCGTCCGGGAGTCGGGATCGCAACCGCGCCCTTGCAAAACCTCGAAGGGGTCGAGGACAGTGCGTCGCGGCGTCGGCTTCCGACCCTCGCTGGCGCGTCGGCGTACGCCGTCATCGGCAAGCTCCTACCGGCCTCCCTACGGTACAACTCCGTGCGTCGAGACGACCTGTCATCCGGTCTGATCCTTGCCGACGGGACGCGGACGACGCTCGTGGAGGCAACCACTGGTGCGCTCATGATGCTCTCTCCGGAGTTCCGGACCGCCGCTTCCACGATCTTCGATCTGGACTACTGGATGTACGGCGAGGATCTCCAGCTCTGCTTGGACGCACAGCGGCAACGGTTGTCGGTCCTCATGATCGAGACGGTCGCTTCGACGCACATCAAGGGCGTGTCGAGTGGGCTCCCCCGGTCGCGTCAGTCGGACCGGGCGTTCCACGACGCCCTCTTCACCTATTACCGGAAGAACCTGCGCCGCAATCGATCGGAGGAAGCCGTCGTCCGACTTGCCATCGAACTGCGCTTCCACCAGTCGCGTCTCCGCTCCTGGGCGGCCGGGCGGCGAACGCGTGGGTGAGTCAGGCGAGGACGCGCCGCGCTGGCAACGGTATCTCCCGATCGCCACGATCCTCGTGGGTCTCCTCCCGATTCTGCTCGCGCCCCTCCGAGCGCGCGAGCTGAGTCCGGACGGACGAGGGGAGTTTGCGTTCTTCCAATCGGCATTCACCATCATCAGCGCGGCCGGGGCCCTCGGCGCACGCCATGCCTACTACGCGATGCGAGGAGCCGGTCAGTTGGACGCGCCCGTGCTCGGCAAGCAGGCCGCTGGATCATCATGGGTGGCCTCGGTCGCCGTCGGTCTCCCACTCGTCGCCATCAGCTGGTTCCAGCACTCTGCGGCGACGACCGCACTCATCGTCCTCACCTTCGCCGCAGGCCCACTGCATCTCTTCGTCCAACTCCAGCTCGCACGAGCGCAGCATGACGGCAAGGTCGTGCGCGTCTCACTCACCACGGGTGTGCCCGCTCTCTGGGAGTTCTTCGCCAACATCATCCTGTTCCTCACCCATGCGATGACGGTCCTCACCGTGTCGATCGCCACCGCGGCAGCCGAGGTCCTCCGAGGGCTCGTGTCCGTCCGGCGGCGCGTGAGGTACGCGGGTGACCTGAGAGCGCTTCGTCGTCGGTACAACCGCCAGCTGTGGCGCTACGCACCGGTCGGGGTCATGCCCATGCTCGTGGGGAACGTTGACGTCATCGTCTATGGCGCCTTGCTCCCGCAGACACAGCTCGGCTACTACGCCGTAGCGAAACTCGCCGTCACGCTCCTCGTGTTCGCGACCGTCGTCGTCGAGGGCCGCTTCCTCACCTCGGACCGGCGGTTTGCGAGGTCGGCGGGCCTCACGTTGTCGCTCCTGGCGATCACAGCCGCGGTGGGAGGCATCGCCGGGACCGTTCTCGTTCCGGTCCTGTTCGGGAACGAGTACGGACCCGCCGCCGACATCTTCGGCGTCATGGCCGGAGCAGGATTCGTCGGCGGAGCACATGTGCTCTTCACCGCGCGCGCGGCGAGTCTGCAGCTCGGCGCACTCGCTCTGTCGAGTTCGACCTCGGTCTTCGTCGTTACGGCCTCGGCAGCAGTCACCGTGGCATCCGTCACTCAGGACCTTCGGTGGCTCGCGTTGCCGATCGGCGCCGGCTACGCAGTGGGTCTCGCCATACTGGTGACGGGACTTCTCCGCCGCCCGACACAACAATCCCTCGAAGGAGTCTGACGTGCTTCGACGTCTCATCGACACACTCCGACCGTCGAACAGTGAGCTGGCACGACGCGTACCCAACCATGTCCTTCTCGGTTGGTACTTCCGGAAGGCTGCTGGTCCAACGCTGCGAGGCCTCATCCAGTCTCCGTTCATGGGATCGGTGCGGCTCCCCATCTTCATCGGACGTTCAACGTCGATCTCCTACCGACGCAAGCTGTTCCTCGGTCGCGGAGTCTCACTCGGCGCGAACAGCACCGTCCAGGCGTTCTCCTCGCAAGGTGTCCGGATAGCGAGCCGAGTGACGATCAGGGAACGCGCGTGGATCCAGTGTTCGTCGCACCCTTCGATGCCGGGCGTGGGTCTGTCCATCGGCGCCGGCACCTACATCGGGCCCGGAGCAACGATCGGCGTCGGAGGTCCAGTCCACATTGGCGCCGGGTGCCAGATCGGAGCGAACTTCACGGTCGTGTCCGAGAACCACGCGGATTCTCCGTCCGGACGACCGAGCAAGACCGAAGTAACTCGGGTCGGAGTCAGGATCGCTAATGACTGCTGGATCGGGCATGGAGTCACAGTCCTCGACGGCGTCGAACTCGGCGAAGGATGCACCGTCGGCGCAGGAGCGGTCGTGACGAGGTCGTTCGCGGCCGGCGCACGAATCGCTGGGGTGCCCGCCAGACTGCTGGACTCCTAGCTCCTCGCGGTTCTTCCGACGAGCGAGCGGTTGTACTCGGCCTCAATCCTTGACGCTGCCCCTTCCCAACTCCAGGGGTAGTCGAGGATCGGCGGGACCTCGGCGGAACCGAGTAGCGCTTCCGCATCCTCGAGCATGCGACCCACGTCGTCGTTTCGGACCCCGACGAAACCCTCGCCGAGGTACTCGGCTGAATTCCCGGCTCGCTCGCTCGCAACGACCCAGGTTCCTCGCGCAGCAGCCTCGAGTTCGACGAGACTCTGCACCTCCACCCAAGAAGCATTGAGCAGCACCTTCGATGAGGCGACCTCGCGGAGGACCGCCTCGTGGCTCTGCCCGCCTGTCCACTCGACGTTGGGCAACGTCGCTACGAGCGACCGGAACTCCTTCCCGAAGGGCGTTTCGGCCGTTTGGAGCGGACCGACCATTCGGATCCGGCACGCGACACGTGAAGCAGCACGCGCGATGTCGAGTTGCCGTTTCCGAGGCTCGATACGGCCCACCACGACGATCACGTCTTCGCGGTCTTCCCACGCGACTGCTGCTTCCTCTGTCGGGGGCAGTCCGTTCGGCGTCAGCACTCCGTTCCGACCGGACCAGAGCATGTCCTGTCGGAGGTGCTCGCCCTCCCCCTCCGCGAGGAGGAACACCGCCTCGACACCGTCGAGTGCCCGCCCGAGGTGACGCCAACAACCGACGATCGACGGGACGAGCAAGAGAGCGGACCACAGCACCACCAGCGCGCCGACAAGGCCGTCCGACCGACGCAGACTCCGCACAACGAACGCCAAATACTCACGTGCACTTTCCGGAAGGACCCTGCCGACGAGCGACCTTGCTCCGAGACCGCGCTCCGCCGCTCGCATCCTCCGGATCGCTGACAACGAGTGGTGGATCGCCGAGACGAACACCGGTCGATCGCGAGCCTTCCGGATCGTGACGATCGCATCGAAGGGCCGGTCGACGTTGACGAGGTGAACGACTGCGTCCGGCCGGAGGGTCATCGACGGAGCGAACGGGACGATCCGGACATCCCAGCCGAATTTCGACAGGAAGGCCCCGTACATCTCGACCTGCGTCAGGTCTCCGCCACCCTTGACCTCGCTGTCGTCCCTAACGACGAAATCGACTTTTCGACTTTTCATCTCGTCGGGTCCTTCCGGTTGGCGCTCCGGTGCACTGCGAGCGCGAGCAGCATCCAAAGGAAGAGCATGGGCCGCTCTGCGTAGAAGAGGTCAATGAAGACGGCACCGACGAAGAGGCTCGCTGCTGCTCCAACGAACCACGGAGGAGATCGACGAACCCAGCCCCGGAACATGAACAGCCATACTCCGATCCCGACCAGCCCCGATTCGACAGCGATACGGAGGTACGCTCCGTCCACGGAAGGCCCGGCGAACGAGGGCCCGAGGCCGAGGGCGAGACGCTCCGGGGACCGAGTGAGCTCGTTGAGCAGCAGGTTCCAGCGGTAGAACCGCACTTCGTTACTGGCGTCTCCGCTCGTGACGTTGTCGAGCACGGTGTCGCCGATGGCGTCATAGGCAGTCGCTGCGTACTGGTCACTGTTGTCGGAGCGGGGAGTGATCGCGGCGAGCTGACGTCCCGCGCTCCAAGAATCCGAGATCGAGGTCGACTGTGTCCGGTCCACCGCCGGCACGATCAGTTGCGACGCGATCATTGGGAGTGCGAGCACCACCGCGACCGCCGCGACGGTCAGCGCGACGACAGACTCCGGCCGCGGTGAAGGCCGCCGGACGACGGGTGAACTACCACGGCGCAGCGCGTACGCCAGCCCCATGACGGCCAGACCCACAATCACCCCGATGATCGAGACTCGCGACAGCGACATAAGCAGGCCCGCCCCGGCGAACATCGTCAACACCAGACGTCGCTCGCTCAGCCAGAAACACACCAGCATCGCCATGATGGCTCCGAGTTCGTACGGACCATTCGTCAGACCGGCCCCCCGTTCAAGGGAGAACGCCGAGAATCCGATATTGAATCCGAAGAGGAACTGCGCCATGGCAACGAGCGTGTGCGCGACGGTCGCGACGGCAAGAACACGCAGCAGTGCTGTCTCAGCGGCACGGCCGCCTCGCGCCAGAAGCAGCAGCACCAGCGGGAAGACGGCCCAGTACTCGAAAGGCCGGATCGCGTAGAGGATGGACGGAGCAAGACGCACCGTCCCCGAGGCCACTCCCACGCCTGCAGCGACCAACGAGACACACGTCACAACGCCGATGCCGCCGCGGCCCGTAATCAGCGGGCGAACAACTCGCCATCGTGCGATGACGACGACGAGTGCCGCAGCCAAGAGAGCGTCCTCAACCCTGACCGAGGACCCGGCGAAGGCGACGACATCGACACGAGGGCCTGCCATCAGCCAGAGCAGACCGATCAGCGTCAGGACCGACGCGGCCGACAACCATGACCGTGCCTCGATCTGCGTCCCCTTGACTTTCAATGCGCATCACCCCCCGGTGTCAACACCGCGCGGACCGTCTTCCACAAGATGACCAGATCGCCGGTCATCGACCAATTCTCGACGTAGTACAGGTCGAGACGGATGGCGTCTTCCCAACCGAGGGACGAACGTCCGCCGACCTGCCACAAACCACTCATTCCCGGCTTGAGCAGGAGGCGTCGCCGAGCGGCGTCGTCGTAGAGAGCTACTTCGCCCTCCCGCTGTGGGCGGGGACCGACGAGGCTCATCGTCCCGAACAGGACGTTGAAGAGTTGCGGGAACTCGTCGAGGGAGTGCTTCCGAAGGAAGTGGCCAATCGACGTCACACGGGGATCGTTCTCAACCTTGAACAGTGGCGTGTCGGATGTACCCTGCCGTTCGAGCAGTGCCGCGAGTTCATCGTCTGCGTTCACCCGCATGGATCGAAACTTGAGCATGTGGAACGGTTCGCCGTTCTGGCCGATGCGTTCCTGCCGGTACAGGACCGGCCCGCTGCTGGTGGTCTTCACCGCGAGCGCGATCGCGACAAGCACCGGCGAGAGTGCGGCCGTCAGCAGCGTCGCTCCTACGAGGTCGAAGGCGCGCTTGAGGAAATGAGTTGCTCCTTCGTAACGCGGCATCTCCACGTGGATGAGCGGCAACCCCGCGACCGGACGGGTGTGGATGCGCGGCCCGTTGACCTGCGTGAGGCTCGGCGCGACGATCAAGTGCTGTCGGCCGCCCTCCAGCCCCCAGCTCAGCTCACGGACGGCCTGTGCGCCGAGTTCCTCGGAGCTCGTCACAGCGACCGTGTCGGCGCCGGTTGAACTCAGAGATGCGAGCGCATCGGTGATGCTGCCGACGACTGGGACCCGCGACTTGCCGATCGTCTCCCCGACCGGCACGTCCGGGACGCAGGCGGCGACGACGCGGTAACCCTCTTCCGGATGCCGGGCGAGTTCTTCGGCAAGGTGCTCAACACTCGATCGCGAACCGACCAGCAGCACCTTTGCCGAGTAATTACCGTTCCAACGCTGGGCGTTCAGCCATTGCCTCCAGATCCACCGGCTGAACACGAGGACAATCGTGCCGAGCGGAAAGGCGATAAAGACATACCCGCGGGCGAGGTCGATCTTGAACACGTACGCGACGATGGCGACGAACGCGAAGAGACGGATCGAGGCGTCAACGATCCGCCGGTACTCCCCTGATCCGGTTCCCACGTACCGGTGGTCACGAGTGTCGAAGACGGCGAGGACGACGAGCCAGGCGACGATGATTGCAAGCGAGACAGCCGTGTACCCGATGGCCAGGTCGGCGACGCTGCCGCTGACCGCCGCGCTGTCGAACCCGAACCAAGCGATCTGCACGCCGAAGACGACCCAGACGAGCACGAGGACGTCGGTGATCACGAGCCGCCGAGCGTAGTTCTTCGCCCACGGGACCGCGGCCGTGGCCTGGCGGCTCGTTTGCGTCACCACGTGACACCACCGTCGTCCGAGACCACCACGTGGTCCTCAGACCACAGCCACACGGCTGTGCCCGCCTTCGCGACAGCGAGCGCCCCGTCCGGATCCGCGTCCGCCGCGCACCCGACGACGGTGGACTTCGTTGCCGGCGTCACACCGACCGCGGGCAGCGACCGGATCTCCGCGCCGTCGCACGCGGCAGCGCCCACGCGTGCGACGAGGTACGAGTCACCGTCGTCCGCCAGGGACCGAACACCGACGAGCGGCACGCCGACCCAGTCGTTGTCGCCGGAGCGCCACTGCACCTCGTCGGTGCACACGACGGCGGTGGTGAACTCACCCTCGTACGCCTCGACGGGGTCGGCACACGGGGCGTCGACGGTGCCCGTCGACAGGATCAGTCCGTCGGGTCCGACGCCGGCTCCGGCTGCGCCGGCTGCTCCGTCCTTCCACGACCGCCCGTCGTCGACGGACGTCCGGACGGTCGGTTCGCAGTCGTCGCCCTTGCCGATGACGACCGAGACGCTGTCCGTGCCGGCGCGCAGCGCCAGCACGGCACCCGATTCGGCCCCGAGACCGACCGGAGTCCACGTCGTTCCGCCGTCCACGGTGTGTTCCAGCACCCCGTCGGTGCCGTCACACACCCCGCTGGAGGCACGCCATGCCTCCTGACCGTCCACTGCGGACAGCAGACGACGGCCGGGCGCAATCATCCCTGCGGGATCCGCCGTGGCGGTCACCGACGGCTTGGCCGTCGCGGAGCCCGGCGACCGGGGAGAGCTCGAGAAGGTCGGCACCGGCCCAGGAGTCCCGTTCGACGAGGGCGCTGTGCGGGCCAGCGCGAGCGCGACGAGTAGCACGTCGACGACCACCAGAACGACGACGATGACGGCGACCCAGACCAGCGTGCGGCGCGAGAAGACGCTGCCGAGGGTGCGGGACCCCCGGCGCGGACTCACGTGCGGACCGCCGTCATCGTTCGGCTCCGCGAGTCGCAGCGACGCGGCCGCGCTTCGGGGCCTTCGGCATGGGCGTGTCCTCGTCCTGCAGCCCGTAGCCGTACGCGTAGCCGTAACGGCCGTAGCCGTAGGCGCCGGGTCCCTTGGTCGGCATCATCGTCATGACGAAGCCGGCGATCGGTGCGCCGACGTTTTCGAGCGCGCTCACCGCTCCGGCGAGCTGCCCCTTGTGGGTGCGACCCGAGGCGACGGCGACGATCGCGCCGGACGCCTTCTTCGACAGGATGGCGGCGTCGGTGACGGGCAGCAGGGGCGGAGCGTCGAAGAGTACGTAGTCGAACTGCTGCTCCAGTCCGGCGATCAGGTCCTGCATCGCGCGGGAACCGAGCAGTTCGGACGGGTTCGGCGGGATCGGCCCAGCGGGGAGCACGATGAGGTTGCCGCGGCCCCACGGCACGGAGACGTCCTCGATGGATGCGCGCCCGATGAGCACGTCGGTCAGGCCTGCGCCGCCCTCGAGGTCCATGTAGGTCGCGATCTTCGGGCGGCGCAGGTCGGCGTCGATCAGGATCACGCGGAAGCCGGCGCTGTCGAGCGCGATGGCGAGGTTCGCGACGGTGGTGCTCTTGCCCTCGGACTCGACCGACGACGTCATCACGAAGGTGCGGGAACCGGTGCCGAGGTCGAGGAACTGCAGGTTGGTGCGGAGCGTGCGGAACGACTCGGCCCGCGGGCTGCGGGGGTCGACCTGCACGATGAGCGGGCGCTCCGAGGCCTTGCTGTCGTAGGCGATGCCACCGACGACCGGCTTGTCGCTGATCTTCTCGACGTCGGACTCGGTGCGGACGCGGTTGTCGAGCGTCGAGCGCAGGACCGCGACGCCGACCCCGAGCGCGAGGCCGACGAGCAGGCCGAGCACGACGTTGACCGGCACGTTCGGGCTGACCGGCGCGTTCGGCACCTGGGCTTCCTTGACGCGGGTGAGCTTGACCGTGCTCGTGCCGTCGGCGTCGGTGGCCTCGATGTTCTGCACGACGTTCGTCAGGCTCTCGGAGGTCGCGTTCGCGATGTCGGCGGCCTGCTTGGCGCTCGTGTCGTTCACGGTGATCGAGATGAGCGTCGTGTTGAGCGGCGCGTCCGAGGTGACGAGCTCGGCGAGCTGGTCAGACGTCATGTCGAGCTTCAGGCTCGAGATCACGGGGAGCAGCACGATGGGCGTCTCGACGAGGTTCGAGTAGGTGAGAACGCGCTGCTGCGTGAAGGTGTTGCCCTGCGCCAGATCACTGGCGCTGCCACTGGTCTGCGTCGACACGAAGACCTGCGCCGACGCCGAGTAGACCGGCTGCTTCAGCAGCGAGAAGCCGGCCGCGGCCGCGACCCCGACCAGTGCCAGCACCAGGATGAAGACCCATCCCTTGCGCAAGACCGCTATGTAGTCGCGTAGCTCCACGCGGCACCCTTCCCCGGAAGTTGCCGCGCCCTGCAGAGTCCCTGTCGCAGGTCGACCGGGATTCTCCCAGCGTTCGGCAGCCAAATGATGCCACATCGAACATGCTTGCAGACGTCGACCCGCCCCAGTCGCGGGAGCGGGAGCGGTGGCGGGAGCCGTGGCGCGGGTAGGTACTCCGGGGGCCTCAACCCCTGAGCGGGTCCGAGACGGATCGCACCGAAGCAGGA
>Ga0153924_1001575_pt1 | contig 10994 bp, 12 predicted proteins | sample TSNJ008MetaG_FD_104709 | JGI IMG/M metagenome (GOLD analysis project Ga0153924, IMG submission 104709) | Attine ant fungus gardens microbial communities from New Jersey, USA - TSNJ008 MetaG | ecosystem: Host-associated > Fungi > Mycelium > Unclassified | place: USA: New Jersey, Wharton State...
CCGACGAACGTTTAACGTAAACGACTTGTTGCCGCCGCGCTAAGTGGACGCGACGGCAACAAGATTCTCGGGCGAGGTTTCGCTTACGGTAGGCCGCGCGTTGCACCGCGGGTGGCGCTGCCGCCGGAGAGCGGGTTGCTGCTCGCAGTCTGCGTCCCGCCCTTGTCACCCTGAGCTCGTCGAAGGGCGCCGGTGAACGCGGTGACGACTTTTTCACCCGCTGAGAGCGTCGAGCCGTTCGCTGGCGTTACCGCTGCCTGCGTGGCCGTGACGAGTCCGACTTGTACCGGCACGCGCTGCAGCTTGTTGCCGGTCTGCACCGTCACCGAGCCGTTCTCGCCCTGCGTGACGCTGCTGTTCGTGCTCGCTGCGCCGCCCCACGGATTCGCTGCGCTCGCTCCGCTCGTGTCACCCTGAGCCTGTCGAAGGGCGCCCGTTGCGTGCACCGCGCTCAGCGGAACGACGAGGGCGTTCTGCGCGCTTGCGACGTCGATTGTGGCGTTGGCCGTCATGCCGGGCAGCAGCTGACCGCTGGTGTTGTCGACGTCGACCACGACGTCGTAGGTGACCACGTTGTTGACCGTTTGCGGATTGATGCGCACCTGCGTGACGTTACCGTGGAAGACTTGATTCGGGTAAGCAAGCACCGAGAAGTCAACGTTGTCGCCCGCTTTCACGCCGCCGATGTCGGGTTCGCCGACGTTGATGTCGACTTCCATTTGATTCAGATTCTGCGCAATCGTGAAGAGGGTCGGCGTCTGCAGCGAGGCTGCGACGGTTTGTCCGATCGAAACGTCGCGCGCGATCACCGTACCGTTGACGGGCGAAGTGATAACGGTGTTGTTCAAATTGACTTGATCTTGCTGCACCGTTGCCTGCGCGGCTTGCACGGCGGCTTGCGCGGCTTGCGCGCTTGCCTCTTGCGCTTGCGCGGTCGAGCCGTTCTGGCCGATCGTGGCGTCACTTGCCTGGGTTTGCGCTAACGCTTGCGCGTAAGCGGCCTGCGCCTGTGCGAGGGCGGCTTGATCTTGCGCAACGTTCGACTGGTCGGTCTGAACGGTTTCCTGCGCGGTGTAGCCTTGGTTGAAGAGCGCTTGATCGCGCGCGAGCTGCTGCTGTGCGAGCGTGAGCGCCGACTGCGCTTTCGGAATCGCCGTCTTGGCAGCGTTCGCGGCTGCGACTTGCGCGTTCGCGTTCGCCTGTGCGACCACAACGCCCGCGCCCGCGCCGCTTGCATTTGCGCCGGCTTGCGCGGCCTGCGCCTGCGCCTGCGCGAGATTGGCTTGCGCTTGATCGAGCTGCGCCTGAATGGTGCTGGGGTCGATGCGCGCGAGCACTTCTCCCTTGGTGACTTTCGAATTGTAGTCGACATCGAGTTGCGAGATCGTGCCCGAAACTTGCGTGCCGACCGAGATACTGTTCTGTGGATTGACGGTTCCCGAAGCCGTGACCGATTGCGTGAGCGTTTGCTGGACGATCGGCGCGGTGACGACCTGGACGGCCGACTTGCTGCGCACCGCGATCGTGCCTGCGATTAGGCCCACGATCACAATGCCAGCCAGCGCGGCGAGCACCCAGCGCGGCACCTGGCCGAAGGCCCGTCCAAACGACTGCCCTAGGCCCGAGAATCCCGCTTGTAGCGGTACCGATTGTGCTGACATGACGTATTCCTCCGAGGCCAGCGTAAGCTCGGAGCCTGACGAGAAATGGTTATCTGGGTTAGGACCTCGTGAGAGGCAAGCGAGCGCCGCCGGTTTTTGTGCTGTCAAAATCTTGCCTGGACGGGTACCATGGCCCCATGGATACTGAACGCGAGAAACCGCTTTCGCCAGAGGAAGCGGAAAGAATGGGTCGTCAGACCGAGACGTACACGCGCGGTGAGAAAATTAGCGATCAAGTGGTGTACGGCGACGTCGATGGGCCCGAGAACGAAGACCAAATGGACGAGCACCATGCTGAATCGGATGAACACGTATGAAAATTGGAATTATCGGCACAGGGAACATTGGCGGCACGCTCACGCGGCGCCTCACGAAACTTGGGCACTCGGTGAAGATTGCAAATTCACGCGGTCCGCAAACGCTGACCGATATCGCTAAAGAAACCGGCGCGAAGCCGGTGGACGTGCGCGATGCGGTGCGTGACGTGGAGTTGATCGTCGTATCGATTCCGCTGAAAAGCGTGCCGAATCTGCCGAAGGGTTTGTTTGCGGATGTCGGAGCGAACGTTGCCGTGGTGGATACGGGCAACTATTATCCGCAACAGCGCGATGGGCGCATCGACGAGATCGAGAACGGAACGCCGGAGAGCCTTTGGGTGGAGAAGCAAATCGGGCATCCGGTGATCAAGGCGTTCAACACGATCTACGCCGAGCATTTACTGAACAACGGCAAGCCGCACGGCACACCCGGACGCATCGCGTTGCCGGTGGCCGGCGACGATGCTCACGCGAAAGGCATTGTGATCGATATCGTCGATCAGCTCGGTTTCGATCCGGTTGATGCGGGCGGTCTCGAAGACTCGTGGCGGCAGCAACCAGGCACGCCGGTGTACGGTGCAGACTACGATGCTGCTGGCGTTCGCCGCGCACTCGCCGAGGCGAAACGCGAACGCACACCGGAATTCAGCGCTGCCACCGCCAGCCGTTAACGATTCGTCAAATTACGCTTGATTGCTTGCGCCGCATATACAGCAAAGATCGAACATTTCACCGCTTTGCAGCGAATTGTGATATACTGAATCCACAGCGACTCTAGGCGCCGATGAAAAAGCTGCCCACCGTTACTGCCGCTCGAAAGCGGTTTCAAGTTACGGGGCAGCTTATTTCGTTTGCCGATCTGTAACGATCGATGAGTCGATGTGATTTAGGAGTGATATGTTTTCTCGAATAGTAACCATGCATCTCAAACCGAATAACGTTGCCGAACTCACGAAGACCGTGGAAGAGCGCGTTCTCCCTCTACTTCGCAAGCAAGAGGGCTTTAAAGATGAACTCGTTTTCGTAAGTACCGACGGATCGCAAGTGATCGCAATCAGCTTGTGGGATCGGAAAGAACATGCCGAATCCTATGGCAGCAAGACTTACCCACAAGTGCTTCAGACCTTAGGAAGCTTGCTTGAGGGGACTCCGCAAGTCAAGACTTACGATGTTACCAACTCGACCTTCCATAAAGTCGGCGCTCGAGTTACCGCCTAAAGATGGCGGGGCGACTTATGATTGATGAATCGTGCGCGTTGTGGCAAGAGCTTACCGAGCTGTGCGACTGCTACAACGCGCTGATCGCCGATAAAGACGCGATCGACTTTCGGTTGGGATCGGGTGAGCCGTATCCTGAATCGAGGTCGGGAATAAATCCCGAACACGCCTACGAAGTCGAGTCTGAGTCGCTCGGCGACGATATACGCGAGACGGTCACCAAGATGATCGAGGTCGGGCAACGGATCAAACGCCTTGAGGGGTTTTGATCCTAGCGCTGCGGCTTTAGTTGATGGCTCTCGGTCCGACGCGGAACGGGCCTGAGGAGCAGATTTCTGCAATTTGAGCCGCGCTTAGCCGGCGAAAGCTCGTGTTGCAGTATTCGAACGGTTCACCGGCCCGGGTCCCGTCGTAGCGCGCCTGCGCTCCGGGATTGAGTCGCGGCCGCTGCTGGACGGTGTTGTTCTTGAAGTTCACGCGGTACGCGAGATCCGCTCCAAAGAGAAAAACCTCGCCGCGGCTATTGGCATAGCCGCCGTAAATGGGCTCGGAGGGGGCTGGAACGGTGCCGTTCGAGACCTTTTTGTTTAAATTGAGCACGCCAATGGGCGCAGTGTCTAACATGATGCAAGCCTTACAACGCAAGGCGACCGCAAAAGGTTGCAAAACCCTAGCCCCAATCAATCGATCGTATCGGCGCCTTTCTTGCGTAAAGCTGCGATTCGGCGACAGTAAAGCCTTTGTGAGGCACGTAAGGAATGCCTGAGGGCGTTCCCGGCAGGGTTCGATACCTAGAATAGACGAGCTGCCTTATGTGAGGCGGCCGAGTCTGTCTTGTTATCAGGGGATTTTTTGTTGTGTTTAGTTCTTCACATGCGTCACAGTGGTTCTTTCGGTTCCTCGGTCTTGTAGAAGACCATCGCGAGGAGATCGACTCCACACGCCAGACGCAGACGATGCTTTCGACACCTCAGCTCGAGGAGACACCTATAATTCCAACAGCCGAGTCGAAATCGACGATGGACCGGCTGCGTCAGATGCTCGCGGATCTAGAATCGAGCGAAGCGCTCTATCAAGAACGGCTGGAAAAGCGCATGATACCCAAGGCTAATGAAGTGTAAAATCCCGACGATCGCGCCTGGTTTGCCAGGTCTTCGCAGCCCGCTGTTCAACTCGCCCGCCATAAAATCGAGTTCGAATGTTGCTCGACGCTCCGCGTATCTGGGCCATTAACGACCGTCTACGCGGAAGCTCACGTTTAGAACTACAATAGTCGCCGACCTTCCAACGCTTTCGCTAGTGTTACCTCGTCGGCGTAATCCAGATCGGCGCCAATCGGCAAGCCGTAGGCCAGGCGACTTACTGTCGTCCCAAGCGGCAGCAGTAACCGCGAAAGGTACAACGCAGTTGCCTCTCCTTCAGCGTTAGGGTTCGTTGCGAGAATTATCTCCTCCGGGCACTCCGCGCCGATACGCTGAACCAACTCCTTCACACGCAGTTGTGCCGTGCCGACGCCGTCCATCGGGGAGATCAGTCCGCCGAGAACGTGATACCGACCTTTGTACGCGCTCGTGCGTTCTATTGCATAGATGTCTTTGGCTTCCGCGACGACGCAAATGATCGAATGATCGCGTTCCTCATCAGTGCATAAGTCGCACGGATCGTCCTCGGTCAGCGAAAAGCACACCGAACAAAAGCGAACCTTATCTTTAACAGCAAGAATCGCTTCGGCGAGCGATTGCGCTTCATTGCGCGGGCGGTTTAACAAATAGAACACTAACCGCGCGGCGGTTTTAGGACCGACGGTTGGCAACTTCGAAAACTCGTTGATCAGCGCTTGTACCGGACCCGTTATCGAGCCGCTCTTGGTGGGCATTTATGCTGCCCCTCGACTACGCTTCGCTACGCTCGGGGTGACAAGGGGAACGGTCACATTAGGCCTGGGATGCGCATGCCGCCGGTGAGGCCGCCCATGCGGGATTGGGCTTTTTCGTTGGCTTTAGTAAGCGCGTCGTTGACGGCGACGGTTACGAGATCTTCGAGTGTTTCGATGTCGTCGGGATCGACGGCGTCTTTGCCGATCGCGATCGACTTCATGCGCTGATCGCAAGTCATCTCGACGGTCACGATGCCGTTTGCAGCGCTGCCTTGCACAACGGTGTTTGCAAGCTCCTCTTGCGCTTTGACCATCTCGGCTTGCATTTTTTTGACTTGCGCCATGAGTTGCGCTTGATTCATACTGTTTTCTTTCGGCGTCGTGGCGGTGGGGTTCTGCCGGCCCGTTTGCCCCTCGACTACGCTTCGCGGAGCTCGTCCCGAGCGACGTCGAGGGGCTCGGGGTGACAAAGGCGCGACCACGCCATCGCAGCAGGGCTCATCTACTTGATGCGTTCGTTGGCGTAGCCGAAGAGTTCGTCGGCGGTTTCGTCTTCGTCGGTCGGTGGATCGGGCGGCGTTGACGCGGAGGATGGCGCGCCGCTTTCGAGACGCACGTGGAGCTGCGCGCCGAGGATGTCGGTGATTGCCGATTCGACGAGTTTGGTGTGCTCGCGGAGGATGTCGGCTTCGAAGGGGCTGCGCAGTTTGAGGACGAGGGTGTTGCCGTCGATCGTGTCTACCATCGCGCCCGAAAGTGGGGCACGCAGCGGCGGGCGCTCGGACTCGACCTTGCCGCGGATGTTGGTCCACGCGGCGCGGAGCTGTTGTAGGCTGACGGGGGTGTCGGCTTTGGGGATGGCCCCCTTCGACGAGCTCAGGGTGACACGTTCAGCGCTTGGAGCGACACGTTTTTCCGGCTCAGCCGCCGCTTGCGGCTGCTTTTCAACCGAAGTGGGGCGACCAACGGGAGCACCAGTACCGAGGCTCGAGGGAGCGTCGGCCCCTCGACTACGCTGCGCTACGCTCGGGGTGACAAGGGCACCCGCGCCGTCTTCGCTCTCCAGCAAAAACCTAAGCAGCGCCGTCTCCAACTCGAGGCGGGGGTTGGCTCCTGTCCGGGCCAGGCTAGCCGCATCCGCCAACACACGCAGCGCCCGAACGATCGTGGTCTGCGGTACGTCCTCGGCTCGCTCAGTCGCTCGCTGCGCATCTTCCGGCGCCAGGTCGCGGGCCAGCAATTCCGGGTCGATTCGCGCTACCAAGAGGTTGCGGAAGTTCGCGATCAGCGAGCGTGTTAGCACCAGCATGTCGGTGCCGGCGTCGCTGGCTTCTTCGATCGTGCGCAGCGTCTCGGCGGCGTCGTGTGCAACCACGGCGTCGAGAAGCGTGTTTGCGTAGTTGCGGCCAGTCGCGCCAAATGCCAGGTCTATCACAGCTGTTGTGATCGGACCGTCCGCAAAGGCCGCGGCTTGTTCGAGCATCGTCAACGCGTCACGCAGGCCGCCGTCGGCTCGATATGCTAATGCGGCGAGCGCAGGCTCGGCAATCGCGATCCCTTCGTACGATGCAATCTCACGCATGCGTTCGATCATCACCGGAATCGCGATACGGCGAAATGCGTATCGCTGACAACGCGAAAGGATCGTTACCGGCAATTTCTCAGGCTCGGTCGTCGCTAAAATAAATACCACGTGCGACGGTGGATCCTCAAGCGTCTTTAAAAAAGCGTTGGCACCCTCTTTAGTAAGCATATGCGCTTCATCGATAATATACACTTTCATCCGCATCACCGACGGTGCGAATTTCACCGCCTCGCGCAGCGAGCGGATTTCGTCGATTCCGCGATTACTCGCGGCGTCGATTTCCAGCACGTCGAGTGCGGTGCCGTTGAGCATCGCGACGCAATTCTCGCACGTATTGTCGGGATGCGCGGTGGGACCGTTCACGCAGTTAATACAACGAGCCAGAATCTTGGCGGCCGAGGTCTTGCCCGAGCCGCGCGGCCCGGAAAAGAGGTACGCGTGAGCAAGCTTGCCAGCTTCGATGGCGTGGGTCAGGGTGCGGACGACGGCGTCTTGGCCCACGAGGTCGGCGAACGACTTGGGGCGCCAGGTTCGATAGAGGGACACCTCGGCAAGATTCGCGGCGGCCGTTTGGCTCGGCCTGCCGCAGGGTATGGTATGCTCGAACCATGAGGGGAGGCTTTGAACTCGTCGTGGACTTGCGTTCCGCCCTTCAAGAGAAGTTTGGCTTCGAACGTTTCTATCCAGGCCAAGAAGAGGTCGTGTCTCGCGTTTTGTCGGGACAGGATACGCTTGCCATTCTCGCGACCGGCGCCGGCAAAAGTCTGACGTATCAGCTTCCCGCGTTACTGCTGGAAGGAACGACGGTTGTCGTTTCGCCGCTGATCGCGCTGATGAAAGATCAGCTCGACATGCTGCGCGAGCTGGGCATCACCGATGTCGTCGCGCTCAACTCCACGCTCTCTGAAGAGCAAGAATTGCGAGCGCGGGCGCGCATCGCGGCCGGCGGCATAAAGATCGCCTACACCACGCCCGAAAAGCTGGAAGATCGCACGTTTCTCGAGCTTTTACAATCAATTAACGTTCCGCTGTTCGTGGTGGACGAAGCGCATTGCATCTCGCAATGGGGGCACGATTTCCGGCCCGCCTATCTCGCGCTCGGCGCGGTGATTCGGCGTCTCGACCGCCCAACGGTACTCGCCCTCACCGCCACGGCAACGCCGGCCGTGCGCGAAGACATTTTGCATCAGCTTGGCATCGAACACGTCAAGCCGATCGTCAAAGGATTCGATCGCCCGAACTTACAGTACGAAGCGCGCAAGGCTGATAAAGAAGCCGACAAACTGAAGATCTTATCGGCGCTCTTCGCGGGGCGCGACGCGCTCGAAGGCACCGGCATCATCTATACCGCGACGATCAAGAACGCGCTCGAGGTCCAGAAGTTCCTCACCGACACACTCGGCGTCCCGGCCGCTGTCTATCACTCGAAGCTACACAAAGAGGACCGCACCCTCGTACATGAATGTTTCATGAACGAGACCATTCGAGCCGTTGTCGCGACCAACGCCTTTGGCCTAGGGATCGACAAACCGAACATCCGTTTTGTGGTGCACTACGATCTGCCGGGCTCGCTCGAAGCCTACACCCAAGAGGCGGGGCGCGCCGGACGCGACGGTTTGAAGTCGCGGTGCATTCTCATTTACCGCATGAGCGATACGCGCGTGCAAAACTACTTCCTGACCGGCAAATATCCCGACATCGAGGAAGTGCAGCGCGTGTTCGGCACGATCGAAGTCTTCGGCGATCAAGAGCACGGCGTCTCGATGACCGATCTGCGCAAGATCTTGCAGCTGCCGCTCACCAAGCTCAAAGTCATTCTCGCGCTGCTCAAGAAATCGGGCTACATCGAGTCGAGCGGGAAGTCCGCCTACGGACTTACTGAAGCGGTGCGCAAGAATCGCGAACTGGTGCTGAGCCTCGCGAATTACGAAACGAAGAAATCCTACGATCAATCGAAGCTCGCGATGATGTTGCAGTACGCGGAAGTGGTTTCATGCCGCCGGCGTTTCATCTTGAATTACTTCGGCGAAGATTTCGACATCACGAATTGCGGCACGTGCGATAACTGCTTGCGCGATGGTGCTGCACGCCCGGCAGATATGCCGGCGGTCGGCGCGTCGACGGGTGGGTACAAGATCGCCGACGTCGTGCAACATCCGAAGTTCGGTACGGGTACGGTCGAGCGCGCGGAGAAAGACCTGGTAACGGTACTCTTCCCGACCGTCGGTTATAAGACACTCTTGGCGTCGGCGGTATCTCGGGCAGAAGCGGCGAAAATCGCCTAGCTTTGCACTCACGAACGTTCTTGCTTGTTGCGCTCCTAAGCGGCGCCGCTCTGTGCGGCGCTGTTTCCGTACGCGCGCAATCTACGCCAAGTCCAATGCCCACGCCGTTCGCGCAACCCACCGGCGAGCCGTCGCCCACGGCAACGTCGACATTGACGCCTCCGATGACGCCGGCGCCTCCGCAGACGCCCACGCCTCCGCAGACGCCGACGCCTCCGCTGGCGCCATCCGCGAGCCCAAGCGCTAGCGCGTCTCCGGGCGCATCGCCGTCCGCGTCCGCAGTGCCGACTGCATCGGCGGCTCCGACGCCGACACCCACATTGCCGCCGATCTCCGTCACACCAGCGGCGGCGTTCGTTCCGGTGGGCGGGTCGCAGACCATCACCGTCAACGGCGCGTACGGGAACATCACCGCCGTGGCCGCGGCCACGAACTTCTTCACGCTCGCCATCGATCAGAACGCGCGGACCGTGACCGTGACCGGCTCCAGTCCCGGATCCACGACGATCACGATCACCGATTCACGCGGCGTCGGCACGACCGTTGCCGTTCGCGTCGCGTATTACGCTGGAACGCTGCCGGGGCCGATCAACCTGCGCATCACCGGCGATCCGGCCGGCCGCGACTGGGTTCAAGAGCTGGTGACCGAGTCGATCGTGCAGCACACGGTGCTGCGCCCGGGAGCGCAAGCGATCGTCACGCCGAGCGACGTCCCGCTCGACATCGACCTCAATCAAGACGCGATCGCGACGGTCAACGTTCCGGTGCTGCTCCAAGGCGAGCAATATCTCGACGTCAACGGCTCGGTCCAAGTGACGGTCCAGAACGTCGCGGTGCCGCGCATTTCGCCCGACATTCTAATGGTCAGCGATTTCCCCGAGAAGCTTACGGAGAACGGTATTCTCTTTAGCGCCGATTTGCGGCGTGAGGTACCCTCGCGTTTCTTGTATTTCCACTACAATCCGCCCGGGCAACCCGACCGGCGCATCGTGCTGGTGGCACAGAACCGCTCGACCGAGCCTGCGACGGTGCAATTCATCAGCGGCAGCGGCGGCCCGACGAAATACGAAATGGAAGCCGGGCATGACGCCGGGAAAAACTTCTTGGTCGACGTGGTGCAGAACCAGGGGCGCTTGCTCGAGATTCCCGGCAGCGCCACCCAAGTAATTGGCACGCAAGAGATGCCGGCCGGCACGATCGTCACGAATTTGCTGCAGCTGCGCATACTGGAAGGCAGCGACGTACACCTCACGCTCGTCGCGCAGAATGCGACCGACGATCCGTCGACCGCGCTCACCACCGGGCAGCTGCTGACCAGCACGGTGAAGCATGCGCGCGGCATCTATACGATTCCAGAATTTCACTTCGCCACGCAGTGGAATGTGAACGACGAGTATTTGGAGTTGCCGATCGGCCAGATTCCGCTCCCGAACACGCTTGCCGGTGAGGCGCTGGCGGGCGATTACGGCGTACTCGAGTCGTTTGTGGTGACGGTGCAGAACCCGCTTTCCACGCCGCAGGCAATCGCGATCTATGAGAATCCGCGCGGCGGTCACGCGACGGGGACGTACCTGATCGACGGCGTGCTGGTGCAATCGCATCAAACGCCGGCGTTCTCGCGTTACAAGATTCGCCAGTATATCGTGCCTGCGAAGGGCTTCGTGCGCGTGACGATCGTAACGATGCCGGAGTCGGGCTCGAGTTATCCGCTCGATCTGATCTTCGCACCCGACGATGGATCGGTAGCACCCGGCGCACCCGGTTCACCGGTATATTAAGTTTCTATTTAGCTACAGGAATAGCAAGCCGACGGTTCTAATCAGCGCTCGCTATGAGGTGTGGGCAGCACTTGCGTTTGATCGCAAGCACGATTGGTTTTTGCGCGCTCTTGGCCGCTTGTGGCGGTGGTGGAGGATCGACACCGCCGGTCGGTAGTCAGCCGACACCGACTACGACCGCGACAGCTGCGGCGTCGACGACGAACGCATCCGGTACCGTAGTGAACGACGCGAACGGTGCGCCGCTCGCAGGCGTTTCCGTCAAGCTCATGCC
>Ga0153924_1001580_pt1 | contig 10989 bp, 8 predicted proteins | sample TSNJ008MetaG_FD_104709 | JGI IMG/M metagenome (GOLD analysis project Ga0153924, IMG submission 104709) | Attine ant fungus gardens microbial communities from New Jersey, USA - TSNJ008 MetaG | ecosystem: Host-associated > Fungi > Mycelium > Unclassified | place: USA: New Jersey, Wharton State...
AAATCATAATACTGTCTTTTGATGCAATTAAAGAAAGAAGGGTCAGATCTATGCTAACAGTATTGATGGTCGTAGCAGGATGCGCTTTAATCGTGGCACTTAATGCAATGAGTGCAGGTAATATAGCTTTTATCAGCAAGCAATTAGATAGCTTGGCCCCGAACATAATGTTTGTTAGTTCTGGCCAGCATGGATTTCATGGCCCATCTGGACCACCAACCATAATCATAAATTCACAAGTCGTAAACAGGATCAAATCCCTACCATTCGTACAAGAGACAGTACCCGCATACAGAGGACAGCTTTCACTTAATGCTCAAGGAAATACACAGAATGTTCCGGTTGTTGCGATGGATCCTTCAAAAATCTCCCTGATTCTTCCAAACGTACAACTGGTCCCTGGTTCTGAGATTAAACCAACAGATCCAACTGCAATGGTGGTAGGAAATACTGTAGCTAACCCACCAGGATCAGAAGTACCATTTCTAACGGTTGGTCAGACAGTCAAAGCTACATATACTTATTCGAATGGTGTTTCAGGAAAGGCGGCAACAGAATCTAAAACATTTGTAGTGAGTGCCATAATGGAAGTTAGCGGAAATAATTACGTAGATCAAAGTGTTTTTATTAATCAGATTGTAGGAAATGAATTATTTCACAAAGCAGGAAAATTTGATAGTATAACTGTAGCTGCAAAGTCCCCGGATTATGTTAATACTGTACAACAAGAAATTACGAATCTTTATGGCTCTAATAATCTTGGCGTGATTACACCTAATGCCATATTACAAACGAGAATGCAGTTTCAAAGTGGCAGTTCTACATTTGCGTTAGAAATAGCATTTATTGCCTTACTTGTAGGCGCTGTAGGAATTATAACGACTCTTTATACATCGGTTAACGATAGAGTAAGTGAAATTGGGACTATGAAGGCCATTGGTGCAAAGAATCTATTCATTCTGGCGCTGTTCATGTCCGAAGCGCTCCTGATTGGTCTCCTTGGTGCAACATCTGGCATACTGATAGGAATTGGTGGTGCCTATGTGCTAACAGGCATGTCACCTCACTCATCATCAGGCCTAGGTGGTGCAAGTCCAGCTAATGTAAGTCCGATATTTGTTCCAGGTGATCTTCTCCATGTATGGGTTCTTTCGGTGCTATTAAGCCTGGCTGCTGGTGTATTGCCTGCTTGGAAAGCATCACGTCTTTCTCCTTTAGAAGCCTTAAGAAGGAACTGAGGGCTTAACGCTATGCTCTAAAGGTAAAGTCAAATACGGCTGCGGCTTGTCAGACATCTTTGTAAAGCTTTCCTTTCCTGCATTGTCATAGATAGGAGGACCATTTGATTCCATTTTATCTTATTGAATGTAAGCGTGGCATCACAAGGACATTTAGCGTAGACTTCGACGCAGACGTCTACTTTTAACCGCTTGAAAATCTCTGAAATACCGCTAATGCGCGTTTGCCATCAAACACGAAACAGGGTTTCAGCCCCATACCATCTTATCACTATATTTTCGCAGGGGTCTGACACTACGCCTAGCTGGCTCTTCCTCCCCCTGTCTCTTATTTATAACGCGTACACAGCACATAGTATATTTTGGACCATCTATGGGGCATATGTCTCAACCGTGATTTCGGATTAAAGATGAAATGGCATAGCTTCTTGGCCATACTAGAGGTAAAAATCATCAGGGGGTCGAGAATTTCTTGTCGCGCATTTTCCCTTGCAAATGGAGTATGACGATTCAAAAGGCTACGACAATTCAGAACTGTGGAAGGTTCCATAACTTTACATCATCACATGCGTCTAGCTATGATTAGCGACAGAAATAAAAAAAGCGTGACATTAGCTTTTCATACCTAGCCTTCCATCAATCTCCAGAACCTGTGGTACCGCCTATTTGATTACCATTTGCACTTGTTCCGTTTTTACTATTTATTGTTTTACCACTTGTCCCAATACCACCGCTGCCGCCTACGCCAGCTTTAGTTCCATCTTCCCCTTTTCCACCATTTGCACCATTAAGAGCCTATCCACCTGATGGTAGCAGCAGGGTAATCCTATCCCATAATACATCAGGTATTTCATAGGTAGATTCAACACCTGTAAGTTCGGATATCACTACGAATAACAAGATGGGTTATTATGGCTTAGCTTTATCGTTCAGATATAGTAAGTTTAGAACTCAACAAATATCAACTAATTTTCGGATAAGCTCTAAGTTTAGCGAATGCTTGTTCTACAAAAAATCCTGACAATAGCAGAGCTATCACGGTACCAAAAATAATTTGCTTCATTCACTGTATGCTGTGATAATACAATTTACACGTTATTACCAATTTCTACCTATGTCTTTTAGCGATTTTTTATCGCTATTATGCGGCACTTTTCAGGAGAAAAAAGAGGATTTGGACACAGGAGCAAAAACAAGCACTGCCGTCTGATTGACCTGATGTATATGATATATATGATATGTAAACACCGTTTATGATAGCAACAACCAATGTGTTCATTTATGATCTCTGGTCCCTATTTTGGATGATTATTTTTGAATGCCTTATATGGCCGGATTGTATATTCAGTAGAGAGCGTAGCTTCATAAAATTAATGGAGGATGGACAAAATGTATCTTATCTGTCCCCCGACTCTAAGAATGACGGCATTGAAAATACTCTGGTCGGATAATCTTACTATAGTCTTCCTAATCACAGATCGAACGGAATCGCTCTCAAGTGTGTTTCCGTTAATTAGGTTGTTATATGCCCAATTGACATATGGTCCCTTATGGAAGACAAATCCCCCAAAGCCGGACATAATGTATCGAATATAAAACCAACCAAACGCAAAGAGTATTGGAATATACTAATTGCTGCATTCACGGTAATCTCTTTAATAATAATTCTTCTCACTATTCTATATCCGTTTAAAGACCCCCAATTACTCGCAATATACATTTTTGATTTTCTGCTAACCACCTTTTTGGCAATTGATTTTTCTCTCAGGATCAGAACATCTCCACAGAAGCTAAGATATGTAATACGTCATTGGTACGAATTACCTGCCAGGATACCTTTAGCGCTGCTCGGAGGTCTTGACACTTTGGCTGTAACCCAAAATCCAGTACTAAGCTTCAAACTTATAGCCTTTTTCAGACTAGCTCGTCTTTACAATTTAGTGCGCTACATTAAGGGCACTGAAGTATTCTTGTTGATTGGAATGTAACAATTATCTTTGGAGCAGTTGGCACGTACTTTGTACATCACTTCGTAACGGGAACAAAACAGACACCTAAGTCCGTTACTGAAATAGTGGCACTGCGCTATTTTGCAGATCTCTAAATAATACCATCGACGTACTTCTGTGCAATCATGGAATTGGGGTCTCCCCCATTTCAGGACATTATTTTTCTTTGATGTTGTGAATAGGAGCTATTTCATCCATCGTGTTCTGTATTTGCAGTAATCGTATTCCTTTTTGTGTTGTTCTGTAAGTTCGCATCCCCTCTTCGTATTCTATCAAACCATTCTCCACTAAAAGCGACAAGTATTCTCTTAGCTGATTAAACGATAGATATGCTTTATACATTAATTTTGTTTTAGTAGCTCCGCCACCATTTGCCGCATCCAAAAGTAGACCAACTATCTCGCTCCTGCTTCTGTATTTCATATCTTACTCCTATATAACCAAATATTTATGAGAAGCTAAACTTAGTACTAAAGCCTATATCGTATACTATATAGTTGTTTTTTTGATTGTAAATATCTCTCTGCACAAGTATTCATTGCACTAGAAGAGACGTATAGATTAAAAAAAAGAGAAATAGACGATATACATAATACCTCTGTAAATCTAAGAACAATTGACATTGAAATTAATAGATAGGATGATCTGAAAAAAATATACGTGTAGTGCAGTAGTTATTATTCGACTTTTGGATTAAGTGGAAGAGCGAAAGTAAATGTTGCGCCATTACCAATAGAATTACTTTCGGCCCATATGTTGCCCCCATGAGCTTCTATGATACTTTTGGAAATAAACAATCCTAGGCCGGCGCCTGAAGAGGATTTTGTCCTAAACTTTGCGAATAGGTCTGGCAATATCTCAGGATCTATGCCAGTACCCGTATCCTTTACACTGACAAGTATAACATTTTTGTCTCGATCAATTTCTGTTGTAATAGTGATAGTCCCGATTTTGGTAAATTTAACAGCGTTACTTATTAGATTAGAAATAACCTGAGAAATTCTTCCTCTGTCTGCCTCCAATTCAATGATTTGAGGTTGATATAATAACTGAACATTCTTGTTTACTCGGTCTTTGCTCAATATCATATCGTCCATAGCGTTTATTATTATATCATTTAGGTCGAACCGTTCTCTCTTCAACCCTAGTGACTTACTTTCGATTTTTGTAGCATCTAATATATCGTCTGAAAGGCGATTCAATCTCTTTGCATTTCTATTAATAATTGACAGTAATTCATTGTACTGCTCAATACCTCCTGACTTGGAAAGAAGAAGCTGCGATAAACCGAGTATCGGCTGAATAGGTGTTCTTAATTCGTGAGCTGCCACATTAATGAACTCTTTCTGAGCTTTACTATGAAGTTTTAATTGTTCATGGGCTTTTTTAATGTCTTCATATAATTGAGTCTGTTTCCATAAATTCTCAAATATTGCAACATAAGACAAAACTCCCGCCTTACTATTAGAATATGTTGATAATCCTATCGCTTCATCGAAAGTCGTTTTTGAATCATCTCTTATCTCCATTACTAAAGAAAACTTTCCATCTACTACTAGAAATGTAGCATGAGTGCCAGCAGTTTGTTCAATATATCTGATATGAAAATTTATGTGGATATCCTTCAAGTTTTGTAATGTCTGATAGATGGATTTATCTTCAGGCATCAGTATTCTGATTTTTAAGTCAGGGCCCTTTGAGAATTCAAATATTCCGAGTCTTTCTTGCCTCTTGAATGCATTGATAGTCGGAAACATCAATATTATTTCTTTTTGAGCGTTTTTCATCAGCTTCAGATACATTTCTCGTGCCCTATTTGAATTTGGAATAACTTCAATAGCAGTTCTGTCAACTCCCTCTTCAATTTCTGTAATTCTCTGGTCAGCTGGTATTGCTTTGTTCCAAAAAGTATCAAAAACGTACTGCTGATGTTCCACAATTTCTTTGACATTACTGAAAATAATTATAAACGATGGTTTGCTTGTTTCATCTGAAGTGATTGGAGCAAGATATTGACTTTCGCTTATCATAAAATTACCTTTTATACCATCAAGATGGCGAAGTTCATCAGTTATCTTAATTATCTCTTTGCAGGAAGATAAGTTATCATTTGTAATTTCTGTAAGATATCGTAATTGTACACCATTTCTTTTTGCCTCAACAAATGATCTTCTTATTGGTTCAAGTTCTATTGCCAATGTAGGCCTAGTAGAATCCATACAGGTGTTAATTCTGGATTTTGCTTCAGAGAAAAAACGCAATTCTGTCTCTATTACACGTTCACTTCCATGAATAACTTCTGTTCTTTCAACGTCTGGGTTTGATGGCGGCGGTATCAAATGAATTACAGTATGTTACAGAACTCGTAGATATAAAATATAGGACACGACTTTTATAACATGCTCTATTTGGCCCTGGTTCTGGGAACTTATATGAGGAAGTGCTAGTGAGCAGACGATGTTTTTCCTTGATAAGAATACTATTGGGACCTCCTCCCCCTGGAGCGTAGCCACCTCTACCGGTGACGGACAAGTGACAATAAATCGGAAAGTCTTGGATTGCCATCACAGATATACAGAATGTAGAATCATCGTATATCAGGAAATACCCTGTTAACGGATTTAGAGTACTACATATTGGACTATCAAAGAAAGGAACTTAGTATATTTTTGAGATCACCAGGTGGAAGAGATGCAACTAAAGCAACAGATATGGCACCTCTCATTCTTCCAACCAATACGATGTGTTTCAGGTTTGGGTAATTTTTTTTCTCTTGTGAATTTAGTCGTAGCTGCAAGGAGAGAATGGACAGTTGTCGTAGCTCCAAATCCGACAACAAGTGATAAGACAATTATAGGAAAATGCTGAGCAATATCTATTATATTCATACTAATCTCTAGGTAGAGAGAAGCCGCAGATCTTGCCAAGAATGCAATCATTTCCCACAAATTAAATGCAAATGTTCTAACACTCTTGCTCATATTAGCTTCTTTTTTAATCGTCACCTTACCAAAATATAACCCTGCAAGAGCTACCGCCACTAATGCTAATACGCCCAAGGAATTCGCGAGGACCACTGAACCATGGCAATCGTTAACGATGTCTCAGAGAGTGGATCGTTCATTAATGTGTGAAGTCTAAGTGTTGCTGCGGCAATCCCTAATCTGATTGCCGATCCTCCAAAAAATATTATAATAAAATGCTCAGCCTGGTTGAAGAAGCTCAAATTAATAGATTCAGTGGTTCATGTTGTGTGGTAGTACTATTTTCATGGATTTTAGTACTATGCTTTGTAGTACCAATCGACTTAATTCTTTTCCGCTACGGAATGAACTTAAAGCTGAACCAAATCGTGGTTGTAATTTCGTCTTTTATTATTTGATAATCCCAACAAAATTTATTTTCCTTGGAATCCCTAGCCCTACACGTTTCTTTAGTGTCTCCAATATCATAAAAAAAGTCGAGGCTGTTTAGCGAACAGGAATCCCGATATGGGTACTTAAATACCTGAGAGTATTCTTGCTTTCAATTTCTGGAACTCTTCTTCTGTTATGAGTCCTTGTTGTTTGAGATTACCTATTTTTTCGAGTTCCTTGAACGGATCCTTTTTGCTTTGATTATACAACTGTGCTTGGCGTGCAAGCTGATCTGCTCGCGATTGTGCATCTTGTGCAGCTTGTGTCGCCTGGTCTAACTGTGCCTGCTGCGCTTGTGCCGCAGACATTGATTCAAACTGTCTTGTTGCTGCGTAATGCCCTACCATGCCTCCTATTAACATCGCACCTAGTACCATGAAATAGCTAGAGTTTAAGATGCTATTTAACATTATCTCCAGTTCCTACAGTTAATTAACTCAGGAGGGTTCCTATTTGATTAAGAGGGGAGAGTCATGTCATATCGTTCGCTTAATATTATAAAACGCAGAGTTCTTTTTCTGGACTCACAAATATTTCAATATGAGATCTTGCCCTACGCCGTGATGCTTGTTTGAATTTAGACGACTAGTTCTTTTTATATCAGGAAAATCTAATGTCATCCCTTTCTTTATGGCTATTTCCCTTAAATTCTGAAGTGCTTTAGTTTCATAGGATTTGATTGCTCCAACATTAGACCATGGTTTCAATGGTTCATCAAATCGATATATTGCGTTCTTATATTCCTGAATTGCTTTTTCAAGATGAAGCAATTTGAGAATTATCTTCATTCTTTCCCATATGTCCGATCTTAGCCTCAAGAGTGCCCCAAAAACATATCGGACGCCAGCATTGTAGCTTCTATCTACAACCTCCTGGACATGATCTGGACCGTCAGTGATTAACGGAATAAGAGGATCGATATTCACACAACAGCATACACCTGCATCTGTAAATCTCTTTATCACGTTAAACATAGAGTTCGCGGGAGGTGTACCTGGTTCTATTAAACGTCTAATATTTTCATCAGTCGTAGTTATCGACCATACCAAAAAACAGTTATCCTTGAATCTCTGGTGTAACTTCAGATCTCTCTCTATAATCTTTGACTTCGTAAATACATAGTACGGAACGTTATATTTTTGTAATACTTCTATGCATTTTCTTGTTAGACCATACTTCACTTCTGCAGGCTGATATGCGTCAGTAGCTGAAGATATCATTACAGAATCAATACTTTGATATTTCCTAGATTTTAACTGTTTTTCCAACACCCCTGCGACATTACTTTTAGCATAAATTCTGTTATAGAATTCAGGCGACCATTCATAAGTTGCATAACAATAGCCACATCTGTGGCCACACCCTTGATATGGATTAATAGTAAGTCCTTGATGCCCTTTAACTGTAAATTGATGTATGACCGATTTGCTCTCTTTTTCTTCGAAGATAGGTGATTTCTTCGTATACCATGTATCCAAGATCAAACAACACCGTTTTCACACATGTACTTAATAAAAAGTAAAATCCCTTAAAGGGAGAGAGGGGGAAGTGAAAATAGATGTACTTTTAGCAGACCAAGTCTAGCACATAAACTAACACGTCAACAATCTATTCCCTTCAGGGAAATACCAAATAAGTGTATAACTACCAAATAAGACGTCATAGATAGCAAGTAGCAGCCAGTGACTTCCTGCATAGATGGCAGGTATTCGTAAGTTATGCTAGAAAGGAACTTCTGGTTGGCAGGACCTAGCAAACACGTAATTCACCAAGAAATCTTGAAGCGTCGTAACCACAAGAAGATTTAATTGAAAGAGTCATATCGTCTATTTTTATGTCTCTGGCAGAAAAACAAATCGCACGGAGTTTCATTGAAGAATTATTAAACAAAGGGAATCTGGAAAACGTAGATACTTATGTTACCCCTGATTTCATATACCATAATGTTGCAGAAGACCTTAAAGGAGTAGAAAACTTTAAGAAATGTGCTGAATCGGATCATATCACTTTTCACGATATCCAGTACTCGTTTGTAGATAGCATTGCAGAAGATGGGAAAGTTGCCATTGTTTGTATTGTGGAGGCGAAGCATGTAAACGAATTTCGTGGTATTGCTGCTACTCACAAGAAGGTTGAAACAGTAGTAGTCATTATCTTCCATTTTCAAGGTAATAAAATAAAGGAAGCATGGGCTGTCGCCGATGGACTTACCGCAGCGTTTCAGCTTGGTGTTGTTAAGACATCATTTAGCGAGCCCAGTTAGGTTTATAAGATAATTCAATTGAATCTTCGCATTCATAGAAAGTTGTCGGTCGCGCTATAGCTGTGCATCCTCTTATCTCCCACATCTCGAAGTATCAAAATACACAAAAAGACAAGCCTAGCTGAAAACCCAAAAAATGCAAAATTCAAACGCACACATGTTTGTCCGTTGCAGTTCTGCAGCTACTGTTCATGGTCGATGCCTCGACCTGGGGTTTTGTGAACAGGCCATAATATATGCATGAAATAACTTGCGATGCCTCACACAAAATGTCTGACCCGGCTAGGCTTATCAAAAGGCTGGTTAATATACACCAACAAATAAAGATTCTCACATTCAGTGTATCCAATGAGTGAGGACAAGACGCTTAACGCAATAGGACCAGACGGAGTAAAACAAATCTATCCTACTAAACCAGGTGGTACGGAATTTTATCTAAACATGAAGGATCCTTACATCGGCGGAGCGTATACAAGTAGACGAACGGCCCAATTTAATATTTCGTTTGGCAAGGGCAGCCAATTTCCGTTTACTAGACATATAGATAAGACACACATGACAGATGGACTTGTATATTTCAACACAACTGGAAGTCCTATTTCATACGCATCCGGTGGATCCGGTAAAAGCGTCCGCTTGGATGTTTACCCTGATGGTGGCAAATGGGATAACAAGACGACGTATTATTGGCGGAATAATCCTGGATTTCTATATTCTCCTCATTCAATCGGATCCGGGGAATTTACTACATTTATCCGAGTACACGGCGATCTTCATAAACACCAAGCCTACGCACATAAAATCGGTGGGAGGGATGAGGACGAAATAAGAAGTCTAATCGAGATGGTTTATCCAACAGCATCTCATGACAACATACAAATGAATTACAATTATGCTCAGTTTCCATACGTGAACGTTACTCCAACACACAAAATTCAAAATCCTCCTCAAATATGTGATAATGGACGATGGATTGGATTGAAAACTGTGCATAAAATCGCGGCAGATAAATCATATTCTGATTGGGAGATGTGGATAGACAACACACCGTTTACAGCAACTGGCGTAGCGAACAATTGGGTATTGGCAGCCACATATCACGACATAGGTACGTCAGCATACAATCATATTCCTTTGACATGGCAGTGTCAAAAAGACGTTTGTCGTGTAGACGGATTTGAGAATGTTGATTTTACGTTAATTTCCGATAGATCGATAGCAGATATAGGATAATAAATTCGCCACTACCGGACAAACAATCATAATCGCAGTCGGATATCTTAGCTGAGGCGACTAAAAGGTATCTAAGAACGTTATTGCCGAGATACTATATATCATGAATCACCTAACGTAAAGAAATTTTCTGTAATTTTTCTTAAAGTATCAAAATTTTGTTCAGCCTCAATAGCTACATTATTGTGTTCATATTTAACATTGAATGATTTTAATACAGTTCGAAATAAACTCGATTTCTTGCCATCCTCTGTAATTTCAATTTTATCAACTATAAGCAGCTTTTCATCGACTAGCCATTTGATCTTTCTATATGCAGTACTGTGAGACACATTACTGTCTCGTATAATTTGATTAACTGATTTGGATTGATACATGGCTGAATCCAAAATCTTTTGTAGTTCGGTATCAGCCAAAGCAGCAAGAATCGCTCTTTTTAGCCTCTCGCCTTTGACTATCATACCTTCTCCACATCATTTACAATCTAACACGTAGATTTGATTTATTACCGTCGATATCTTTGTTCATCTATCGATTCTCTCTTGTGTCGCCCGATATCACCATTATGGTACTATAACAATGTAAATCTAAACATTATTTACCTATATATCCTATAATTGTTAGTAGTGATCCTACTTGTAGAATGGATAAGAACTACTGTCGACTATCCTACCCGAAGTGAAGGTTAGTGTGCACAATGTCGCTACTACAATGCTTAACAATTCGATCAATAAATAATACTCGTCCCTCGCGGACAAGGCCGGCTATTGGACTCGATGGATTTCTCGCGCGAGTTTGGCCAAGGAGTTTGGAGATTTCGAAAGATAAAG
>Ga0153924_1001583_pt1 | contig 10977 bp, 7 predicted proteins | sample TSNJ008MetaG_FD_104709 | JGI IMG/M metagenome (GOLD analysis project Ga0153924, IMG submission 104709) | Attine ant fungus gardens microbial communities from New Jersey, USA - TSNJ008 MetaG | ecosystem: Host-associated > Fungi > Mycelium > Unclassified | place: USA: New Jersey, Wharton State...
CCGCGCATCGCGATGGTCGCCGGCGGGTTGAGGTGCGGGGGCGCGGTGCGGATGAGCATCGAGCACCCGAGGTCCTCGCAGATGTAGGTGCCGATGGTGTTGCCGTTGCGCCCGGCCTCGCCCGCACGGGGCGCCGAGAACAACCGCACCTGCGTCGCCGGCTGCGGGGAGTGGCAGAACGAGCACATCGCGGCGATGCCGGCGCGGAGGGACCCGCCCGCGGACCGGACGATGATGCCCACGGGGCGGTCGTCGATCCAGGACACGATGTACCCGCGGCGGGCGGCCTGCGGGTCGCGCCAGCCCAGGAACTCGCGCTCGTCCCAGAGCATCTCGTGCAGGCCGGGGATCGGCAGCTGCTCGAGCTCGTCGGGGGCGGCGTTGACGAACGAGGATCGGATGTCGGCTTCGGTCAGTGGCTTCACGGTCCGATCACCATATGCCTCGCCTCCGACACGTGCTCGCTCAGGAGAGACGTGCGGGCGACGGCGCGGTCGCGGATCGCCCCGCTCAGGAGAGACGGGAGGCGCGGATCGCCCCGAGCGCGCTGCTCTCGTCTGCCACCAGGACGGCCCGGCGCAGGGCGTCGCGTCCGACGCGTCGGGCCGCGGCGTCGTCGGCGGCGAACTCCACGAGGACGCGCGTCGAGCGCGCCATGGCGCGCGCACCGGGCACCCACGGGACCGCACGCTCGATCGATTCGGCGACCGCGACGGCCGCCGCGTGGTGCTGGGTCAGGTGGGCGCGCTCGTGGGCGACCACGGCCTCCAGTTCGTCCGTCCGCAACCGGTCTGCCAGGCCGGTGCTGACCAGCACACCGCCGCTCCGTCCGGGCACCGCGCAGGCCAGGGCGTGGTCCGCGTCGACGACGGCCACCGGGGTGCCGTCGATCTCGCGGTGCGGCGCGACGCCGGAGCGCATGGCCTGGCGGACGGCTTCGTGCTCGGGCCCGGGGCGGACGCGGACGGCGACGACGAACGCGATGACCGCGAGCAGTGCGACGCCGACGTTGAAGCCGTGGGCGGGGGAACCGTCGCCGCCCAGGAGGTCGGTGAGCGGGCGGTCGGCGAGCACGACGAGGGCGATGCCGGCGACGAACCCGACGACGCCGAGCAGCACGGCGAGCGACCAGCACACCAGAGCGGTGCGCGGGCGGTCGATGGTCCAGGCGGAGCGGGTCAGCACACGCGGTGCGAACACGACCACCAGCAGGGCGAGGACGATGAGCGCGATGCCGGCGACGACCACGAAAGCGACCCCGGTCAGGAACGTGCGCGGGCGTCGAGGGCGCGGCGCAGGGCCTCGAGGTCGTCGGAGGCGAGCGAGCCGGTGAACTGCAGCAACGCTGCTTCACGGTCGGCCGAGGCGGCGAGCGCACTCGACATGAGGGACGCGGTCTGCTCGTCGCGACTGTGCACGGCGCGGAAGCTCAGCGGGGCGTCGTCGTGCTCCTGCCGCTCCACCTGCCCCTTGCGGCCGAGCCGGTCGAGGACGGTGAGCACCGTGGTCAGTGCCGGACGGGGCTCCGGGAAGGCGTCGAGCACCTGGCGGGCGGTGAGACCGTCGGTCACGGAGCGGAGCGCGTCGAGCACCGCTTGCTCGAGCTGCCCCCTGGGGCGTGATCGCTGTCCGGCCATCCCCGCATTCTACGAGATGTCGAAGGCCGGCACGCGACACACGTTCGTAACGCGGCCTCGGTATGCTCGGCGCGGACAACTGAACACACCGGCCGCTCATCCGTCGCGGGAGACGCCGTGCAGTGCCCACGGGTACATCGTGCCCTCGGGTACATGGTGCCCTCGGGCGCACGCACGGCACCGAAGGAGCAATCCCCCCGACAATCTCTCAGGTCCCACACCGCAGCGGACAGGCCACTCTGAAAAGCAGACGCTCAGCCGTCTCGCCCACGGTGAAAGCCGCCGGACCTCACGGGCCGCGGTGAAACTCTCAGGCCCATGACAGAGGGGGAGTTCCACCCGGCGATCGTCGCCGGGTCCTGCTGATGCCAGGAGAACTCCGCCATGAGTCCGACGCCACTGCGTTCGTCCCCGCTCGAACCCGCGCACGAAGCCGCCGGTGCGACCTTCACCGACTTCGCCGGGTACCGCATGCCCGTGCGCTACTCGTCCGACCTCGCCGAGCACCACGCCGTCCGGCAGTCGGCCGGGGTCTTCGACCTGTCGCACATGGCCGAGATCGGGGTGACCGGTCCGGACGCCGTCGCCTTCCTCGACCACGCGCTCGCCGGTTCCTTCGGCGCGATGCCGCTCGGCCGCGCGAAGTACTCCCTGCTGCTCGCCGAGGACGGCGGGATCCTCGACGACCTCGTCGTGTACCGCACCGACGACGACGTGTTCCTCGTCGTCGCGAACGCCTCGAACCGCGAGGTCGCCGTCGCCGCGCTGTCCGAGCGCACCGACGGCTTCGACGTCGCGGTGTCGGACGACTCGGACAGCACCGCACTCGTCGCGATCCAGGGCCCAGCGGCCGCCGGCACGCTCGACGCCCTCGTCGTCGCCGACCGCCTGCAGCCGGAGAGCCCCCTCGACGACCTCGGCTACTACCGCGCCCTGCACGCCGTGTTCGACGGCTCCGAGGTGCTCGTCGCCCGCACCGGGTACACCGGCGAGGACGGCTTCGAGTTGTACTGCGCCCCCGAGGTCGCCCCGGCGATCTGGGACGCGCTGCTCGAGGCCGGCGCCGACCGCGGTGTCGTCCCCGCCGGACTCGCTGCGCGCGACACCCTGCGGCTCGAGGCCGGCATGCCGCTGTACGGGCACGAGCTCAGCACCGACGTGCGCCCCGCCCAGGCCGGACTCGGCCGCGTGGTCGCGAAGACCGGCGACTTCGTCGGCGCGGCCGGTGCCGCACCGTCGGACGACGCCCGCGTGCTCGTCGGGCTCGTCACCGAGGGGCGCCGCGCCCCACGTGCCGGCTACGACGTCGTGCACGACGGCACGGTCGTCGGCACCGTCACCTCGGGTGCTCTCTCACCGACCCTCGGCCACCCGGTCGCGATGGCCTTCGTGGACCCGGCGCTCGCTGCCGAGGGACAACTCCTGCACATCGACGTCCGCGGAACGGCCATCCCCAGCACCGTCACCGCGTTCCCCTTCTACCGCCGCGCCTCGAAAGGCTGATGTCATGACCGACCAGACCGCACTCCAGTACACGGCCGACCACGAGTGGCTCCTCGTCGAGGGCGACACCGTCACCGTCGGCATCACGGACCACGCCGCCGAGCAGCTCGGTGACGTCGTCTACGTCGAACTCCCCGCCGTCGGCACCGCCACCACCGCCGGCGCGCAGATCGGCGAGATCGAGTCCACCAAGAGCGTCGGCGAGCTCTTCGCGCCGATCGAGGGCGAGGTCATCGCGGTCAACGACGCCGTGGTCGACGCCCCCGACACCGTCAACCAGGACCCGTTCGGCACCGGCTGGCTCGTGAAGATCAAGGTCGAGGGCACCTCGTTCCCCGAGGACCTGATGGACCACGACGCGTACCGGGCGTCCATCGCATGACCGGCCCCGACGACCAGCAGGTGTCCCAGAACCTGCAGACCTCCTTCGCCGACCGCCACATCGGCACCACCCCGGCCGACCAGCAGACCATGCTCGACACCGTCGGCCAGACGTCGCTCGACGCCCTGGTCCGCGCCGCGATCCCCGAGTCGATCCACGCGGCACCCGTCACCGACTCGGTGATCCCCGCCGCCGTCGGTGAGACCGAGGCGCTCGCCGAACTGCGGGCGAAGGCCGGACGCAACACCGTTCGCCGCGCCATGATCGGCCTCGGCTACCACGGCACCCACACGCCCGCCGTGATCCAGCGGAACGTGCTCGAGAACCCGAGCTGGTACACGGCCTACACGCCGTACCAGCCGGAGATCTCCCAGGGCCGGCTCGAAGCGCTCATCAACTTCCAGACGATGGTCTCCGACCTGACGGGCATGGCCACCGCCGGTGCCTCCATGCTCGACGAGGGCACCGCCGTGGTCGAGGGCATGCTCCTCGCCCGCCGCGCGTCCAAGGTGAAGGGCGACGCGTTCCTCGTCGACGACGACCTGCTGCCGCAGACCCGCGCGCTGCTCGACCACCGCGCGGACGCCGTCGGCATCACGCTGCGTGCGTTCGACCCCGTCACCGGACCGACCGACGAGCAGCTCGACGGCGCCTTCGGCGTGATCGTGCAGTACCCCGGTGCCTCCGGCCGGATCGTCGACCCGTCGTCGCTCATCGAGCGCGTCCACGCCGGGGGCGGCATCGCCGTCGTCGCGGCCGACTTGCTCGCCATGACCCTGCTCGCCAGCCCCGGCGACCTCGGCGCCGACGTCGCCGTGGGCACGAGCCAGCGCTTCGGCGTCCCGCTCGGCTTCGGCGGCCCGCACGCCGGGTACCTCGCCGTCCGTGCCGGACTCGAGCGCCAACTCCCCGGACGCCTGGTCGGGGTGTCCTTCGACGCCGACGGTGCGATGGCCTACCGCCTCAGCCTGCAGACCCGCGAGCAGCACATCCGCCGCGAGAAGGCGACGAGCAACATCTGCACCGCGCAGGTCCTGCTCGCCGTCATGGCCTCGATGTACGCCGTGTACCACGGACCCGAGGGGCTGCGGTTCATCGCGAACCGGGTCGCCCGGACGACGTCGGCGCTCGCCGCGGTCGCCCGTGACGCCGGCCTCCAGGTGGTGCACGACGCGTACTTCGACACGCTCACCCTGCGGGCCACCGGTCGCGCCGGGGCGCTCGTCGCCGCAGCGCAGGACGCGGACTTCCTGCTGCACCAGGTGGACGAGGACGTGTTCCAGCTCTCCGTCGACGAGACGACCACGCCCGACGACGTCGCCCGACTGGCGGGCGTGTTCGGGGCGGTGGACGTGACCGTCCCCGCGACCGAGGCTGCCGTGCGTGACGCGGCCACGGGCCTCCCCGCCGGGCTGCAGCGCGAGAGCGAGTACCTGACGCACCCCGTGTTCAGCGCACACCGCAGCGAGACCCGCATGATGCGGTACCTGAAGCACCTGGCGGACAAGGACTACGCGCTCGACCGTGGCATGATCCCGCTCGGCAGCTGCACGATGAAGCTCAACGCGGCGACCGAGATGGCGGCCGTGACGTGGCCGGAGTTCGCGAACGTCCACCCGTTCGCGCCGCGCGGCGATGTCGAGGGCTACCTCGACATGATCGGTGACCTGGAGTCCTGGCTGGCCGAGGTCACCGGGTACGACACCGTGTCCTTGCAGCCGAACGCGGGCAGCCAGGGCGAGCTCGCCGGCCTCCTCGCGATCCGCGGGTACCACCAGGCCAACGGCGACGCCGAGCGCACCGTCTGCCTCATCCCGTCGAGCGCGCACGGCACGAACGCCGCGTCGGCGGTCCTCGCCGGCATGAAGGTCGTCGTGGTCGCGTGCGACGAGAACGGCAACGTCGACCTCGAGGACCTCCGCGCGAAGACGGAACAGCACGCCGACACCCTCGCAGCGCTGATGATCACGTACCCGTCGACCCACGGCGTGTACGAGCACGACATCCGCGAGATCTGCGACGCCGTGCACGACGCCGGCGGTCAGGTCTACGTCGACGGCGCGAACCTCAACGCGCTGCTCGGCCACGCCCGCTTCGGTGACTTCGGCGGCGACGTCTCGCACCTCAACCTGCACAAGACCTTCTGCATCCCGCACGGCGGCGGCGGACCGGGTGTCGGTCCGGTGGCAGCGAAGGCGCACCTCGCGCCCTACCTGCCGGGGCACCCGTTCGCGCAGCAGGCCGACCGTCGGCCCGGCTCGACCGCGGCCGACGCCGACGGCCGACTGGCGCACGCCGGTGGCCCGGTCAGCGCGGCCCCGTACGGCAGCCCGAGCATCCTGCCCATCACCTGGACCTACGTCCGGATGATGGGGCTCGAGGGCCTCACCCGTGCGACCGAAGCCGCCGTGCTCGGGGCGAACTACATCGCGGCACGACTGCGCGACGCGTTCCCGGTGCTCTACACGGGCGACGACGGGCTCGTGGCGCACGAGTGCATCCTCGACCTACGGCCCCTGCGCGACACCACCGGCATCACCGTGGACGACGTCGCGAAGCGTCTGGTCGACTACGGCTTCCACGCCCCGACCATGTCGTTCCCGGTCGCCGGCACCCTGATGGTGGAGCCGACGGAGAGCGAGGACCTGGCCGAGCTCGACCGCTTCGTCGACGCCATGCTCGCGATCCGGGCCGAGGCCGCGGCGGTCGAGCGCGGGGAGTGGCCGGCGGACGACAACCCGCTCGTGCACGCCCCGCACACGGCGTCGTCGGTGATCTCGGGGGAGTGGGCGCACGCCTACACTCGCGAGCAGGCCGTCTACCCGCTGCCCGGCATCAGCGGCCGCAAGTACTGGCCGCCGGTCCGCCGGGTCGACCAGGCGTACGGCGACCGCAACCTGGTGTGCGCCTGCCCGCCGGTGGAGGCGTTCGCGTAGCGACCCGCGTCCTCGACGCACCACCGAGACGACGGGAGGCCCGTGGCGGATCCGCCACGGGCCTCCCGTCATCCCTCGGTCAGGTCACGCGACCGGCGTGACGGGCAGGTGCTCCGCCCACCACGCGAGGACGTGCTCGAACCGCTGCAGGCGGTGCCACGGCGAGCCGGAGCGGGAGAGCTCGTGGCCCTCGCCCGGGAACACGAGGAACGACGCGTCGACCCCGGCGCGCCGGAGCGCGACGAACTGGCGCTGCCCCTGCTCGATGGGGCAGCGCCAGTCCGCTTCCGAAGGCGCGACCATGAACGGGATCGTGACCTGCGCGGCGTACGTCAGCGGGCTCCGGCGACGCTGCTCCTCGGGGTCGGCGCCGACGTAGGCGTCGGCGAAGTACCAGCCGATGTCGGAGCTGCCCGCGAACGAGTCCCACGCGTTCACGGCGCGTTCGCTCCACGCGGCGACGAACCGGTCACCGTGGTGGGCGGCGACCCAGCTCGTCATGAACCCGCCGTACGAGCCGCCCATGATGCCGACGCGGGCCGCGTCGAGGTCGGGGCGGTCGAGCGCTGCGTCGAGCAGGGCGAGCACGTCGTCGACGTCGACGGTGCCCATCGCACCGATGACCGCGCGGCCGTGGTCGAGGCCGTAGCCGGCAGACCCGCGCGGGTTGCCGAGGACGACGGCGTACCCGGCACTGGCGTACACCTGCGCCTCGTCGAAGAACGCCCAGGTGTCCTGGCCGAACGGTCCGCCGTGCACCACCCGGAGGACGGGGTGCGGGCCGGCGCCCTCGGGCAGGACGACCCAGCCGTGCACCGGGGTGCCGTCGGCAGCGGTGCCCGTGAGCTCCTCGATGCGGCGGACTCCGGGGGCGGACGCCTCCGTCCGGAGCGGAGCCGCGTAGTCGGTGAGGACCGTCGGCAACGCATCGTCGGATGCCTTGAGGTCGACCACGTGCACCTCGCCGGGCGAGTCCGTCGTGGCCGCCGTGGCGACCAGGACGTCCCCGTCGACGTCGAAGCCCGAGACGACCAGACGGCCCCCGAGGACGACGCCGAGCTCGTCGAGCTGGAGCGGCGCCGTCGTTCCGGCGGGGACACGACGCACGGTGACGGTCCCGCGGTCGAGCACCGCGACGAGGACGTCTCCGCGGTGGAGCACCGGCGTCCCGGTGACGTCGACCGTCTCGCGGGCGGTCAGCCGGATCGGTTCGGAGCCGTGCGCCGCGACCCAGAGGCCCTCGGGCTCGGCGACCAGGCGTCCGTCGAGGTGCGACGCCCCGACGTAGTACACGGTGCCGTCCGGGGCCGTCGCGATCGCGCTGACCGAGCCCTCGGTCCGGATCGCGAGCGTCATCGTGCCGTCGGACGCGTCGACGCGGTACAGGTCGTCGTCGTGGGTCTCTCGTGCACCGAGGTCACGCGGGGCCACGACGAGGAGCGCGCCGCCGTCGGGGTACCAGGCCGGAGCGGAGACCGAGCACGGCGCACTCGTCAGCGGGGCGTCCACCGGCGCCGCGGCGGGGTCGGTGACGTCGACGACCACGATCTGCTGCAGCTTGTCGAGCAGGTACCCGGTGCCGTCGACGTGGAAGTCGAGCCGGGAGACGAGCCGCGGCGCTTCGGCGTCCGGTGCCGGACGACGGTCGGCACCGGGGACCGTCGAGCCGTAACGGCCCGGTTCGGGGAAGCGTGCGGTGACCGCGACGCGCGTCGAGTCGGGCGACCAGACCGGGTCGCCGGCGCCGAGCGGCAGGGCGGTGACGATGCGGGCCTCGCCGCCGTGCACCGGCGCCACGGCGAGCTGCGGGTGCGCGACCCCGCGGTCGTCCTCGACCGACCGGAGGAACGCGAGCGCCCGCCCGTCGGGCGACAGGACCGGTGACGAGTCGCGGTCGCCGGAGGTCCAGCGGACCGCGCCCGCAGCGGTCACGCGCTCGATGGTGCTGCGGGAGGCGTCCTGCTCGAGGTCCGGGCGGGAGACCGCGACGAAGGCCGTTCCGGCGTTCCCGGGATCACCGCTCACGGAGGGGGAGGAGGGGACGTGGAGATGGGGGATGTCGTTCGCGAGCACGTGTTCACGGTACGGCTGGTGGACGGTGGATGCCCGGGTCCTGAGGGGGACTCGGGACAGGTGTTCCTTGCACAGAACTGTGTCGCAGTGCAACGAATTTCATGCAGATGCAACAAAAGCGCGAGGGCGTTCAGCGTGCGCGCGAATCTTGCATCCTCTCGCAAGGATCGTGCAAGTTGGTTACCGGCTTGTAACCGTTCGCTCCAGGGTTTGGAGGCTGCTGTCCACCTTGCCTACAGTGCAGATGTCAAACGCGCCCGGGTGACACCGCTGTGCCCTGCGCGTCCCATGCACCAGGAGGAACCTTGATCAAGAAGCGCGCCGGGCTTTCCGCCCTCGCCGTGCTCGGGGCCACAGCACTCGCCCTGACCGCCTGCTCCAGCAACAGCTCCGACGGGGGTGGCTCGGGCTCGGCGAACGCGTCCGGGATCGTCACCACCAACGGCAGCGAACCCCAGAACCCGCTGATCCCGTCGAACACCACCGAGACCGGTGGCGGCAAGATCATCGACTCGCTCTTCGAAGGCCTCGTCTCGTACGACGCCGACGGCAAGCCGGTCAACGAGGTCGCCAAGAGCATCGACACCGATGACTCGAAGACGTTCGACATCACGCTGAACACCAACTACACCTTCACGAACGGCGAGAAGGTCACGGCCGAGTCGTTCACCAAGGCGTGGAACTGGGCAGCCCAGAAGTCGAACGCCCAGGGCGCCAGCTACTTCTTCGAGAACATCGAGGGCTACAACGCCGACAAGGACTCGGAGCTCACGGGCCTCAAGGTCGTCGACGACGACGAGTTCACCGTCACGCTCAAGTCGGCCCAGTCGGACTTCCCGCTGTCGCTCGGCTACTCGGCCTTCGTGCCGCTGCCGTCCTCGTTCTACGACGACACCAAGGCGTTCGGTGAGAACCCGATCGGCAACGGTCCGTACAAGCTCGACGGCAAGAAGGCCTGGACGCACAACCAGTCCATCAAGCTCGTCACCAACAAGGACTACGAGGGCAAGCGCAAGCCGAAGAACGGTGGTCTGACGATCACGTTCTACGCCTCGCAGGACACCGCGTACTCCGACGCGCAGGGCGGCAACCTCGACGTCCTCGACGCCGTTCCGGACAGCGCCTTCAAGACCTACAAGTCCGACTTCCCGGACTCGAACGTCAACCAGCCGGCCGCCATCTTCCAGGCGATCTACCTGCCGTACTACCTCGACCACTGGAAGGGCGAGGAAGGCACGCTGCGTCGTGAGGCCGTCTCGATGGCCATCAACCGCAAGCAGATCACCGACAAGATCTTCGACGGCACGCGCACCCCGGCGAAGGACTTCACGTCGCCGGTCATCGCGGGCTGGAACGACGACCTCGACGGCTCCGACGTCCTGGACTACAACGAGTCCGAGGCCAAGAAGCTCTGGGCCGAGGCCGACAAGATCTCGAAGTACGACGACACCCTCACCATCACGTACAACGCCGACGGTGGGCACGAGGCGTGGGTGACCGCGGTCACGAACTCGATCTCGAACACGCTCGGCATCAAGGCCGAGGGCAACGCGATCCCGACGTTCCAGGAAGCCCTGGACCTCCAGACGAACGACAAGCTCACGGGCGGCAGCCGCACCGGTTGGCAGGCCGACTACCCGTCGCTGTACAACTTCCTCGGCCCGACCATGGGTGAGGGCTCGTCGAACAACTACTCGCGGTACGACTCCAAGGAGTACAACGAGCTGCTCGCCGAGGGCCGTTCGGCCGCCACGGTCGAAGAGGGCAACAAGGCCTTCGACCAGGCCCAGGAGCTCCTGTTCAAGGACCTCCCGGAGATCCCGCTCTGGTACTCGAACGTCACCGGCGTCTGGAACGCGGACAACGTGTCCAACGTGAAGTTCGGTTGGAACTCGGTGCCGCTGTACTACGACATCGAGGTCAAGAACTGATCTAGGTCTCCCAGAGACCAAAGCGCGAGCAGGTATCCTGCCTCGCGACCACCGGACGGGGGTTCGGGGACCGCACAGGTCCCCGAACCCCCGTACCTCGGCGGCAACACCTTCCCCCACCACATCGGGCGCCGCCGCCCGAACCGGACATCCGTGCCGACCCTCGGAACGTCCACCCCTCACCACAATGAACCTGATCGACATCGCTCCGGACCGGGCAGGGATCTGATGCTCTGGTACCTCGGCAAGCGCCTCCTGCAACTCATCCCCGTGTTCTTCGGGGCCACGTTCCTCATCTACTTCATGGTGTTCTCGCTGCCCGGCGACCCCATCGCAGCGCTGTTCGGCGACCGCCAGCCGTCGCCGCAGGTCATCCAGACCCTGCGCCAGCAGTACAACCTGGACAAGCCGTTCATCGTCCAGTACCTGCTCTGGATCGGCGGCGTGTTCCGCGGCGACCTCGGCGTGACCTACTCGGGCCTGCCGGTCAGCCAGCAGCTCGCCTCGGCGTTCCC
>Ga0153924_1001585_pt1 | contig 10969 bp, 15 predicted proteins | sample TSNJ008MetaG_FD_104709 | JGI IMG/M metagenome (GOLD analysis project Ga0153924, IMG submission 104709) | Attine ant fungus gardens microbial communities from New Jersey, USA - TSNJ008 MetaG | ecosystem: Host-associated > Fungi > Mycelium > Unclassified | place: USA: New Jersey, Wharton State...
AAGATAGATACGAGAAAATGCGTACCATGCTGATATAATATAGAGAGAGGTGATAGTTGAGAAGAGAGGCGTAAAGGAGTAAGCGCGTCCATTTAAGGGTTTGTCAAATTCCATCACGTGACAGGCGCGGAGTGATGCGCATTTTCGCGACTTGCATTAAACAACAAAAAGATGTCCTTGTTTGCCTGGCCCGTGCGTTCTCTCTCCAGACGCTCCTTCGTCTCTTCCCCCCATCTCTCCAACTCGCTCCCAGACACCGTCAGTGCTCCTCATCCACCCCAAAAGGATGCCCTCCCACCCCTTAGCCGGCCCCTCGGGGTCAGAGAGCGGCCGACAACACTCGTCAGGGACACTATCACCAATTTGAAGAGTCTCATGGATCCCGACACTCGCATGTCTCAGCGGAGACACTTGTCTGTTGCAATAGTTCTGCTACTAGAATGTATATCTGACACAATTGCTAGAATCAAAGAGGCCAGCGTCGGCTACTTTCATGATCTGAACATGACTCGCAAACACGGCGGCAAGACCTGGCTAGCACCCAAAGTGCTCATCCGTGAGGATGTGAGTTGCTTCAGCCCACAACTGACCACTTAAAGTGATGTTGGATGCAGAAAGCCCTGTACCTGCCCAATATCTCAGGCAAGAGCCTTGACACCCGTGCCACCAAGAATTCAACAGAAATGTGTTTTGGAAAGATCACCATACTCGCCATGCTTAGCACAAGAGTATCTGAGGCAAGATCCAAAGCCTGTCCTGGCTTGATTACAGCGCTCACCCAAAGACCAGATCAATGCCAAAGGCTTTGTCGACCCCGCACATGTGCGGTACGCATCACACCCACTCTACCAATATATTCAAGTCAACCTCCAGGAGAATATCCTCAAGTCCTTCCTGGTCAATCTGTTCCTTACCTCACTCCGCAAGGTGATACCACGCAACCTACAATCGACATATCTGGTGTCGACACAAAACATGGAGTATGTCCGCGACGCTCTTGGGATGACCAACTCACGAGTCGGTTATGTCTTCTTGGTCGACGAGAATCTTAAGATCAGGTGGGGTGGATGTGCGGATGCTACCGACGAAGAAGTACGGTCGCTCGAGAGCTGCACTGGGGTACTGCTCAAACGGCTTGAGCGCGACAAACTCAAAGGCGGACACCCGTCAACGTCCTCGCCACCGTTAGCTAAAGTAACTACACAGGCTGATTAAATGTAGATAAATTGAGCACGTGATACAATGTATTTGCGAGTGTTGTCAGGGGACGTGGCGATAGGGACTTAATATCATCTATAATCTTTTCTCTGCCAATCATGTCCTCGCCTCCAGCGCAGCAACTGCCCCCAGGTTGGGCTGCAGAGTGGCATGTCATCTCCAAAATCGGTTTCAAATTCTTTCTAATACTATCACAGGAATCAAGAGCACCAGCGATACCTCTTTATTGGTCAGTTCTCGTCTCGTGGCCGGTTTTAACTTCTAAGGCGCCAGAATCACTCAGAGACCGCGTCTGGCCATACTCAATGGGAACCCCCTGCCCAACATCAGGACTTGCAAGCTCCCCCCACGCAGTCTACCCACCACAATCCAAAAAAACGCCAGTATGCTGCTGGCCAGACTCAGGCCTACTACGGCGTCGCAGAAGCAGCACCCGATCCTGGCTATGGCGCACCTGGAGCTCAACCTCAACCTGCAGGCGCCCAGCTCTTCACTCCAGGCCTTGTAGCCGAGAATCAGTTCCAGGGCCTCCAAACTCAGCCTTCCTACTACGGTCAACAGCCTGACCAACCTGGCGTCGCTTATGGAGCTGACCCTGCTGCTGCTGGATACGGTGCCCACGTTCCTACGCAACAACCGCAATATACCCAACCAGGTGTTGACGCTCTCGCCGCTCAATTCGGGCAAATGGGTCTAGCTGCAGGAGGACAAAAACAGTTCCAACTATATACTACGAATTTGTTGACATCCCCTCCTGAGCCAAGAGAGTTGCACCGACCTCCGCCTGAGATTAGGCTACCACCCAATTCGTCGATCTCACCATCTCCTTTTGCGAATGCCGACCCTTCCTACCAACGATGTACTCTGAATGCAATCCCGACTACATCTTCGTTGTTGAATAAGGCAAAAATTCCTTTGGCGTTGGTTTTGACACCATACAGGTCATTGAAGGATGGTGATGAACTGGTGCCCGTTGTTACGGATACGGTTATTGCAAGGTGTAGGAGGTGTAGGACCTATATCAATCCATATGTGCAGTTCATTGATGGAGGGAATCGGTGAGAATCCTTTATCGAGAGTCAGCATTTTGCCAAGATGCATTGTTGACGTTGGGCTGTCAGATGGCGGTGTTGCATGTGTAATATGTCGAATGAGGTTCCTCAATTGTTTGATTGGGATCAAGCGAAGAACCAGCCTGGTGATAGGTGGGCTCGTGCTGAGCTCAATCATTCTGTTGTCGAGTTTGTTGCTCCTACCGAGTACATGGTTCGCCCGCCTCAACCCGCTGTCTATGTGTTTTTAATAGACGTGAGTCATGCTGCCGTACAGTCTGGTTAGTACCTTGTCAAAAGATCAGAATCAGTGTTGACCTTGTGCGCAGGTATGGTCGCCACAGCCACTCGCACCATCCTCGAGAACTTGGATCGTCTCCCTGATGAAGACCAACGTACCAAAATCGCTATCATCTGCTACGACACATCGCTTTATTTCTTCTCTATCCCCGTGAGTCATTCTCAGTACCTAACCGTAAAAATCGACGATTTTGACACATTTTTATGCCATCAGCCTGGCTCAGAATCCTCTATGCTTGTTGTCTCAGATATTGATGATATCTTTTTGCCCAAACCTACCGATTTGCTTGTGAACCTCGCAGAGTCACGTTCGTCATTGGAAACTTTGTTAGGGAGGATCAATGATATGTTCCAGGAGAACAACATCATAGGGAGCGCGATGGGACCTGCTCTTCAGGCTGGTTTCAAGCTGATGGTGAGTTCAAGTCCTGAAAGAATGGTGGGTATTGACTAGGCCATTCATATAGTCCCCAATTGGTGGAAAAATTATCGTCCTTTCCGCTTCTCTTCCCAGTATTGGTGCAGGTGCTTTGAAGAACAGGGAGGACCCAAAACTACTCGGTACTGCCAAGGTCAGCTACAAACATGATAGGATGTGTAAGAGGTTCTCATTGCCTGGTTTATTAGGAGTCGAGTCTCCTTCAGGCCGCATCGCCGTTCTACAAGACTTTTGCCATTGACTGTTCAAGATCTCAAGTCTCTGTTGATATGTTCCTATTCAGCCAGAGCTACCAAGATGTCGCCAGCCTTGGTATATCATATTTTCTCCGATCTATGAAACGTATTGATACAATGTTGTGTAGCTTGCCTACCACACTATACCTCTGGTCAGACATACTACTACCCTGCATTCAATGCTGCTAGGCCGGAGGACGCACTCAAGTTTGCTCGTGAATTTGGTGATGTTCTGGCTATGCCTATTATGCTCGAAGCGGTCATGCGTGTTCGTGCATCACGCGGTGAGAATCAGTTTTATACACATCATAAACACCTTGACTGACTTGGAACCGAAAAAGGTCTACGCATGTCGTCCTTCCATGGCAACTTTTTCGTTCGTTCTACCGATCTTCTTGCCATGCCAGCCGTTCCCCAAGACCAGTCTTACGCCATTGAGATCCAAATCGAAGAAGCCATTACTACACCCTTTGTTGTGTTCCAAACCGCCGTTCTACACACCACATGCTACGGTGAACGACGTATACGTGTTGTTACCCTCGCTTTGCCTACGACTACCAACCTGTCTGAAGTGTTTGCGTCTGCTGATCAGATTGCGATTACGACGCTGTTGGCGAACAAGGCTGTTGAGAGGAGTTTGACTCACAAGTTGGAGGATGCGAGAGATTTTGTGTATCAGAGGCTTGTAGATATACTTATTGCATATAGGACGAGTATGACGGCGGGGGGTGCGGGAGCAAGTGCGCAGTTGGCGATCTCTGAGAATATGAAGATGTTGCCGGTTCTGGTGCTTGCGCTGCTGAAGAATGTGGGTTTCTGTTATCGCGAGTCATTTAGTGACTGTAGTTGCTGATTGTGTGTTTTTTCTTCTCTGTGTAGGTTGGTATTCGCCAGAGTGCCCAGATTCCGCCGGATATTCGTGCGTATGCACAGGCGTTGTTGACGACGTTACCTTCGCAATCGCTGATTCCGTATATTTACCCGACGTTTTATTCTTTGCATAATATGCCTGCTGAGGTGGGGGTTCTCCCGATTTAGGTTGTCTTGTTGAAACTGACGCGCGGACGTGTTTTTTTTGTGTTAGGCTGGTACGATTGGTGAATATGGAATTATACTTCCCCCTGCACTTCCCTCGACTTCGGAGCGATTTGAGCGCCATGGTCTTTTTTTGATTGAGGATGGACAGACTGTCTTTCTTTGGGTTGGACGTGATGCTGTGCCTCAGCTTATCATGGATGTTTTTGGACTTGCGAGCTATGAGAGTTTATCTGGTGGCAAGGTTGGATTTTTGATTTTTTTGGGTGAACGCCTCACTAATTCACTGATTTTTAGGCAACTTTGCCGATACTTGAGAACGATTTTTCACGACGTGTCAATGCGGTTGTTCAAAAGATACGTGAGATGCGACGTGGGGTGTATTATCCTCATTTGTATGTTGTGAAAGAGGATGGGGAGCCGCCGTTGAGGCTTTGGGTGCTTAGTGCGCTTATTCAGGATCGGATGGATGTGTTGCCGAGTTATCAGCAGTTTGTTTCGTCGTTGAAGGAAAAGGTTAATGCGACATAGATTATTTTTTTTGCTTTTGGTGGTGGTGATGGTGGTGGTGGTGGAGATAGTGCAAAAAAATGATTGTGTTTTAGTGGAGGTAATGATGATGATGATGATGATGATGGATTCTTTTCTTCTTTTCTTTATATCCAGGACAGGGTGAAGTACTTATTATTTAGATAATCTCTTGGGGAGGGGAAGGGGAAGGGGGGATGGGAGGCTTCAAGTCATCTTCTTTAATGGATTTATGTCGATCCCTGGGGTTTAGAGAACCTGTCCTAGCCAACGCACTTGATCTCGATTAACAATGTTATATCCCCCTGTCCTCGCGTTTAGGGACTCTGGAGTGGTGTTTTTACATGGTGATAAACATGCATGTTTACTTCTTATTTTTTTTCTTTTCTACTCGGTTCGATCTGAAAACTAACGGAGTCCCTGGGTCGAAAAATCATCCCTGCTATTGTACACTTGACCATGAATGATTCTTATGACCGTTATGAACGATGCCGATTTGCAACCGCAGCAGTACAATCTCCCCCCTCCTCTTATGATTTACCAACTCGATCATTGAGGGTTGGGAAGAATGGAAATTAAGGCTCTCAGCGAATAGCGGCAACCCAATGTGTGTGAGAGAGAACGCAATGAGGTTGACGAATGCAGTTATCCCCGTGGGTTTTTGCTCCTCTCTCTCTCCTCGATGGACTTTGCGCGTTCGTTTCTCCTTTTTTTGTATAAACTCAAAGAAGAGCTTGATTCTGCGTGCTCGCTGGTTCGATTTCGTGTACACTAGGCACACGCGCGTATCTATTTTTGAATCTATTTTTTGATGTGGCGATTGCCGGGCTGGGACACTACTGATAAAAGAGAGAGGCAACAACTTGATTCTTTTTTTGAAAGCACGACCGGTCTTTTTTTCACAAGTGCTATGCCGGCCCCTCTCTTTCGGTATCTTTTGTTGCCGTTTCAAGATAGAGGTTCTGCAAGTTCTTGTACGTCATTGACGACGCCGGTTGGTCTCGTGTGCTTATTGATGATAGACTCATTAACCCTTTGACACCTTTCAACGTGCGTGCGTGCATGCGTGTGTATGTATAGCTTGTTCTCCATGAGGAATTGGGGGTGTCATCGGCCAAGCTAACAAGACGTTATGTATAGGGAAGAAAGATTTTACACAACTAAACTACCTTGAGTTAAGCCCGACTCAAGAGTACCGAGTAACCCGATGTCGTCATTTTTTTGCTGGCATGAATGGGGGAAGTAACTTGTCTTGATCTGTTTCCATTTTTGGATTCATTCCCATGGAGTCTTACGAATCAACGACCAAAAAAACTGTAGGGTGGAGTCACATGTCTTACATCCCCCAGCCAAATCTTTGGGGGGGAAGATTATCGATCATCGGATTATTTATATCGTCGCTGAATGGACATTGTGACTCAGAGAATGACTTGGAGATGAATGCCATGAGAGTGATAGGCCTCTTAGTGAGGAAGTCAAGGTACTGTCAATAAGAATAAGTTCTCTGGAGAAAAAGGGGTGCAATAATAATAAGACATAGTGTGTCGGTGTGTTTTTTTTCCTATCATGGGTCACAGAATTACTATCACATCACACGAGAAGGACCTTGGGTGGCCCAATCAGACCCTCTAACAGTAATCAATCCTGGATTTTGATTATGGACCTTAATAAACCAGTTGCTTTTGATAAAATCGGAGTCCGAGGAAATTTCGCAGAAACACCGGCAAGAAGGCAGCACTTCATTAATTTCAGTTTGCCACATATCCCACTTGATTATGCCCGATAAGAATCCAATTGCGAAGGTAAAGAGTTTGGATTAATAACGTCCTGTGGACCTTTAAAATGACATCTAAGGAGCAGATCAGTAATTGAGAGGACGAAGTAAATGCCGCCCGCTATTTGACCTGCGATATCCAAGTGAGATATAAATCGATAGTGGTCGGTAAAAGTATACAAAATGAAGTCTTGGTGATCAAAAGCCTGGTAGACCACGATCGGCCGGACTAGTGAAGTCACAGCGTAGAATTCTCCTAATTATTGATCACTTCGATGAGCCGCGTGTCCATAGTTGTCATTCTGCAAGAATAAACGATGTGGCGATTCAAAGACCAAATTTCAGAGGGTCAAGGGATACAATGCAAAGACGTCAAGAAGATGTAAATGTAGTTGAGTTGCCGTCGTCTGATACACTCCCGAAAAGGAGGCCGAGCGACATCGGACGGAATGTACGCTTGACGAGAGTTGTACTGACTCAGTCATCAATACGGAACTCGATGGAGTTAGAAACGTGTACCAGGTACACAAACTATTATTGTCGGCCCGAGCGGAACCTTGTAATTTCTGGTGACGTGAGGGTATAAAAGAAAGAAATATCATCGTTGCTTTCACGCTGCCTTGCCCTCCCTCCCGCTTACCTTGGATTTCACTAGGGTCATGAATTATTCTCGGCCAGATACCACTGCCTCCGCATCCTCAGACACTCATGTACACTATACCGAATGTAATACTACTGTTCATCGACATGAGCCTGTACGGTCACCGCCTAGCCAAATTGAACCCAGCCTCTTAGAAGAGAAAACAAGAAAGATGGCCGACGATCCGGAGGAAGCATGGGAAGTCGATCCAGCCAATGCCAGGAACTGGTCTTTTTCCGCGAAATGGACAGCGGTAGGAGTAGTAAGTTGGGTTATACCTCAGAGATGGTTGTATGTCTGACTCTGGATCTTGACAGGTTTCTCTGTATAGTTTTTGTCCCCCGTTGGCGAGTTCCATGATGGCCCCTGGTCTGCCGGAGGTTGCCGCCAAATACAACATCACCAATCCGACAGTGATCGCATTGACCCTTTCGATATACTTGATTACTTTTGCTTTTGGGGTAAATCATAAATTTCAACTGGAAATGTCAAGATTTATTATGATACATCTGGTCTAGCCTCTCCTATTTGCTCCTCTGTCCGAGATGTATGGACGGACTTGGGTAGGTGATTATTTATTACCAGTGTGTCTTTACTTACTGTAATCGAGAAAGGTATTTAACATTGCGAACATATTTACTGTGGCATTCAGTCTGGGGTGTGCTTTTGCTCCCAACGCCGGGTCGCTTATTGCCTTGCGTTTCCTTGGTATGCAACCTAATTTAAAACATTGTGACCGAGATACCTTACACTCTTTTATAGCTGGGTTATCTGGAAGTGCGCCAATTGCTATTGGAGGTGGTTCAGTCAGTGATTTATTCTCTGAGCGTGATCGTGCCTCCGCAATGGCGATGTTTTCTCTAGGACCTTTGGTTGGTAGGTACCTCGGATGATATCTTTGAACGTTTTGGTTTGTTGACCCAGATATAAAGGTCCTGTCGTCGGACCAATCGCCGGAGGCTTTATTGCACAAAAATTAGGAATTAAATGGGTTTTTATCATCTTTTCATGTATGTTATTCCTTATACTGTGATTCATTGTATTAATGTTCGAACATCCAGGTATTTGCGGTTTTGCTTCATTGATCGGTGTTCCATTGTTAAAAGAAACATATGCACCCGTTCTTCGTATGCGATTAGCCGCTCGTTCAGCAGATCCAGAGAGGGCTGTGTCGCGGCCTCAACAATCTCATGGGGGCCTTCTAGGTTATCTCTGGATCAATATCAAGAGACCAACTATTCTCCTTTTCAGGAGCGCGATCTGTTTCATGCTCAGCTTGTACATGGCTCTGTAAGCGTTCAACTTAAACATCAAGAATGTGCCTGACAATTTCGAAGCCAGTATGGTATCTACTATCTTATGTTCACAACCTTCACCGACCTTTTCTCCGAAACTTACGGATTCAATACCGGAACTGTAGGATTGTCCTACATTGGCCTTGGGGTTGGTTTCTTCATTTCCACAGCTTGTTGCGCTAGATTTGCGGATCAAAATTACAATTATGTGCGTAGATCTCTCGCCGTCTGATATTGACATCTTATCAATACCTCTGAATAGCTCGCGAAAAAGAACGACGGAGTTGGCAAGCCAGAAATGCGAGTACCTGCACTCTTCCTTGGCTCACTCTTTATACCCATTGGTTTGTTGTAAGCTGTCCTCTGTGACTCGGGATGCGAGAGACTCATGCTTATACCCAGTTGGTATGGTTGGTCTGCACAAGCAAAACTCCACTGGATCATGCCGATTATCGGAACAGGTATCTTTGGTTTCGGTAAGTTCCATTTCCGCTTTATCCTGGATGAAAATACGATTTATTATTTCAGGGATGATGGCGACTTTGTAAGCAAATTTGTCGATGGCTGCATGGTCAATATACTTACGAACACGATCCTTCTTTTCAATGTTGTAGCTTGCCCATCCAACTTTACTTGGTTGACACATTTTCATATGCCGCGAGTGCCCTTGCAGCTGCCGCTGTATGTCTTCATTTTCGGGATTGAGACACCTGTTGGCTGACAACTCTGAATTCGTGATCAGTTGTTCAGATCCTTACTCGGATTTGCCTTTCCGTTATTCGGTGCTCAGATGTATCAGGCACTGGGCCAAGGTGGCGGAAACTCTGTACGTCTCTCTCATTCATTGGGGCAGTGTTGGAGATTTTTATTGTCTCCTCATAGTTGTTGGCTGGATTTGCGATTGTGATTGGTTGCCCATTCCCGGTCTGGTTATACTACAGGGGTGAGCAAATGCGTGCAAGGAACGCGCTTACATCGGCTTCTGTGAAGAAGCCTAAAGTCATTCCGCAATCTACAAATGAAAAGGAGCCGGCATAGTCATTCTGCATATATCTGGTCCTCGCCGTGTGTTTCATCTATACGACACGCAACAAATGCCCAACAAATGCCCATGACAAATGCCCATGACATTCACGACAAGCGTCCACGACAGTCTATAACAAAAAGTCTACAGGAAATGATTTTAGCTATGCCATTTGGGAAATTTCAGAATTCGTTTGAGTAGTCTTACGGCGGCGGATAGTCAATAGATTTTAACTAGGAGGATATCGAGAAGTTAATTGTTGTATTATTTCTATAGACATGTTAACGGCATCATTCATCAATATAGTTAGGGCTCACACGGCGGACATTTAAGTCGGCCCGGTAAATATGCTGTCAAGTGACTTACAACTATAATGTCATCTATTTGTCAAGTCTGTCACATGTCACACTTGAGTTTTTTTTTAAAATCATAAATTTATAAATTTAGAACGCGGTGCTCGATCGCAGTCCGCGGTAAAGTACCTAGTACCCTACAATACACAGCCCAAACTTCAAAGAGAAACCCAACGAGAAGTGTACAAAACCCAGATCACTCGCAACTGATCCAGATACAAGAGAAGTGAGAAAAGGAATAAAGCAGGAATAAAGGAGCAGCACTCAATGACTCCGTGATAGCACCCCATGTTAAGTGAATGTTAATTGACCAAGCGAACACTCCAGGGTTGTCTGTTAGGAGCAGGACAATATTTTTGATCACCATGCGATCACCATTTTTATAGATGAGCTGACTGCAATCGTTCAGAATGTGCATGCATGATTACTTCGAAGAAAGAATCTGAATTCCCCAATCGGAGCATGCCTTGAATTTGTTTTTGGATCCCACCACAGGTCTGTGCTGCTTAGTCATACCATAAATGTATTAGGATAACAAGACCAAACATGTTTAATTCCACATCAATGCCAAAAAATATCTTGGATGCCTCTGGATCATATGTAAACCTAATACATCAACAATATATTGTTAGACCAAGCTACAGATACAGTCTAGCGCCCCGGTGGAGACATAAGATAGATTCATATAGTGTTTCACCAGGTAGTTGTTCTTCTCTAGCGCTTGTTTAGTGTATTGGGAGGCTGGCGGCTTCAATCGCATACATATAAAATGGTGAAGAGGCCATTTTCCTCTCATATTGACCTCTGAGTTGTAAACACATAGTCTCTTGATTTAGCTCACACATTGGTCGACACAAATAAGGGCCTCTCGCAGCTCAAAATAGCCCTCAGGAGAGAGGCAGTTGGCTGGGAAGGCCGTGAACATGCTCACGTTATTCGAGTTGAATTTGTCTGCGGTGTTATTCTAATAAGTATCCTAATACATTTATGGTATGACTAAGCAGCACAGACCTGTGGTGGGATCCAAAAACAAATTCAAGGCATGCTCCGATTGGGGAATTCAGATTCTTTCTTC
>Ga0153924_1001586_pt1 | contig 10957 bp, 10 predicted proteins | sample TSNJ008MetaG_FD_104709 | JGI IMG/M metagenome (GOLD analysis project Ga0153924, IMG submission 104709) | Attine ant fungus gardens microbial communities from New Jersey, USA - TSNJ008 MetaG | ecosystem: Host-associated > Fungi > Mycelium > Unclassified | place: USA: New Jersey, Wharton State...
CCGCTCGGGCAACGGCGTCTACGCCGCGACGAAGTGGGGTGTGAACGGCTGGTCGGAGTCCCTTCGCCAGGAGCTCCTCCCGGACGTCCGCGTCACGCTCATCGAGCCGGGCGTCGTCGCCACCGAGCTGCCGACGCACATCACGCACGAAGCGACGAACGCGTCCGTCAACCAGATGTACGACCAGGCGACCGTCACCGCCGAGGACGTCGCCGAGGTCATCGCGTTCGCGCTGTCCCGCCCCCGGCACCTCGCACTGAACGAGATCCTCCTCCGCCCGTCCACCCAGGCCTGACCCAAGCGGCATTCCCGCTGCCCGAGAGAGGAACACCATGCAGTACGCACGACTCGGCAATTCCGGCCTTCGCGTCAGCCGCATCGCACTCGGATGCATGAGCTTCGGCGACCCAGCAACCGACTTCCAGCAGTGGACACTCCCCCAGGACGACGCGCTGCCGTACTTCCGGCAGGCACTCGACCACGGCATCACGTTCTGGGACACCGCAAACCTCTACTCGTACGGGGACTCCGAGCGCATCGTCGGCGAGGCGTTGCGCCGCTTCACCAAGCGCGACGAGATCGTCCTCGCGACCAAGGCCTACTTCTCCGACACCCCCGGCAGCCACCCCGGCCTGAACGTCGCAGGGTTGTCCCGCAAAGCGATCATGCAGCAGATCGACGCCTCGCTCACCCGGCTCGGGACCGACTACGTCGACCTCTACCAGATCCACCGGTTCGACCCCGAGACGCCCGTCGAGGAGACGATGGAAGCGCTGCACGACGTCGTCAAGGCGGGCAAGGTCCGGTACCTCGGCGCATCCGCGATGTGGGCGTGGCAGTTCGCGAAGATGCAGCACGCAGCCGACCTGCACGGGTGGACGCGGTTCGTGTCCATGCAGGACCAGTACTCCCTGCTCTACCGCGAGGAGGAGCGGGAGATGTTCGGCCTGCTCGCCGACCAGGGCGTCGGGAGCATCCCCTACAGCCCCCTCGCGAAGGGCCGGGTCGCCCGTCCCGCGGGCGAAGGCACGAAGCGTTCGTCCGACGACCCCGTCGGGAACACCTTCTTCGCCGACACCGAACGGGACCGGCCGGTCATCGACGCGGTGCAGCGCATCGCATCGGACCGCGGGGTGCCGATGGCACAGATCGCGATGGCCTGGGTGCTGAAGAACCCCATCGTCACCGCACCGATCATCGGCGCCACCAAACCGCACCACCTCGACGACGCCGCCGCCGCGGTCGACATCGAGCTCACCCCCGACGAGATCACCGCGCTCGAGGAGCACTACACCGTCCGCGACGCAGGGGGGTTCTGACCAGATGCAGCACCCCAAGGTGTGGTTCATCACGGGAGCGGGGCGCGGTTTCGGCCGGGAGTTCACGCTCGCGGCCCTCGGGCGTGGCGACAAGGTGGGGGCGGCGGTGCGGGACCCCGCCGTCCTCGACGCCCTCGTCGCCGAGTACGGCGACGCGGTCGTACCACTGCGTGTCGACGTGACCGACCGGGATGCGGTCAACGCGGCAGTGCACCGTACCGAGAAGATGTTCGGTCGCCTCGACGTCGTCGTCAACAACGCCGGGTACGGACTGTTCGGCGCAGTGGAGGAACTCGACCCGGACGCGCTCCGAGCACAGTTCGACACCAACGTGGTCGGCGTGCTGCACGTCATCCAAGCGGCCCTGCCCGTCCTCCGAGGTCAGGGCTCGGGGCACATCGTGCAGATCTCCTCCACCGGCGGTGTCGGCGCCTTCCCGACGCTCGGCGGGTACAACGCCTCGAAGTGGGCCGTGGAAGCACTGAACGACGCCCTCTCGCAGGAGGTCGCGGGCTCCGGCGTGCGAGTGACCATCGTCGAGCCGTCCGGGTTCGACACGGATTGGGGCGGACCGTCCGCGGCGACATCCCGTGCCCTGCCCGAGTACGACGGTGCCCGAGCCGGCATGGACGAGTACCACCGGACTGCGCGGCCGGGGGACCCGGCTGCGGCCGCTGCTGCTCTGCTCGAGATCGTCGATACCGACCAGCCGCCGCTGCGCGTGCTGTTCGGTGCCGGGATGGTCGAGTTCATGGAGGGCCTCTACGAGGACCGGCTGCAGACGTGGAAGGCATGGCAGGACGTGACGGAACGGGCGCAGGGACACACGCCGGCGGAGGGTGACCAGCACCACGTGCACGACCCCGAAGCCGCGCACACCACGACGGACGCCACCGAGGCCGAGCTCACCGACGCCTGGGGTTCGATCAACGAGGCCATGACGAGCAACGACTCCGAGCGACTCGGCGCGCTGCTCGCCGACGACTTCATCCTCGGACACATGACCGGGCACGAGCAGCCCCGCGCCGACTGGCTCGCCGAGATCGCAGCGGGAACAGCGGTCTACCACTCGGTGTCGACAGCCGACACCGACGTGCAGGACGTGACGCCGAGCAGCGGCGTCCTCACCGCCCGGACGCACACCGACGTCACCATCGGGGGCGAGCGCGGCACGTGGCCGACCCAGTTCCGTGTCGCGTTCACCAGGGTCGACGGCCGATGGGTCGCCACCCGCGCCGACGGCAGCTCCTGGTGACGGTCGGCACGGAGTGACCCCTCCGTCGGATCCGAATCGCCACAAGCACAAGGAGAACATCATGCAGTACACACGGCTCGGTACGTCCGGGCTCACCGTCAGCCGCATCGCGCTCGGCTGCATGAGCTTCGGCGACGGATCGCGTGGGGTCGGCTGGGCGCTGGACGCCGACGCAGCGGAGCCGCTGTTCCGGCAGGCGCTCGACCTCGGGATCACCTTCTGGGACACCGCGAACGTGTACGGGCTCGGCAGCTCGGAGCGGATCGTCGGCGAGGCGATCCGGAAGTACACCCGCCGCGAGTCGATCGTGCTCGCGACGAAGCTGTTCAACCGGATGGGCGACGGACCCGGTGAGTCGGGATCGTCCCGCCGTGCCGTGATGGAGCAGATCGACGCGTCCCTGACACGGCTCGGCACCGACTACGTCGACCTGTACCAGGTGCACCGCTTCGACCCGAACACGCCGATCGAGGAGACGATGGAAGCGCTCCACGACGTCGTCAAGGCGGGCAAGGTGCGCTACATCGGTGCGTCGAGCATGTGGGCGTGGCAGTTCGCCAAGATGCAGGCGGCCGCCCGAGCGAACGGGTGGACCCCGTTCGTGTCGATGCAGGACCAGTACTCGCTGATCATGCGCGAGGAGGAGCGGGAGATGTTCCCGCTCCTCGCCGACGAAGGGGTCTCGAGCATCCCGTGGAGTCCGCTCGCCGCTGGCGTCACCGCACGTCCGTGGGGTCGGAAGAGCACGACGCGTGGAAGCGCGAACCCGGACACCGACCCGAAGGGACGCCCGCTGTGGCTCCCGGAGGACCGGTCGGTCGTCGACGCGGTGGAGCGGATCGCCCAGGCGCGTGGTGTCTCGATGGCGCAGATCGCGCTCGCCTGGGTCCTGCGGAACCCGGTCGTCGCGGCGCCGATCGTCGGTGCGACGAAGGAACACCACCTGGCCGACGCCGTGGCGGCGCTCGACGTGGTGCTCTCCGGCGAGGAAGTCGCCGCACTCGAGGCAGGGTACGTGCAGCGGCAGCCGACGTACTTCAACTGATCGGTACCCGGCGAGGCCATCGACCGAGCAGCGCTCGGGTCGGTGGCCTCGTCCGTGTGCCGACGTCGCTGGTCTGCCGGCTGGAAGCTCCCCGGATCTCAAGCCGAAAGCGCACCGAAAAGGGTGTACTCGGAGTCCCTCCTTCACGGTCTCACGCGCCCGTACGTTCGTCACGACAGCTTCGGACGCACGCAAGGAGACCGACGGATGCGACGAACGCGAACGATCACGATCGGGAGCGTGCTGGCTCTCACCGGCATCCTGCTCGCGGGCTGCACGGCGACTGACGGCAGCGGCCAGACCGTCGCCGAGGTCACGGCCACCGACGCCGCCCGAGCGGCCACCAGCGACGTCGAGGGTTCTGCAGACGAGCAGGGGAAGATCACCCGCGTCGACTACCCGACCGAACACGACGGCGACGCGATCCGGAAGCACGCGCTCGTCTACACGCCGGCGGGGTACGAGCAGGACGACGCCGACCGGTACGACATCGTTTACCTCATGCACGGAGCCGGCGGGAACGCCGACAGTTGGCTCGGCAGGACGGGCGACGACCCCACCCGGCTGCAGAACCTCCTCGACAACATGATCGAGGACGGCCGGATCGACCCGGTCATCGTCGTCACCCCGACGTTCTACCCGGACGGCGACTCGAGCATGGACCTCCACTACGCGGGCGAACTCGACCGCCAGTTCCACGTCGAGCTCGAGCAGGACCTCATGCCCGCCGTCGAAAAGCGGTTCCGCACCTACGCGACGACGGCCGACGCCGCCGGCTTCCGGGCATCCCGCGACCACCGTGCGTTCGGTGGGTTCTCGATGGGCGGTGTCACCACTTGGTACACGTTCATCAACGACCTCGACGCGTTCCGCTACTTCATGCCGATGGCGGGCGACAGCTGGGCCATCGCCGACTCCGGCGGACTCGTCGAGCCCGAGCGCACCGCCGCACAGCTCGATCAGGTCGCACGCGATTCCGGGTTCGGCAAGGACGACTACCGCATCTTCGCGTCGGTCGGGGGCAGTGACGGCACGATCGGCCAGATGCAGCCCCAGATCGACGAGATGCGGGAGTTCCCCGACAGCTTCGACGACAGCAACCTCCGGTTCACCATCGACGCGGGCGGCGGACACGACGACGACTCCTTCCTCCAGCAGCTGCACACCTCGATCCAGCAGATCTTCTGACCCGTCCGTCCGCGAGCGCTCGGACGACGAACCAGCCCACCGGCCACGAGCCGCCCGACCCACCAGAAGGACGACACCATGACCGCTCCCACCCGCCGAACGTTCCTCTCCCTCGCCGCCGTAACCGCCGTCGGCGCTGTCCTGGCCGGCTGCTCCCGTGGCAGCACGGCGACGGGTGAAGCCCTCGACGCCCCCGTCGAGGGCGACCGGACCCTGGTGACCTACTTCTCCGTCCCGCTCACGGACCGTCCCGAGGGCATGGACCAGGACGAGGAGAACAGCACCCACGTCGTCGACGGCAAGGTGTACGGCAACGTCCAGTACCTCGCGCAGCTCATCGAAGCGCGACTCGGTGCAGACGTCTTCCGCATCGAGACCGCCGAAGACCTGCCCACGTCGTACCAGCCGCTCGCGGACCTCGCGCTCGAGCAGCAGGAAGCGGGCACTCGGCCGGAGCTCAAGGGCGGCATGCCCGACCTGGCCGACTTCGACACCGTCTTCATCGGGTACCCGATCTTCTGGTACGACATCCCGATGCCGCTGTACTCGTTCCTCGAGCAGTACGACTTCTCCGGCAAGAACATCGTCCTCTTCAGCGTCCACGGCGGCAGCCAGCTGTCTGGCAGCGTCGAGACGATCACGGATGCGCTCCCGGACGCGACCGTGTCGACGAACGCGTTCTCCATCTCTCGCGACGACATGGACGACTCCGAACCGCAGATCCGCGAGTGGCTGGACAGCCTGTGAGCCGCACGCTCAAGACGATCGTGCTCGTCCTCGTCCTGGTCGTCGCCTTCGCCGCGCTGATCACCGTCAACCGCGCTCACATCCGTGAGGTCGGCGGCTTCGCATCGTCGGTGGTGGAGACACGGTGACGACCTTCCTCCGACGGCTCGGATTCTGGGCCGCGACCGTCGTGTTCCCGCTTCCCCTGGTCGTCCTCTACGACGTGTCCGCCCGCGAACCGGACATGCTGAAGTTCCCGATCGTGCTCGGCCTCACCGCGTACTCGTGGTGGCTGCTCGCGGTCCTGCTGAGCCTGCGGCCGCCGTGGCTCGAGCGGGTCGTCGGCCTGCCGGCGATCTACGGACTGCACGGCATGCTCGGCGTCCTCGCGGTGGTCCTTGCGCACTTCCACCGCACGAGCCTCTACGCCGGCGAGGCCCTCGCCGTCCTGCTGGGCGACTGGAGCTTCTGGATCGCGCTCGGCGTCCTCTGCTGGTCCGTGTTCTTCATGAGCGGCTGGCTCGTCGACCGCATCGCGCTGCTCCTCCGGGTCAAACGCCTGGTCGAACCCGTCGTGCGGCACCAGGTGTCCGTCTGGGTGCACCGGTTGAACCTCGTCGTCATCGGCATGATCTGGTTCCACGCGCACCTGCTGGTCCGGGTCAACCAGTACTTCTCGTTCATGACGCTGCTCGACGCGTACACCCTGGTCGTCATCGGCCTGTACGTCTGGAAGAAGTGGATCGCGCCGGACGGATACCTTGCCGGCACCGTTGTCGCCAACAACGCCCTCGGTGACACGTCGCGCGAGATCTCGGTGCAGCTCGACCATCCGGCGACGACGCTCCGGCCGGGAGACTTCTTCTTCACGCGCGTCGAGACCCGGGGCGTTGCCCACCGGGACTGGCACCCCTTCTCCGTCACCGGCATCGACCAAGCAACGCTGACCTTCACGATTCGGCAGAACGGCGACCACACGACCCGACTCGCCACGCTCCCCGACGGCGCTCGGGTCCGGTTCGAGGGTCCGTTCGGGCGCTTCGGCCAGACCGCGGAGCGCCACGACGCCGATCGTCCCCTCGTGCTGATCGGCATGGGAGCCGGCGTCGCACCCCTCATGAGCCTGGTCGAGGCGCACCACACGACCCGTCCAGTCCACCTGTTGTGGTCGGTCCGCCGAGAGGCCGACGCGTACTTCCGCGACCACCTCGAACAGCGCGTCGCCGCCTCCGACGGTCGGCTCGCCGTCACGATCCGTGTCGGCAGGTTCCGGCGGGAGGACTTGGCCGCGACGATCCCGAACCGCGCGGTGCGGTCCGGCGCGTTCTTCGTGGTCGGCCCGAACCCCGCCGTACTCGCGAACCAGCGGATGCTCCGTCGGCTGGGTGTCTCGGCCCGGCGTATCCACCAGGAACGGCTCACGATGTGAGCCGGCCCGATGTGAGACGGGAGGCGAGTACAACCAGGACAAAATCGACCGATTTCGGTCCCTCGGCTTCGACGACCCCGACGACGATCCGACGGTGTTGGTCGAAGGCCCGATCGGACTCGCCGCTACTACCGTGAAGGACTGCATCCAGCTCGATCTCCGCGAAGCCGACCACGCCGCCGAAGTCCGACGCCTGCTCGCGCTCGGCGTGATCTTCCTGGGACTGGCCCGGATGGACGACCCTGACCGACCAAGGCAAACGAGTTCTGTCTACTGCGGAAGACCGCATTGGTCTCCCGCTGACGAGCCGCGAGACTCAACCGCCCGCGAAGCTCCTACTGACTTTCCGGGAGGGAACGGAGAGGTGCTAGGCGTGAGCCGACGATGCTGTCTCGAAGCCGATGGGTTACCGAGACGACACATCGTGCAACTATCCGTGTCCTTCTACGCTGCGGCGCGGAATCGGTGGCTGAAGTGCTGGCCAGACAGCACCGTATTGCGCGCGGCCATCAGTCGTCGCTGTGCGTAGGATTCCAGAGCTCTGGGGGCGTCCAGCCAGCCGTCGGTCACTGTGGGGTGAGCGACGATGGCCGCGGCGAGGGTTTCGGCGTCGTGGAGGGCCTCGGTGAATCCACTGCCGGTCATGGGAGTTGCGACGTGGGCGGCGTCGCCCACGATCGCGAGGCGACCGTCAGCGAGCACCTCGGGGACATACTCGCTGATGGGGGTCCCGATCACCCGACCCGCGTCGAGGCTCACCTGGATGAGGTCGGTCCAGGTCGAGGACCAGCGTCCCCGACCGAGTCGGGCGAGGGACTGGCCAAGGTCGGCCGGGACTTCGCTCGCGGCTACGGAGTGGTGCACGACGCCATCGCGGACGTGACCGCCGCGGGTGAGGAGGTCGTTGTGGGTGTTGTCGTACACGGCCCATCCGACGGTCCGGTGTCGCCGACGGCTGTCACCGTCCTCGCCGGGGAAGCTGCCGCCGAGGAGCATGGCGGTGTCGTCTCCGAGGAAGGCGTTGCGGTCGAAGGTGCGGTGTCCACGGAGTCGCTCGGGAAGGTCGCGTTCTTCGATCGTGGCGATCCACACGAGGTAGCCGGCGAAGGCGGCGTGTCGGTGCTGCGGGGCGACCGCGGCGCGCACGACGCTTCTGTGCCCGTCCGCGCCGATGACGATATCGGCGCGATGCACGGCCCCGCTGTCGGCCACCACCCATGCGGCCGCGTCGTCCTGGTCGGCTGTTATGGCGCGGGCGTGGTGGACGACGGTGATGCCGGGATCCTGGTGTGCGGCGGCGTAGAGGGCGGTGAAGATGGTGTGCCAGGAGTGCATGCCGCCGGACAGGGTCGTCGGTACCGGCGGTGTGCCGGGGGCGAGGCCCCAGCCGGTGACGCGCTCCACGAGCCCGTCGGAGACGAAGATCCCGCCGCCTCTGCTGCGGTCGGGGCCGCTGCGTTCGAGGAGGGTGACGTGAACACCGACGCGGGAGAGCGTCAGTGCTGTCATGAGGCCTGCGAGGGAGCCACCGACCACGATTGCAGTCGGGGAAGGGGTGGAAGACGTGGTCGTCGCCTTTCGGAAAGGAGTGGTGTCGGCTCAGCGCTGGGTGGCGTCGAGGTCGTCGCGGATGCGTTGGGGTTCGTCGGTGCGGGGCATGGTGTCGCGGTCATGGACGCCATCGAGGGAGCCGGGCCGGTCGGGATCCAAGGCTGCGAACACGGGGCCGAGATCGGCTTGTTCGGGGCCGTGCTCGGCGACGAGTTCGAGGGTTCGGCTGCGGGCGTCAGCGTTTGTGAGGCTGTCGACGAGGACGCGGGCGATCTGTTGGCGGGCGATCGCTCCGTCATCCGGTGACCCGGTCCACCGGGTGTCGCCCTGGCGCATGACGATGCGCAGCTGGTCGGCGTCGTTGTAGTCGAACCAGCCGGGTCGGACGATCGTGTAGTCGTTGCCGCTGGCACGCACAAGGCGTTCCCCGCGTCGCTTCCAGTCCGTCATGTCGTTGCGGACCGTCACACCGATCGATGTCATCAGGGCGATGCGGACAGGTGCACCGTGAAGGGCGTTGAGGACGTTGCGGACGGCGCCGTAGTTGACGGCCTCACCGTCACTGCTGCCGTGGGTGAAGATGACCGCATCGATGTTCGCGACGGCGGCCTGCAGAGTGCTGGCGTCGGTGAGGTCTCCGACGACGATCTCCGCCGCGGAGTTCAGACGGCGACCACGGCGGGGAGAGCGAACGAGGGCGCGGGCGTGGTGGCCGGCGAGGATGGCCTGTTCGACGACGTGTTGGCCGATGCTGCCGGTCGAGCCAACGATGAGGATGGTCAGGGGCTGCCGTGTCATGCGGTCATGCCTCCGTCGACGGCAATGGTTTCAGCGGTGATGAAGCTGGATGCGTCGGAGCACAGCCATGCAATCGTCTCGGCGACTTCTGCGGGCTGCGCGGTGCGCTTCATCGGGGCAGCGTCGTCCATGAAGGCCCGGCCTGCGGCGTCGCCGGCGAAGGGGGCGGTCATGGGGGTGTCAACGAATCCCGGTGCAAGAGCGTTGATGCGGATGCCCTGGGCGGCGTACTCGACGCCGGCGCTCTTGGTGAGACCGATGACACCGTGCTTGCTTGCTGAGTAGCCGGCGAGACCGGCGTATGCGCGATGCCCGGACACCGAAGACAGGTTCACGATCGCACCCGAGCCTTGCTTCACCATCTGAGCGAGTTCGTGCTTCATGCTGACGAACACGGCGGTCAGGTTCACGGCGATCTGCTGGTCCCAGTCTTCCTGGGGAAGTTCGTGGGTGGCGGAGCCGCTGGCCAGGATACCGGCGTTGTTCACGGCGAAGTCGAGCCGTCCGAATCGTGCAACGGTTCCGGTGACGAGCGCTTCGACCTGGGCGGCGTTGGTGACGTCGGCCGGGATGGCGATCGCGGTGTAGCCGGCATCGGTAAGGCGCCGTGCCTCTGCTTCGATCAAGTCGGTCCGACGGGCGGAGAGGACGACACTGGCGCCGCTCTCGGCGAACTTCTGAGCGGCGGCAAGGCCGATACCGCCGCTAGCGCCGGTGACGAGTGCGACCTTGCCGGTGAAGTCGTGATTCATGTGAGGTGTCCCTTCTGGTGGCGTTGCCCGCCAGGTAGAGCGGGTGGGGAAGCCACGAGGTGCCGAACCGGCGGTTCGGCACCTCGTGGTGGTGGTGGTGGTGTGAGTGCTTAGAAGAACGTGGGCTCGCGGGGCGTGTAGGGCCCCTCGAGGGCGGCGGTCTCCTCGTCAGAAAGCGTCAACTCGAGAGCCGCGACGGCGTCGGTGAGGTGCTTCTCCTTGGTGGCGCCGATGATGGGTGAGTCGACGACGGGGTTCTTCAGCGTCCAGGCGAGACCGACCGTTGCCATCGAGACACCGTGGTCGGCGGCGATACGCTCGACGGCGTCGACGATGGCCTTGTCGGACTCCACGAACAGGGGACGTCCGAACTGGTCGACGGCCGGTGTTGATGCGGACCGGGTGCTGCTGGTGTCACCCCACGGACGGGCGACCGTGCCGCCGTTCAGCGGCGACCAGATCAGATTGCCGACACCCTGGTCCGCGAGGAGGCCCTGCATCTCTCGTTCCTCCTCGCGCTGGAGGAGGTTGTACTGGTCCTGCATGGACACGAACTTCGTCCAGCCGCCGAGCTCGGCGGCGGTCTGCATCTTGGCGAACTGCCACGCCCACATGGACGAGGCGCCGATGTAGCGGACCTTCCCCGCCTTGACGACGTCGTGGAGGGCTTCCATGGTCTCCTCGACGGGGACCTCGGGGTCGAAGCGGTGGATCTGCATCAGGTCGACGTAGTCGGTGCCGAGGCGGGTGAGGGACCCGTCGACCTGCTCGAGGATGGCCTTGCGGGACAGGCCGCCGCCGCCGGCGTTCTGGCTCATGGGCCAGTAGATCTTCGTGGCGAGGACGATCTCCTCGCGGGAGGCGTACTCGCGGATGGCGCGGCCGACGATCTCC
>Ga0153924_1001589_pt1 | contig 10937 bp, 11 predicted proteins | sample TSNJ008MetaG_FD_104709 | JGI IMG/M metagenome (GOLD analysis project Ga0153924, IMG submission 104709) | Attine ant fungus gardens microbial communities from New Jersey, USA - TSNJ008 MetaG | ecosystem: Host-associated > Fungi > Mycelium > Unclassified | place: USA: New Jersey, Wharton State...
CACGCCGTCCGGGCGATGCTCGCGGCCGGCGGCGGCGGGTCGATCATCGCGACCGGCTCACCCACCGGCCTGAACGGCGAGGGCGCCGACTTCGCGGCCTACTCGTCGACCAAGGGTGGCATCCACGCGCTCGTCCGTGCGACCGCGATGGCGTACGCGCGGGACGGCATCCGGGTGAACACCGTGGTGCCCGGCTACACCGAGACGTCGCTCGTGTCGACGATCTCCGGCGACCCCTCGGCGCGCGCGGCGATCGTGTCGCGGACGCCGCTCGGTCGCCCCGGGACGCCCGACGACGTCACCGGGATCATGGTCTACCTGGCGAGCGACGAGTCGGCGTACGCGACGGGTGCGGTGTTCCGCGTCGACGGGGGCATGACGAGCCTGTAGCGCCGGCGGCGCCGGCTGCGCTGGGTCGGGCCGGGCCAGGCCGGGTCTGGCCCGGCGGGCCGGCCGGGTCTGGCCTGGCGGGCTGGCCGGTTCCGCCGAAGCGACAGATTCCCGCGGGGGTTCCGCGGCAATCTGTCGCCCTCGCGACGGTGACCGCGCGGCTTCCGAGCAACGTGTCGCTTCCGCGGGACGGACTGAACACCGGACTGGAGGCACGGGGCGGGCCCGCCACGCGCCTCCAGGCCGCAGACGGTGAGCAGAAATCGTCGGGTCCAGATCGCGGACCCGACCATTTCTGCTCACTGAACGGGCCGCGCGCCGCGGCCCCCGCGCTACGCGGACTCGCGCGCCGCGAGCAGCGCTCCGAGCGCCGCCGCGCCGCGCTCGGCGTCGGGCACCGTCACCATCCGGGCGCCCCCGCCACGCAGCCGCGCGACGAGCCCCGGCCCGGACCGCGCCACGTACGCGACACCGCGCCCCGAGATCCGGTAGCCCCACCCGCCCCACTGTCCGGGCGAGACGTCCTCGAACCCGCACGACTCGATGCGGTCGAGCGGCACGCGCATGAGCGGGATCCGCGTCCAGGTCGAGGTGAGCCGCATCCCGCGCCGGTCGACGGTGACCTCGACCCGGGCGAGGACGAACGCGGAGAGGCCCGCGAGCACCATCAGGGCGCCCGTGAACACCGCGATGCCGAGGTCCTCCGTCGCCGTGAGCCACGTCGCGAGCGCTCCGACGAGCACCACCGCGGCGCCGATCCCGGCGAACAACCGGCTGCCGATCCGTGCCCGCCAGGCGACCCGGGCGTCCGGGGCCACGTCGAGCGGCTGGACGTCGTGCGCGGGCACCGGGGGAGCGGCCCGGACGAGCGCGAGCGCCGGCGGCAGGGCTGCGGCGACCGCCACCACGAGTGCGACCACGGTCCACCACCACGGCATCGTCGGGTCGCCGGCCGTGTTCGTCAGCGCGATCACGATCCAGACGGTGACGAGGACGCCGGCGAGCAGGTGCGCGACGAGCGTCAGCATCGCGGCGGTGCGCCGGTCGCGGAACCGCAGTGCGGCGACCGCGAGGACGACCGCACCGACCGCGACCGCCGCGGTGATCCAGAAGAACACCCACGGGGACCCCCACCCGTTCGGCGTGCCGCTGCCGTCGAAGTGCGTCGCGACCCGGCCCGGCAGTCTCGGCCCGACGGTCACGGCCACCACGACGAGCGCTGCCGCCACCACGACGGACGGTGCCACCACCGCCACCCGTACCCCGGTCCCCATCGATCGTGTCGTCATCGTGCCCCCTTGATCATCGTGAACAGGTCGTCGAGCGGGACCCCGAGGGTCTCCGCCTGGTCACGGAGCTCCACGACGAGCGTGCGGAGCCGGTCGAACGACGCGTTGCCGGACCGGAGCACGGTCGCACCCCGGCCGCGGCGGAGCTCGATGAGCCCGTCGTCCTGCAGCTGGGCGTAGGCGCGGAGCACCGTGTGCATGTTGACGTCGACGGCGGCGGCGAGGTCGCGCGCGGACGGCAGGCGTTCGCCGCTCCGGAGCTCACCGCGGGCGATGGCGTACCGGACCTGGGCGGCGACCTGCTCGGCGAGCGATGCCTTCGCAGCCGGGTCGACGGTGATCAACATGTTTGCATTGTATGCGAACAATACGCTGGCGTCCGGATAGCGCGGACTGGGTGCCCGGTCCGCATCGTTGTCCGGGGTGCGCGTAGCGTCACGCACAACGACGATCTCACTCTGCGTCCCAGAGGCGCTCCCGTGACACCTCCGTGACCCCGAGGACCGTCCTGGACGTCCGGCCACCCGAAGAAGCCGACGCGGAACCAGGGGTCTCGAACAGGGAGCACGGCATGACCACGTACGAATCGAACGACGACGTCCAGCCGGTCCGGGTGACCACCTACCGGCACCTCCGGAAGGCGACACGGCGTGGATGGGCCGTGCCGGTCGAGTCGGAGCCCTCGCTCGCCGACCTCATGAGCAACGGCGGACGCCCTCGTGCCCGCACCCGTCGGCTCGACGGAGCGGAGCGCACGTGACCACCGCGACCGCCGGGCCGGCGTCGGACGGCACGGAGTCCGCCCGCGCCGAGCCGGACGGCCCGCTCACCGGTGTGCCGACCGAGGAGCTTCGCCAGACCGCGGTCCGCGAGACCGTCCGCAGCGGCACCGACCCCGACGAGGCGGTCGCGTTCTACCGCGGCGTCTACGACAGCCCCGACTTCGCCGTCGCCCTCGACGGCACCGGCTTCGGCTTCCGGTACCGGGCCACGGGCGACGGTCGCGTGAGCCTCCGCACCTCGTCGGTCTCCGCACGCCGGGCCGGCCTCCTCGCCCCGCAGCGGCAGTACCTGCTCGCGTGGTCGGTGGAGGGGAACGTCACGATCGACGGCGACCGCGACGAACCCGTCGGCCTGCACGCCGGGGTCCCCGTCATGCTCCCGGCGGGTCGCTCCTTCCGGGTGGCCGCCGACCCGGGGACCGTCCACTTCGTGCACTTCGACGCCGACTTCCTGGAGGCCGTCGCGGTCGTGGGCACCGAGTCCGCGCCGATGCCCCTCGGCTTCCCGGTGGCGGTGTCCCCGGAGCGCCTCGCCCCGCTGCAGTCCGTCCTCCGCGAGATCGCGCGCCCGATGCTCGACGTCGACGTGGTCGACGGCGACCGGGCGGTGCTCGACCTGCGACTGGCCGAGGCGGCGCTCGACGCGTTCCGGCCGGCCCCGGACGAGCTCGACCTCGGGGTCCCCGTCGGCACCCTGGCCCGCGCGAAGGCCTTCATGTACGCGCACTTCGACCGGTCGCTCGCGGCGACGGACATCGCCGCCGCCGCCGAGGTCAGCGTCCGCACCCTGCAGGAGGCCTTCCAGCGTCGGGAGGGCAGCACCCCGATGGGGTACCTTCGCGACCTCCGGCTCGAGAAGGCGCGGCTCGGTCTGCAGCTCGCGGATGCGCGGGAGACGTCGGTCGCCGCGGTCGCGCAGTCCTGCGGGTTCCGGCACATGGGTCGGTTCTCCGGCGCCTACTTCGCGACGTACGGCGAGTACCCGGGCGACACGCTCCGCGGCCGCCGTCGGCTCATCGCCGTCTCGGAGCGGACCGACGGCACCGACCGGCGGGCATCCCTGCTCGGTTGACCACCGGTCCTGAGTCGACCATCAGGACGGACTGGAGGCACGGGGTGCGTTCCGTGGTCCCGCCCAGCCCGTCCCGTGGTCGCGCGGATATCGTCGGGTGATGCAGCCCGAGACGTGTCCGGCCGCGACCGCGGCCGGTGCCGAGGTCGCCACCCGCGGCGTCGGCGCACCGGTCCTCGTCGTGCACGGGACGCCCGGTGGCATCGACGTGGCGGAGATCATGGCGCGGTTCCTGCCGTCGTCCGACTTCCGTGTCGTCACGCTCTCCCGGCCCGGGTACCTCCGGACTCCGCTCCCGACCGACGCCCCGTCGCTCGACGACGAGGCCGACCTCTACGCCGCCGTGCTCGACGACCTCGGCATCGACCGGGTCGGCGTGCTCGCCTGGTCGGGCGGCGGCCCGGCTGCCTACCGGTTCGCCGTCCGTCACCCCGATCGTGTCCGGTCCCTCGTGGTGGCTGCCGGACTGACCGGACCCTGGGCACCGCCTGAGGTCTCCGCGCCGGAACGGCTCGTCGGGGGCACGGCGTTCGGGGCGTCGCTCGCGCGGGCGGCCGCGCGACTCCTCCCGAGGACCGTCGTCCGGCTGGCGGTGGGTGGCGTGAGCTCGCTGCGCGGGTCGGCGCTGCGGGACCACGTCGCCGGCGTCCTGCACGACCCCGTCCGTCGGGCGTTCGTGCTCGACCTCGCCCGGACGGGCAACACCTCGGGGCCGCACCGTGACGGCTGGGACACCGACGTCCGGAACCTCGGGGCGATCGACGACCTCGGCCTGGCGACGGTCCGTGCCCCGACGCTGCTCGTGCACGGCGACGCGGACACCGACGTGCTCCCGTCGCACAGCGCCCGTGCGGCGGCCGAGGTGCCCGGCGCCGAACTCGCCGTCCTGCCCGGCGGCACGCACTTCGCGCTCTGGGACCACCCCGACGCCGAGGCCGTGCAGGCCCGCGTGCGCGAGCACCTCCGTCAGGCCTGAGCACCTCACGCCGACGCGCGGACGACCAACGTCGGCGGGAGCGCGATCCGGGTGCCGGGCGTCCGCGTCGCACCGGGCGGACGGTCGAGCAGCCGCAGGACCTCCTCGGCCATCCGGTCGGTCGGCTGGCGGACGGTCGTGAGCGGCGGGGACACGTACGGGGCGAACTCGAGGTCGTCGAGTCCCGTGACCGCCACGTCACCGGGGATGTCGATCCCTGCGCCCCGGAGCGCGTGCGACACCCCGATGGCGAGCAAGTCGTCCGCGCAGACGACGGCATCGGGGCGCGCGGCACCGAGTTCGACGAACCGCTGCCCGGCCGCGATGCCGTCCGCGATCGTGAACGCTCCGGTCACCGTCCACGCCGGGTCGGTGCGGATGCCGACGCGGGCACAGGCGTCGGCGAAGCCCGCGGCGCGCTCGCGGGTGGACGAGTTCGCCACTGCGGCCGTGACGAACCCCGCGGCGCGGACCGCACGCGCTGCGAGCCGGTCGACCACCAGGTCCATCGCCGCGCGGTCGTCGAGCCCGACCCAGTCCGCCACGGGTTCGGGGACGTGTCGGTCGAGCTGCACGAGCGGGACGCGTGCCGCCGCCTCGACCACGGCGGCGGTGCTCCGGTCGTCGGCGCAGGGGCTGACGACGATCCCGTCCACGCCGCGCGCGACGAGTGACCGCAGGTGCTGTGCCTCCACCGTGACGTCGTCGCGGGCGTCGCACAGGTACAGCACCCGGCCGGTGGTCTGCAGGGTCCGTTCGACCGCGTCGACGAGCGCCGTGAAGAACGGGTTCCGGATGCTCGGGACCACCATGCCGACGGCGTCGGTCCGCTGTCGTCGGAGCGCCCGGGCGACCCCGTTGCCGGCGTAGCCGAGCTCCGACGCCGCCCGTTCGACGGCGGCCTGGACGCCGGGGGAGACCGCGCGTGAGCGCGCCAGGACACGCGACGCCGTCGTGGTCGAGACGCCCGCGCGGGCGGCGACGTCGGCGAGGGTGACGGCCATGCGGTCTCCGGAGGGTTTCTGGGGAACGTTTGCCGAGCCTCCAGGCCCGGTGTAACGCAACCGTAACCCATGCGCACGCCGCTCCGGATAGCGTTTCAGGGCAATCGATTGCCAACGCGATCGTCCCGACCCCGAACGAGAACCACAGGACACCCCATGGCCCGCATCCTCATCGCCGGCGAGAGCTGGATCACGACCACGACCCACGCGAAGGGCGTCGACGAGTTCACCGTCCACTCCTACGCCGAGGGCGTCACGCAGCTCCGGACCGCCCTCACCGCCACCGGCCACGAGGTCGTGCACCTGCCCGGCCACCTCGTGCCGACCGACTTCCCGGAGACCCCGGAGACACTGGCCGAGTACGACGTGGTCGTCCTCTCCGACATCGGCGCCAACTCACTGCAGCTCGCGCCCGGCGTGTTCGAGCGCTCGGTCGCCGGGGCGGACCGCATCGCGACCCTCGCCGACTGGGTCACCGCCGGTGGCGCACTCCTCATGATCGGCGGCTACCTGTCGTTCTCCGGCTGGCAGGCGCGCGGGGCGTACGCCGGCACCCGGATCGCCGACGTGCTCCCGGTGGACATCGCCCCGTACGACGACCGCGTCGAGCGACCCGCCGGTTCCGTCGCCGTCGTGCACGATCCCGCCCACCCAGTGCTGTCGGGCGTCGACGGCACCTGGCCGGCGCTCCTCGGGTACAACCGCCTCGTCGCCAAGGCCGACGCCGAGGTCCCCGTGACGATCGACGGCGACCCGCTCGTGGCGGTCCGCACCGAGGGCGCCGGGCGCACCGCCGTCTTCACGAGCGACTGCTCGCCGCACTGGGCGCCGCCGGCGTTCTGCGAGACGTGGGCCGGGTACCCGGCGCTGTTCGACGGGCTCGTCCGGTGGCTGACGGCTCGGTGACCCTCGTGCCGGACGGGCGCAGCGAGCGGGTGGTCGCCGCGTGCGCCGGTGCGCTCGCCCGCTCCGCCGAGGTGCGCTTCGTCCGCGAAGCCACCGACGGCACCGTCGACGACGACGCCTTCGCCGCCTACCTGGCGATCGAGGAGCGCTTCGTCCGGACCGCCACCCGCGTCACGGGCTACCTCACGTGGGCGGCTCCCGACTGGGCGGAGTCCGCCGCCCACGCCCGGACCGTCGGTGCGCTGGTCGGCGAACAGCTGGGCTGGTTCCGCGCGACGCGCGTCCGCTGGCCGGGAGGCGCGGATCACCTCGCCGACGCCGTCGCGCGGTCCGAGGTGCTCGCCTCCCACGTCCTCCGTCTCACCACCGAGCACGGTGCGCCCGCAGCCGTCACCGCGATGTTCGCCGCCGAGACGCTGTACGCCGGCTGGTGCGGCCGCGCGGCGGCCGTGCCCGTCGAGCGGTTCACCGACCTCGAGGCCTGGATCGCCCTGCACGCCGCGCCCCCGTTCGCCGCCGGGGTCCGAGCCCTCGCCGCCGCGGTCGACGCCATCCCCGAGGCGATCGACGACGACACCGTGATCGGCTGGTTCCGGGACACGCTCCTCGCCGAGGACGCCTTCCACGATTCCGTCTACGCCGACCCCACGAGGACCTGATGACCACCGAAGCCCACGCCCTGTCCCAGCTGGAGACCCTGGTCGCCCACGGACCGCGGTTCCACGGCACCGAGACGATGCGGGCCGCCAGCGCCTGGGTGGAGTCCGAACTCGTCGCGATGGGCCACGCCGTCCGCCGCGAGCCCGTCTCGCTGCCCGGCTGGCACCCCGGCACGGTCCGGCGCGTGCTCGTCACCGCGCCCGTCGAGCGGGAGCTCCCGACGTGGCCCATGCTCTGGAGCGCGGGCACCGACGGGGTCGTCCGCGGTCACCTCGAGGTGCTCGGCCCCGAGGGGATCTGGGGCGACTCGATCGTGTGGCAGCGGTTCGGCGTGCGGGACGCCCGTGGCCGGATCGCCGCGGTCGTGCACGCACGGGACGACGGGCCCGCGGCACCCCAGCCCCTGCCCGCCGGCTCCGACGACGGTGTCGCGCACGTGGCGATCGGGCGGCTCGACGGCCTGCAGCTCGCCGAGTGGATCACCGACCACGAGCGGGTGACGGTCGAGGTGTCGCTCGACTCCGGGCCGCGGGACCGCTCGGTGTCCGACAACCTGATCGTCGAGATCGCGGCGTCCGACCCCGGCACGTCCGACCCCGCGGTGTCCGGCACGGTCGTGGTCTGCGGCCACCTGGACTCCTTCTACAACACCGTCGGGGCCTACGACAACGGCAGCGGATCGATCGCGCTCCTCGAACTCGCACGGCTCTGGGCTGTCTCACCGCCACCACGCCCCGTGCGCATCGTGTGGTTCACCGCCGAGGAGTGGCACCTGCTCGGCTCCCGCCACCACGTCGAGCAGCTCGACCCGGCCGCGCGCGACGCGATCGACTTCGTGCTGAACATCGACGGACTCGGCCGGGGGGACCACCTCGAGACGTTCGTCGGTCCGGAGCGCTTCGGGTTCGCCGTGCGGGACGCGATCCGCGCGTACGCCCGCGCCACCGCACGGACCCTCACCACGGTGGACCGCTTCCCGCCGACCCGCGGCACCGACGACGCCTCGTTCCACGCCGCCGGGATCCCGTCGGTGTTCTGCACGTTCAACGACCTGCACCGGCTGCACCAGCCGGAGGACGTCCCGGACCCGGCGATCGCGCGGAACATCGCGTGGACCGTGCCGCTCGCGCGGTCGCTCGCCGAGACGATGCCGCGACCCGAGCGCACGCCGGCGCCCGGTCTGCTCTGAGTTCGTTCGGCGCAGTGCTTTTCCGGGTCAGTCCGCCGCCTCGGGCGCCGGGGTGGTCGCGCAGTCCGCGATGAACGCCATCAGTGGCGTCGCGTCATCGTCGGTGAACAACACGTCGAGCGCCTGGTTGAACTCGTACTTGCGCGCGAACGGTACGTTCACCACCTCGTACCCGGCCGCCATGAGGACGCCCGACATCATCAACCGAGCGGTGCGCTTGTTGCCGTCGGAGTAGAACTGCGACCGGGTCGCCGCTGCGAAGTAGCCGAGTGCCCGTTCGCGTGGGTCACGAAGCGTGTCCAGGTAGTCCAGCATCCCGTCCAAGCGCTCCTGCAGCTGTTCCTGCGGCACGCCTTCGACGGAACCGCCGTTCGCGAGCTGCACCGCCCCGCCGCACCCGTGACGCCCTCGCCCCGGAACGCTCCTGACTCGATCGCCTCGTGGCGGGCGACCCGGCCGTGCAGGTCGTCGGAGGTCTCCTTGGTCAGCGTGAACGCACCGCGCCCCACCAGATCGTCCAGGCGGCCGTACCCATCGACGAGGGCGAGCACCTGCTCTGCTTCCTCGATGCGTTTGCCGCCGATCGTGACGCCGTCCAGGAGCGTGCGCACCTCGGGGAGGGTGAAGGTGTTCCCCTCGAGCGCGGCTGCGTTCCAGACCAGGTCCGGCATCGAGCGCTCGAACCGGAACCGCGACCGCGCCGTCGAGGTCTGACGGATGCGGCCGAAGTCGATCCGTGTCACATCCCACCGCACACCCGTCGCTGCGCGGGTGTCGTCCGGAGTCGAGACGGTGGACACCGGTGCGTCGACGCGGGCGGGGCGTTCGGGGCGTCTGACGTACTGCTCCGAGCCGACGGCCCACCGAGGCGTGTCGCTCACCGGACTCGCTCCAGGTGTGCCAGCACCTGGTCCCGCGCATCCCCGCCGAGTCCCGCCGTGTCGATGAACGCCTGCAGTGGGGCGACCAGTTCGACGTCGGAGACCGTGGTGGTCCCGGCGAAGACGGACTCGTGCGCCGGGACGACGATGAGGTCGGCGTCGTCCGACCTGGTCGATCGGAAGCTGTCGTGCAGGAGCTGTCCCACCGCGCGCGCGTCCTCCACCCACATGATCGTCGGGGCGTGCGCATCGATGCCGAGCCCGTCGAGGGCTGCCCACCCGGACAGCGCCCAGCGTCTCCCGGAGGCGCGGCCCGCCGAGACGAGGCGGTCGATGCTCCAGTCGTCCCCCCGCAGGCGGTGCACACCGGGGCGTCTCACCGGAGCGGTGGCGCGACCAGCCTCGTCGACGAGCGCGATGTCCCGGTCGCTGTTCGGCCGAGCGGCGACGAACCGTCGGAGTCGCTCCTGCCATGGTTCGGATTCAGCCGCCCACGGCAGGGACGCCTCGTCGCCCAGCAGGACGCGGACGGCGACCGCGGCCAGCGGGTCGGAGAGCGGACGGAGGCTGATGTCGAGATCCCAGCCCGTCGCGAGTGCGAGTTCTTCGAGGTCGTCCGCGCGCGGAACGGCACCGGAGAGCAGTCGGTACATCGTGGGTCGGCTGATGCCCGCCCGGGCGGCGAGCTCCTGGACGCTGGCCGCCCCAGCATCCCGGAAGGACTCGAGCACATCGCGGTACCGCATGCGAGCAGTGTCTCACGATTGAGAATCGGGCGCCAGGTGTCTCACGAATGAGAATCGATGACCGGAGCGGGTGGCACGGCGAGCCAGTCGCCGTGCCCGGTGACGTCCTCGGCGCCGTCGAGTGCCCGAGGCTCGCACAGGAACCCGAGCACGCTCGACCCGTCCGCCAGCTCGACCACGCCGATCGCCATCGGCGCCGCCAGCCCCGACACGAAGTCCGCGAACCCGGCGCGCGGGAACGCCCAGCGCTCGCCGACGATCGAAGCGCCGTCGGCGTCGGAGCGCCACACGCCCGGCTTCGGTGGCGTCGTCGCGAGCCGCGCCATCCGGTACACCGGGGCGGTCGACACCGTGCCGAGCAGCCGCGCACCCGTCCGGGCGACCTCGTGGTGCAGGGGCTGCCCGCTGCGGTGCGCCCCGAACACGACGAGCTCGACGTGCCCGGCGCCCCAGAACGCCTCGGTGGGTCCGGCGTCGTCGGCGAGTCCCGTGCGCACCGCCAGGTCGGCCAGCGCGAGGTCGGCGAAGGCCGGACCGATCAGGCTCACCCCGACGGGCGCGTCCCGGGTCGACCCCACGGCAGGCACCGCCAGGGCGCTGAGGTCGAGCAGGTTCACGAAGTTCGTGTACGTCCCGACCCAGGCGTTGACCCCGACCGGGTCGGCGGCGAGCTCCGCGAGGGTGGGGTGCCCGGGAGCGGTGGGGAGCAGCAGCGCGTCGACGGAGTCCCACAGCGCCTCGGTGCTCGCCCGGACCGCGACGAGCGCCTGCTGGTCACGGACGAGGTCCACCGCGGTGGACTCCCGCGCCGGCAGGACGATCCGGGCGACGGTGGGGTCCGCACGGTCGCGGAGGTCGGCGAGCCGGTCCCCGAACGCCTGGGCGCGCTCGGCCAACAGCGCGCCGCCGTAGAGCAGCACCGCGACGTCGACGAGCGGGGAGACGTCGAGCTCCACGACCTCGGCACCGCTCGCCCGGACGGCCGCGACGGTGTCGTCGTACGCCGCCCGCCAGGCCGAGGACATCGGCGCGAGGTCCTGCG
>Ga0153924_1001590_pt1 | contig 10934 bp, 13 predicted proteins | sample TSNJ008MetaG_FD_104709 | JGI IMG/M metagenome (GOLD analysis project Ga0153924, IMG submission 104709) | Attine ant fungus gardens microbial communities from New Jersey, USA - TSNJ008 MetaG | ecosystem: Host-associated > Fungi > Mycelium > Unclassified | place: USA: New Jersey, Wharton State...
AGGAAACCCTTCAAGGTCGGGATTAAATATCTCCTATGGCCGACCTCTCACTAGATCGCGTTACGTCCCATCAACATTTTTAAGAATGCTTAGTAAGTTGAAAATGATTTGTACAAAGATGTCTCGATAATAGCAGGACCATCATCGGCGGATCTGGCAAACGGAATCTCGAAACACCTAGATGCAGAATTAGTACCTGTTGATTTACGCGTATTTCCTGATGGTGAGAGCAACATCAAAGTGAGAAGGGTCAAAGATCATTGTGTAATAGTACAGTCAACATATCCGCCGACAGACAGACATCTCTTACAAGCACTGATGCTGATAAAAAGGTGTGCAGAGGACTCGACAAAAGTGTACGCAGTTATGCCGTATATGGCCTACTCACGACAAGACAGAGCATTTTTGAAAGGAGAAGTGGTCAGCATGGATTTAGTAGCGAAATTGATTGAAGCTGTTGGAACAAAGAGATTGATCACTGTAGACATACACAGTCCAGCTTCATTATCGTATTTTACCATTAATGCGCAGAACATCAGCGCAGTTGGTCTTTTGGCGAGTTATGCCAAAGTTAAGTTCAAAACAAACGTACCAATTGTGGTATCGCCAGATAAGGGAGGTGTTCAAAGGGTAGTGGAATTCGCTAACGAGTTGGGAACAGATATGATTGCGTTAACGAAAAGGCGGAACAAGGATACAGGAGAAGTCATTATCGAGGAAAAGGAATTAAATTGTAACATGGTCGATAGAGATTTGATTCTGTTAGACGACACTATAAGTACTGGTGGAAGCATTGTAGAAGCCTGCAAATTTCTAATGAGGTACAAGCCCAACAAAATCTATGCAATGTGTACCCATGCAGTATTGATTGGAGACACAACAAGAAGAGTCAAAGCCGCTGGTATAGAAGAAATTATTTCCACCAATTCGATCCCAGGAAATAGTGCGAAAGTTGACCTTGCCGGTCTTATTTCCGGTCAAATCAAGAACATTATTGACTCAAAGAACTTATAGTCAAAATGCCGAAATGGACCAACTCAACCGGGAATAATTAGCGACTCGACGGGAAAGCCGTAAACAGTATATATTCTTCATGTTGGGAATAGCGTAGGGTATCTACGATAACAGTATGGTCGATATGAAATTAATTTTTCTTGGGACTTCTGCTGCAATTCCAACGGCAGAGCGCGGTTTATCGTCGATTGTAATAAAAAGAGGGAATGAGCTATTATTATTTGACGCCGGGGAAGGTATGCAGCGAAATTTCATAAGGGCTGGTTTAGGAATGAACAAACGGATGAAAATTTTTATAACGCATATGCACGCTGACCATTGTGTCGGCTTGCTAGGACTGCTACAAACAATGTCTTTGCAGGGAAGAACAATGGCAGTCGATATATATGGACAGAAAAAATTAGCTGAATTTCTTACAGAAAATATGCGTATAATAAATTTCGGGTTATCGTTCAACATTAACATGCATATAATTGATTGCGAAGGTGTTGTAGTAAAGGAGAAGGAGTACCAGATAAGCTGCTGCGAAGCAAAGCATATCGTCCAATCGTTTTCCTATTGTCTCACTGAATTTGATAGACCAGGAATCTTTAGGCTTGATAAGGCCAAATGCTTCCATATCCCAGAAGGTGATCTTTACGGTAAGTTACAGCACGGTCAGGACATCATCTATAAGGGTGAATTAATAAGGTCCAGCCAAATAACTGGACCTCCAAGGCCTGGTAGAAAGATAGGAATATCCGGTGATACAAGACCCACAGTTAAATTGCGAGACTTTTTCATGAATTGTGATCTGCTCATCTACGAATCGACTTACAATCACGACGAATATAAAAAAGCGGTGGAAAATTTTCACTCTACAGCTAGAGAAGCAGCTATGCTAGCGCGGGAATCAGAGGCAAAAAGATTATTCCTCACACATTTCAGTACAAGATATGAAGAAATATCTGAATTGATTAATGAGGCGAGAGCCATTCATGAAAACGTTGAAGTCGCAGAAGATCTGAAGGTAGTCGACATACCGTATACGAAATCTGATTGATCATAACCATTTGACCTTGACTTTACTAGTATAGTCATTGACAGGTCTAATCGGGGTCATAGTAAACCACATCTTCGAATGCCTATTAGCTATCGCATTTTGTTCGACAAAGGCAGGATTTGGTTTATTCCTATAATGACAGTACTTGTGTTTAGTAGCACGACTCTGAAACCAGTAGGGTTGAAGAGGTTTATATCGGTGATCGTTGTGGCCAGTGATCCATAAGAGAGATTGGCATAATACACGCACATGTACCCTGATTTGGACAATTCTTTCACTATCTCCAATTTTGCAGGCATCAGATTTGTCATTTCCCCAACAAGTATTTCCACCGGACTTTCAAAACTTGAGTTGCATGGGAGCTTCGCAGTCAAATGTCCATTCATTATCTTATACGGCCATGTGTCGTAAATATGCACCAGGTCTTTTGGAGGGAGAATCAGATGTGATAACAGAACTGTATCTGAGTCCCTAATGAGCGTGATTCCAGAAGTGGTCTGCGCAATGGTATTATTTTTTGCGTTACGAATTTGATTTATTGCAGCGGCCATTAACGTTTTTGGACTGATGAGGGTAGCCATTTCTGATTCAACACTCTGATTTGAGAGTATACGTTTCGTCTGTATATGTATGCCTGGCATGTCTTTTTTTTCTTGCTGCGCTATCGCAATCGGTATGGATTTACCTGCTGGATAGATCGATATCGTCAATATTACGGATATGGTGAAGATCGTAAAAGCGAAAATTCGAATATACCTAGCCACCGGAGATCTCCTCATGATTTGGACAGATTTTCTCTAGCCTAGTAGAAAAGAATATGTGTCATATTTTGTTGATAGATATTTTACTTTAAGTATCAAAATGGGTCCATCCTGCAGAACCATTACAAAGGCCTGACAGGGATTGAATTGACTGGACGATGTTTGTTCGTACGGAACATAGATACGTGGTTATGGGTAACTATGGGTTTCAGTCCGTAGATTCATGTAATAAAATTAAAAATGAGGGTAAAAGCTAAGACGCATAAAGATGTACGAAATGCCGATCTAGTGCATGCAGTAAAGAAGCGCACGTGGGCGAGCTATCAGAAGCCTATATGTAAAAGGAGATTTGGCGTTGCGAACGGTGCAAACGAAAGTTAAAGGAATTTCAATGTTTTGGATTTAGCTACAAAGGTCAATAGTGATTCTTCAGCTGATGAGGTTGATGAAGCGCCTAATAGCTTCCTTTTGATCAGTCTGCAGCCGGTCAAAAGACTCTATAAGTTCCTTTTCTATTCCAATTCTGGCTGAGATTACCGAACGGAGCTTACGGATATCCATTGGAGTAATATCTTCTATCAAACCTACGGTACACGCACGAACATACTCGTTGACAATTTTACATGCGAAAGATGGAGCGAATTTGTTAAGTAACAAAATCCCTTCTCGCATTACTTCGTAGTTGGGCGCACCTATCGGGATCGACCGGATGTAAGACTCTAACACCTTCGTTCTACTAGGCCCTAGCTCTTCAATAGAAGAAGCAACAAGAAGCCCTGTATTAGTCAATTCATAGAAAGGCACTCCCTCCATCTGCAAAGCCTTGGGACCCCGCTGTAAAGGCAGTCTGCCTCCTTCTTTCACAACGCCTGATGGAATCAGCACTTCATCAAGATCTCTGAAAATCCCCGAATAGATGTTCTGCCATAAAATGCCGTGCCTCTCCGCAATAATATGGGCTATAGAAGTCCTTGTTCTCAGCTCCGGGCTCTGTTCTGTCGCAAGGTGAGCTATGATTCCTCTTTGTCTTTTTGCCTCGCCTGTGAACTTGTTGTTTCGAGTCTTGAAGGTGTCGAATATTGCAATATTATACTTCTGTGCTTTCAACTAACGTCGAATTCCCTACTATAGACGAGACTTATGATAATATTTTAATCTGTTGGTATTTGGATACAATTCTGATCAAGGAATAATGGGTAGAAATTCCACACAGGATTACAGAATGTATGGGGTATATAATCAAGCGACAAGACAGGAAGGCTTATAACAGTATACGCCAAGACATATCAAGGAAAATTTGGAAATAAAAGACGGGCTAACGTTTGACGACGTTCTCCTAGTCCCTAAGAGATCCGCGGTTATCTCGAGATCACAGACAGACCTTCGAACCCGACTTTCTACTAACATTTCTCTAAATATTCCATTGATTAGCGCTAATATGGACACTGTTACAGAGGCCCGCATGGCCATTGCACTCGCAAGAGAAGGCGGTATTGGGATTGTTCACAGGTTTATGACAATCGAAGATCAAGTAGATGAGATTCTCAAAGTGAAGCGTTCTGAATCAGTCGTTATCGAACAGCCTTATACGATCAAACAAACAGCCAGCATAAAGGACGCAAAAAAAATGATGATGGACTATGGTGTATCAGGACTCCTGGTAGAAGAAGAAAATAGACTTGCTGGTATCATAACCCAACGGGATATCACATTGGAAAGAAATGAGGATAGTAGCGTTTCAGACTTAATGAGCAAGGATATGATTACTGCGAAAGAGGGGACGACGATAGAACAAGCCAAGGAAATCCTTCACAATAACAGGATCGAAAAACTCCCAGTCGTTGAGGCGGCAGGCAGGATTGTTGGTCTTATAACAAGCAAAGATATCTTGAAAATGGAGCAATATCCATACGCCTCTAAAGATAAAAAGGGCAGGTTACTGGTTGGAGCCGCAGTAGGAGTAAAAGGTGATTACTTGGAACGCACCGAATCGCTTCTAGAAGCAGGTTCAGATGCAATAGTCGTTGATATTGCACACGGTCACAGTGACAATGCAATTAATACGGTGCACATGATTAAAAAGGCTTTCCCATACTGCGAATTAATTGCCGGAAATATTGCGACGGCTGAAGGAACTAGAGACTTGATCAAAGCTGGTGTGGATGCAGTGAAAGTTGGAGTGGGGTCCGGATCCATCTGCATTACGAGGGTAATTACAGGTTCTGGCGTCCCCCAATTAACTGCTGTTATGGATTGTATTAAAGTTGGAAATGAATATAACATACCAATAATCTCAGATGGCGGAATACGAACCTCTGGTGATTCAACAAAGGCTTTGGCAGCTGGGGCATCTACAGTCATGGTGGGAAGCTTATTTGGCGGAACTGATGAGAGTCCTGGCAAGACAATTGTCAAGAACGGAAAAAAATTTAAAATGTACCGGGGAATGGCTTCATTTTATGCATCGTTAGGTAGGATGTACAGGGAAGATGAGGGACATACAATAGACGCGAATGATCTAAATGATTACGTGCCTGAAGGAGTTGAGGCGATGGTTCCATACAAGGGGAGTGTGGTTGATATTATCAGACAAATAGTGGGTGGAATTAGGTCAGGCCTAAGTTATTGTGGTGCAAAAACGATTTCTGAAATGCAAACTAACGCGGAATTCGTCAAAATCACACCAGCTGGTTATATTGAGAGTCAACCTCATGATGTAAATGTCATTTAGAAGGCATGCACTCGTTCGCTTGATTCTAATATATCTGTTTCAATCTCGTTCTGCTTTTGTTCGTCACAATATTGTTATATGTTGTAAACTGTGCGACATACGAGACGTGCTGATCTAACCCATATCATCTTACACTGAATGACCGGCAATCTAAGTCAGTACACAAACCCTGGTCAATTATATTTTAATTCAGACTAACTAATAATGAACTGAGCTCGGTATAACTTATCCAAGCTCTAGTATATCATATAGTTTTATTGAAAAATATGTGCTAGGGTTCAATGCTGACTGTGATGTTCGAAACAATACTGATTTCCGTGGGTTCAGTATAGTAATGCCGTCCCCATGAAACTGTGATATCCGCATAAATTGTATTATCCCCAGGGTTAAAATGATTTGTGTTCAGTTCGATTACCTTGTTGACATCAAACATTAATGATTTAGCTTCCTCAATTGTTTCTGGATAAAAAGGATCATAATCTCTAATAATCAATACCCATATGCGATATGGAATTTTTGGACTACGTGTCCAGAATATGGATGTCTTCCTTGTAATCTTGGCTAGCAAGATTTTAGTCCGTTCTAGCTTCAGCACGACCGCTATAGACATCCTGAATGATTTATCATGCTTATCATACGCTGCCTCCCACACCTTCGGATTAAAAAGAGCTCTGATATTCCCATCAATCTTAAAACTTAAATCCAAAATCAACGGTTGACCTCTTTTTATTTTATTATTATGATTAGTTCTGGCCAGCATGACATCTGTGATGATACTCGGTTTGTCTTCCAAAATAGACTCTTCATGGTATCATTTATATCCTCAATAAGTAGTTGTCTGAGTGATGCTTGCAGAAATTATCGATATGAAAGATAGTGAAATCGAATTAAAACTACAAGACGAAGACATTTCTGTCATGTACATCATACAGCATGAACTTCTTAAAGTGAAAAATGTTGAATTTGCTGGCGTAGTTCTGAAGCATCCGCTGGTAAAGGATTACCTTGTTAGGGTAGTAACTAAAAGGGAGATGCCTATGGAAGCATTTCAAGATGCTTGTACGTCTGCTTCTGAAAATCTTAATTTGCTTAGTAGATTAGTAAAGGATGCCTTTAAAAAATATTCAGTTTAGGTGTAGTCTCGTGAAGTTTTGCCCTAAATGCGAAAAACGTATGAAACCCAGGATTGAAGAAGGCATCCTTTCATGTCCGAAATGTGGTCTTATCGCTCAGAGAGAAGACAAATCAGAAGGTAAAGTCAGTTTGATACGCGATCGTCCTGGATCTCTCAAAATAATGGAAGCAGAGAAGGAGTTAGACGCATTGCCAACAACAACGATCGATTGTTCAAGATGTGGAAATGATATGGCATTTTGGTGGATGCTTCAGACAAGGTCTGCTGACGAACCCACTACTCAATTTTATCGATGTACAAAATGCACACATACATGGAGAAATTATGGATAGTTATTCGTATCGAACCAAAAAATAGCATTTTAGAATAAAAGGCTTCTGTGGGTGTCGAAACTTCGCGCTTTTATAAATGTAATTATAAACCCCGTGTAGTTCACAGACCTCTTTTTAACATTATAAATCCATAGGTGTAGCATAGCAATGTTTAAAATCCTATGGCACAATATCAGCCACAAGATAGAACAAGTTTGGTATTCGTAGCTAAGACAAGATCGCCAGACGAATGGAAGGTTATTGTATCGGCCATTTCTACTTTGGTTGATGAGGCGACTTTTGAAGCTACTGTGGAGGGAATTTCCTTCAGAGGAATGGACCCATCTCATGTGGCGCTTATCGATATTCAGTGGCCTAATTCGACATTTGAGAAATACGAATGTGACGATTCAGTAAAGTTCGGTGTGAGGGTTGACGAGCTATCAAAATTGATTAAACGAGCTGACAAGAAGGACGCAATAGAGGTAAGCATGGGAGAAGACAGCATGCTGCACATCAAAATGTATAATGGCTATAAAAGAGAATATAAGGTAAGGCTAATCGAGAGTGCCGCGAGTTCTACTCCTTTACCGAAATTAAATTTGAATTCGAAAGTGGTCTTAAATGCCGTTGCTTTCGATAGGGTTCTATCGGACGTGCAGGTGGTATCTGAATACATTTCTATAGAATGCGAACCCAAAAGGGTACAATTCACAGGTAAGGGAGATTCTGGTGAAGCGGAGATAATTTTAGAATCTGAGAGCACAGGGTTAGAAGAATTAGAGGTAAAAGAAAATAGCAAAGCAACCTATAGCCTAGATTATCTGACGAAAATCACCAAAGCCGCAAGTGTAGCAGGAGGATCAATATCTGCTGAATATTCAAGTAAAATGCCACTTAGGTTGGAATTTAGAATGGTCAACGTTGGTAGAATTCACTTCTATCTGGCTCCGAGAGTGCAAGACTAATTTTGACTGGACTGCATTGTATATTTAACTTCGCATGAAAATAAATCAATATTTTCCGAGATTGTTTTACCAGATTCTCAACCTCTGCCCGTTGTCGAATACAACAACTAGCACTCATCCAATTCCATTTATTATATAGCGCTTAAGACTGGACTTCACATTGAGCTCTGGTTAAAAGCACGTCCATCAGGTCAAAATTTGTGTGCAAGACCTACTAGCTCTGAGAGATTCTTCAACCCTTTCCTTTCCAAGTATTTTTTAACACCCAGATTAATCTTCTGGAACGTGCCGACTCCTTCGTGTCCAATCACACTGCTTAGTTGTATCGCTGATGCTCCTGCAAGCATGAACTCGATAGCATCTTCCCAGGTAAATATTCCACCACACCCTATGACAGGCACTCCAACATTTTTTGAAATCTCGTACACACACCTGATGGCGATCGGCTTCACTGATTTGCCCGACAGACCACCTATTCTATTACTAAGTACCGGGATTCCACTTTCAATATTGATACACATCGCACGAATCGTATTTATTGCTGTAATGGCATTTGCGCCAGCATCATAAGCGGCCCTTGCAAGATCGAGTAGGCCCACATTTCCAATGCCAACTTTAACGACAACTGGCTTGACTGTATGAGACTTTACACTCTTCACAACGCAGGTCACCATATCTAAATCATCTCCCACTTCCATGCCCATTTTAGCTACATGAGGACAGGAAAGATTAACTTCGTATCCGAGAATATTGAGGTCATCAAGTTTATTTATTATTGGTGGAAAATCCTGACAAGCCGAACCAACCAAACTCACTATTATCGGGACATATTGATTGGACCCAATTTCCCTCGAGAATGCCTCTGCTCCAGGATTGGCAAGGCCCACAGCATTTAGATAGCTACCGCCTTCCAAACATACCGCTATGGGATTGTCATAACCCTCTATAGGCTCATTACTAATTGATTTGCTCACAATTGCTCCGATATCTGCGTTATAAAGTCTGTTGAAGATAGCTTGAGAAATACCTAAAAACCCAGAGGCAAGCATAGTGGGGTTTCGCAGCTCTAGACCTGCGACGTTTATAGAAAGCGTTCTATCATCTTCGCTTAGTCTACTGGCTTTCAATCATTTTACGCCTCTCTATCTTCGACTATTTTGTCGTCAGTACTCACTCGCATTGTTATAACGAATCTCATGCATGTACAAGAAAAAGCTTCCTGTAAATGCTGGCTCGAGACAGGACATTAAAAAACCAAAGCTCATTGCAGCCATAAATCGGTACCAATCTAGCATGTGCTAAACGATGGGTAAGAAAGGTAAGGCATTATGATTTCGCACTGTGTTATATTAGTAAATTACACTTGCTTCATTTCGCATGACTATCGAAATCTGGTCGATCGATAAAAATATACCTTCGTATTTATTTATGCCATGCAATAATGATGTATGTCGCGTATCAGAAACCTGAAGAGTAAGGCATTAAATACGAGAGACTAAGAGCTCGACAAGTGATTGTTTATGTACAATACTAGTGAATCACAATTAAATGAAGACTTTGCGCAAGATATTAAAGAAGGACTAGGATCCAGGAATCAGAAGCGGGTTAAACCTAAGTATTTTTATGATACTGAGGGATCGCATTTATTTGAAGAAATCTGTGTTCAGCCTGAGTATTATCCGTCTCGGGTAGAGACAGGTATATTAAGACGATATTCCAAAAGAATGACCTGTACTCAAGACAACGATGAGATATGCATCATCGAACTTGGAAGCGGAAGCTCGACCAAAACGAGAATCCTTCTGCAAGAGGTTCTATCAAGACAGTCGAGCTTGTTTTATTTTCCGATAGACGTTTCCAAGGCTATGCTTTGTGAGACAACAAATAATCTCACTGCAGACTTTTCTAATCTTCGAACAATAGGGATCTCTTCAGATTATGCATATGGCGTTGAACAGGCAACTAATTTGATCTCTGCCGATGGACAAATCCCTGACAGAAAATTGATAATATTCCTTGGATCCAGTATTGGTAACTTTGAACCCAAGGAATCGATATCTTTCCTTAAAAATTTAAGGAGCAAAATGGACGAGAATGATAATCTGTTAATTGGGATTGATCTCCATAAGGACAAAAAAGTTTTGGAAGCAGCTTATAATGACGAGAAAGGTATAACAGCAAGATTCAACTTAAATCTTTTGACTCGGATAAATAGAGAATTAAGAGGAGAGTTTGATCTCGATAGTTTCGTTCATCGTGCTTTCTATAATTCTTTTAACAAAAGAGTGGAGATGCATATAGTATCGACAAAAGATCAGCAGGTTTATGTGGGAAGATTGAATCGAACGTATAGCTTTGATAAAAATGAGACCATTCACACTGAGAATTCCTACAAATATTCCTCAGAGCAGATAAGGCAGATGGCAGAGGAAAGCGAATTCGTAATAAAGGGGAATTTTTTTGATACAAAAAAGTGGTTCAACGTCGTACTGTTTTCTCCTGCTTGATATATACATGCGTTTTCGATGTATCGTGGCCTAACTTTTGCATATACTAATAAGCATAGAGCATAATTTCTTGTGCTTGAGATTATCGTTTCTTACATGCAGCCATACGCCTCATGTTCTGATACTAAATATCCGAGAAAGCTAGCTGAGGTCAAACGGCCGCACTTCTGTTAGCCCAGGTTACTATTGCAAATGTACTAATTGCTGATCCGAATACGCCTGCTATTAGTGCTCCGACTACTGACTGGTTAAGGAAATTTGGCATGGAGAGAGTAAACCAATGTGCAACGCCTGGAAGAGACAAATATCCAATAAAGCCAATTCCAAATCCTAGAACCCAAAAACCAAAGATTGCGAGTTTTCTAGACAAGCCTAGCTCTCCTAGTGTTTACGCGTCTGACAATTTTGATGAGTTTCGTTTCATCGCTAGATTCTTTCATGTTATAGATACTTCTATCCGATAAT
>Ga0153924_1001592_pt1 | contig 10927 bp, 10 predicted proteins | sample TSNJ008MetaG_FD_104709 | JGI IMG/M metagenome (GOLD analysis project Ga0153924, IMG submission 104709) | Attine ant fungus gardens microbial communities from New Jersey, USA - TSNJ008 MetaG | ecosystem: Host-associated > Fungi > Mycelium > Unclassified | place: USA: New Jersey, Wharton State...
CAAGATCGACCTGACTTCGGGTGCGTGGTTGTTGTGAGCCATGAGAAAGAGTATTCTTTCCCTTACTTCAGAATTTAGATCCAGGTCTGCTTTTCAGCAGTATTTTTCTGGTCATCCAGATTGCAGCAAATTAGATAAGCACAGAGAGATACTGAAGATGAGTGAATCAACAGACGTTGGATATATGCGGTCCCGGGGCCAGAAGTTCAGTTGGCAGAGTACAATCACCACTAACGAATAGGAATGATATGCTGAATGTCCTTCACATAGGGATTTCGAGATCAACGACTTTCGAAATCCTTGTTTGCACATTGGATAGGACTCGTACATGATTTGACAAAATTGCGATGACAGAGCATCTCAATATTGTCAGACATCCAGGTGAGCACACAACGTCGAGAACTAGCTATCAATTTGTTTTCTGCACTATTTATGACTATTTTGATTCAAAGCTCATGTAATGCCTTGCCTAGATTTTTGCCCCGAATCCGCTACTTTGGCATCATGTCCAACCTCGCTGCGGTGAAAGGCATCAGGAAACTCAGGCTTGATCAGATAATCCGGTCACATAGACATCCACTTCGACATCAAACTCAGCCACGGGTGTCGCGAACTTCAGCCAATGTGCCAGTAGCCTCCCCTAGCGAACAACTTATTCTCCCAAACCCATTTGTTGCACACAAAATGTCGAATGGAAAATGGCGTGCTCCTATATACTCATTACGAAAGCAGGCAGAGTTGGTGAGAGTAGCCAAGGCCAATGGGCTGTTGCACTTGCTTCCACCTGGCCCCAAGAATCCGTTACCTCGGCTGCCTGGAAAGGATCAGGATTCTCAGGCAGCCCTCGCGTTGAAAGAGGCTGAAGAAAATAAAGCGACAAGGGATTTGAGACAGAGACTACCAGAAAAAGGACAAAATTGGCTTCAGCCTATCACATGGCGAGGAAAGGTGAAGGACAGAACGCCAAAGCCAGGCATCACGCTTTACACCGGTAGGAAGAGGATGTTCAAAGGCCACAAGTGGGAGCGGCTGCAAGAACATAGGAAGAAGAAGCAGGCCATCCTCATGCGCGATATGAAGAAGAGAGTATACAATTTCAAGATGGTAAGCCATTCTCTCTGGTAGCAGGATATGCGCAGCGAGTTGACTTGCACACAGTTCTACAAGAGAAGAAAGCCCGATCCTCTCAAGCCCCCGAGATCGGCCAAGGCTCCCAAACTACCCTTCTAGATTACTCGTTGGCCTTGATAATATATTGTTCCACCATACCGAAAGATGTCGATTCACAGAGATATGCTTGAGCTTATCGTGACTTGATTATCAGGAATTGAAAGCGTGCTGCAGCTCAAATTCTGTGTTTCTATGGGCTCCATCCATACCTTCACTTGCAGCAACATACCCTCACATCACCGATTTACTATCTTAATACCAGAATGCACAATGCCATTCAGACACTACACTTATGAAGTCTGGCAGACACTCGAACATTAGCTAAAGGACTTCTTGATAGCATAGCAAAAGAATTGGACTCGGTTGGTGTTTGACTTTCAGCGCTGATTTGGGGGACAAGAACTAGAATGAAAATTGCAAACCCAAACGATGAAACGATGAAACAAAGGGCATCTATATGATTATGCCATCTCAACATCTTGCTCTGCGACACTAACCCCAGTCGTCGCAACACCTCCCTCGGTACTGACGTTCGTGGGCGAATCACCCATAAAAGCGTCCAGTTCCTTGTCCAGCTCTTCTGCTGTAGGTGGCTTTTTCAAGCCTTTTCTTGTACCGCGCGGTGCACGACTGTTACCAGCAAGCCTGTTATATCTTGTACGGGTCGGTCCAACATTTGTCCTGAGATGCAAGTTGAGAAGACTGATAAGAGCAGAAAGAGATGAACTACTCACGACGGAAACTGTGCCGTTCTGACACTCGAATCGTCTCGAGCAAGTCGGTCCGACAAGGACAATTTTTGGACTCTGTTGATGAGCGGTTTATCCGGCGCACTTGATGCTCGAAAACGCGGTCTTGGTGCGAGGAAATCAACCGACATTGGTTGACCTGTCGACAAGATCTATATTCAAGTTTCACAAAAGCAGCATATTAGTTGTGACTGTACCTTTGGCTAAAATTCCATTGAACTGTTTCTTGGCGCGGACGGCCTCGGCAGTCGTCTCAAACGAAACGATGGCTTGACCCGAGGAACGACCACTACGGTCGTACTATTGTACGTGAAGACCGTAAACAACCAGCCAGCAAAACAAACGTTTATCAATGCAGGCCAGTTGAGCGAGCATTTCGAGTGTTATTGGGTGGGTGGTGCGTAGCCAAGAAAGGTCAGATTCAAGGTAAAAAGAGAGAGAGAATAAAAAGGTCGGAAGTTTCGTTGGCGTTTGTTTTTACTTCAATGGAGGGAATAGCTTGGGGCTTGCCGTACACTAATTAATGGCTCACGCACAAGTGTGCCAATTTGTCCGAAGATGGTCTGAGGGATGAAAGTGAGCGGCATGCTAAGGATATTGGTGGGGGCAGTGCAGTTCAAATAGAAGACGTCTTGGTGGAGCAAGGATATGTACAAAAGAGGGGAAGTGGAAAACTTACTGTTAAATCCTTCGCATTGACCTCATAATGGAGGTTTGAGACAAGGAGCTTGTAAGTAGGCTCGCGGGATGTAAATAATTTTCTTGGGGCGTGTGGTGCATTGATATCCATGTCGGATTCTTTGTCGTGGAACAAGTTACCTTGCGGAGCCCTTGGTGATTTCTAGAGTAATGATACATGGTGAAAAAGGACATTGGGTAGTGTCAGGGGGAGGATAAGGGTAAAACACGGTTGCTCACGTTGTAAGGCTTTCGAAGAGCACGGTCTGATTTGAATGAGACCATTGCGTTGGTAGAACAGAGACAAGAAGTAAGGAGTTGGTAGTCAGTGAGCAAGTGCGCATGGCAAGCGGGCACAAATAACGGAGAACCGGATCAAAATGTGGCCCGGTGCTCCGACCTGTAGACTCACCGGTACGAGAATTCACCAAGCAGTATAATCTTAAGAAAGAGAGATACACACCCGCAGTCAAGAGGAAAGCAGCTGCGAAGAAAGCAAGTCTTATGCCAGTATGATATCTGCATTTGTACTGTATCTCATGAGCCTCAGCGAGCTATGAATCATTTTTGAGCCTCTCACGGAAAATGGGATTCACCAAAAGACTGTCTCAACTATATAACAAGCCAAGGCATTTTGGTGCGACACTAGTACAGTAGACGGTGGTCAGTCTTCACCCTTGCCAAGGACAGGCTAAAACATCTCGGAAAGTCAGGAAAATTCCAAATGTATTTAAAAAGCTAAATAAGTCCAAAAATTGGAAGATTCTCCTATGTATCATTTGATTTGAAATCAATTCACACACCAGGATCGAGACAAAGTGATCTTTTCTAGCCTCAAGTTGTGCCACAGCTAGTAAAAACGTGGGAAAAACATAAGCGCCTGTTCGACGCGTCTGTGGTATTTCAGAAACATTCGATCATAATCTGTTCAGGGAATGATTTCATCCGAGGACGACATCTTCAGCTCGGCAGATCCACTCATAGTTGACTGTGACGTTCTCGAAGCAGCCAAAGAAAACGTCCGGCCTCTGGGCACAGGCCGTCGCGTAACCGCTCTCTCAGCCGTTCTTTCCACTCCACATGCCCACCGCGAAGCTAAACTCCAGTTGACGAGAAATCGTCTCCGTATGAATGTTGAACTTGCTCTTGCCTCTGTCTCGTCTGAATCACAGGATATTGAGACACTACCTGACTCTGCGAATGCCTTGGATGCTTATTGGAACTTTGTGAATTGGACTATAGATAATTATCCACAAGGGCATAGTGCCGAATCCGGCCTGCTTGAGCTACTAGAGGAAGCGACAAGGATTCTGAAGGATCATGATGGGGGGAAGTGGAGGAAGGATGTCAAGTATCTGAAACTCTGGTTATTATACGCCAGTTATGTGGAGAAGCCAGTGGTGATTTATAAATTCTTGGTGGCGAACGAAATTGGCACGGGATGGGCACTACTATACGAGGAGTATGCTGCGGTTCTGGAACGAGACGGTCGGTAGGTTAGCTTTGATCTCTACTTATTTCACTTTAAAGTCTTAAATAGAACTGCTTTAGACGTCAAGAAGCAGACGAAGCGTATAGTCTCGGTATCGCTCGCCGAGCAGTTTCATCTGAACACTTGCAGGAACGATACAATGATTTCAAAAAACGTATGATGAGCAATATGATGCTCCCTCCTGCACCTCCTCTGTCTAGCATTTCGTCCCAAAAACCTCGAGCTGCGCTTACGACGACTTCTCTCAGATCTTCCTCCTCCTCCTCCTCCTCCTCCTCCTCCTCCTCCTCCGTTGCCCCTTCTACTTCTACAACAGGACAGACTCTACGTAGCGTCTCAATGCCCATGTCAACCTCATCCACTTCCAATTCATCCAAACTCCGGATATATGTTGACCCCACAGGTTCTACCCCCTCACGCACCGACGATTCACTTCCATCATCAGATACATGGCAAGATCTGGGCACGAGAAAAACGAGAGTGAAGGAAAACATACCAGAGACGAAGAAAATGGTGGGCACGACGTTGAAGCAGGCTGGAAAGAGTAAACGCGTCGCTTCCTCGTCTTCTGCTATTGCGTCTGGATCAGGATCCTCAGGCTCGAAATCTGGGATGGATGGGGGTTTCACAGTTTTTAGAGATTCGGAGGCAGAGGAAGGATCAAGTACTCCTACTGCTACTGTTATGCCTCCGCCTTCTGCCATTCCAAAAGCAAAGACAGGGTTGGCGAGATCGGGGAGTGGTAAATCTGCTGCGTCGTTACCGAAAACACCGGCGAGGAGTGCATTTGTGCCGTTTGTAGATGATTCGAGCTCAAATCCGGATGTTTCGTCCATGACGCCTGTGCCAGGAGGATCTCTCACCACTTCGAGATTCACAGCATTGCGAAACGAGGTGGGATTGTGTTTCCTTCTTTACATACAGGCTGACTGGAATGGTCGGAGTAGGTTGCATCGACGCCTGTACCTATCATACCCGCGATGACGAGGGCGTTGACTGAGTCTGTTATCAAAGTGAAAAAAGCAGGACTCAAATCCCCTATGCTGATGAGTTCGGAAGCGGAAGCGTTGAGGAAGGATCCGTTGAAGAATTATCAAGAGCATGAGCGTGAGCTACCTTTTGGTGGTATCACCGTCAGGGGTGATGATATATGAGATAAGAAGAATGTGAATGAACCGAGAAGATTTTTTGCTGAGGGGAGGTGTATCAGATACCTGGTTTGGGGGCCTTGAGGCGTGGTAGGCCTCGAGGTTGGATGAGGATTCTCGGTTAATAATAATGCGTGTAGTTGGTTATCCATTCTTTCTTTAGATTGTTATAAATTGATTGATTGAACTATGTTGTTTGACGGTCTACATTGTACTGTTAGATGGAGACGTGAGGCATAAAAGTGACATATCGCACGATTATGTCGGCGCCACATCCGCGCCTACACAGTGCTAATAAATTGGTGGTCTAGGCTAGCACAGGAGTCAGTTTGACGAGGAAGAGGTTTCTTCATTGCAATTCGTTATATATCATTAACAAGTCTCTACGAGGTGTACTACATTTGACTTTACATTGACTTTTCGATCTAAAAGCGACCAAACGCCGAAATAGGTAACTTGTGGCGGCGATAATGGTGATTGGTATTACCACATGCGTGAGCGAGAGGATTGGAGGGGAGGATTCAATTCAAGAATTCCATTTGATGGTCTCGCGTTTTCCGAATCCGAGGAGGCGGTGCGGTGAGTGGGGGGTGTACATAAGGAGATAGACTCGAGATTCTAGAACTGAGACGACTTCTTATCCAGGGAGTTCCGCCTTGGCTGCCAGCAGCCACTGTAACTGTATTCGAGGTTTGTCTCAATTTTACCTGTTACCTTGACATCAAGGTTTGATTCATATCCTTTCCGCGGGGAAGTTCAGGGACTCTGGCTAGGCTGGGCTTGAGTGGGAGATCCCCAGAACGCGGAAGGATCTTTATTTGGGATAACTGAGGGCGGATATATAGTGTCCGTGGAATAGCTTTTTCGCAGTACCTTTGCAACTTGCGGCGCCACCTCTGCTCTCCGTCCGCCAGAAAGGTTACTTACCGCAGAAAAGTTGAGCGGCAGTATGATGATGATGACGATGATTCGGAGCTTTTGGACGATGGTGATCATGATGCTTGTGATGAGTCAGATTTTTGCTGTGGCGGCACCGGTAGAGGGGCAACAGCCAGAGCTGATGGTTGGTACGACTACTTCGAGGTAAGTTTTGTCGCCGCCATTATGTTGTATTTGTGCTGATGGGGTGGAGCAGTTTTTGGAAATTATTTACGAGACGGACAGTGCCTGACGAAGAAATTGTGCGGCTGCACCGGCGGATGAGTGTACGTCGGCGGCATCCAGTACGTACGCCATTGTCTGAGCTGGACAGAGGCTGACTGCTTTTTGCAGTGAAATTTATATTATTTTTTGTAGAATAGAATGCATGAGAGAAGGTTACATAAGCAGAGGATAGAGAAATTGACTTGTGCTGTAAAGTAGTGCTCTGCGATCCTCAATGGATCTCGCGTACGCTGTGCCTTCTGACCCGGGCTATGGGAGTCGACCACACCCGTGTCTGCACGACCCAGTCCTCTTTGTGACGAATCTCCCTGCCTTTGTGTCTGATGAGACGCTTGCCAGTGCACTCGTCGGGTACGGGCCCTTCAGACCCAAAATCATCCGCGATGGGATGCAGGCAACCGTGGCTGGTGCAATTGAGTTCCGCTATCTCGAAAAGGGTCTGTTTCCATCTGTTTTTGTCTGTGTGTATATTCATCCTTTGCCTTTCAGCGGAAAAAGCACTCGCTGTCCTCCAGGCACGTTCCATCCCCAACACCAACCCTCCTGTCTCCCTTGCTCTCTCCCCTTTTCCGCCCACGAGTCCCTCAGTCCCTCTTCCTCCCCCGGCAGCACACCCAAGAATTGTCAAGCATCTTCCTCCCGGTTACTCGGATTCCCAGCTCTATGATCTCTTTAGGCCTTTCGGTGCACTGGCCTCGGTGCGTGCACACACCCAGTTTGGTGCTGACACCGGCGTCGTCGAGTTTTGGAACGAGGATGATGCTCGTCAGGCTGAAGAGGCCATGCACTGCGCCGACGTAGAGGGCCAGAACATCGCCGTTCAGATCTACACACCCAGGAGGGCCAGCGGCAGTTTGGTAGACTTCAATATAGCCGCTCCCGCCTTTGTGCCTACAAATTCTCAGTTTGGCACCTTTTCTGCTCAGGTGTGTTTGGTTTCACGAGCCATGATCGGGAAGGCTGACTGTGTGGGGCACAGTACTCGCCATCGCCACCACGACCTGCACCATTCCCTGTTGTCCGATCACCAGGACCATTTATCCATGGCCCTGGGCAACAGGTTCAGCTCGCTCCGATGACTGGCCCGGGTTCTTCAAGCCACAGCGGTCTTATCGACCCCTGTAATCTTTTCTGCAAGGTTCGTCTGTCGTCCTGCTGTCCCTTCACATCCATCCTGATATGTTGCAGAACTTGGACCCCAGTATCGACTCAAACGGTTTGTTCACACATTTCCGCCAGGTGAGTTTATGAGTTATTGCACCCTGCTTCTCCCCTCATATTCCTATGACCCAGTTTGGTCAAATTGTGAGGTTTGTCTTCCCTATCTATACGTGCTAGTATGTGATATTGAGCAAACCCCAGTGCTCGTGTTATGCGAGATGAGGCGGGTGTTAGTCGTGGATTTGGCTTTGTTTCTTTCCAGAGCCCTAGCCAGGGTATGTGATTACCCCCTGAGACCCAACGTGGTTAATCGTTTGGCAGCTGCTGCGGCTTTGCGTGCCATGAATGGAGCACAATTGAATTCCAAGGCTATCGTAGTCCGGCTCCACGAGCCGAAACAACTTCGTCAGGAGAAGCTTGCTCAGCGATATGCTGGACATAATGGTCATCCAAGGAGTTCTAGCGGTGCTACTAGTCCTACTGCTAGTGATGCAGGAGAGACTCTTGTCGGCGGATGGTCTAGCCCTCGTACCCGTTCTTCGATCCTTGGATCGCCCAAGGCTGGCTACAATGATCGGCCAGAGAGAGGACGTCGTGGTTCCGGAAGTTATTTCCATGTGAGTGGTGCCTTTATTGCTCTCCTATTCCACTCTCATTCTCGTCTTATCGTGGCAGGCGGCGCTTTCGGGCACTTTGAATATGCCAATGAGGTATGACGATTTATCGTCATTGACGCCTGTCGTAAGGAAGGAAGTGTTGACGGGTGAGCTTCTGCGTCGTATGAGAACGCTGGACACAGTTGGTTCGGACGAGATGGACGCTCTTGTTGAGTCACTTGTCCAAAAGTCCCTAAGTGAAGTCTTGCAGATTATCGAGGACTCAGACAAGCTCAGGGTTCAAGTCGATTGTTGGAGGTCCAAGCACCTCAAACCTCCTTCAGCCTCTGTTTCTCCTCCATCTAAATCTCCTGCGCCATCTGCTGCGCCTTCACAAGATTCCCTCTTCGCGAACCCAGATGCAACAGCTTCCGCACCCGAACATCCATCCACACCAATATCCGTCAACGAAGCTCTATTGACACCACCACGCACTTCGTCTCCTTCAGGATCAATTCCGCCTGCGATATCAGAGAGAGACAGAGTCTATCAAGCGATTTGTAAATTTGAGAAGAGGAATCAGAGTGGGTTGACAGATCTAGTGATGAGTTTACCAAAGAGGGAACGGGCAATGTGTTTGTTCAACCATGAGGTCTTGAAAGCGAAGCTAGTGGATGCGAAATTGGTATTGGAATTGGATGAGACGGTAATCACGGACGAACAACCTGTCACGCCACAAAACAAGCAAGTCGCCACGCGGTCTTTTGGTAGAGTTGATGAAACGATTTCTCCTAGGGCCATGGACTTGACTTGCAGCAGAACTTCATCTGCTGCGTCGCCGATGCTTACTACTCCCTCGACTTCAATTGGGTCCACTGATACTGCGACTTCTGCGGCTACTGATACGACTGCTACTGTTGGTGTCGCTACTATTGCTATTTGGAGTATTGCGGATTTGGCAAAGTTGCCGGCGTTGGAGATTGTGAGAACTGCGAGTGATCCAAAGGTGGTGTTACCTGCTGGAGTGGTGAAAGCGGATCCGATTGTTCAGCAGACGACGGATAAATTCGTGGATTCACTGTTAGAGAAACCTCTACCGCAGCAGAAACAGCTGTTGGGTGATAAATTGTGAGTGCTGTCACGTTCGCTTCATTTGTTGCTTGTTTGTTCAAATAGAGTTGTTTGTTAGATTCAAGGTTGTTAAGTCGTTTGGAGTCAAGGGCGCTGTGAGTGTGCTGATGGTGTGAATGAAGAGTTTGTGCTGATTGGTGATTCTAATAGCCCAAGATTACGATTGCGTTGTTGGATCAGGAGGATTTACGTGCGCTTGCACATGTGATGAACAGCTATCCTGCTGTATTGAAGGACAAGGTGATGGGATTGAAGTTGAACAAGTGAGCGGTGATGCTGGCTGATTCCTTTTTTGTGGCTGTGGTCTGGATGGTTGTGGATCTTGCCACTGCTACACTCTATACTGCTTACCCACCCCCCTTGATTCAGATCTCCTGAATTCTTGATACCTCGATAATTTCCTGCAAGGTTTTTGTGCATAATGCCTTTCCTCTTCGCATCTGTTTCCTGTTTGCTTACTTGTATCTCTTCTGCATATCCCTGGAAATTCCTGAACCTATTGTTTCTATTTACAATACGCGCCTTTTTTTTTTCCTCGTTGATAGTAATATTCAGTCTCAGTGGCTGGTTTTACTCTTTTTTTCTGAATCGCCCATCTTTTTTTCATTTGATTTACACATTCATTGATTGAGAGGATCGGATTGGGTTTGGACTTGGATTTGGATTTGGATTTGAAAAAAAGATTGGTAGATTGGTGGTTTTTTTTACGACCTTGATGTTTTTCGATTCATACTCACGATATTATCATTGCTTCTCCGCGTTTAGTCGTGATTAGAATATGTGTGTGGATGTGAATGGTATCGTAATTTGGGTGAAATGTTTATGGTTATATTAATTTCATAACGACTTATGTTTGTAGCCAAATTTTGAGAGGGAGAGAAGAGAGAGCGAGTATGTCGGTATGTATTTGGCAAGGGTGTCATTTGAATCGAATCGATTGATTTAGTCTACTTTTATCTACTAACTCATTTCATATCAAACTACCGTTTTTTCATTATCTCCGAGATTAAAATGTCGTTCAAAGCGAGCGGCGTATTCCCCTCCAACCCTGTCACGACGCGCGGGACGTCGACCAAGATCAGTTCATACAAGGATAAAGTGGTTTATACTAATGGAAAGACAGTTATCGTGCGCTTCTTTCGTGTCTTGGGTTGATTTAGTGGGTTGCTGATATATTGTGTGTGTGTGTGTGATTGTTGTGTAGATAAGAGATATGAGCGTAGGTGCTGTTCTCTTGACGATGGCCCCTATTCTTTTGAGTTCACTCCCCGATTTTTTTTTCTTTTTTTTTTCTTTTTCACCGTTTGGATTTGTGTTGGGGGAGATAGCGGCCTTCGGTGGGTTCGACGACGTACCTCGGTCATGTACATAATGCCACTGTGGCCAAGTTCTCGCCTTCGGGGTATTACTGTGCTTCTGCAGATGTGAATGGGACTGGTGAGTTTGGTTTTTTTTCTTGGTGATGGTAGATTGATTGACATGGTGATTTAGTGAGAATTTGGGATACCGTTGGTGCAGATCAAACGCTGAAGGGAGAGCATAAGGTCATCTCTGGGAGGATGTGAGTTTATGATGATCTGGTTGTGAATGTCCGTGTATCGATTTAATTTGATGAGGTAGAAACGACCTTGCGTGGGA
>Ga0153924_1001594_pt1 | contig 10919 bp, 7 predicted proteins | sample TSNJ008MetaG_FD_104709 | JGI IMG/M metagenome (GOLD analysis project Ga0153924, IMG submission 104709) | Attine ant fungus gardens microbial communities from New Jersey, USA - TSNJ008 MetaG | ecosystem: Host-associated > Fungi > Mycelium > Unclassified | place: USA: New Jersey, Wharton State...
AATGTACTGGCAACACAGCCTTCCCAAATCACAAAAAGTAAATTCTCCTAGAATCAATCTGACATTTCGGACCATTGTTTAAGATCGAAATATGCCTTTACGGATATTGTATATGTTACATGTTTCTATGCAATTACTTACTATAGAGAACTCTTATATTTTGGAGTTAGTGGAGTTAGAATAGTAACTCTTTTCAATATTTACTCTTGGATTCTTCTGCCCTCCGAGCTAGAGCTCTAGCAAAATCGCTAGATGGGATGATTGCCACGAGATCGATCGTCCATGCAAAAACAGCAATTCCTTTATGGTCTCAAATGTGAATTCAATACGCGTTGCCCTGATCGGATATGGCTTTGTCGGTAAAACTTATCATGCGCCTTTGATCCAATCTGTCCCAGGACTGGAACTGACTGTCGTCAGTTCCAGCCGCCCCGATGAGGTACGGAAGGATTTTCCCTTGGTACATGTGGTCGCCAAGCCGGAGGACATTTTTACACGCACTGATGTGGATCTGGTGGTCATTGCCAGTCCGAATGACTCCCATGTCCCTCTCGCAACGGCTGCTCTAAATACTGACAAGCATGTAGTGGTAGATAAGCCGTTTACCATCACGCTTGCAGAGGCTCGTGACCTCGTTGAGTTGTCCCGTACGAAGCGAAAATTACTTTCTGTTTTCCAGAATCGTCGGTGGGACAGCGATTTTCTTGCAGTAAAGACCCTTGTTGCGGAAGGTCGGCTTGGTGAGATCTTGCATTTCGAGTCCCACTACGATCGCTTCCGTCCCGAAGTAAAAAATCGCTGGCGTGAACGGGCGGGCTCCGGAGCGGGTTTGTGGTACGACTTGGGTCCGCATTTGGTGGACCAGGCACTGGATTTATTCGGACTGCCTCAAAAAATAAGTGCCAGTCTTGCCATACAGCGGCCAAACGCGCAGATCGATGACTGGGCTCACGTGCTACTCGATTATGGGCGTTTGCGCGTCATCTTGAACTGTAGCATGTTGGTGGCGGGTGGAATTCCACGCATGGCAGTCCATGGCACGCAGGGGAGTTGGTTGAAATACGGTTTTGATATTCAAGAGTCCCAACTCCTCCGTGGCATGCATCCGGGCGATCCAAATTGGGGCAAAGATCCTCTGCCGGGTTTGTTTTACGATGGTTTGGGCGGTCCTGCACAGGAACTGCCCGTACCCAGGAGCGATCAGAGCCAATATTACAGAGATATTCGGGATGCACTTCTAGAGGGAAAAGCGAATCCAGTGACCCCCATACAGGCTATCGCCGTTATGGCTGTTTTAGAGACAACCATTCAATCTGCAGCAATCGGTCAAGTATTGCCCTTGCCGCTCACTGAGCAAGAACGTGCCGCCTATGACTCCCGTGAACTACGATAAAGACCTCATTGCCATCGCGATCCAAGAACGTGAACTGATTCTATCGCATTTCGACGAAGAAACAGCCTGGCAAATTGGGAGCCGACTTCGCTCCCTCGCTGTCGCGCGCGGGTTTTCTGTGGTCATTGATATCCGCCGTTTTGGTCAGCCCTTATTTTACAGTGCTCTGTCACAGACTTCTCCCGATAAATTTGAGTGGGTCCGCCGCAAGAGTAACGTTGTAGCCCGTTTTCATCGCAGTTCTTATGCGATCGGTTTGGATCTCCAACAAAAACAGACGAGCTTGCTCGAAAAATATGCGTTACCCAATCAGGATTACGCAGCACACGGAGGTGCATTTCCCGTCACTGTCTCTAACGCAGGAATTGTCGGATCGGTAGCTATTTCGGGATTGCCTCAGAGAGCAGATCACGAACTCGTTGTGGAAGTGCTCTGCGCCGAATGCAGCAAAGATTATGCGAAATTAGCGTTACCCAAATGTTAGCCCCCTAGAAGGATAGGCTCAAAAACGGTTGCCGCACAACACATCCATTTTTGGCTCCGCGAAAAGTGTCAATCGGTCGCTCCCATTGTTTCGATATCGACAGAGCGCGTTTTTTTAAGACACTCGATAGACTTTTGAGAAAACTAGATGAAATTATAGTATGATAGGCACTTTTCAACCGGAACCCGGAGGGTGGAGAGCGTGGGTAGAAACCAACCCTGCTATTAACGTATTGGGACGCACTCTGCCCGAGGCCCGAGAAAATCTAAAGGCTGCAATGGGGACGTCTCATGTGCAACAAGACGATCAGGAAAACGGGGCGACTGAGAGAGAAGACCGCACATCCACATCAGAAGTAAATAAATATATGCCTCGATTACTCAGCAAAAATTGGGTGCGCTTATAGTAACCTTTTCTCAAAGCACCACCGGGTTCTTTCTTCTTCCTCTGGCAGTTTGTCCACAACAACGAGTTTTTGATCGAAGTCATAGACCGAAAAGTGATGTCGAGAAGAGATTGAACTGCCTTCGAAAGTGAGGAGAGCCCGAGGCAGTGATTAAATCGTAAACGATTACATCCGGCAGCCGCCGGATCACCCTTGAGATCAACGCTGCGGAGCCCATGAATCATTTTGAAACCAGTATCAGCCGCCAATGGAAGATAGCATCTTTTTTGACTGATTCTGTCAGCGTTGTAAAAAATGCTTTTTAAAATAATATTTTTTGGGGAGGTCCCTCGTATCACTCCTGTAGAGATCCGCTTCGGAGATACCGTATCTGCTTGTTAAAGTGGCAATCAGAGACGAGGCGTTGAAAGGTTTCGGAGACTTGGAGCCGCAGATGATCATCGTAGATTCGGGATATCGGACTTGCACGCCGATTTGGCCATAGACCCTTCCTTGATCACTGTTCGGCGTCGCAATTTTAAACCAGGGATATCCCTCTTTAGAGCAAAGATACGCTGCTCGTAATAGGGCAATATCACGCGCTTGAGTTGTCGTCATGTGGTGTCCCCGGTAGGTGACATACCACGTACCGGCCGAGAGCTTGTTATCGGAATAACCCAACCCCCATACCGTCGCCTGTCGGTGGTAGTGGTAAGGCGTTTCTCGGAATGCACAACCCATCAGCGCGAGAGAAAGTAAAAGTGGAAGAAATTTTAGCATTTTCCCTTAGTTTGCAGTCGCTAAGCAATCACACAAAACCCTTTCAACAATATACAGTTATATCCAAAAGTCATTTCTAAAATGTACTATTTTGGCGATCGTTGAAACATATGTGATACAAGTTCCTGGCTTACAAAAGATGTTGCAGGGTATGATCAAGAAGCACTATTTGTTATAACTTATATTTTGATATTTGCCTAAATGCAAATTTATAGCGTCCAAAGGTATATTCTTCGCGTATTATTCAGACATTATGCAGCAGTCTGAGATCATTCGCATCCGGGGCGCCCGTCAAAACAATCTTCAATCGATTGATTTGGATTTGCCTATCGGTAAATTCATTGTGGTTACAGGGCCCAGTGGCAGCGGCAAATCCAGTCTCGCTTTTGACACGATTTATGCTGAAGGCCAGCGCCGATATATAGAAACATTCAGTCCGTACACTCGGCAATTTTTGGATCGTATGGACAAGCCTCTGGTGGACACGATTGATGGGATTCCGCCTGCGATTGCGATTGAGCAGAGCAACTCCATCAAAAGTACACGCTCCACTGTAGGAACAATCACGGAAACTCTGGATTATTTCAAGATTTTGATGCCGCGTATGTCGCGGGCTATTTGTCCACAGTGTTCTCGAACCGTGAAATCGGAATCCGCGGTTCAGATTGCTCGCCGCGCCATAGAAATGTTCCCTTCTTCCCACTCTCTTTTGGTGACATTTCCAGTGACATTGGGTGCGGCTCGCAATTCTTCCGAATTCTTTGAATTTCTTCGCTCACAGGGCTATCTGCGTGTTTGGTGGAAAGGAAAAATTCATCGAACGGATGAGCTTCCGCCTTCTTCCGATGCTCCGGAGTCGATTTTGGTAGTTCAAGATCGGCTTGCTCCGGGATCGGATCTCCATGCACGGCTGCCGGAAGCCATTGAAATTTCTTTGCGCAACGGCAAAGACCGCTGTGTGTTAATTGACACCGATACCAACATCCTCCATCCTTTTTCCTCCGGCTGGCATTGTGCTCATTGCGATCTCAATATTCGTCCGCCTTCGCCCGGTCTTTTCAGTTTCAGTAATCCATTAGGAGCTTGTCCTGCTTGCAAAGGATTTGGACGTATTATCGACATCGACTATGATCGAGTTTTTCCGGATAAGGCCTTAAGTATCGCAGCCGGAGTCGTAAAGCCCTTTCAAGCTGCGCAAGCACAAGAATATCAAAAAGAATTGTTGCGTGCCTGTGCTCAACGGGAAATTGATGTCCACGCCCCCTTCGAGAACTTACCCCTTGCCGATCGACAATATGTTCTATTTGGTGATGAAACCACCGAAGGCAAGGGGAGTGGAACCTGGCCTGGCGTGAAGGGTTTTTTCGAACGCCTCAGTTCCAAAACATATAAAATGCACGTTCGTGTTTTTCTGAGCCGATATCGGAGTTATCTGCCCTGCCCGAGCTGTAATGGAGGCCGTTATCAAAAGGACACTTTAAATTTCCGCCTGCCGATAGGAGAAGGCGCCGGCTTAACGCTTCCTGAAATAGCAGCTCTTCCCATCCGGAGACTCACACCTTTGATGAAGTCTCTGACTCCTTCACCAACTGATGCTAGCAGTCTCCTGTTACTCGATCAAATCGTCACTCGCCTCCAATATCTGGAAGAAGTGGGGCTTGATTATCTCACTCTAGATCGCCCCAGCCGCACACTTTCAGGTGGCGAGATCGAGCGCGTCAATCTCACCACTTGTCTTGGGGCTTCCCTCGTAAATACCTTGTTCATTCTTGATGAACCCAGCGTAGGGCTTCATCCGAGGGATATCAATCGACTGACCACTATTCTTCAAACACTTCGAGATAAAGGGAACACTCTCTTGGTAGTCGAGCATGAGGAAGCTATTATTCGTTCGGCCGACGTGCTTGTGGATATTGGTCCTGGCCGCGGCAAGGATGGAGGGCAGCTGATTTACGCAGGTCCCACGAATCGAATTTCATCGGCACAGAATTCCCTCACTGCCGATTATCTTACGCATCGCAAATCCATTGAAATTCCGAAAAAACGACGTACTCCCCAAGCCTTTATAGAGCTATACGGTATTCGACATCGTAATTTCCGGGATGTGGATATTCGAATTCCTTTGGGCGTTTTTTGTTGCATTACTGGAGTTTCAGGATCGGGAAAAAGTTCTCTCGTCAACGACGTCCTTTACCGCAATCTTTTGCCGGACTCTCTCGAACATACCGAGGCTGCCGCCGCCTGTAGAGCCATCCTCGGCGAGGAAAACATTGAAGAGGTTCTTTTGGTGAATCAGGCGCCTTTAGCCCGATCCCCTCGTTCTACCCCCGCGCTCTATTTGGGAATTTTTGATTTTATCCGAGAGCTTTTTGGTACCACCCCCGAGGCAATCGCCCAAGGTTTTTCACCGGGCTGGTTCTCCTTTAATTCCGGACAAGGTCGTTGCGAACGCTGCGCGGGCTTAGGATTTGAAAAGGTGGAAATGCAATTTCTGAGCGACCTTTTTTTGCGTTGTCCCGAATGCGAAGGCAAACGTTATCAATCGGCTGTTCTCAAAATTCTTTATCGGGGGAAAAATATCCACGAGATCTTAGCAATGACGGTTCGGCAAGCGCTGGATTTTTTTGCTCAAGAAACTTCTCGCATTACCAATCCCCTCCGGCTGATGAGCGACGTCGGTCTCGAGTATCTCCAACTGGGCCAGCCAGTCAATCTGCTCAGTGGAGGAGAATCGCAGCGGCTTAAGCTTGTCAAACACCTTATCGAAAATCGAGCCCGCCCAGCTGACAGCGCCGGCACCAATCTCCTCATCCTGGATGAACCTACAACCGGCCTGCACTTCGATGATATTGCGCAATTGATTCGAGTTTTTCAACGTCTTGTTGATGAAGGAAACAACCTGATTGTCATAGAGCACAATTTGGAGGTGATTAAAAGTGCGGATTGGGTGGTGGATCTCGGACCCGAAGCGGGAGAAGGCGGAGGTGAACTTGTCGCTGAAGGGCCACCTGAGACGATAGCCCGGACTGCCAAATCTCATACTGGCCGTTACCTGCGTCCGGTTCTTGATAAGAATTCCGCGGCTCCGGCTGCTGCCCATTCACTTTCTGTCCCACTTCCCGTGCCCAAACGAGCACCTGTGATTTCCGTTCGTGGCGCTCGGGAACATAATCTTAAAAATATCAACGTGGATATTCCGCGGGATAAGGTTGTGGTAATCACCGGACTCAGCGGCTCGGGTAAATCGACCCTCGCTTTCGATATCCTATTTGCCGAAGGTCAGCGTCGATTTTTAGACAGTATTTCCCCCTATGCCCGACAGTTTGTGGAACAATTGGAAAAGCCGGATGTGGATCAAATTGAAGGGCTGCCGCCAAGCGTCGCTATTGAACAACGCGTCACGCGCGGAGGTGGCAAGTCCACTGTAGCTACGGTCACCGAAGTTTACCATTTTCTCCGTCTCCTATTTGCTAAGATAGGAACTCAATATTGCCCCAATTGCGACATTCCTGTCGAAAAAAGCACTCCAACAGCTGTTGCTAAGCAAGCAACAGAACTGTTGCATCGAGGCTCACTCCAAATCTACGCACCGGTTGTCAAGTCGCGAAAAGGATTTCATACCGAGGTCGCGCGCTGGGCAGAACGCCAGGGATTTTCCCAATTGCTAGTCGACGGTACGCTGCAACCTATAGCTGGATTCACCAAGCTCGAACGCTTCAAGGAACATAATATTGATGTTTTGATTGACGAGCTTTCCCTTAAGGAAGTGGACCGGGTGGAAACCTCAATTCGTCAGGCATTGAAGATCGGAAAGGGCACGGCCCGTTTGCGCGATGCTCGCAAGAAATTCCATTTGCTGAGCACGAAGCTGAACTGCCCTTCGTGCGAGCGTGCATTCGAAGAACTGGAGCCCCGCCTATTTTCCTTCAATTCACCTCATGGCTGGTGTTCTCATTGCCGGGGATTTGGAGAAATTTGGCGTAGTATCGACCGTGAGGAATTTGATTCTCAGCTCGAAGCTGATCTCGCTGAAGAACGTCATTATGAAGGTTTGGATCAAACCGAAGCCCATACCTGTCCTATCTGTGCCGGCAACCGGCTGAATGAAACCGCTCGCTATGTCCGTCTTCAGGGCTTCACCATCACTGACATTGCAAATAGCTCCGCATGTGAAGCTTTAGAAATTTTTAGTCGCCTGCGGTTTTCAGAAAATCAACAAATGATTTCGAAAGATATCATTGCCGAAATTATACAGCGCCTCCGCTTTCTGAATCAAGTCGGACTAGATTACTTAACTTTGGATCGTTCAGCAAAGACTTTAAGCGGCGGAGAATCGCAGCGCATTCGCTTAGCTGCTCAACTCGGTTCCAATCTCCGAGGAGTTCTCTATGTCCTGGATGAGCCAACGATCGGACTTCATGCACGAGACAACACTCGCCTGTTGGAAGCTTTGAAAAAGCTCGCAACTCAAGGAAATTCTCTTCTCATCGTTGAGCACGACGAGGAAACTATGCGCCAAGCCGCGCACATTATCGATTTGGGACCGGGAGCAGGTCGCGACGGAGGAGAAATCGTCGCAGAGGGTACCCTCAAAAAAATCCTGAAAAATCCTCATTCGCCGACGGGAAAAGCACTTAAATCCCCTTTACAACATCCATTGCGAGGTAAGCGGCGCTCGCTCACTAGCTGTCACTGGATCGAACTTGAAGGCGCAACAAAACATAATCTTCATAACGTCGATATCCGCATCCCCTTAGAGCGCCTCACTGTGGTCAGCGGCGTCTCCGGATCAGGAAAAAGCACACTCCTTCGAGGTATCTTGGTACCCGCAATTCGACAGATGGTTGGGCGTTCGAAAAAATTGATTTCAACCTCGCACTGGAAATCTCTGCGCGGAACCGAACCCCTCGGAGCAGTCCTGGAGGTCGATCAATCTCCGATTGGTAAAACTTCTCGCTCCACACCCGCCACCTATATTAAACTTTTCGATACCATCCGGGCTCTCTTTGCTCAACTGCCTACCGCTCGAATGCGTGGCTATACGGCCAGTCGTTTTTCTTTTAACAATTCTGAGGGGCGTTGTCCTGTCTGTGAAGGACAAGGAATCATTAAAATGGAAATGAATTTTCTGCCTCCTAGCTATATGCCATGCGAAGACTGCTGTGGAAAGCGCTATAATCCACAAACTCTCGAAGTGCTCTACAATCAAAAATCCATTGGCGATGTGATGGAAATGACCATTGAACAAGCCGCGGAATTTTTCGTTGCACATCCAAAGATTCGCCGTCCTTTGGATCTCCTTGTAGAAACCGGCCTGGGCTATCTGCAACTTGGACAACCCAGTCCAACCCTGAGCGGCGGCGAAGCTCAACGTATCAAGCTCGTGGAGCAGCTCGCAAGCCGCTCCACTCCGGATGCGGAACGCATGCGAACTGGTCGCACAGGGAAATCAACTCTTTATGTACTGGAGGAGCCCACTATCGGTCTCCATGCAGCCGATGTCTCGCGCCTCATCAATGTCCTCCATCATCTCGTGGATCGAGGTGGCACCGTCGTTGTCATTGAGCACCACCTCGATATTATAGGAGAGGCCGATTATCTTTTGGATATGGGACCGGAGGCAGGCGCGGACGGAGGTCAATTAGTGGCAGCCGGTTCTCCGGAACAAGTCGCTCGTTCTAAGCGTAGTCGTACTGCTCCTTTTTTGAAAGTCGTATTAAAGCGTGGAGAGGCCAACAAATTCTAATCATTCTGTTCTTCCTGAAACCGATGCAGTCGGTGGTGATAGCACCAGAGCTTTTAAAAAGGCATCACGTCAGTTACCAAAACGATACTATTATTTTTTTCTTTGGATTCCTTCATTGTTGAGTGATTTTTCTTTTCTGTGCTCAATTACATTTGGCTAGCTTTGATCCTTTGTGCGGTGATTTTTGGCGCTACCAACAATCGGCTCAATGAGGTCACTGTTTCCGCATTTGATTCCGCTAAGATTGCGGTAATGAATGTGGCGCTACCATTGATTGGCATTTTTGCTTTATGGTTGGGAATGATGCGGCTAGCCGAAAAGGCAGGTATTGTGCAGCTCATAGCTCGTGGATTGCGGCCGATTTTGAAGCTCCTTTTTCCGGAAATTCCACAAGGGCACCCTGCTTTAGGTTCAATAGTAATGAATATGGCTGCGAATATGCTGGGACTAGCTAACGCAGCAACTCCTGTTGGTTTGAAAGCGATGCAGGAACTTGAGCGCTTAAATCCCCACCCCGGTACCGCTAGTAATGCCATGTGCACGTTCCTCGCCCTGAATACAAGCTCAGTTCAGCTCATACCTGCGACGACAATCGCGATTCTCGCCGCAGCGGGATCCAAAGACCCCACCGCAATTATCGGAACCGCTTTCGTAGCAACAGCCTGTTCAACTTTCGCAGCTATTGGTTCAGTCAAATTACTACAACGTCTCCCAATGTTTCGACTTCCTCCGGCCGAAAAGAAGCTTTGTTCAGAAACTAGTGATCCCGAAACAACCTTAGCTCCTTTGCCTCTCTGGGCAAAAGGAGTCTTGAGTGCTTTTGCTATTTTCTTTATTTTGATCGCCTGGCACTTAGGCATAACAGCCGCCGGAGCACCGGACCGTGGCCTCTTTGCCAAATTAGTCACTGTGACGTCCCAGTTAGCAATTCCCATTTTTCTAACATTTTTTCCACTGTATGCCGCGCTGAAACGCATTCCTGTCTATGAAGAATTTATAGAAGGCGCCAAAGAAGGCTTTCACACTGCGGTTCGCATTATCCCCTACCTTGTCGCCATCCTTGTCGCCATCGGTATGTTTCGTGCGGCAGGCGGTATCCAATTTGTGAGCGACTGGCTCAGACCGATTTTACAGCCTCTTCAATTTCCGCCCGATCTTCTTCCTTTGGCATTAATTCGGCCTTTAAGCGGTAGTGGCACCAATGGACTATTCGCCGAGTTGGTCCAGACTCATGGTCCGGACAGCTTAATCGCACGCATGGGCGGAACTTTAGTTGGCAGCACCGAAACGACATTTTATGTATTAGCTGTCTATTTTGGAGCTGTTTCAATACGGCGCACCCGTCAGGCCGTTCCTGCTGGTTTAATTGCCGATTTTACGGGTATTATCGCCTCTGTGATTATTTGTAATCTTGTATTCGGAAGCAAATAGATCTAGAGCATTTAATAACTCACTAGTGACATGTTGCAAGAAATGCCAAGAGGTTGCCGGCCTTTTTGGCCCAACCGGTCCGTAGCAACAACATGTCACCATTTAATTAATAAATGCTCTAGGGCATAACCAATATCACCAGCCGAATTGTAGCAAAATCCGTAATTATTTTATAGGTATTGCGCTATACCGGCAAGAACCATGCCATAAAATCTGTGGCACGTTTCTCCCAATCAAAGGGCGAGGCGGAATGCTCGGGGTTCATATTATTGTTATTCTGCTGTTCTGCTTTTACCAGAGATTCTTCCCTCCAATGCGAATCAAAATCTTCTTCATCATCACTATTTTTCTGGAAAGCAACTGTAGCCTTGAGAACTAAATTTCCCTCTTGGTCCAGCTCATAGATTTGCCTTTCGGTAATTCCATCTGTAACCAAAATCTGCGGTGTGACGGCTCGGCTGGCACGATCAAATTCTACATGCTTGTTTTCCAACGCCAATATAGGAGAGGCTATTGCGTTCTCTGGCTGCTGGGCGCCAGCGGCATAGAGTCGTTTCTCCTTTTGAGACCACAGAGTGAGCCAGGTATCCCCTCCCCCTACTATTGTATTGGCGTCCTGAGGCGCGGTTACTGTACGCAGATTTTTGGAATGAGTATAAATGGCCGAGGCACGTGACTCTATTCTCACCCAGGGAGCAAG
>Ga0153924_1001595_pt1 | contig 10916 bp, 11 predicted proteins | sample TSNJ008MetaG_FD_104709 | JGI IMG/M metagenome (GOLD analysis project Ga0153924, IMG submission 104709) | Attine ant fungus gardens microbial communities from New Jersey, USA - TSNJ008 MetaG | ecosystem: Host-associated > Fungi > Mycelium > Unclassified | place: USA: New Jersey, Wharton State...
CGGAAATGCCTGCCAAGATTGCGGCAAGCTGGAATGTAGGGGGAGGAATAGTCGGAGACCGGACAAGAAGTGCGCGGAAGGTTGGGTTTGAGATCTGCTGTATATCTTTCATCGTGTTGCTTTCAACTCGGTTTCTCTTGCATTCAATCCTCTATAATTTATTCTTTCGTGTGAACTAGAGTGGACGACAATATGTGATATACAAATTTTCAAATGTCTTTGACAATGCATAATTTCGGATATTCTGTAGATTTAAATAGCCCCTCAATGAGTTATTTGCCAGAATATATCCACACAAAAAGTTGATCACTCTGGTAAGGAAGAACCAGTGACCGCCTGCTCCCTGTCGTTGTCAGGAACCCAACTTGTAGAATGTTGACAAGTCTTTGGTAGCAGTAGGTATCTTGCAAACACAATGTACGAACTCATCTATGCTGACAAAAGTCATGCAGAGATGACTTTATCTCTGCGTTCACCCGCTGCTGTGAACCATTGAGAGCTCAAAAATGCCCGTACCAGCAGATTCTCTGCTGATGAAGTCAAGAGGTCATGTTGTTACCAATGAACACGAAGTAGACTAGGACTGTTAACACAAAGCTTTCCCTTCTCGTGGTCCAGTCTTTGTCAACATGGTCGATGAACTCAGCAATCACCTAGCAAAGTGATAACAGGTGATCCTTGGGTTGATCAACTGTACTGATGAAGATCAGACTGCGAGAGAAGAAAATTTTCCGTAACAATTTTGAATGCGTCTAGGTAGTAAGCTTTTATGGTGGAGATGCCAAGAGGAATATCAAGGGTAGAGCGAAGCAGAGAAGAGAAAAGAACAGAAAAACATTGAGAAGGGGAGCAGGGATGAGCACCTAGAGCAGTGTCGGAAAGTAGGTTCCTGAACTGGTGACATCACCTAGCGTGGTTGAGCATTGGGTGATGCTTCCTCAGGACAACGGTATCTAGAACAACGAGCCTAGGTTCGACAATGAAGCTTTGCACTTCTTCTATAGCGGAAAAACCAAACTTGGCAATCTCTTCAGAAAAGTTCGAAGTTGCTGCATGACGATTCTCCGATGGCAGAAAACGCGCTGACAAAGCAGCCAACAACATGGTTCAACATGGTTACCGAAGTCAGTTCACCATACATATAGGACAAGAAATGCGGTTTCTCGAGGAAAAAACTAATGGGGACCTAGAAATTCCTTGCAGCGAGCTCATCTTACGCGAGGCCCATCTCGTTCCATGGGTCTCTACAATCCTGTCAAGAAAACCAATTCTTACATTCTCGTGGTCAATTGATGGACTGTGACCCTGCACGATCCACTTTTGCGCTGTACCAAAATTCTTTGTGCTCATCATCCGGTGACCGGAAATCAATTGATCGTTCGCTGGCAGTGGATATGGACTGCACTTAGCAATTTAAATTTCCTTACAGTAGGGGTCCGTCGAGCCTTCGAATTTCGCGAGGCCTGTTCAAGTTCATCCACTGACACTTGGCTGATAGATCGGGCAGGTTTTAGTACCGCACCTGAAGGGTCGTATGCTTAGTCATTGAACTCTGAGCGGTGGCAATTGATAAAATTACTTCTGACACCTGATATACTTCCGGGGTGATACTCGGTGGGTCAGTTGCGGCATCCTACCTCCAGGGCAGAAACTGACATTGGGTCATGAGATTAAGTCTCTTGGCTTGATATTCGGAAGTCAGAATCCAGGCATTTTTGCTATATCTTTTCGTTGAACTCAGAGAGGTGGGATTCGATGAATCAGAGCATTTCAGTAAGATTCCTGTGGAGTAGTCTCTTCGATTAGTGTCCACTTGGGTGAGCGCGAAGCGCCCTCTTCTTCCTAACCAAATTGGTTGTCATCGAAGAAGGTCACAACATGTCCTTTTCGAATCTAACCTTGTTCATAAAGCCCTTCTGAATGGATAAAGCTTTGATTCCCTCTCCCAATTCACTACAGGGAGTTTTCTAACCTGGTCCCCTTCGCAATATCGAAATGGACGAGACAGATGTTCGCATGGACCAGGAAATAGAGCATTGTGGGCCAGCGAAGTCTTCCGGTATCACCCAAAGTGAGCCTGAGCCAACCGCTGCCGAGGATTCAGAAGTGCGGACACCATTGCCGAAACTTCAACTCTTCCTTGTCCTTCTTATCCAGTTCTCGGAGCCTATGGGTTCTGTTGTTATATACCCTTTCGTCAACCAATTTGTCCGAGACACTGGTATTACTCAAGGGGATGAGAGAAAAACAGGTTATTATGCTGGTATCATCGTAAGTCTGTTGTTTTTGTATATACAAACTAGTTTCATACGGTGTTAGGAATCTGCTTTCTACTTTGCCGAGGCTGTCACAGTCTTTCAATGGGGATGGTTATCAGACCGTGTTGGGAGAAAACCAATCTTACTGCTTGGGCCGTTGGGTCTTGCTCTCTCCATGCTCAGTTTTGGGTCCTCCGCGTCCTTCTGGCGACTCGTGTTGTCACGGGGCGTACAAGGCATTTTCAATGGCAGCATTGGTAAGTCGACCTTTATATACCTGAAGAATGAACTGACAGGTGTGCAGGTGTATCGAAAACTGTCATAATGGAGGTGAAATGATATCATTTTTGTCTTCCTGGGCGAATTTGATATTATTCTCCAGATAACTGACCATACCAACATTGGTGATGCTCTTGCGATGATGCCCCTCATGTGGACTTCTGGAGTCACAATCGGGTACGCGTAACCATCTGAAGACTCGGCCATAATGATATTCATACTTTTTGAAGTCCGTTGATGGGTGGCATGTTGAGCAACCCAGCCAATAGATGGCCGAATGTTTTTGGAAATATTTCTCTCTTCATAGAACATCCGTTTCTCCTCCCATGCCTCGCTGCAGCGATCATATCCTTGTCTACATTTATCATAGGGACTGTCGGGTTGAAGGAGGTAGGATTCACATTGTTCAAGAGACCGGGTCCTGATATCTGTTTATAATCAGTCACACCCATCCTTCCGTCGGGTTTCAAGAGATTCTACCAACAATCCTAATAATGCAATAGGACAGGACTCGGAAGCCAGTGCCTCAGACAGTCTCTTAAACCACAACGATGCCCCGAACTATGGAACGGCAACGTCGACGGGATCATCAACTAAAACCACCACGGACTTGCTCAAGAAGCCGGTTTATCCTGCTGAAGAAGTAGTCACTTTGCGTTCCGTCCTCAAATCAAGAGAAATGCAGCTTATTCTTGTCAACTACCTCTTTCTTGCCTTCGCAGAGAGGTGTCAATACGTCCTTGTGCCATTGATTTACTCTACATCTGTCGAAATTGGTGGACTAGGCCTTACCCCTTACTATATTGGCTTGATCATGGGTATTTGGAGTTTCTGCAATGCCATCGTTCAGATGAACCTGGTTGGTAAGCTTATCAGGAAGTGTGGAGGAGCCAGAGTCTACAGATTTGGATACATCTGCTATCTCGCGTGCTTCTTAACATTCCCTTTTTCAACCTACTTTGCGCGCCAGAATGGGGGTGTTGGAGTCGGATCTGGTGTATTTATGACTGTTCAGCTATTTTTTGCATTTTTCTCGACTATGTGTTATGGTTCGTGTTTACCACCCACATCTTGTGCATGGTTCCCCGCTGATCTCACTTTGTCAAGCCTCAACTCAAGTTGTTATCGCTGAAACGGCTCCAAAGAGATTGATTGGATCCATCAATGGCATTGTACAGCTGGCTGGCTGTGCCATGCGCACGTTTGCTCCAAGTTTTGCCACTTCTTTGTTCTCGTTCTCTATTGAAAAACAGGTCTTTGGTGGTTATCTGGTTTACATGGTCGTCTATGCTATTGTTCTCTGTGGCATCGGGTTTAGCAGGCTATTGCCCGACAGTAAGCGCAAAGCCAGATCTGAGCACGATATCAAATGACGGCTTACTTACCAATGTATAGCGTAGTAGGTTTCTGTGTATAGAGAGCATATGGACCCATGTAACGAACACAGCGATCGACGTAGTCGATATATACATTTTTTGTTTGCTCACTATCCTACAAGTAGACTGATTGTAAGATGATGCCGAGTGTTTGATTTACTCAGCTCTGATTTGGATTGCCTGATAAGGCCTATTCCTCCTGAAATACTCCTTGTCTGTCGTTTCTTTTCTGCCATAGCCCTCTGCAATTAGCTCAAGTGAATTTCTGTGGTTGGTCAGGTCCTGAAGTTTCGCGCATTTTGCCGAGCATTGGATAGCAACCAGGAGCCAGTGAAAGTTTGGATATTCACCTAGCCAGAGGCTATCGCGTGTCTCAAGTCGCCTTTCTCGCCATGCATTGCAACTTGTTGAAATATCGAACAATACACTAAAATTAGTTGTTATTTTTTTGGTTGTCGTGATTTTTATTATATTAAACAATGAGCGACATAGCTATTGTTCTGTAGATACTACATATACAGTACCGAAATGTTACATGAGGGGTGCGCGTTTGCCGCCGTCTAGCCTTGTCGTAGCTATATTCCAACACAATATACTTTTTTTTAATGACATTGGTAGAGTCGAATACGATATCTGCATTACGAAACATAGCCTCAGATCTGTCAGAAACTTGTGCCTGGCTGTTGTCATTCCCCGAGTGCTCATTAGCATCAGAATTTTTGTCTTTTTTCTTTTTTAGAAATCAGGCACCATTTTGTTTTTATTACATCAGCAGGTGTCAGTTGAGTCCACCTGCGTCACCGCAGACAAGGTCTCGAGTCCACCATGACAACAACAGCCAATGTGGGCTCAGGTTCGGGCTCCCGTCTCCCAACTGCTGTCCTTCTTCTTTCTGGGATCTCTACCTTGGTGGCTGTCTTGGTTTCAACAATGTCCATTCTTCTTCAGCTCAAAAGCTACCGCAAGCCTGTCCTCCAAAGGTAGGCCCTTGAAGCTAATAATGAGGGTATTTAACTCAGGACTAGTTAGAATGGTTGTGAGGATCATGGTCATGGTACCCCTATATGCCATTTCTTCCCTAGTATCCCTTTTTTCATTAGAGGCAGCTTTCGTAATCGACGCAATTCGAGATATCTATGAAGTGAGTATCTGTTCATTCAGCATCCAACTGTTTCAGTATTGCATGGAAGCTGGAACATGTTCTCAGGCTCATACGTCTTCCCTGTTGCGTGGTTGGATCGGCATCCTCCCTCGCTGTCTTGCCATATGCCACTGACAGATCTCGTATCTTAGGCTTTCGTGATTTATTGTTTTTTTGAATTATTATTGGGTTATCTTGGAGGAGAACGTTCGCTTCTTATCATGCTACATGGACGACCACCCAAACAACACGCCTTCCCTGTCAGTATATTCAAGCGGGACATTGACGTCAGTGACCCGCACACTTTCTTATTCCTAAAGAGAGGATTATTACGTTGGTTTTCCACTACCTGAAAGATCACTGAAGCTGATCGGGTGCGTAGAATATGTTCAAGTCAAGCCCATTCTTGCTGCAGCAACTTTAATTCTGAAGGCATCAGGCAAATACAATGATGGTGACTTCCGGGCGAAATCGGGGTATCTCTACGTCAGTATTGTGTATAATATTAGCATTTGTCTAGCGTTGTATTGTCTGGCCATGTTCTGGATCTGTGTTAATGACGATCTGAAGCCTTTTAGGTGGGTTTGACATATTTATTGTTGGTTGTCTCATCTGACTGATTTTTCCCTCTGTAGACCGGTACCTAAGTTTCTCTGCGTCAAGGGAATTTTGTTCTTCTCATTCTGGCAGTCCATTGGGATTTCAATTCTTGTAGCTGCTCATGTCGCAACACGTCTCGGACCTTACAAGGACGCTGAACACATCTCTGTTGGGCTCAATGACACCTTGATTTGCCTTGAGATGCCATTCTTTGCGATCGCACACAACTATGCCTTCTCTTATAAGGATTTCATCGATCCTGGGATCTCGTTTGTTGCCCGCATGCCCTTCTATTATGCTTTCCGCGATGCCTTTGGCTTGCGGGATGTCATCGAGGACAGCAAAACAACCTTCTTGGGTCAGGGGATGGACTATCGCGAATTTGAACCTGCGGAAGGTCTCATGCACCAAGGTATTGGGCGTGAGCACCGCATCCGTGCTGGTCTCCGCTACAGCAAAGGTGGTGAACGAAAATACTGGCTTCCGAAGCCGACAAATGGTCCCCCTGGCCGTGGAGAAAGGGCTGTCAATCGTGCCATAGCGCGAGTTGCGGGTCGTGATCAAACGGAAGAAATTCACGCACCACTCCTTCCTGAGCAGGCAAGTAGCGTTGTGCATCTAGCACCCGACATGCGATCAGGCGAGGAGCAGCATGATATCTGGGAGAGTGAAATTGATACTGTTGAAGATGGATATGAGTTACCATTCGGAGACCTGGACAATGCGATTGAAGAGTTGTATGAACACAGCAAGAAGTACCTTTTTGGTGACTACAACTATCCTTGCATCGATGTCAGTTCGGAAAAAGCAAGAGAAATTATATGGTCAGAGGAAGAACGAGTGCTCAGGGATGAAAGAGGGGCCTGGTTCTCTCCGATCCGGGGAGGAATGAGACGGGGCTATGGTACTGTTGGAATTAGTTCACACCAGACACAAAATGACAGCAGCACTATCAGCAACTCCAGTAACTCATACGTCATCAACCGTGAACGGGCTGTAGCGGAGGGCTCTCAGGGCTTGCACTCGGGTCGCGGTAACACGGCGAACTCTCCGCGTACTTCGCCTACGTTGTCGACAGATGCTGTCGATCTTGTCGTTGAGGATAACAATGCAGCTGAAAAGGAGCGGACAAGAGAGAGGAAGAAGGGTGAACCTGCAATGCGTGGCCTGGGGCCGAGAAGAGCGTATCGGCGCGGATTTGAGGCCCAACTCAATGAGGAATCCACCAAAGGCCAGGGCGAGGTAGATACAGATTGGAGGAGAATGGAGCTCGGAAACCAAGTGCCAGACAGGGATCAGGGTTCGGATGAACCTGAAACATGGGAGCCGCATAATCCAGAAGGAGTTGTGGCCCGAGCTCAAACACCTCCTGCCTATATTCATACATCACAGAATAACCTCCCAGCATATGAGAATCCTTGGGCATAAGGATATGTGTTCCTTCCATTCCTTTATATTGGCTGTCAGTATTAACTTCACAGCTTGTATCAAATTTGTGGCAACGATTGTATCATGTACATATATCTAGATAGCATGCTCATTTGCAAGACAAGATATTTGCTGTTACACTATCTTGGTATCAACACAATGGCACTGAGGAGCTGGATGCAGTAGTGTGGTGAGACTATCACCCCCAGGGTTGGTCCTGTAGAAAATGCTCACAGTAGCAATCAGATTGTAAACTCACCATAGTATGTACAATCAAACCGCAGACTTGCAGTTGGTCCTGGATTGTTATTTGATTATGTGGTGTGTCGGCTCGGTATTTGCCGTGCTGTAAAGTTATGCGTTGGCTGTTTTCCTCTGCTATCCTTCAGTATGCCTCAATCACGGGAAATTGTAAATATTCAGGTGTGCTGGCTTCCTGGACCATGATACACCATGTTGACTGTCACTAGGCCGGCCAAGCTGGGAATCAGGTACTCCCTTTTCTAATGATGGTCCGGTAAATAAGTTCAATTTGTGGGCAGGCCGGCGAAAGTTTCTGGGAAATGCTCCTAGCAGAGCACGGTCTAGATATGTCGGGCGTATGTGCTTCTAAATCGAGGAATTCTGGCTCTTTTCTCATCGATCACCTCATAGCATTATCATGGCAATGATCCCTTGCAACTGCAACATGTACAGTCGTCTTTTTGCCCTCAAATGAAAAATGATGCATCATCGGATATAGGCCGGTGTATACTTCAATGAAGTCCAGTATCAAGATGAGATGCGCTATGTTCCGCGGAGTGTGCAGATTGATTTGGAATCGGGCGTTTGTAACAGAGTAAGACGAAATAGTTTTTGTGTGCTTTGACCACTGATGAGAGCGACGAAAACATAGATCAAAAGCGGACCTCTGGGTGGACTGTTTCGTCCTGATACTTATCTGACTGCTGAGTCTGGTGCTGGAAATAATTGGGCCAAGGGGTGTGAGTAATGTCAACGTCTTACGGTAAATCACCACTGCTGATGCCCTGACTTCTCCAGACTATACTGAAGGTACGCGATTTTTTGTACTCGTAGCAGAGGATTCAATCATGCTTGTCAGGTGCTGAGCTCATTGACCTATGCTTGGTAGGTGATGAGCCTAGATAAAACTGCATGTTGCTAATTTTAGTCAGGATATTATTCGGAAACAAGTTGAGCCTTGTGAAGCATTGCAAGGTTTCCAAGTTCTTCATTCTCTCGGCGGTGGAACTGGCTCAGGTCTAGGAAGTTTATTACTTTCGAAGTTACGCGAGGTAATGCTTAGTTGAACTATGGTTTGAACAGTTGTCTAAAACCATAGTAGGAGTATCCTGATCGAATACTCGCTACGTTCTCGATCCTACCGTCTCCAAAGGTACACTGACTTTCTGAGGTGGCCGTCACTCATATTCTGATGAACTCGATGCAGGTCTCCGAGACGGTTGTCGAGGTGAGATCAGTATCTTTTTCCCTTCAATTCGCCATTGTTTACTCAAGTCAGCCCTACAATGCACTACTTTCCGTCAATCAACTCGTTGACAACGGTGATCTCACTGTTTGCATCGATAATGAAGCTCTGTAAAGTGCTCTGTTCCCATCCCGATGGATCTCTCTTAACATATCTCAAAGTTTTGACATTTCCCAACATACTCTCAAAATTCAGAACCCCTCATTTGAGAACCTTAACAATGTATGTACCGATTGGTCCCTGTAATCGCCATCTGACCTCTTGTCAGTTGATTTCGCGCGTGTTGTGTGGCGTGAGCACAAGCCTGCGCTTCCCTGGACAACTGAATGGGTGGGCTTCTATCCAAAACATGAGGTCTATCCTTACATTCCTGACTAGAGATCTACGAAAGCTTTGTATGAACTTAATACCATTTCCTCGGGTACGCCGTGAATTCCTTTGTACCCAATCATTTCGGAAAATGAAGCCTTTTCTAGCTTCACTTCCTTATGCCCAGCTATGCACCTTTTCAAAACCAGGGCGCTTCGGCTTATGAGAGCAATGTGGTGTCCGAGTTGACTAAGGCGTGCGTTACCTTTTCTGTGCTCGTCTATTGCCTCATTGTCTTTTAGGCTCTTCTCTCGCAAAAATTTGTTAGCTGCATGTCATCCCGATACTGGGTGCGTATGAGACCCAAGAGCTACTTCTAGGAGTGCTGATGCTGGTCCTAGTCGATATCTGGCTGCCACAACCATCTTCCGTGGCCAAATCTCTTCTGGGGAGGTGCGTGACTTTTCCCTCTCTTGATGTCAATAATTTCAACCATAATCCAGGCAGACGTAGGTTCCAGTGATATGTGTTTTGCAAGACACTTCAGTACTCACATCTGGATGACAGGCCTCCGTGTACGATTTGCAGCACAAGAATTCCCACTTATTTGTCGAGTGTGTGAACCTTGTTCCTGTATCATGAACTATATGTAACGGCATGACTAGGTGGATCCCAGATAATGTTTCAATCTCACTGGTCACAGTGCCTCCTGTTGACCAGAAAATTGTACGCTATCTATCTATATATATCCAAGATACAATTCAAAGACTTGTAAAATGTAGGCTGCAACTGCTCTTGCAAATTCTACATCCATCCAAGAGATCTTCACGCGCTCTCTCGAGACAGTAAGCCAATTCGTCATTTCATGCTCAAGATTTCCAATTAATTCCACTGCTCTCAAGTTCACTGCGATGTTCAAACGTCGTGCTTTTCTACATTGGTTCGTCCACTCTCACTAATCTACTTCTTCTTCACTGATCAAATACCTTAGGTACACTGAAGAAGGAATGGATGTGATGGAGTTTGCTGAGGCTGAGAGCAATACATATGATTTGATGTGAGTTTTTCTGCCTGCATGATTGTTTCTGGGTTCTTAAGCATATCTTAGTGCGGAATATCAACAGGTAACAGCTTCATACAGAGTATGTCGTCGTACAGGTACTAATTATCTTCTTAGTACCAAGAGGCCACCGTCGATGACGAAGTTGAATTCGAAGTCGAGGCGGAAACTGCCGAGAACGAACAATAAAGTACGCTTGGATTGTTCACCTGTTCTGTCTTTGCGATCTAATTGATTTTCACCTAGAATCGTAATCTAGCTTTGAATCTCTCATTATTACTACATTCTTTACCTGTCCCCTCCTAATACCCTCTTTTGCCGTCATTGAATATGTAAGCATGATTCTGAGCATCATTTACCTTGACATCCTGGAACCAACTTACAATATCATGCCATTCCTGGCTTCCAATCTATCTTAATTCTCTCGAAATGTTAGAAGCGGTTGCGGTAGGATCTTTTGTCAGCTTTGATATTATACGACTTGACTCACTTGTAGCTCACTCGTAGTTGCTCCCTTTTGGATTATCTCCAGAATAAATATTAGATTAATTTAATTGTTACTGTGATCGTTACTGACTCGGTGGGGAGGACTAGACAGGAAAATCAATTGAAATATTCCTGCATCTCTGAGGAAAACCGAAGGTATCTGTAAATAAAGAGAGTTGATGGCACTGCGTCATTGCCTCAACCAGTCTTCAGTAGTCCATCAGTAGTCTTCGCCTTGTAAGATGGACCCACTGGTCATCCTCCATTATGAATGACATCGTTTACACAATGAATAAACATGTTGTCATTGAATCGTACAGGATAACAATAACGTATAGAAGATCGAATGCAGGAGAAAACCAAATTAAAAGCAACACGATGAAAGATATACAGCAGATCTCAAACCCAACCTTCCGCGCACTTCTTGTCCGGTCTCCGACTATTCCTCCCCCTACATTCCAGCTTGCCGCAATCTTGGCAGGCATTTCCG
>Ga0153924_1001598_pt1 | contig 10911 bp, 14 predicted proteins | sample TSNJ008MetaG_FD_104709 | JGI IMG/M metagenome (GOLD analysis project Ga0153924, IMG submission 104709) | Attine ant fungus gardens microbial communities from New Jersey, USA - TSNJ008 MetaG | ecosystem: Host-associated > Fungi > Mycelium > Unclassified | place: USA: New Jersey, Wharton State...
ATGGGTTACTTTCGTAGGTTTTACTTCTCTTCACAATATGCACTTACTCATAGTCGTCATAGATACCCTGTACCCTTTTCATGTAGGATCACACCGCGCTCAAGAAAGGCTGAAACTTTGATTAGTAGTTCTAATTTGATGGACTAAGATAAGCAAGAGAAGCTAGGGCCTTCAAGTAGTTAGTTTAAATTCATGAAACTGTGTCTACGGTGAGCAGCAGAGGATCTGAGCGGTGCTTGAAACCAAGATTTCTTGACAACAGGACCAGGATATGGAGAACTCTTTATATCGACTGCCATAAGCGTGCTAGTACTGTGAGTATTTTTGGACAGGTGCACAAAAGCTATCCTGAATGATGATAAGCCTCTAGATAATGTTCGTGAGTGAATGTTTAAAGATATTTTGCACTTACCTAAAATTTTGAAATAGGTTTTAGCGGCTGGCAAATAGTTTTGAGTAAAATATGATGTAGGTGTAGGTACATATTATTCTGCAATAGAGAAAAAAGATAAGAATCTGGATTCTCTCAAGGACAACGATGAAGATGCAATTTTAACGCTCTTCTTACTTTAGAAAAACGTTTTAGAAGTTGTTTTGGAAATAGAAGCAGGTGCTGGACTCATCAAAGAAAATTCTCAACATCTTGACGGTATTTCTGCGTTTGTCCACGTTCGTAATACTCCGATTCTTGATTGATGAATCAGTTATTTGCAATTGGTGTAGTCCATGCATTCAAACGTTTAAAGGAGCTGTCAAGAGAAGTTTATGTCATTCACAAAGTACGTCGTACATCCAAAGTATGAGGTTTCTACCAATGCCGTTGAGTGTAGTTTAGCGTAATTCAGTGTGGCGTAGCGTAGTGTGAAATTGAATAGCTACACGGACACACGATTTACATACACGCAGATGACGTGAAGTAAGGATCGACTGAATGGTGGCTAGTCAACAAATAGAGATATTTCTGTGACAGGCATCTCCGCCACAAACTGGCCAAAGACGAGAGATCCATGGAAGACCTCATGGAAGGGCCCAGAGGGCTTTAGAAGCTCATAACTATTGGCTGCCGCACCTATCTCACCTCTCAGTACCATGAACACTTTACACATTCCATATATCCCTTGACAATCAAGCCTAGTCAACGGTGTACATTGTATCGTCTGCTTGTTGTATTACATGATTTCAAAATTTCTCCCCGTGTCAGGCCTTGGGATTATGAGAAGATTCTAATCCCAGTATGACAAATGCATCAGGTTCAAGTACAAGATTTGGTTTGTGATACCCTCCTGTCCCATGCAACAAAACCATTTCACTAAGATCAAATATTCAGAATAATACCGAGTATTTGATATCCTGGTTCAAGACCAAACTTTTTGCTCGGAAGGTTCTTGCAATCGATTCTATATGGAGTCAGGGAACTCTTCATTGACGTACGAATATTGTATAAGCAGAGAAATTGATAGCCTGGAAATGAGACTTCCTACATCATTGTGTCGATGAAAAGCCAGAGTTTGAGACAATATAGACAAGTGAGATTAGTTGATTCAAGAAGCAAGACGGCTAGCATCGGACCCTCAATTCCTACTTTCGCCTGGGATCTTTTGATCCTAGAGTTCCGAGAAGTCTTATTATCTCATCCCGGAACTCTTCCTTCCATAGTCATAGGTCATGAGTCTTTCGTGGAGTGAATTCACAAGATCAATGAGCTCACATTCATCTCGAATTCACGAGTCAGCGGGGTAACTTCTTTATACGTCCATCCAAATTCAGTCATCACTCTTTCCCTTTTGGCAGCATTAGAACTCAAGTAACTTGCAACTCGTACTTGAATGGACCTCGATCTTGAACGAAATTCTTCCAATGTCAAAGGAAAAGCAGCATCCTGTTTGCAGCGCACTTTCCTCGCTTCAATCTCAGCGTCTCGCCTCTTCATGTAGAACTTGTTGATAACAGAAGCATGTCGAAGACACTCCCTCGCAATAGAATGTTCAAGGTCTGATTCATAGTGATGATCTATAGAGGAGAGGGGCTGATGAGGTGACCGTCGTCGATATCAGTGTTTCTAGAAAGGAGCTTCAAGGCCTACGAACATCACACTTTTCCGACCATTCAGCTAGTTTACCACTTGTGCCACGGCTCTGCGATATGTCATAATCTTCGTGAGATTCGCGCCTCAGTCGTTGATCATCAAGGTAATCCTCAGTATGGGCTATATAAATCCGTTCAATATTGGCTTTATGATTCACTCTTGCGGCCGCGATCCGTTCATTGATTGAAGTAAGATCATCTTTTTCTATGGCATATTTCATCTGCTGAAGACTGTTTCAAAGTCAAATGATGTCCTGACTTGGGATAAATCAAGGATATCTGGGGCTGGATAAAAACATTTACCTGGGAATTGGTCTGTCCTTCTGCGTCAGAACAAACATAGCATTGCGGTGAGCATCGAGTTGATGTGATAGTTCTTTGCTTTTCCGCAGTTCTGCTATTGACTTCTCAGGAGGAACGGACATATTGGACGTTGGTTACGTGGCACGATTGAGCATTACGTAACTCACATATTGTTTTTTTTGTCACAAGTCATAGTAACTGCGAAATCACTGCAAGGGCTTGTTGCCAGCGAATGCAGAAATACCAGGGAGGGGTATGAGTACAAAACACTATACTGCAAAGTCCTTGTATCAATAAAATGTGTGAAGTCTTGCTTGGGCAGACAGCAGGAAGATGTGTCTATTTTTGTATACCAGCTGAGTTACAGCAATGCTACTTTGCCAGTATGTTTTTATTGCTGGGACCTATCAAATAAATTTTTTGCATCTCAAAACAGGATGACTTACCACAGAAAGATGTTGCACAAGATCAATAACATTATCCAGTGATTGACTATTTAGCTAAGTACTTGATAATGCACTGGGATTATTGGTACGGTCTGTTTACGAGCACCGTGTAATTGTAAAGATGGCTGGTTTTTATGTATCAGTGTATTGTATTAATAAATATCACAAGTTTTGGTTTTGTTTGTATGTCCCGTGCAGAGTACTACACAGGTATTGGACATATTAGCTCCATTGATCATTTTGTCCCACATGTTCCTAGTCAATGTTGATGTTACGAGGACAGCGTGAGTATGTGTGTCAATCACCACATCATTGAATACTATCTTGTCTATAGGTAAACAATTCACGGCTGAAGAGATTTCCCAGCATGATAAAGATGGAGACCTCGTATGTCCCTTCTTGTCTTCACTCTCCTACAATGTCTGATGCCGTGAATTAGTGGATCGTTATAGACTCCAAGGTCTATGATGTCTCCGAATTTGCAGGAATGCACCCCGGAGGTTCTTCCGTTCTCTTACATGATAGAGTCGGTAAGTGACTGGATTTGGTCAGACAAGCAGATGTGTCGTTAAGTGAGCACCGCGGATGACAGCTGGAAAGGACGCGACAGAGGACTTTTTCAGTCTACATCGTCAGGAAATCCTGCATAAACCACAATATTCTCGGCTTGTAATCGGGTCCCTTGTAGGTGCAGAGCAACAGATATTCCCCAAGGCTATTGGTGCATTGTCAAAGGTGTTGTACGCCGAACCCATATGGCTTACGCCTGGGTACCATTCCCCTTATTACAAAGATGTAAGGATTACTGACTCTCAACTTGACATGAAAGTTGAGATCGTTCGTAGAGTCATCGGAAATTCCAACTCGCATTTCGGAAATTCGTTGAGGACGTTATCTTGCCTGAGGTGGAGGCTCGTGAAGAGGATGGCAAACACTTCTCATCAGAAGTCTTCCGGGAATTAACTAAGATGAATATCCTCCCTATGCGCCTTGGTCCTGGTCTTCATCTAAAGGGACTCACCCTGATGGGTGGTGTCATCGAACCAGAAGAGTTTGATTGCTTTCATGAGCTGACGATGGTCCAGGAGATAGCTAGGATACATCATCGCGGTCTTGAGTATTCTTTGGCCGGAGGAACCTTCATCGGTATGGTGCATGGTCTGTTTTCTAAAGTCATCTGAGCCCACTGGCAGGTCTTCCTGTCATCATGAATTTCGGACGTCCTGAGCTCCGTGAACGAGTCATGAAAGAAGTCTTCGAGGGAAAGAAGCTTGTCTGTTTAGCTGTTACTGAGGCTTTTGCTGGAAGCGACGTTGCTAACTTGAAGTGTCTCGCAAAACGCACTGATGACGGATGGACAGTCACTGGGACGTAAGCTGCATTTCTCGTAACACCTCATTGTTTGATCTCAGGCCTGTCTCATAGAAAGAAGTGGATCACAAATGGGACTTTTGCGGACTATTTTGTTGTCGCTTGCCGCACGGCTGAAAGTGGCCTCGTCGTTCTGTTCGTTGAACGCCAAGAAGGTATCGAGACCAGACTTATCAGGACTTCGGCTTCTACTTCTAATGGCACGGCCTACATCACATTCGAGAATGTTTTTGTGCCCTATGAACATACTCTTGGACCTGACAATGGTGGACTGGAAGTTATCCTGAGTAATTTTAATCATGAACGTTGGGGTTTGGCTGCCTCTAGTATTGGTGGACAGCGTGCGATCATCGAAGAGTGTATGAAGTAGGCAAAATTTATATATTCATAAACACTCAAGGTACTCAAAATGACTTGCAGGTGGGCAAATCAGCGCAAAGTATTTGGACGACCCCTACACTCGCAAGCACTCATCCGTTCTAAACTGGCTGGCATGATTTCACGTGTAGAGAGTGCTCAGAGTTGGTTAGAAAATATTACATATCAGATGAACCATATGACCTACCAAGGTCAATCCCAATATCTTGCCGGGTTAGTGGACGGAGCTTATACTGTTTTTCGAGATGATTCGCTTAGACGTGCTGGCAGAGCCATTGGTTTCCTGAAAAAAATTTCCACTGAAAGTGCCCAGCAAACAGCTCGTGATGCTGTTCAGGTGTTTGGCGGTCGTGGCGTCACAAGGAATGGAATGGGTCGTTTGATTGAACACGTAAGTATTTTTGCAGGCGGAACTCTGGGTTGATACCAAATTCGTACACAGTATCATCGTACAATCAACATCGACTCGTACGTTTGTCTTTCAGTGTCATTTCTCCGCCCTTATTTATGTTTTTTTTGTCCAGTGTGCCAGGCGGGGGTATGTATAACATCTCACTGCTCATTGAAGAGGTACTAATCAAAATGCGCTTGAAGCTGAGGATGTGTTAGGAGACCTTGGTGTACGTCAAGTGCTGAAGTATATGCCGAAGAATGTTCGTCTATGACACATGAAAAGAATGTTATTACTGTGATACTGACCCAGTAGGTTTGTCTGAAAGCGAGGTATATTCAATACTTTTTCGTGAGCTTTCTATCCCTAGCCTTGCTTGCACCTTCTGATTGAACTCAGAAGAGATGAGTTCGGAGAAATGAAAGCGTGAAGCAAGAGTATCAGCTGCCCGAAGTTCCATTCTTGCAAAAAAGTTCTCTCATGGCATTTTAATCCTGTGATAAGACAGTTAAGCGATTGATATAAGATTTCAGTGTAGTAATGAAGCTGTTTGCAACTTTGTTTCTTTGCACCATCCTTTAGATTCTGGTATTCAATTCAGCTTGGGAAAACCAGTAATATCATTGATTTTTTGCACAAGATCAATAGCTTGACACTACGAAAAGTCAGTTGTCAAATTAATTGATTACTTGACAGCTTGATAATCACTACGTCTCTTGAGCATCCTCCATCCTCTTTAGTGTAATAATGTCAGGCAGAGATAAGGAGACCGATTTTCCAGCAACATCTATTGGCCGGACATCAGGCCCAAGACTTCAACAAATACTTTCTGTGCAGGAATCACATCCTCTTGGCCTGAACTCGCCTTTCCTGCAAGAGTCCAATACGTTTACACAGAAATACAGGACATACATACCCCGCACTCGTGGCACCCCATCACCAGCCACGGGTTCGAGTCAAACGGCTGTACCTCCAACTATCACTCCTGGAACTTTAATTCACCCTCCGTCGCCTCAACATCACCAACCAGCAAGCGGGGATGTGACGACGAAGTTGCGGCTGACAAATGCAAAAGCAGAGGCTCAGAATATCGGTCTGGATACGGGGGGAAGCCCAGGACCCAGTATTGGGTGGGCTATGCTCGAGAAAATTGTTAGTGAAAGCGAAAGTGGTCAGGTCTGGGTTGACATTTGGACTGCGGTGACCTCTGGTAAAGTATGCTGCGTTGTTTCTGTTCCTATTATATGTTTTAATAAAATCACAGGCCACAGTGCTATTGCCCCAAGAGCTACTCTCATCTCCTGATAGACTTACCCCCGAATTTTTGAAAGACCATATCGTATACTGCGACCCAAGTTCATCCTCAAACTCGAAACCCACCCCGATAGTCACACTTTCAGGATTGCGCGGCATAATACATGGGTAGGACTCCCATTGCCCTTCGATACCACGCGCTACTGATCCATAAATCCAGAAACACAATAACATTCGTTTCTACTCTTCATCCCACTTCACGTCTCTTTCAGGCCCTAGAAGACCCAAGTCATTGTTTCTCTGTGCTTCATAAACTCCCCCCTCTTTCATTCAGATTTCTACACGCTGGCTTCCCTTCTTTCAATATAACAAACTCTCAGACAAACTTTCCTTTACCACCTAAACCCCAGAAACCACTACTTCCGCCACGACCAGGTATACGACCAGTTTCCACCACTGGTGGTAGTTCTCATGTCTCGGGTACCGCTTCCACACAATCTAGAATTCTCAATCCATTCGCTTCGCTCTTCGGTCATCGGCCTTCAATGGCAACACCCCCAATAACTTCCCAGCCTGTACCAGCTGACACTTCCTCACCAACTTCTTCTGTACAAAGTCTTGAATTTCCTTCAATACAGTCCCACCCCGCTGCACCAGTAGGAGATCCACATGTGGTGATAGAAACGAGCGTTATGGTAATTCAGAGGAAGATAGTGCGGAAAGACGTTGGCAAGGCGATGAACAAGAATGTGCGACGCGAGATCAAGGCTTCCCTGAATCCTCTGACTTTGAATACAAGCGATGGTGTGATGGAGGTTCCTGAATGGGTTGTACAACGTGTTCTCGAACTTTGTGAATTCTGGTTCCCATTCATTCGAGCACCAAAAACGATATCATCGAAAAAGTTTGGAGCAATGGGGCATGGATCCGAGAAGGAGAGAGAGCAATGGGTTGTAAATCCAATGGAGGTTGAGCATTTTGAGGACACAGTCGATTTTATACAGGATTTCTACGCCAAGTTGGAGGATTATTTGAGAGTCGAGTTTTTGGGCACTAACAATCACAACGAATCTTCAGATCAGGAAAAAACTGAAAGGGCTACTACCACGAGAGAAGAAATTATGATTCGGAGTATCATCGAACTTGTAGAAAAAACTGTGTGTTCGATTTTTTATGACCGGTATGTGTTGTCATTGAAGGTTCTAGGAATTTTCACTCACTGGCGTCTCAGGATATTCGCTCAACCACAGACGGACGACTCCTCGCATGATTCTGCCCTCTCGAACCGTATTGCAGCGCTCAACCTTCTGGATTTGACACTTGAACACCTGGACATCGCAGTTGAGGAAGAATCGAAGTTGGAAGTCGAGGATGTTGTGAAAAATTGTGGCGCTAGTCAGTATCACGCGCCTCTTCACCCAATCCCAAGCAACTGATGATGAAATGCTCAGAGCTATGTAAGGTGGACTCGGCTACTACACCTAAAGAAAAGGCAAAAATTTTAGTAGACGCTCATCAGATCATCGTTGGTGGGTGCTTATATGCGTTCAAAAACCAGATGTATATCTGATTTTTTTTGCATCGTGTGACTTAGATGGTCTGTCCAGATTACCTCCAGTACGCTTGATGTCAAGTCAAGAGTCAAGGGCCTCGAGAGAACAACAGACCACATGGATCGCGGAGGCTAAGGACAGAAATGGTGTTATCGTTGACTCAAATGCTCCTTCCTCTCTTGTTTCTACAAGTACTGGTAACAATTCACAAACAACAACTGTAGGTGTGAGGACGGGAACGGGGCCCGCCTTGATTATTTCAGAGAGCTCACCCCTTCATGATTCATCAACATCAACACAAGACATTGCTCCTGGATCCGTCGTCCAACTCTCTCCTCTATCACTTATTGCCACTTCCGAACTTCCCTCCATTTTATCATCGGACACGACGTTGCCAGCGCCAGATCCATCGTCTTCTGCACATTTGTCTGATACCTTAGTTTCGGAACCTTCCTCACAAAAACTTCTCAACGATAAACCAACAGCAGTTTCATCCGACGTGCTACTTCCTATGCTCATATTTAGCACTGTCAAATCCAACCCACTCCGTCTCGTCTCAAACCTGCTTTACCTGCAGAGATTTCGTCACAGAAACGCTTATTCGTATTCATTAGACAGGATTGACGGGGACGGTAATGGTAGTGGTGGAGAAGAGAGTTTCTGTTTGATCAATATGTTGGCTGTTGCTGAGTTCTTGGAGAACGTTGACTTAGCTACATTAGGGCTAGCAACTGCTAGTATACCTGGTGTCAGGTCGGTGTTCCCTATTTCATTCCTCTTAATCAGCTTATGTGATTCCAGTCCATCTGAACTCTCACCAATCATCATACGAAATAACCCACAGACATCGACTACACCGACCACAGCTACAGTCACAGGCAGATCAACAATCTCTGGTGTCGAAGGGTTGCAAATACCTGAAGGCTCATTTTTCCTTCGCGGCAAAGTTGAACAGCAAGTTGATGCCATAGCAGGATCTGCGAATAAAGTTATTTCAGGAGTAGTTGACTCATCGTTTGGGATCCTGAGGTCATTGTTACCGCACAATCAGACTCAGAGTCATGTTCAGGCCGTATCTTCCGCAATCCCTGTTGACATCCCCACTGCCTCAGTCAATGTTAGGGGAGTTGCAGATGCGAACACGGATACTGGAGCCGGGACGCCTTTGGCAACGAAAGTGGGACAAGGGAGGCTGGGTTTGCTAAGAAGAGAAACTGGGTTTTCGATTGCGAATATTGCAGCTTCAATACCGTCTATCTCAAGGAACAACAGCAAGTTGCAGCAAGAAGGAGAGGAAGGTCAGCAACTGATGACTGTCTTGAGACACAGTAGCATTAGACCACTCAGAGTTGCTGACAGAAATAAGGATGAGGAAAGTGACAAAGTTGACCAAAGTTCGGGGGAGAATGACGATGATGACGATGAGGATACAAGTGGTGATAGTGAAATGGAGGAAGAGGAAGACGGCAGCAGTGATCAGGAAGATCAGCAAGAGACTGTAATTCAAAGCGACCAACGTTCACACCCACACCCGTACACCAATCCGAACTCAAGCGTAGCAAAACATGCAAATACGAGTACTGGCTCGTTAGGTGCAGACACAAGAAGTATCAGGAGCTTTGAAAGTATGTTGAATGATAGTAAGAAGCGACAGAAGAAAAAGAAATTAAAGAGGTTAGCAAAGGACAATGAAAAGATCAGGAAGGAGGAGGAAAAAAAGACCAGGATAAGGGATAAGGAGAGGGTGAAGGACAAGGGAGAAAAGAATATCAAAATCGTCTCCATTTTTGCCGATACAACCTCGAGCACACCGAGGAAGAGCTTGGTGGATCGTTTGGCGAGTGTTGGTGCTCGAGCCAGTGGAGCTAAGGTATGAAATATCCATTATGTCTACCTCAGGTTTGAAGTAATAGACCTTGATGGTCGTGTAGGACTTGGAACCAGACCTGCGCCGGTCACCGCAACTTCCTCTCGCAGCATCTGCACTCATTGCATCTGAAAACTTTTCAAAGCGACAACTGGTAGCGCACGCACAACACAGTGAATCACCTATCTCGTCTCGTGCTGCATCACCTTCCTTTCCTCTCTCGAGATCACCCTCTCCATTCTTATCGCAACAAACAGGCAAACCGTTACCCTATGAGAATTTGATACCAGTAACGGCACCTGCATCGACATCTGCGGTAACATCAGGAGTTTCATTGGGTGATAACAATGCCGAGTTGCTGCCGTCGCTAAAGAAGAAGTTTATGGAGTGTAGTGTAGATGAGCTAAGTATAAGAGAAGTCGGAGAGCTGTTGAGCGAGTATAGGAGGTTAGTGGAAAGAGTGAGAGAATTGGATAGGTTCTCCGCTGAGGGAGATTCAACGATAATAAGAGGGAAATGACACGGTTGAACGATTGGGTATACCCAGCTGTAATTGCAGGACTGCTCCGGAGAAATGAGTCTGTGCACGATCAACATTTGACAATAGCAAAACGCCTTTGCTCTTCTGTTACAGTCCAGTCTTTCCGCGAACATGGACTCCTCCGTGCGACAGGTGTACATCAATCCGATGCGTCCGGAGAACACAGTTGGTGATTCTGTCATGCTTGGTTTGACGATTGGACACATGTTCAAGATTCACACTATAACTCTATTTTTACTTGTAGTAGACCTATGACACCCCGTGACCATCACAAACGTTCTAAAAAAGTCTTGAGTTAAGATGGAGCAAAAAAAGATAAAATCATCAGGAGACGAAACCTTGTTTATTTTTAGTGTAGCTAAACAAAAAGATATAATTTCTATCCCTTTATCTGCGATGGAATGACGACACTACGCCTGGTGATTCTCAGGAAAAAAGACTCGACAGGGAGACACCTTACGAATCAAAATCCTTTACTCTCACAAAATCTTCAGACTTCCGACTGCACGTTCCCTTTAGAAAGAGTTCGCACCATATGCATTTACATACAAACTTGGGGCACTTACGTCTCTTGCCTAGTCCATCAAGGTAGTGTTGCGAATCAAAGTTTCAGCCTTTCTTGAGCGCGGTGTGATCCTACATGAAAAGGGTACAGGGTATCTATGACGACTATGAGTAAGTGCATATTGTGAAGAGAAGTAAAACCTACGAAAGTAACCCAT
>Ga0153924_1001603_pt1 | contig 10887 bp, 10 predicted proteins | sample TSNJ008MetaG_FD_104709 | JGI IMG/M metagenome (GOLD analysis project Ga0153924, IMG submission 104709) | Attine ant fungus gardens microbial communities from New Jersey, USA - TSNJ008 MetaG | ecosystem: Host-associated > Fungi > Mycelium > Unclassified | place: USA: New Jersey, Wharton State...
AGCATCTTTATTATTTGGATCCATAGCTAAGACTTTGTCTAAATATGGGATAGCTTGTGTATAATTACCCAATGTATATAGAGCATTAGCTTTGTTGTCTAAAGCTTCTTTATAATTTGGGTCGATAGTCAAGGCTTTGTCATAGTATTGCATAGCTTGAGTATAGTTGCCTAGAGCAGCGCCTTTGTCATTTAAAGCAACTTTATAATTTGGGTCGATAGCCAAGGCTTTGTCTAAATATGATATAGCTTGTGAATAATTACCTAAGCCATTAAAGGACTCACCTTTGCCAGTTAAAGCAAATTTATCATTTGGATCTATAGTCAAGGCTTTGTCTAAATATGGCATAGCTTCTGAATAATTGTCTAAGTTATCAAGAGACTCACCTTTGCCAGTTAAAGCAACTTCATTATTTGGATCTATAGTCAAGGCTTTGTTAAAGTATTGTAAAGCCTGTGCATAATTATCATGGTTAAAAAGAGCATTGCCTTTATCGACTAATGTGGTAACGCCACTAGTAGTAGCTGCTCCTCGTTGCTGTGGATATACATCAGGTAGATTTATCTCGAATGTATTGATTATCTGTTGTACTTGTGGCAAGAATTTGGGGAAGAGATCTGTGCTTCCATAATAATCTATAAGATATACTTGACCTTTTGATAGTGTTCCAACTTCTAATTGCTCGTTTGGGCCAGCATGACCAATCTGTGGAGTATATGTAAAAAGTAAGCTATAAGCAGGCTGTCGTGATAAAGTTCTGTTATCATTGGCTGAAATAAACTTGAAGTTGTTTGAAGGAATATTCCTATAGGAATTCAATTGATCCCTAAGATATTGGTCTAGGCTGCTGGTTAACGGATTCGTATCCTTCTCAACAGTCACTTGCATAAGCGCGCTAGGATCTAGTGCAATAGGTGGCGAGACTGTTACAACGGTAAGACGAGTAGCGTTTGCCTGGTTCTGTCCTTCCTCTATAGTCCACCCTCGTGGGCCAGTAAAAGATATACCGTCAGTTGAGTTTGTGTACGTATTGTTGCTTGGTGGTACTAGTTTTGGTGCCTGTCGTTGTAACAGTGGTGATGTTGTACTATTAGTCTCATTTCTTAATTGAGTGATGGTATTTTTGTTAAGGAATGAAGAATTCTGTACAGTTTGATTAGGCGTTGGAACCGTTTCGTTAGAAGTTGACAGCAGTGTTGTTGGAGATATAAACGATAATGAACTAATCATCCTTTGTAGAGTTGGCATATATGTTGCGAAATCATCTGGTAACGTAGCAGTTGTAACAACGTAAGATGTGTTGTCCCTCATAGCGAAGAATTGTAGGAATTTCAGCTTAAGACCAGATGGCAGGTTTGCGGTGTACACCATTTTCTGAGCAGGAACCCCTCCCAGAGTGGTTGGGTTGGAACTGAGCAAATTAAAAGCTGGAAAAATCTTCTTTAACACATCAATTCCAGCATTAACGTAAACTTGAATTGGTATCAATTGAGAAGCGCCTGTTCTTACAATGATACCTAATGAGGCAGGGATTGTTCCTGGAGGTGACATGAATCTTACAATCTCATTGGAACTGTGAGTCACTTTTATCCATGCAGAGGGATATTGTATTTGTATACCATAATCAGAATTTTTATATGTCAAGAATGTACTATTAATATTACTAGCCGTCTGATTCGTAGTAGATTGTGAAACGTTGGATATTGCTGGTTTTAGTCCCATAATTGTCTGATTATGACTTGTTGTTATAGGTATAAATGGGAGTGAAGCAATCAGCTTATGTACAGTTAATAGATTATTGTCAGGTTGTGCATACAATAGGTGTATAGCGATACTTCCAAGCAGAATAACATTCATAGAAATCATTGCTGCTACGAATATTGTTACCGTTGAAAAGCGCACAATCTCTGATCATGAGTTGTCTCATAATTAAGGTTTTATAGTTAAATTGATGGAGGATTGGATAGATGGTAGAGTGCACCTGCAACTAGATAAGTTAGCTAATTGTCCACTCACTTTAACTGCAATTGTCTTGCATTCTCTATTCAAACTTTCGGAACTCAAAATTCACATTCTCAAAAAAATAAAAAAATAGGCTCCATCCGGGGAAGCCACCGAAGCCGAATCAATAATACTAGTAATAGTTCGATTCAAACGTAGGAAACTCGGTTTCCAAACAGAGATTATAATCGTGCCCTGTAGGAGGATTTTCAATACCGAACGCAATTCAAACTGATGACCGGGCTAATCCTGGTGATTCTGGCGGACCCTTACTTGATACGCGAGGTGAGATGATTGGAATGAATACAGCGATAACTGTCACAAATACATTATCTGGAATAGGATTTGCAATTCCCTCCAATACTATAACAAAAATAGTACCCATATTGATTGAGAATGGATGTCCAGTGAATTTTACAAATGTGCGAAGTCTATACTACGTCCACATACAGAATTCGAATTCATAGAACAGATAGATTGCATATTCACGAGGGTCTAGAACGTCTCAGAGAATTAGTTCCAAATCTTATTGGAAACAAGATAAGAAATTTATTTAAACAAGAAATATCTAGGAAAGAAGCTGGATTTTCGGCTTAGCACTGGAAGGTGAGGAAAACAAAGAAACCCCACATGACATGACCCGAACCGAACCTTAGACGGAATGTTAGTACTACATCTTGTTTCAGTTAGTTGGTTCTGGGAAAGTACTCCATCTCCTCTATCAGTGATTCTATTTAACCAGTACTGACATTCATGGGCATCTCAAAATGCCTTCAACGACGGATTACAGTGATAACCAGCACTCTCCCAACATTTTTGGACCCCGTGTGGATCATACGTGGTTATGTATCTTCTAGTTATACAATATGCACACTAGTCATACCGGCCTCTCTTTCAAATACCGCTAGAGTATTGTTCTCCCTATAGCCTTTACGACTTCTAATCCATCTTCTGTTGCTGTTTCATGGCTACCATTTGTAAGTATGGGTTCAAAGCTGATATATCCATCATACTTTATAGCACTTAGACTTTTGATTATTGAATGAAAATCTATATGCGCACTTCCAGGCATCTTCCGATTATTATCAGCGAAATGTGTGTGTCGTAGGTGACGACGAGATTCCGTTATAGCAAACCCAATCGAGTCTTCTTCTATATTCATGTGAAAAGTATCCAATAAGACACCAAAGTTATCTTGATTTATTTGATTAGCTATGCAAACTGCTTCTTTCGCAGTTGTACAATAAGGTGTGCTATATCGGTTAAGAGGTTCTAATAATAACTGAATACCATAATCAGAGGCGTATTTAGTAAGTCTAGAAAGAGTAGGTATAGCAATCCTTTGTATTAGACCTTCTTTCTGGTCCTGTGAGACTAACGTGTGGTTTCGATCGAAGGAGACAAATTCGTCATCAGCAAAAAGGCATAGATTGACTTCACTCCCACCCAAGAAATCGCACATTTTAATGCAACTCTTCACGTACTCCTGCGAATGTGCAAGGACTTCCTTATTTGAGGTAAGGATTCTTCGTTTCCAACCTTCTTCGCTTATTGAGCCCCACATTCCTGTAATCCCACAGACCGGTATACCAAAAGAGCAAAATGTTTCATTTACACTCTTGAGATCTAACTTGTGTGGTTCGCCAAACATTTCCACAGCATCATATTTCTGGCGTGTTAATCGTTCCAAGGTTTTTTCTAACGGTTCTCTTATATTTCTAAAAGAGGAAAGTGTTATTGAATATTTGAACGTCATTCCATTTTCATTGTTTCCTTAACTATGAAACCAGGTTTATGAGATATTTTCCTATGTCCATTGCTTTTACAGTGTCACAGGTATTATTATTCTTTAAAATACCTGCTTTACGATTCGATATCCAAAGTGCAAGTCCCTCACCACTGCTAGCATCAGCAAGCCTACCATGTGATCCTTTTACTAAACCTGTATCTTGAGAGATTGATTTAGTGTTTGGATCGATAAACAGTTCAACCGGATCATAACCTGGCTTTCTATGTATATCAACATTCTTTGCAAAACTAGGTGCCCTCTCAGGCTCGTACCACCAATAATAGCTAAACCATTTATCTTGATCTGAAATTGCGATTATATCCCCACTCCTTTCATGATCAATCTTCAAAAGCTTCTTTTCTTCACCGTACAATAGCCTGTCAACTCCCGTTACGTTTTCCAATGCTTGTTTGGCTTGATTAGCAAAACCATCCTTGACATATATGTGCGCTATTTGATGATCCACCATAGCAAATGCATTGCTAAATTCATAATCCAAATATTCCTTGTCTTGGATTCGCCGCGTAGCTACAAGGTCTGCATCTCTGAGTTTTAGATTCAAAGGGATAGCAGATGAAACATCATTAAACCCGTATTCTGACAGTATGATCAATTGTGATTCGTCCGCTATTCCTAAGTCAATGGTCTTTTGAAAAATACTTTGAACAATACCATCGGCTATTTTCAGATCGTCTTTTACTTGGTTGCTCCTTTTACCAAACCTCTGAGCAGAATAGTCAACGTGAGGTATGTATGTAAATAACAAATTTGGCCGGTGTTCTTCCAAAGTATAAGTTGTAGCTTGACTTATCCATTCACTTGATTTATGAGAGGCAAATGGCCCCCAATATGTTGCAAGATTAAATTCTCCTAAGTTTGTCTTCAATTGCTGATCGTAATATCCGACAGGTTTCGAATAGCACCACATAACCATGTCATTGTCAAAATGAAGAGGACGCGGAGTGACAACTATGTTTGCGTTGCAATACATGGTGTTTTGCCAGAATAACACTGCTGTCTTAATAGCCTTGGGTCTATTGCTGCTATTTTTCTCAGCGACGTCCCAAACTCTATCGGTTTTGACCAAATTACTAGATTGTTCCCAAAACGAAATATTATGATTGGTTCTATCGTACAAGCCGTTGCTGATAATACCGTGTTCGCTAGGATACATTCCGGATAATAGGCTAGCTTGGACTGTACACGTAACAGATGGAAATACTGGCTCCATCTTAGCGTATTCACCTTCACTTGCAATCCGTGAAATATTTGGAATAATACCAGACTGCAAATGATCAAATTCCAATCCGACAATATCAATAACTATATAGTACTTTATCATGAGTGGCGTCGCTTTGCAACTATTATTACTTGGACTAATATAGCATTTTCAATCACTACTACAATCGGCAGAAACTAAGTGACATATAGTTCTCTAGCCAATACTATTGATGGAATTATAAGAAGTAAAGTTGCCAAACCATAATAAAGCCCCGCGGTTCCACTTACAAAAACAGAATCAAGAACGATGATAGAAAGTACCATAGTCTTGATGGCCTTTTGAATCCCTATAGATGAGTAATCTTGGAAGATAGTTCGCTTGAACGTGACAATAATGATACTTGCAAAAAAGATCAGACATACAACTAAATCTATCTGGAAAATCCTATCAAAAAGTCCAAATACTATCATTGCGATGATGGCAAAGATAATTAAGAATGGACCGATAACACTCAGTATAGATTTTACGCCGCCTACCTCCATCCTACTAAGAATACTTATCGCCAAAACATATAGTAACATTAAGATGCACACAAGTAACAATCTAGTTAGCAAAAAATAATCATTATAAAACAATAATCCAGCAAGCCCTGGGCTTGCACCCAAAAATATATTTAGGAATCTAGCACTACCCATTGTGACAGGTCCAGCCACAGTTTGTTTTAATCGGTAGTCGTAACCAATTATTGTAGCTGATAGAATAATTGCGACAATCAAACTCGTAGTACCCGCAGCAAAAGCAAGAAGAATTGCAATTATCATCGAAGCAGCTGCAATGATTAATGCCTTTTGTTTTGTAATCTCATTTGATGGAAGAGGTCGAAAAGGACGCTCCTTGCGATCTATTTCGATATCAAAAAAGTCATTGAAGACTATTCCTGAAACATATAACAAAGCTGATGATGTCATCAAAATAGCCAAAACTGAGACATTTGCATGCCAAGGTGGTATAACAGCAAAGTACCCTGTTAGAATATTGGACGGGGCAGTAAACGTATTGGGTAACCTAACTAGTAGTAAATATTTTCTAAACACAAGGAGCGCCACAGCTGACTATTGATATTGACGTAGATCATATATCTAGTCTAGTGACTATAATGACCTCTAATAAATAATTACATCTATCGCATCATTCAATATTCAAATGTGTACTAACAAGCTTCATTTATTATCCCAATAAGGTAATCATATGCCGCCTTTGCTACGTACATAGGATCAGCTTGATAAGGATAAAGTTCAACTGTTACAAATCCTTTATAGCCTATCTCAATTATTGCTTTAAAAACAGACCGAAAATCAATCGAACCTTCTCCAGGTATTAAATGATGGTGCACTCTGTTAGTAGCAATGTCTGCTAAATGAAAGTGTTCTATGTAATCGGCTAACCTATAAACAAGTTTACCCGGATCTTCGTTTACACAGTAAAAATGTCCAATATCGAAATTGAGTTTAACATAATCGGTGTCGACATTCTTGATAAAATCTAGAAATTCTGTAGAATTTTCAAGAAGCAAATTTGGCTCAGGTTCAATTAATATTTTTATATTCTTTTTTTCTGCTATCGCGGCGGCTTTATTCAGACCATTAATGAACAGCTTTCTAAGTCCGACAATATCCGTGACACCGGGTTCAATCGGTCCTCCCGGTTCAGTTGAAATATTCCTTGAACCGATTTTCCGAGCGAGTTCTATACAGTTTATGGTATGTTGGATTCGCAATTCTCTTAGAGAATTATCATTCTCAATCCATGACGGATGATAAACATCCGTTATGGCATACAGCGTAAATGCATTAAGGTTAGAAACTTGTATCTTGCATTCAGAAAGTGTGTCTATAACCGATGCGATCTGTTCTTCTCCAAACATAGGCGGGTACGCATGGGGAATATCTGCCAGAATCTCTACTCCTTCATATCCTATTGTAGATATCTTCCTGATCGAATCCTGCAGGGAATATTTCTTGAATGCATTCGTGCTGAACGCTAGTTTCATGATATTTATCCTACGGGTTCCAAGTAAACTTGGATGATTGTCTGAAAAACTCATACGCGTTATAAAAGGTAACCTTTTCAATATCAGTTGAGCTAAATCCCGCTTTTCTCATTTCTCTAGCAGTTAACGGAACGCTTAAAGGATCTGATACGCCCCAGTCAGCCGCACTATGTATCATTATGCGCTCTGTTCCGTGCTTTTCGATTATTTTTATAGCTCTTTCAGGAGATAATTTCGTAACAGGATATACAGAAAGGCCAGCCCACATTCCTAGTTCTAGCGTCATCTTTATAGTTTCTTCCACGTTGTGGTCTACAAGTATTTTCTCTCTGTTGTATCTATTCATCCTACTTCCTTCTGTTCTATCATCATTATTACCCTTCAAAATACCTTCGATTCTTTTCATCCCTTCCACTTTGTTGTAATGCGGCAAATGAATTGTCATAAGCATGTTTTTTTGTACGGCAATATCCATCTGTTTTAGAAATGCCTCTTCTTCTAGGTCATTTATGAGATTATAGCCCAACTCTCCTATGGCTACTACCCTCTCTCTATCAAGGTACTTCATCATAGCTTCAATCGCATCCAACGCTAATGGTCTTTCTGCGGCTTCTTTTGGATTGACTGAAATGCAGACAAAATGATCTATTCCAAACTCTTTGGCTCTTTTGGTTTCAAAAGTTATCATGTGTTCCCAGTAGTCTTCAAAAGTACCAACAGAAGTCCTTGGACTGCCAAGCCAAAATGAAGGCTGAACTATAACTTCAATGCCAGCTTTGGACATTGCATCATAATCATCAGTTGTACGAGAATACATGTGAATATGTGGATCGAACAATCTTGTCATTAATGACTACTCTCTCCTTCTGCATAGTACAATGTGTCCAATGATTTTTTAGGCTTATGTCCAAGCTATAGAGTAATCTCTATACCATGAACTAATAAAACCTGATGATGGCCGATTATCACAGCAATGACACAAGACCGCAATAGAAATGTGGTTGGTGGAGTATTAGATTTCGGGTCTGCATGTGAGGGATATAACTTTAACGACTGCGCCGCGGGTTACTCTGATGGTTTCTTTTCTACATGCAAACCATCAAATTAACTTTAAACTACGTTCGATCGTGTCGCTGCCTGCGAGTGAGCTTCTAGCAGTTGATTTGATGGAGTCAACACTACCATAGAAGTCTAATCCCAAACCTTAGTATTAGCCGAGATTCATTATTATCTGGTATATTTTTCATCCTAAAGTTATCGACGCCATAATAGAATAGTGCATAGTCCGGAAATGGCAGCACCTGCATCTGTACATTACCCTTCCTAAACTAAAGCCGATGCCTGAGATTCACCATGTTAGGCTATCATCCCCAGTTATTGGAATCGGACACGGCTTCTACTTGAATGAGTGGTTTCACCATGGGAAGCCACTTTTTTTGACGACTTCGATCACTTACCCTGCGGCTTCGGCAGGTTCGGTGGCTGTGGCTATGGCTGATTAGTATATGGTATATGATAAACTGACATCCTCCGTTATACGTCGTATATTCGCAAAATGATATGTCAATCTTGGAGAAAGGAGACAGTCATACCATCTACAATATGCTTGGAGATATACGCGCTCTCACGATTTGCTTTATCCTAGAATACTGCTACGGAAAAAACAAATATTGGCAATTAGTTCTTCACCATAATAGCTATGTAATGTGGTCGTACTAGTATGGTTTGCAACGTACATTCAAATCTAATATCAATTTAAAGTTAAGTCTTGGGTGAAAGATGCTCCTTTGCAGCATTGTGTATGATTTTAGCTACATATTCGTCAATTCCTAAAATAGAAGCCAGATCGGATGGAGAAAGTCTTATCAATCGTTCACATGTGAAGCTGTGTTCAATTAAAATCACCTTTAGACCATCAGCTATAGACATATCCTTGACATCATCGAATCTACGCTTATAGGTTAAAGGCACAGTACTAGCCGCCCCATGCCAAGGCTTGGTGGGTTGATACTATAGGACCTGCAGCAAACAGTAATACTGCCGCCACAATGCCTATGATACTGAACATTACACTTGTTTTTGTATCCATTGTACAATAATATTGCACTAGTTATTTATACGTAATGATACTTCTATAAGACAAGAAATTCTTTAGAATATATTCTGTGGCACCAAAGATACAATAGATCTAATCTACTAAAGGCAAATTCCAACCTGTTAATCCAATAGATGAATGGGACAGAAATTGAAGTGTTCATATGGCAAATCCCATCGTTTTTGTCCACGGCCTATGCGACTTCATCTCTAGAAGTCTCATACAGTTTTCGTCCTCCTGAATTCCCCGATTTACTACTATTCTAACATCTCGACCTTTTAAGAAGGAAGAAAAGCCATCCCATGTAGAACATTGTGGTCCGAATAAGAAACCTACGTTTGGCGTTTGGCTTGGTACTGCTGGCGATGTTATTCCTGTGTTTATTTCTGTTGCTATCACTACAGAATTACTGGTTATATTAGTCAGATCTGATCCTGATATAGTTGATACTATTTCCTGTAATCCAGAATTCCAAGGTCCGATACGTTGTACACAATTTTGGCCATACAGACCAATAAATTCACCACCGATAAAGTAATTCACTCAACTTTTCCTCTACTTCTATGACTATAGGTTTTTTAGATCCTCCTTATTCTTATGTGGAATCAATAAACCATACTCTTTTCGATATTTTTCAAGAAATCGTATTATGAGATATCTCACAAGGTGATTTTTATCGCTCACAGAATATTTCTTTGCGATATCAGTTCTAAGAAACTTGTCCAGTGCTTCGGCCATTTGCTTTGAAATTTGAATATATGTCCAGTCTTGTCTGGCCATTTGTGTTTGTATTGTATATAAGCAGTCTAATAGTCTTACCATTTCATGAGCTGCATGTAAGAAGGTCAATCAAATGTTATTAGACCTGTTAGCTTCGATTACTAACTGCATCCAGAAGTAGACCGATAGAAAGGGTGCAAATATTTGAGAAGATATTTGGCTATGAAGGAATTAAGCGTACTTTTGTTAGATCTCTAGCCTCTAAGGAACCAGTGCCTCTTCTATTAGTTGGACCACCTGGGCAAGCAAAAACCATGTTCTTGAAATGCATATTGGAGAAATTCGGAGGAGAGGCATTTTTTACTGTTGGGGGTAACGCCAGCAAATCAGGTCTCATAGAAGTACTTTTTGATTTGCGGCCAAAATATCTGCTTGTAGATGAAATCGAATATCTGAAACCAGAATACCGGACTACACTGCTATCCTTGATGGAAACGGGGATTTTAACTCAAACGATGCACTCTAAAGTCAGACAAATACATCTAAAGACATGGGTATTTGCTACAAGTAATGGTACAAAGAAACTTTCAGAACCATTGCTTAGCAGATTCAGGGTGATGCATCTAAATGAATATAGTTTTTCACAATTTTACGAAATATCAGTCAAAAAGCTGCTAGCTGAAGGACTTGACAAAAAGCCAGCATATGAAATTGCAATTTCTGTGTGGGAGAAACTACCTAATCCGAACATAAGGAATTGCGTACAAATTGGTCGTTTGGTAAAGAATGAACCGGACATAGAAATGGCCATCACAGATGAGATTCAGAACTTCAAAGCATATGGTGTGCCACATTTGACAAGGAGTACTGACCCTTGAATTGGCAGTAGAAGACTTGCTTTTCTCGGTATGTGGTGGTTTCTTATTCGGTGCAGTAGCCGGGTATGCTATAAAGAAAGTGATGAAAATAGCTGCAGTAGTTATTGGATTGTTTGTGGCTGCCCTTGCATA
>Ga0153924_1001605_pt1 | contig 10879 bp, 10 predicted proteins | sample TSNJ008MetaG_FD_104709 | JGI IMG/M metagenome (GOLD analysis project Ga0153924, IMG submission 104709) | Attine ant fungus gardens microbial communities from New Jersey, USA - TSNJ008 MetaG | ecosystem: Host-associated > Fungi > Mycelium > Unclassified | place: USA: New Jersey, Wharton State...
GGACCTCCTGCGGAGAGTGTGTGAACTAAGCAGCTCCACTCCACCGCAGGAGGTCCTCCTCACATCTCAACGACTACAGCGAGTCCTCGCAGCTCAACCAACGTCCCTGGGCAGTACAGCTAGGTGCGGTGCGGGCCCGGCGTGGCCGACTCGGGACGACAATTCCGACGTCGTACGACAGCGCGCATGTCGCCCCGTGCAGACGCGACCGGATGCCGGACTGGAGGCGCGGTGCGGTCTGGCACCGCGCCTCCAGTCCGGTGGACGGGAACGCCCGGCGTCAGCTCCCGGGGGTGGCGTGCACGAGGAACTCGACGGCACCGGCGTCGTCGACCTTCACGAAGCCGAGACTCGGGGCCTGCACGCCGTAGTCGGAGAACGTGATCGGGATCGAGCCGGAGATGTCGACGCCGTCCCCGTTCAGGCCGACCTCGAGCGTCGCGGTGACCGCCTTCGTCACGCCGTGCAGGGTGAGGTTGCCGGACGCCTCGACCTTCGTCGTGCCGGAGCCGCTCGGCACCGCGTCCGCGATCGGCTCGGCGAGCTCGAACGTCGCGGTGGGGAACGCCGACGTGTCCATCGCCGAGTCGCGGAAGTACGAGTCGCGCTGGTTCGAGTCCGTGGCGATGTCCGCGACCTGCACGGTGATGGTCGCCTTCGTGATCGAGGTCCCGTCGACGGTCGCGCTGCCCGTGACGCTGTCGGTACGCCCGGTCACGGTGACGTCCGAGCCGTTGAGGACCTCGTGGACGCGGTAGCCGGCCTCGGAGTCCCCGCCGACGGTCCACTCGCCGGACAGGTCCGAGTCGTCGATCGTGGACGGCGCGCGACTCGCGGCGACGGACGGCGCTGCCGATGCCTTCGCGTTCTCGCTGCTCGTGTAGAGGTTCGTGCCGACGATCGCCGCGACGACGCCGATGACGACGACGGCGGCGATGACGGAGATCCAGATGACGGCCTTGCGGCGCTTGCGCGGGGTGTCGGTGGTCACGAGCAGAACGGTGACACGTCATGCTCGGGAAGCGCTGTGTCCGCCCAGTGGCTTGCGTGTGTGCTGCCGCTACGCTCGTCCGGTGCAGAGGACGCGGTGGCTCGAGGTGGTCGGCTTCGCCGTGGCGTTCGTGGCCGTGCACGCGGTGCTCTGGTGGCTGACGTCGATCTCGGCGAACCTGCCGCTCGGCGACGTCACCATCACCTACCGGCGGTGGATCGAGACCGGGCACGCGTCCCACTTCTGGGTCGGCATCGACGAGGACTGGGTGTACCCGATCCTCGCGATCGTGCCGATGGCCGCCGCGGCGCTCGGCGGCGTCGCGTCGATCGGCACCGGCTGGCTCGTCCTGATGATCGTGCTGGACGCGGTCGCGTGCGGGTTCCTCTGGCGGTTCCGGGGCCTCGGCGTGCGCGTCGTGTGGTGGTGGCTGGCGTTCCTGCTCGCCCTCGGACCGATCGGGCTCGGGCGCATCGACACCGTCGCCACCGTGCTCGCCCTGATCGGCGTGGCCTACGTCGCGACGCGGCCTGCGGTCGCCTCGGCGCTGTTCACCGCCGGAGCCTGGACGAAGGTGTGGCCCGCGGCGCTCGTCGGGGTGCTCCTGCTGCTCCGGCGCGGACACCGACGGGGTGTCCTCGCCGGTGCGCTCGTGCTCACGGCGCTCATCGTCCTCGTCGACGTCCTGTACGGGGGAGCGGCGCACCTGCTGTCGTTCGTCGGGCAGCAGACCGGGCGTGCCCTGCAGATCGAGGCGCCCCTCGCGACGCCGTTCATGTGGGCGGCCGCCTTCGGGGTGCCCGGGGCCGCGGTCTACTACAACCAGGAGATCCTGACGTTCGAGGTCTCCGGCGCCGGGACGCACGCAGCCGCTGCGGTGTCCACGCCCCTGATGGCCGCGGTCGTCGTGGCCGGGGTCGTGCTCGCGCTGTGGGCCGTCCGCCGCGGTGCCCACCGCGCCGAGGCCGCGCCGCTGCTCGCACTGCTGTTCGTCGCAGCGCTCGTCGCCACCAACAAGGTGGGGTCGCCGCAGTACATCGGGTGGTTCGCCGTGCCGATCGTGTGGGGGCTCGTCGCCGGCCGTCCGAGCGCCCGGCGCTTCCTGCCGGTCGCGGTGGCCGCGATCCCGATGGCCCTGCTCACCCAGGTCATCTACCCCGGGTTCTACGACCAGGTGCTCACCGTGCAACCGTGGATCCTCGTCGTGCTGACGCTCCGGAACGCCCTCGAGGTCGGCGTGCTCGTGTGGAGCGTCGTCGCGATCGTCCGGCTGGGACTCGGGGCGGCGCGCCCGGCGGCTGGGCGTGCGGTCGTCACCCCGGGCAGGATGGACGCATGATCGTCGCGTTCTCCGTCGCCCCGTCCGGTGGTCCTGCCGCAACCTCGGACGGCTCCGTCCACGATGCCGTCGCCGCGGCCGTGCGGGTCGTGCGCGAGAGCGGCCTGCCGAACCGCACCTCGTCGATGTTCACCGAGGTCGAGGGGGAGTGGGACGAGGTCATGGACGTCGTCAAGCGCGCCACCGAGGCCGTCGGGGCGTACGGCACCCGGGTGTCGCTCGTAGTGAAGGCCGACATCCGTCCCGGCCACACCGGCGAGATCGACGGCAAGCTCGAGCGACTCGAGGCCGCGCTCGGCGACTGAGAGTTGTCGGCTTGATCGTGCGGCCCGCACAGTAGGCTCCGTAGATGCGCCCTGACGAACGCTGGTCCATCGAGAGTCTCCACGTCTCCGGATTTCGCTCCTTCGAGTCCTTGGACCTTAACTTCGACGAACACGTGACCCTTCTCGTGGGCGAGAACGGCAAGGGCAAGACCGCAGTGCTCGATGTACTGCGCGTCATGCTCTCCACGGCCGTCATCGAACTCGGCGGTGACCATGTTCCGTTTTCTCACAACGACGTGCGGCGTGTGACCCAAGACCTCGGGTCGAGCGAGCGGACCGCGAGTTCCGATGCGATCTACCCGCTGTTCGCCGAACTCGATGCGTACGTCGCCGGCGATCGATTCCGCTGGGAACGTCGGGTTCGTGGTCCTGGGCGCAGCACAACCACGACGAACCCGGCTGTTCGGAAGTGGACCGCGGCCCTGGCGAAACGGGCGTACGAGGGCCGGACCACGACCGATCGAGCAGAGGTCCTGCCCGTCATCGCTTCGTACGGTGTGGAGCGGCTCGTCGGCCAGCGGCAGGCGCGCGGAGAGATCTCGAGCTCCCGGAGGGGGGCATACGAGTCCGCGCTGGACCCGAGATCTGATCTGACGCGGCTCGCGAGCTTCCTCGAGGCGCTGGACAGCCAGGTGCTTGCCGCACACGCGTACGGCGATGAACAACCGACCGCTGCGATGGAGCAGTTCCGCGCCATCGAGGCCGCGTGCGCGTCAGTTCTCGAGCCCGTCGGCTGGCATTCACTGCGCTGGAACCGCGCGATAAACGCACTGACGCTGTCACACCCGCAGCACGGCACTCTGCCGCTCACCGCGCTCGCATCGGGGCCGAAGATCGTCGCTGGCCTCGCGCTCGACCTCGCGAGTCGGATGGCCCGGGCGAATCCCCACCTCGGTGCAAATGCATTGCTCGCTCGAACACCCGGCATAGTCCTCATCGACGAGGTGGACCTCCATCTGCACCCGACGTGGCAGAAGCAGATCGTGCCGGCTCTGGTCCGGACGTTCCCGCGGGTGCAGTTCGTCCTCACCACCCACAGTCCGCACGTCATCGCGACCGTGGCCAGCGAGAACGTCAGAATCCTCACCGATAACGGTGTCCACTTGCCCGCATTTTCGCTCGGGCTCCGCCCAGAGGTCATCCTCGAAGAAGTGCAGGGCACTGACCCCGTTCCGGACGTCGCGGTCCGTGATCGTCTCGATCAGTACCTAGCCGCCGTGCACGCCGGGGAAGGACGGTCGCCAGCGATGCGAGCACTCCGGGCCGAATTGGACGAGCGACTCGGCGGGGCATCGCGGAATTCGGAGCTGACCCAGGCCGACGCTTTCCTGCTCTTCAGCGATCAGAGCGAAGAACGGTGATCCGGGTCATCCCCAGAGCGCCCGCTCCGCTCGAGCTCGATGACGCGCATCGGAAGATGGCTTCCGAGCCCAGCATGGTCGGCGACTCCCGACCGCGTCGGTATGAGGAACTCGATCAGCCAGTCCAGCAGGCGGTCTGGGAGCACCTGTACGCGGAACAGCACGGGCGGTGCGCCTACTGCGAGCGGGTCCTGCCGAAGGATTCGTCACGCACCAGGATCGAGCACTTCCACCCGAGGAAGAAGTCGGCACATCTGCCGTGGACGCAGACGTGCGAAGCTCGGACGTTGGTCACCGCTGCACGGTGGCGGTACATCGAGGTCTCGGTGGGCAATCTCTTGCTCTGTTGTGACGGGGACGCGAACGGAGGTGGAGTCCGCACCTGCGACGCGTCGAAGGGTGGCGAGCACATCTGCGACAGTTTCTTCAACGTGAAGCACGTCAATGCGCCGAGTTTGGTGCGCGTGGGACCGGATGGAACTTGTGTCGTGGCGTTCTCGCCGACGCCTGGCGATCCAGCGGCTCAGGACGTCGTGGATCGGACGCTCGGACTCAACGCGCGAAGCCTGCGACGCAAACGCCAGGAACTCTTCGCCGAGCAGATCGCAGCATTCACACACTGGGGGCGGACCGACCGTCGCCCGGCTGCCGTGCGGAGGAGGGAAGCGGCGGCACGGCTCCGGATCGCCGCTGAGGAGCAGGAACTTGGATCCACCCTGCTCGCTGCTGCCGAATTCATCGAGAGGGTCTGACATCTCCGACACGCCGGATAACTCCCACGGATGTCGGTGGTCGGGTGTGTCCTGTCGGTGTCGGACGCGAGTGGCGTCCACACGACGACGACGAGGAGCGCGTGATGATGCACGACGGCTGGTGCCCCGACTGCGACCTGCGAACGGTCGTCATCGACACGGACGACGACGGAACCCACGCCTGGGCGAGCTGCACCGAGTGCGGCGCCGGCTGGGTCCACCGTGACGAGCTTCCCGGGCTCGTCGCTGTCGCTCCTGCGCAGGTCGAGCGCCGCGCCGCCTGACACGGGTCGAATCGATTCGTCCGCCGGACTTCCGTTGGGGGTTTGGAGCGGTCTACACTGCTGAGACCGGACGCTCGCAGCGCCCGGTCGTCCCCGTTCGCCGCTGAACCAGGACCGCCCTCCACCCGGTCGGGTCGCGGCGCAGGCTGCTCCGGCCGCGTCGTCCCGAGACCATCGGATCGGAGGCCCGGTGCGGCGACCACGCGCACCGACGGTCCCAGCCGACTCACGCGAGTCGACGTCCGGAACCCGTCCCGCTCCTCCCGTCCCGAAACAGGCACCATGTCCCAGCTCACGCCTGCGCGCCGCGCACTCGCGCTCATCGCCCTCGCCCTCGGCGGGTTCGCCATCGGTTCGACCGAGTTCGTCGCGATGGGCCTCCTGCCGAACATCGCCCAGGCGCTCCTGCCGCACCAGTACGGCATCGACCCGGACGCCGGGATCGCCCACGCCGGCTGGCTCGTCAGCGCGTACGCCCTCGGCGTCGTCGTGGGTGCGCCTACGATCGCGGCGATGTCGGCGAAGTTCCCGCGCAAGGGACTGATCCTCGTGCTGCTCGTCGGGTTCGTCCTGGCGACGGTGGCGAGCGCGGTCCTGCCGTCGTTCGGCCTGGTGCTCGTGGCCCGCTTCGTCGCGGGGCTGCCGCACGGCGCGTACTTCGGCATCGCGTCGATCGTGGCGGGCGACATCATGGGCCCGGGCAAGCGCGGCAAGGGCATCGCGATGGTGCTGCTCGGTCTGTCCGTCGCGAACGTCGTGGGCGTGCCGTCGATCACCTGGGTCGGACAGGTCGCCAGCTGGCGCATCGCGTACGGCGTCGTCGCCGTGCTGTTCGCGCTGACCTTCCTCGCGGTGTGGGCCTTCGTACCGCGCAGCGCCCGGGACGAGCACGCGACGATCGGCCGGGAGCTCCGCGCCTTCCGCGTGCCGCAGGTCTGGATGGTCATGGGCCTCGGCGCGGTCGGCTTCGGCGGGTTCTTCGCCGTCTACTCGTACATCTCGCCGCTCGTGCAGAACGTCACCGGGCTGTCGGAGTCGTTCGTGCCGCTCGTTCTCGTGGTCGTCGGCATCGGCATGGTCATCGGTGGCGTCCTCGGCGGGCACCTCGCCGACCACAGCGTCAAGCGCACGATCTACGTCGGCATGTTCGCGCTGATCGGGGCCCTCCTCGTCACCGTCCTCACCGCGCAGTGGGTGTGGGGCATCTTCCTCGGCGCGTTCCTGCTCGGGGCGACCTCGTCCGCGATCCCGCCGGCGGTGCAGTCCCGCCTGATGGACGTCGCCGGTGACGCGCGCACCATCGCGGCGGCGCTCAACCACTCAGCGTTCAACATCGGCAACTCGATCGGTGCGGCCCTCGGTGGCGCGGTCATCGCGGCCGGGTTCGGGTTCAAGGCCCCGGGGTGGCTCGGCATCGTGCTGGCGCTGCTCGGAGTCCTGATGACGATGGTCAGCTACGGTGCCGAACGCCGCAGCACCCGCCGTGCCGCCCTGCGTTCGCCGTCGCCGTCCACCGGCCCGATCACCGCGCCCGTCCGGGTGGTCTGAAGCGCGCGCAGCGCGCGGCGCGCGGCGTCGCTGGGGTTCGCCCCTGCGAAAGCGACAGGGTGCCGCGGAACGTTCGCGGCACCCTGTCGCTTTCGCGGCACAGCAGCCGCGGCATCGCGCGCATCTGTCGCTTTGGCCGTTTTCGGACGCGACCACCCACCGGCCTGGAGGCGCGCATCGGCCTCGCACCGCGCCTCCAGGCCGTCACGTGGTGCGGCAGACCGCATCCAGTGAGCAGAAATCGTCGGGTCCCTTTTCGGGACCCGACGATTTCTGCTCAGTCGAACGAGCGCACTACAGGCCCAGCGGGCTGCCGTCCTGGACGATGATGCCGTCGGTGATCGCACGCTTCCGGAGCGCCACCTTCGTGCCGACGTCGAAGCCGGCGACGCGGTACTTCTCGCGGATGCGCTTGAGGTAGCTCTTCGCGGTCTCCTCGGAGATGCCGAGCTGGTACGCGACGCTCTTCACGGGCTCGCCGCCGCCGTAGAGCGCCATGACGCGACGCTCCTGGGCGCTGAGCTTCGGCACGCCGCCGACGTCGCCGCTGTTGATCGCCAGGTCGAGTTCGGCCGACACGTACTGCTCGCCACGCTGGGCGGCGCGGATCGCCTCGACGATCATGTCCGCGTCCTCGCTCTTCACGAGGTAGCCGAGGGCGCCGGATGCCAGGGCCTCGCGGACGACGTTCGGCTCGGAGTACGTGCTCATGACGACGGTCTTCACGCCGGCGGTCTTGAGCGTCGAGATCTTCAGCGAGACCGGGATGGAGTCCTTGAGGTCCAGGTCGAGCAGCACCACGTCCACCGGGAACGCCGGGCTGGTGAGCAGCTCGGGCCAGGTCGTGACGGCGGCGACGAGCGTGATGTCGTCGGCGGCGCTGCGGATCCACTCGGTGAGCGCGCCGAGGAGCATCCTGTGGTCGTCGACGAGCGCGAGTCGGATCGGTTCCTCTGGAGTCGCCATGGTGGCGTCCTTTCTCGGGGGCGGTCGTGGCCGATCCTAGGGGGACGGGCCACATGACACGGGCAGGCTGGTCAGGGTGTCCGGCAGTTCGGGCCCAACCGGTTCCGTGCGACGACTACATCGACGGATGTCGGTTCACGACGCAGTGCGCGACGACGTGGAGTGCTCCGTCACGGACGGAGTCGGTGTAGGGGCCGATCCGCTGGAGCGCGCTCCAGGCGGTCGGGCCGAGCCGGCGGCGGGGGACGCCGCGGGACTCGAAGAGGATCGGGACGTCCATGGTCTCGTCGGTGACGGGGTGGCCGTCCGAGCCGACCGGGCCGAGGGTGACCGAGACGACGGGCGACCCGGCCTGGGAGCTCCGGCCCTCGGCGACGCCGACCATCTGCCAAAGCGCCTGCAGCAGACCGTCGCGCTGCGCGGGGGAGAGGTGGCCCGCGAGCGACTGCGGATCGGCGACGCTGACGGACCGGCCGAGGTTGTCCGACTCGGTGATGGCGTGGTACAGCCAGGTCTCGCGACGGCCCTCGATGAGGTGCAGACGGAGCTCGGTCGCGAGCGAGGACGCGACCGAGGCCGAGGCGTCCGACAGTGGTAGGGGGTCGCTGCCGTTGGCGACGGCGTCGAGGAGCTTCTCGGCGGCGAGGTCGAGGCGGGCGAGCTCGTCCGAGGCGAGCATGCCGACGGCGAACTGCGGTGCCTGCACGTTGCTCTGCGTCAGGACGCGGTCGAGTTCCCGCTGCACGAGCTGCCGGAACCGGTGCACGACGAAGATCGCGATCGACGGCGGCACCGTGACCAGCGCGAGCGTGGAGACCAGCGCGGGCATCGTGTCGCTCGTGATCGGGGTCGAGGCGATCGCCATCCCGACGAACGCCAGGCCGAGGACGGCGATGGCGGCAGCGACCTCGCGGGCGGGCCGCAGTGTCGCCACCGGGAGCAGGGCGAACCCGGCCGCGACCGAGGCGGAGGCGGTGTGTGCGAGGTCGTGTTCGGGCCAGATGCCGACGAAGTCGAGTGTGACCACGCAGGCGAGGACGACGCAGATGAGGATGAACGCGAGGCCGGTGAGGCGCTCCCCGTACGTGAGGAGGCTCAGCCCGACCCCCACGGCGGCGACGAGGTACAACGCCCAGGCCGCTGCGGGCAACCACGGGTCGGTGAACTCGGTCCACCGGATGAGGAAGAAGACGATGCCGGCGACGGCCTCGATCCCGGTGAGCACCGCCGCGCCGAGACCGAGGTACCCGGCGCCGAGCGAGGCACCGGGCTTCGCGGCCTGCCGCAGCGACCGCGCGCCGGTGGAGGTGGAGGGGAGGCCGCGCGCCTGCCGACGCTCGCTGCCCCGGTACCGCTCACGGGCCTCCCGTCGGGTCCGCGGCGCGGGCTGCACGGTCTCGCCGGGGAGGCCGCGGCTGATGGTGTCCTCGGGGATGCGGGTCATCGCGGCGCCTCCAGCACGACGGTCGTGCCGGAGCCCGGCGCGGAGAAGAGCTTCGCGTCACCGCCGACCTCGCGGAGCCGGTTCACGACGCTCTCCTTGAAACCGAGACGCTCGGCGCTGACATGGGTGAGGTCGAAGCCGACACCGGAGTCGGTGACCATCGCCCGCACCATCTCGTTGTCGTGCACGATCGTGACGTGCGCCTCGCCGACCCCGGCGTGACGACGGACGTTCTCGAGGCACTCGCCGAGGGCGAGCAGGAACGCGTCGAGCACGTGGGACGGCAGCAGCACCTGCCCGGTGCCGTGCCAGCTGACCTCGAGGCCCATGCGGCCGAAGCGCTGCTTGACGGACTCGAGGGTCTGACCGAGCGGCGACTCCTCTTCGCGGGTGAGCGAGTAGTCGCCGGACTGCTGCGGCTGGGGCGTCGCACCGAGGCGGAGGTGGCGGAGGAGCCGGGCGTCCTCGGCGGCCTGTTCGCGCATCGCCTGCTCGGAGACACCGACCCCGGAGTGCGCCAGGAGCGTCAGGGTCGCGAGCACGGTGTCGTGCAGGAGCCGGGCGCCCTGGCGTCGCTGGGCCTCGGTCTCGCTGGCCTGGCGTTCGGCGCGGTGCGCGGTGCCGATGCTGTAGATGCGGCGTGCCACCCTCGGGATGGCGCGGGAGATCCAGATGGTGACGACGGCGATGAGGACCCAGCCGAGCAGAGCACCGGTGACGGGCGCGGCGAGGATGCTGCCGCTGGCCCAGACGATCCCGACGACGACGGCGGCACCGGCTGCGATGGTGAGGCCGAGTCCGACGGGCTGGCCGCGCTGCGCCATGAGCGGGGCGGAGATGCTGCCGGCCGCGAGGGGTACCACGGCGCTCGCGATGACCGGGCGGACCGTGTCGTCGACGCCGAAGAACAGGAGCGCGAGTGCGCCGAGCCCGGACGCGAGGATGAGCGCCGTCCACCACACCGACCCGTTCCACCCGAAGACGAGGAAGCCACCGATCATGATGGCGATGCAGGCCAGGGCGCCGAGCAGGGGGATGATCGGCACCGCGAGGGCGCTGACGATGCCGATGACCGACACCAGGGCGCAGACGATGCCGACGACACGGGTCGTCGACCGCAGCAAGCGGTCGCGTTCCTGTGCGATGAAGTCCATCGGTGTCCTGGTTGGTGACGTGGTGTGAGGGAAAACCGAGCCTCGGTCAGCCCGGGCACCACGCCATCATTCCACGCGCGACACCCGTTGGGGGGTGTTCGGCGCGCCTGGTCGTGTCGGATGGTGTCGGGATCGTTATTGCGAGCGTTGTGTGAATGGGTGAGGGCCTCAGTCCAACAGGCGACGCAGGTGTGCACCGACGGCCTCGTGCTCGATCAGGAACCCGTCGTGCCCGAACTCGCTCTCGATCACCGCGGCACGGTCGCCGTCGAGCGTGTCCGGGACGCCCGCCGCGATCCGGTGCTGGTCCTCGATCGGGAACAGCCGGTCGCTCGAGACACCGACGACGAGCGTCCGCGCCGTGATCTGCGCGAGGGCAGCCGACACCCCGCCGCGGCCGGCGCCGACGTCGTGCGAGTCCATGGCGTGGGAGAGCGTCACGTACGTGGAGGCGTCGAAGCGCCGGGTGAACTTGTTGCCGTGGAAGTCGAGGTAGCTCTCCACCGAGAAGCGCCCGTCGTCGCCGAGCGGGGAGACGTCGCTCTGCCACGACCGGGCGAACCGGCCGTTGAGCTCGTCCGAGGCGCGGTACGTCATCAGGGCCATCCGCCGTGCGAGGGCGAGTCCGCGGTGGGGTCCCTCGCCGGCATCGGCCTCGTAGTAGTCGCCACCGGCGAACGCGGGGTCCATCTGGATCGCCGCGCGCTGGAGCGA
>Ga0153924_1001606_pt1 | contig 10878 bp, 8 predicted proteins | sample TSNJ008MetaG_FD_104709 | JGI IMG/M metagenome (GOLD analysis project Ga0153924, IMG submission 104709) | Attine ant fungus gardens microbial communities from New Jersey, USA - TSNJ008 MetaG | ecosystem: Host-associated > Fungi > Mycelium > Unclassified | place: USA: New Jersey, Wharton State...
CTTAAACTTTTTATCGAACTGTTTACTCATGATAAATTCCTCCATCTTCTATTGATTTTATTATAACTCTTATTTTGGAATTTTCCACTTTTAACTTGTACTATTTATATTCTACCACTAGGTCGGCAAGCTCGGCCAGCCGGATCGCCTCTTTGGAAATGTCCGAAAGGTTCTCATCGGTTTCCCCGGTGACGGCGTCCTCCCGCAGCTGCCATTGCGTCAGCTCCGCAAGGCTGCTCATAACGGCAAGCGGCGTACGCATTTCGTGAGTGATGTTGGCGAGGAAGTCCGTCCTGACCCTGCTTAACCGCTCCAGCATCTGATTGGTTTCCTCCATCTCCCGTTCGCTTACGCGCGCTTTTTCAAGCTCTGTCTCAGTGCGTGTGAAGTTGAGAGCTAATGCCAGCGTGTTGGCGAACACGAAGACCATCATGCCGATCTGGGTCATGTTGACGTCGTCATAAAAACCGCCGAGTCCATGCCGGATTATGTCGGAAAAGGCAAGCATCATATAGGCGGCACTTCCCAAAAGAATCAAAATGTGTTCCAGACGGCGGCTCTCACGGTCTTTTACCATACTGCGCGTCAGCAGGAAAATACCCGCCAGAACATAGAGCAGGATTCCGTATTGCATACAGGGTAAAAACCGGGTGTATACGGTGGACGGCGTTACCAACACCACGATAAAATACACGCCGGCGACGACGAGTCCGTAAATATTGACAGCCCGGTGTATTTTCCAGTCAAACATGCGGTTTACATATGAGAAGAAAAAAAATAAAAAACTAATGGTGGTCAGGTATTCCAGCTTGAGTGACAAATGCCAGTTCAAATCGGGGAAGAGCACCATGATGAGCTTCTGGTCAACAAACAGTGTCCGTATGGTAATCAGCAGACAGGACAACGCAAACCAGAGGAAGTGGCGGCGGTTCTTAAAAAACAGGAAAATACCGAAGAAAAACAAAGCAGCCATCAGCATACAGCCCACCACAATATTGCTGCGCATCGACGCTCCGGCCACCATGCTCGTAATCCGCGACTGCTCCCCCAGATAGAGCGGTGAGAGCTGTCCGCCGTTGGCGTGGACAAAATTCGACCGCTGGATGACGATCTCCGTCTGTACCGAGCCTGCCGTGAAGTACACGGTATAGTAATTTGTCTTCGGGATGGTGGTTTCCACACGCTCACCCGGTGTTCCCACGGAAGACAGTTCCACGCCATCGACCCACAGGGTTTGCGCATAGGTGGCGCTATATCCCGAAATCCCATACACCGTTCCGGGCGTGAGGCCATTAAGCACCAGACGGTAAGTGCCGTATTGCGCCGGGCTGTCCTCCGACGGCTGGGACTCTTGGGTAACGCCGGCCGCAAAATCGTCCGGCGTGTAGAGGGAGTCGGGGTACCAGTTAAAGCAATCAGCACTAATATAGGCGACCTCTGAGGAAAAATCAAAGCCTGATAATTGCGACCCATCGTTTACGGAAACGGTCTTCGTATTTGTAAGCAGGGTGACTACGGAAAACAGCAGGGTCACAGCCGCAAAGAAGAACAGCAGGTTCGCGGCCTGCCGTCCGCCACTCATATCGCCCATTCGCCGCATCTTTATATCCGATGGCGGCATTTGCTTACGTCCCATGCGTTTGGTCCTCCGGTTCTTTTCTCCTTTTGCGCGGGTCGATCGGCTTATCGGCGTCCTTTGGGATCATCCATGACCGCCCGAAGCGCATAGCGCCCTCTACGCGGTCATTCACGCATAATGTTTGTACCCAGCGTACCGATTTACCCCATTTTTCCGCTGTCTGTTGAACAGTCATATAATCCATATAAACACCCCTATGCAAGTTATTATCTATTAACTATCATTATATGCGTTTCGACGCATTGCTTCAAGTGTTTATACGAAAATTGTAGAAATATTAAAAAACCTGCTGTTTAGTCACGACTAGCAGGTTTCTTTGTATGCGTTTTCTAAGCTCATTTTCCAACATATTCAGTTTCAAATACTGTCCAGGCAGTTCCCAAAGGCAAGCCACTTGTTGCCATAGGTATCAAAATAAAAACTCTGCCCCAGTTCATTCCTGACCATGCGGTTTTCATGTGGTGCATACCAGCCCTTCAACTCATCCCGGAGTGCCTTGTCTGTGGATATCGGCTCCACCCATACCCGCTTATAATTAGAAAGATCATAAAGTTCAATCGAATCTCCAATACCCCGCAAGCCTGTTACGAAAGCTGGGGGATATGCGTATATTGCTCCTGCGATATTCGAGAATGAGAGTGTGGTTCCATTTGCAAATACGATTTGCTCTTCCACAACATTCACCAGACCCCAGCCAAAGCCGGTAAGCCATATGGGGCTGTCATGCAATATCTTAAGCTGCTCCCTTGGTATTTCCCCAGTCAGGGCCACCTGCTCCCTGTCATTCCTTCCGAGGAGATAGTCCGTAGTGACTCCATACAAATCCGCAAGCTGGCTGAGCTTCTCAAGGTTAGGTGAACGGGTGCCATTTTCCCAATGCGTAATGCCTCCCGGCGTAACATTAAGACATTCTGCCACATAGTTTGCTTTTAAGTTTCGGCTATTCCTTGCTTTTTCGAAGCGGTACTTCAATATGTCACCTCTTTCTTTGAACCTGGCATAAACAATGCCAGGTTATTTTCTAATATTTGCATATGTAAATTATAGCAACTTAAATACGCAACGTCAATAATATTTCAAGAATTACTGTTTTTATACATGTCGTATAATACAGGCAGCTTAATCAAGTAAGCTGCAATACTGATACGCTATAAGAAATACATTCTTTTCGACTGCAACATAACAGCAATTATGTTGCGCTCGGCATCTTAAATAAGTATAATATAGATATCAAGTGCAACATAATTTATGGAACACTCCCGAAAAATGAGTGCAACATAATTTATAGACGTACAAAGGAGTGACACTGAATGATACCTGAATTTCAAGAATACTTAAAGGCAATGGGGAAATCCCACAATACGATTATTTCCTATGCTGACCGTGTCCGGGATTACCTAAAGTGGTATCAGGACACCTACGGGACTGAATGCAAGAAACTGATTGGCATCAATATCTCAGACTGCATATCCTATCTGCGTAATATTAAAAAACAGCAGCCGTCCACGATTAATTCCAAGGTCGCCGCACTGCAGGCTTTTAACAGTTTTCTTATTGCAAGGGGCGTGCAGGACGACATGGCAGTTGCTGATAGTCACAAGGTCAAAATCCAGACAGCGTATGTAAATCCATGCGTGGTGGATAAAAAGGAGGTAGACGCTTTCCGGCAAAAGGTATTGTTGGGCAGCGGAGCACGGGATCATGCCATTATTACGGTCATGGCATATGGGGGACTCCGGATCAGCGAGACCCTGAACCTGGAACTAACCGATATCATATTCCCAGCCAGACAGATTGTAGTCCGTAGCGGTAAAGGTGATAAGCAGCGGGTGGTCTTCATAGGCGATGTTATTATTAATGCCGTGAAAGAATATCTGAAGGTCCGGGAATCCGAAAGCGCTTACCTGTTTGTCAGTCGGCAGTCCGATACGCTTGATCGTACAGGTGTGAACAGGATATGTAAGAAATTTTCTGATGTCATTACCCCGCATGTGCTGAGACATTTTTATTGCTCTCATGCCTTGGAAACTTCTTATAACATTCATGAGGTGGCTAACCAGGCGGGACATTCAAACATACATACAACGCTTCGGTATACAAATCCAAACATTAAAACCATGCAGGAGAAGGCAAAGCAATTATAGCAATTGAATTTCCCATAGGAAGTAACAATGGCGAATCCAAATATACTGCGAAGGAACCCCCATCAATTATCCGGTCGTACAGGGAAAAGATAATGAATACTACCTGAATCACTTATTTGATGGAACCTGTGGAAGTGCGGGGTGCTTATTTGTCGATGCCAGCAACACAGCCGGGTTCATTGACCAGAATACCGTCATCTACGGGCACAACATGAAAAACGGATCCATGTTTTCCTGTATTATAAACTATAAAAGTCAGGACTACTATGAAAAGTACCCGAAGCTTCTGCCGCTGACTCCGGAGCAAAACTATGTGATTGCACTTTTTTCCGGGTACGTAACCGGCACAAAAACCTCCAGCTGGCAGTTTGCTTTTTCTGACTTGTCTGAGTATGGGGAATGGCTCGAATGGGCAAAAGGGAAATCTTCATTTTCTTCCGATGTGCAGGTAGGCAGCGAAGACGGGATTGCCACCCTGACTACATGCAGTTATGAATTTAAGGATGCCAGATATGTCGTGCTGGGAAAACTAATTCCCCAATAATGAAATGATGTGTTGATCTATACCCAAACACATTACCTGGCGATACGGCAGATCCCTGCTGACAGGACGGTTGCATTTATAATTCGGGTAAATTATAATTAAATAACATAAAATCGAATGCGAGGAAAAACAATGCAAACAACGAAAGATATTATATTCAACACGGCTGTTGAACTGTTTTCAGAGAAAGGCTATGATAACGTGTCCACGCGGGAGATCGCCAGGGCGGCGGACGTCAATGAATCGACGGCCTACTATTATTACAAAAGCAAGAAAGCGCTTTTGGATGACATACTGGCCGTGTACCAACGCAAGCTGGAGCGGTACCTGATCACAAGGGGGCGAGTGGAACGGTATCTGAAAACAGATACGCCAAGGGAGCTGCTCCAGCGCCTCCTTCCCCACTTTAAGGACGAGGAGGCCGTATTCATGCTGCGGGCCAATCGCATTGTATGTATGGCGCAGCACACCAACCCAAAGGCAAGGGACATCGTTATGGACCATCTTATGGATAAGACGGCAAAGAGCATCAAGGATGCGCTGGATGTGCTGATGGAGCACGGCCTGATACCTGTCTTTGACACAAAGCCGTTTTCCGTCATCTGGTGCGATTTCATGTATTCACAGGGGGTAAAGCACGCAAACCGTTATTTCTATGGAGAGACGGAACAGCTAAGGTCTGGCGATTTTAGCTCCTACGGAAATGCGCTGATCGACGCAGCGTTAACCGGTAAACTCCCGGGTGCCCACGTGCAATACCGGCATGACAGGGACAGGCTAATATAAGAAACCCTGCGTTTTCTTCACAGAATGAACGCAGGGCGCTTGTCATTAAATATGTAATATCGGTACAGAATGGTACAAAGCCACGCCGTGACGGACTTGTTTGAACGTCCTGACGGCGGGAGTGACGGCTTTCGACGTTTTCGACGTCCATATTCCGCTAATATAAAAGAGACAGCAAATAAGCCGTCTCCGATTTTGATACCGTCATGAATTTTCTAATTTTAAAGCATGACAAGGAAACCGTTCCTTCAAAACGGCCTTCACAGAACATATATTCCCAATCCTCAGACTGCGGGGGACATGAGAAACAGCTTGTCTAGCATATGCATGGAGAGGATCTTATGCTCCAGCAGGGAATCGGTATAGATGTCCAGCGTCATCTTGACGGAGGAATGCCCTAACAGCCTGCTGAGTGTCGTTACATCAAAACGAAGTTCCATACAGCGTGTCGCGAATGTGTGACGAAGGGCGTGGAAGTGGATATGCCGGATTCCGGCTTTTCTGAGGATCTGATAATAGCGGTGCCGGATGACCCGCGGCTCGGCAAAGCGGCCTTTGCCGGCTACGACATATTCATTTTCCGACCGTTCTTTCAAGTCTGACAGGATCGTATGAATCTGGCCCGGCAGTGGGATCAGGCGGTCGGATTTTTCGCTTTTGGGCGTGCCGAACACGATCTTTGTTTTCCTGTTCCCATTGGGACAGGCGATCCGTTGCGCGGTGCGCCGTACATGAATGATCCCCATTTCCAGATCCACGTCCTCCCATTGCAGAGCGCAGATTTCCCCGATCCGCATGCCCGTATACAGCGCCGATATGACGGGGATACCCTGCGGATCCTCCAGAGCGGCCTGTTCCAGTTTTTTCTGTTCCGGCGCGGTCAGTGCCTTGTGTTTTGGCCTTGTTTTTTTCGGAAGAGTCACCTCCACGCAGGGATTTACCAGCAGCACACCTTTTTGCACGGCTCTTTTCAGGAAACGGTTCAGCAGGCCGAACACGCCATGGACGGCTCCCGGCCCCAGTCCCTGTCCGGACAGATGGTCAATAAATGATTGTATCTCTTTTCCGGCCAGGCTGTTTAGCTTCCGGGTCCCCAGGTGGGGTAAAATGTGATTTTGCAGCAAGCCATTATAATACGCGTACGTGCTCTGCTTGATATCCGACCGGACGATCTCCTCCATGCAGCAGACCAACCAGTCAGACACCGCACCATCATAGCCCGCAGGTCTGCTGGAAATTTCCCGGTATCTATATTTAAAGGGCAAGACTCTTGCCCTGACTTCGCTGTATGTCCTGTCATAAACATAGCCGTATAGGATCCTGCCGTCCGGTTTCCGTCCCTTGATGTACCGTCCCTCCCATCTGCCATCTTTCCGCTTGTAAATATTCTCACCTCTACGTGCCATAAATTCTGCTCCTCCCTGCTGTTTTTTGTCGTTTTTTCTGACGGTTCATTTTGACGGTCTAAAAAATCGCAGCCATGCGACCGCGATTCCACTTTTCTCCTATAATATCTTACAAATTGATATAACTATTTGAATTCCAAATCCATAAATGGACGGATATAACTACCAACTTCACTACTAACGAAAATCCCGCCCGGTCTATTGACATTTTCTTGTTTTTAGATTATGATTGTACAGAACTATTCGACTATAGTTTTATGATGTTAAAACGTTTATTGACATCGTATTTCCCGATATTACATATCTGGGGAGTTGGACCTTTTTATTTTTTGCCGCTTTCCATGCAAGTGCTTGGGATAGGATCACTTGGAATTCACATCTGACATTATATCAATAACGGACTATATCCGCAAGAAGTAAATCACACAGCTCAATCAATGAAGGAGTTTTGCTAATGTCAGGGAGGCAGACAAAAGAGCATATATTTGATGAGGCCGTCCGGCTGTTCTCCGAGCAGGGGTATGCGGCAACGACCATCCGGCAGATCGCGTCTGCCGTAAAGGTAAACGTAGCGACGATTTACATCTATTTCCAAAACAAGGAAGGCATTTTTGATGAAATCCTGAGCCTGTTTGAAAACAAACTGGTCAGGTATAACCCCACGAGTATACATATAAAACCTAGACGCGAAAGGGACGGACCGCAGAAATACCTGAGCCGTCTTTTATGGAATTACGTTATAGAAGACGACCTGTTCATGAGGCGGGCGTTTTGCATCGTGTGTATGGAGCAGTACACCAGCAAAAAGGCCAGGGCACTGGTCAGGGAAACCCTGCACGATGAGGTAACGGAGAATCTCCGGCGCGCACTTGAAGAATTGGTGGAGCGCGGGGAGATTCCCGGTTTTGATACCTATTCTTTTGCTTTGCTGTGGTCGCGGGTTCTATATTCCTCGGCAATGTTGGCGGCCCACGGCGACTCGCCGGAGGAGAAAAACAATCTCCGGGCGGCAAACGAGCTGATGCTGGACATGGCGGTAAGCGGTAAGATACCGGAAGCGGTAAATTGTGTTGGCGCGGTGAACAGCCGTGTGCCGTAGCCACAGGCGGAGCAGCAAACCGGCAATGACCGGCGGTGATAATTCAGGCACTCGCCTGATGGATCATATATGAAATCTAACAAAATAATAATATGGAGGCGAATTAAATGAAGAAAACAAAAAGGATTTTGGCAATGCTGCTTGTCGTGGTCATGGCGTTGTCGGTCATGCCGCTCACTGCGTTTGCGGCGGACAGCGTGAGCCTGACCGGGGTCTATTACGATGTGGATGATACCGGGGCTGTCACGGGCGCGGGGACAACGAACCCGGTGCAGACGGTCACGGATGACGAAACGGGCGCCAGCGTTACCTACAGCAAGACCGCCGCGTCGAGCGGAACCGACAACGAATTCGAGATCACGCTGAACGTTGAGACGATGCAGGATCTGGAGCTGATCGAAACGACGGAGGCCGCCAGCGTGGTACTGGTGTTTAATGTCGATGACAGTATGGATTTTACAATGGATGATCTTGTGCCAGGAATCCCTGGCTGGAGTATTGACCTTGCCAGGTGGACTACGGCAAAAAAAGTAGCGGTGGAATTTATAGAAAGCTTTTTAGCTGATCCAAATTCAGGAAATCAGATTTCAATTGTAGTATACGGCGGAAACTTTTTTAGTGCCTTTGGCGCGAAAGCAACGGAACACACTGTATATGCAACAATCTGTGACTGGATCAGTGCTGATGATACTGACGCAATTGAAACAGTAAAAGCCTCATTTGTTGGTTATGAAGCAGTGAGTCCATTTGCTATAGATTATGGGGGTGTATCCGGTACCAGCCTAAGAGAAGTAGTATTTGGTGACAGTACTGGTACATTGTATGGAGGAAGCTCGAACGCTCAGGCCGGCTTCAAGGGCGCAACTGAACAATTAGGAGATAGCGATCTCAATGTTAATAATGACCAGTATGTGGTTTTTATGGCCAGTAGCGCTGCAGACGATAGTGATGATCTGGCGCGCGGTTCAACGCGTGACCTAACGCAGACATCCCAAGACGCGATAAATGAAGCAGGATTACTTAAGAGTGCTTTTCCCGACTGCACCCTTTACACTGTCGGCTTTTACGATGACACTCTAAGCAACGTGGTATTGCAGAAAAGTGCGGACGGAGGTACTGATGGGAATAATCCTTATGTTGATGAATTTTTCTATGCAACTGACGCAGCCGGATTGGCCGTAGCTTATGAGACAATCCTGTCAAAGGTATACACCGCCTCCCAGGCATGGACGGTGACCGACCCCATGCCGGACTATGTGACAGTGGATTCCGATTTCATTGATAATCTACCGGATTGCTGCACATGGGATTCCGATGCAAACACCCTCGTATGGGATTTGACCAAAACCACGCCCACCCCATCAACGGTGGACAACAAAACGGTGTACACCTATACACTCACCTACACCATCACGATTGACCCCGCTGGTTTGGACGAGGGTACATATTATCCAACCAATTTAAAGACGACCCTTGACTATGCGTTCACGGATTCCGGAACCGGAGAGCTCGGCGAAACGCAGACGGCAAACTTCCTCGTCCCCACGGTGAAGCTGGATGGAACCCCAACCTTGACCTACACCGTGACGTACAACGCCAACGGCGGCACCGGCAGTCGTGTGGATTCCGGCCTTGCAGAGGACAGCGAATATACGGTCAGGAGCCTGAAAGCGACGGGAATCTCCTATGAGGGCTACACCTTCAAGAGCTGGACAACCGAAACTGACGGCAGCGGCACAAAGTACGACCCGGGCGACACGATCACGATTGAGGCCGACGTGACCCTCTACGCTCAGTGGGAGAAAATCCCCACACCTGCCGCAGCCTATAAAGTGACCTATGGCCCCAACGGCGGTGTTGGCACAGACTACAGCGTGACGGAGGAGGTCGGAGACGAGCATACGGTTCTGGCAAATACGAACAATAATCTTGGATTTACCAAAGCGGGATATGCCTTCCTCGGCTGGAGTACGGACCCTTTGGCAATCTCAGCGGACTATGAAGCAGATGACACAATCGGAGCTGATGCATCAGACGGGGAAGAAATCATCCTCTATGCCGTGTGGGCAGAGATTCAATCTGTAATAGATTACTACGTGATCTATTACTCCAATGGCGGCACAGGCAACCCCTATGAAGACAACGGTCTTGCTGAGGACAGCATCTATACAGTCAAGAATTTGACCACGACGGGAATCGCCCGTGCGGGCTACACCTTCTTAGGCTGGAGCGCTACTGCGACCGGCAGTGTTGCTTATGAACCGGGCGACACCATCACGATAACAGGCAATGTGCTGCTCTACGCCCAGTGGGAGAAAATTCCCGACCCTGATCCCACCTACACGGTGACCTATGACGCCAACGGCGGCACGGGCGGAACTGCGGATTCGGGTCTGCTCTACGACAGTGAATACACAGTCAAGAATCAGGCGGGCGCGGATGTCAGCCGGCCAGGCTACACATTCACCGGCTGGAGCACCGAGAGTGACGGCAGCGGCCTGGATTATGATGCTGGTGACACGCTGACGATAAAAGGCAATGTGACCCTCTACGCCCAGTGGGAGGAAAACCCGGAGAACCCGGATACCTACAGTGCGGAGTATACCTTCGTGTCCGGCACCGCCAGCGCGCCGACATTGCCAAAAGCGGTTTGGGCGCTGCTGCCAGTCGATAATACCGACTATGTGGACGGGGAGACGGTCAATGTCATCGCACTTACTCAAACCACAGTCTACGTAATCAACGGCACATGGACGTTCCAGAGTTGGGACGCAGACAGCCAGACGATAGACGGCGATGACGTCCTCTTCACGGGTACATGGACGTTTGAGGCGACGGTGCCAGATGGATCAACCTATAACGCGGGATACACCTTCGTGTCCGGCACCCCGGGCAAGGCAATACCGGAGGCGGTATGGGAAGTGCTCCCAAGCGATTCGAAGGCCTATGACGACGGGGATACGGTGGCCGTCAAGGATCTCACCACCACCCAGAAGACGATCAAGGTAACCGGCGGAACCTGGACGTTCCAGAGCTGGGACGCTGTCGAGAAAACGATAGACGGCGATGACGTCCTCTTCACGGGCACCTGGACGTACACGGCGGACGAACCCGAAGCTCCGATCTACAACGCGGGCTACACCTTTGTGTCCGACAGCGGTAAATCAATCCCGCAGGCAGTGTGGGATCAGCTCCCAAGTGATACAAATGACTACGATGACGGAGACGCAGCGTATGCCATCGCTCCTGACGAGACCACC
>Ga0153924_1001607_pt1 | contig 10872 bp, 12 predicted proteins | sample TSNJ008MetaG_FD_104709 | JGI IMG/M metagenome (GOLD analysis project Ga0153924, IMG submission 104709) | Attine ant fungus gardens microbial communities from New Jersey, USA - TSNJ008 MetaG | ecosystem: Host-associated > Fungi > Mycelium > Unclassified | place: USA: New Jersey, Wharton State...
CGTCATATCAATGATGAGTCGGCTAGAGTGGTGGTGTTGGAAGAGTGGAGAGGCAATGGAAGGATGGTGGTGTAAGTGGAATGGAGGAGTCGATAGAATGATAGAAGGAGCTTGGACATATCTATTGCGCCAGCTCATTACAATAGGCTTGTCTGTCCATGAGAATGATTTCGGAGGCTAGTAGCCTTAGAAAGCCAAATCGGTGCTAGAAGAAGGGCGGCTTGAGTGCGGACCCGCTGAGGTAACGTAACGTTGATTCACAAGAACCCATGATTCCCAGTACCTCTGAGACGAAATCCCAAGTCCTGACCCGTTGGGAAGTCAAGGCCAATGTCCAATTTTGGAGCTCCTGATATCTTTGCAGGTGTCTTTGCAGGTAGCCGGTATTGGACTGGAGGGTGATGTTTAGTATGATATGGCACGAGTTTTGAGTGACGGGCGGTCCGCTAAATTAGAATTTTGTGACCTGCGTGATTTCGACGATTAATGAATCGTGGATAGGTTAGACTCCAAGTTTTCTCAGTCATGCTCTGTTGGGATTGGAAGAAGCAAACATGGTAGAAAAAAGGATCCAGGTTGTTCTAACTCGCACTCATTGTCGATAGCAGATAGCATTTTTGGTTCCTAATTGACATTGAAAGCAGCTCCAAGCACGATGCGGAAAGGGGATACGTTATCACGTAAATTCATCTACTTCGGCGGAGGAAAAGAAGGTATCGCACTATTCCCTGTCGTATAAAGTGCACCCAAATAGGATCTATGCCTACTTTCCCCCATTCAAGGTATACTGCTGCACACACTGTCCTTTTCCCTGTGATGACTGATACTATTCTATCTAACACTCAACCGGGTCAAGAGGTTGAGCACGATGAGCACCCGGCCGTACAAAGTGGATACAAGAAGTCACCGGATGCTAAGGACCAACCACGGACACCATTGCCTAAATTTCAGCTCTTCCTCGTTTTCCTCATCCAATTCTCAGAACCCATTGCTGCGTCCGTTATCTATCCATTCGTCAACCAGTTTGTGCGAGATACCGGAATCACCCGAGGGGATGACAGAAAAACCGGTTACTATGCTGGGGTCATTGTCAGTGCTCTAACTTTCACTTAGGAGGCAGTGCGTGGACTGAGTGTTCATTTGTCTAATGCACCTGTTAGGAATCGGCTTTCTTTTTTGCGGAAGCTGCAACGGTCTTCCAATGGGGATGGTTATCTGACCGCTTTGGGAGAAGACCAATTCTATTGCTTGGGCCTCTGGGTCTTACTTTTGCTATGTTGAGGTTTGGGTATTCAACATCCTTCTGGCCAATGGTACTATCGCGGTGTCTGCAAGGCATCTTCAATGGAAACATCGGTTGGTTTTCCAAGTCCATAGGAAGCACTCACTGAGAACGTGTGCCTAGGCGTTTCGAAAACTGTCATGGTCGAGGTGAAGTAGCTGTCACTTCACTCTCTTTGGGTCAGCTCCTCACTATAGACTCCAGATTACTGACTCAACTAACATTGGTGATGCCTTTGCGCTGTTTCCTCTCATGTGGGGTGGTGGAATTACGACGGGGTATGTGCAATCATCCAAATTATAGTTTAATCAGTATCAAAATTCTTCGAAGTCCAGTGATAGGTGGCGTTTTTAGTAATCCATCTACTAGATGGCCTGAGGTCTTCGGAAAAGTTGCTCTCCTAAAACAGCATCCGTATCTCCTGCCCTGTATGGTCGCCGGAGGTATTGCCTTCTTCACATTTGTCATTGGTTTCCTAGGATTGAAAGAGGCGAGTCCCATTGAACATCGATATGACTTCATTGCTGATACCCATCTCTAAACAGACACACCCTACTCGAATTGGAAACCCGAATCGCGGCACACAAGATTCAGAAGCCTCGAATGCCACCTTAACAGATAACCTCTTGGGACACAATGATGCACCAGACTATGGGACAACGTCTACATCAACTCACCACCATTCATCTCCCCCCTCAGAGGGTTCAGCAGATCGAACACCCTCGAATCCAAACCCAGACCCTGTCACCTTGCGCAAAGTGCTGAAGTCGAGAAGGATGCAACTCGTTATCATCAACTACTTTTTCGTTTGCTTTACAGAGATGTGCTATGTGGTCCTTTTGCCTCTGATCTATTCCACATCCATCGAAACTGGTGGACTTGGCCTGAACCCGTATCAAATTGGTTTGACCATGGGTATTTGGGGCTTCTTTAATGCCATTATCCAAATCAACGTTGTTGGAAAAGTTATCAGGAAGTACGGAGGAGCTTCGGTATACAAGTTTGCATACCTCTCGTACTTTATGGGTTTCTTGACATTCCCTTTCTCGACTCATCTTGCAAGGTGTCATGGAAGCGTTGGAATTGGATCATGCATAGTGATCGGTTTTCAGCTGTTCTTCATCATTTTTGCGTACATGAGTTACGGTTCGTATTCACCACAGTATTCTGATTAGATCCGTGCTGATTTACTTATGTGCTGAAGCATCGATTCAAGTCGTTGTCGCAGAAGCTGCTCCCAAACATCTGATGGGATCCGTGAATGGCATCGTACAGATGGCGGGTTGTATTATGCGCACCCTTGCTCCGACTATTGCGTCTTCTTTGTTTTCGTTTTCTATTCGAGAGCGGATTCTTGGAGGTAACTTGGTCTATGTGGTGCTCTATATCATTTTCCTGTTTGGCATCTACTTCAGCAGGGCTTTAGTCAACATTACTCAAGAATGAAGATCCAGATAGTTTATCTTATCACAATTGTTCCAATCTGTGGAATAGGTGTTCCACCTGTCATAGCCACTCTCATTGTTATTGTGCTCTTGTCAACTTGACCCCTGCTTCCTTAAATGCCCCAGGATCGCAGCTTATCTGTTTTACTCCCTCGAGCTAATAACTTCAAAAGTCATATACTTTCTGGTAACAAATAACCAAAGACTCCCTAATACATAGAAAACCCTTTAATGCTAAAAGATATAGAATCCCAGTCATGTCAACGTCCTTCAAGTTGACTTTGGGAACTATCACCCAATTACTGACCGTATGGGAAAACCTGAGGGCAAATAGAATCAAGGAATTCGTACAAAAAGTTCAGGTTCCTGTTCAACGCCTCCCGTAATACCCCTGTTGGGTTGGGGTATAGGCCTTTGATCGTCTTGTTTACGAAATTGGTATAAAGTAAACAAACTGAGGAGAAGTCGGCGGAAGTGGGGTCAGGAGTGTAATTATTTAGGGCCCCATTGTTGCCGCCAGGTGGGATTGGGTGAGCAGCAGCCACAGTCACAAACCCATCACCGCCTGATGGTTGTCCAGTACGAAAGAAATCATCGGGAAATCTCATGTCACGGAAGAAACCAAGAGCATCCGTCAGATCCAATTGTTGATCAGTCTGGCGGCCATCAATGAAGAAATTGAGAGGGAAAACGGATTCGGCATAGGCAGTGAAGTAGCGCGGTGCAACAAAGGAAAAGTTTGGGTTGGTGGCTATTGAATCCTGAATTCGGCGGAAGCGTAATTCTCCAGCAACTGTCAGGTTGTATTTTCCAGCCCCAAACTGGTTACTGAGTTCTACGAACTAAAACCCTTCAGACCAGAATTATGAAAAGAATGCTAGGGCAACATACTTCGTCCCACAGCGTTTGATTAAAACTGTGATTGTCTCCGAAGAATGCATCGCCACGGGTCATGCTTGCATCACCTGTCAATGGCGATTGTCATTATCATTTGAGATATTGAATGAAGAAAACTAACCCTCGAATACGGCATGCGTATCCAAACCACCAACAATTGCGGGTGAGGGGGGGTCTTGACCAGTCAGAGAACTCTTGCCTCCAATACTCATGAGATTGGTGACAGGATTCCCATCGACTAAGAGCGCCGCATAGGTGACAAATTTGGCAAGGCTATTTTCCATGTTGAATCCTGAGGAGATCTACATTAGTTCAAACTCGGTACTTAGATCTAACTCAAGACGTACCCTCCATCGCAGCAGTGATGATCTGGGCTGGAGTAGCAATTCCATCTCGGGGGAGATACTAACTGGTCCATGACAAAATAATGGAAGAAGAGGGGGACAAATAACTTACCCCATGAGATGCGAGAGTATTGAGACCTGGACAAGGACCTCGCATATCACTTGGTGCTGGGGACATCCAAGGATGAGCAGCATCGTTTACCAGTTTCGCAGATGTATCGTTGAGCGGGCCTGGAGGATTTTCAGGAGGAGCAACTGAAAGTATTGGAAGAATCATATCCAGTTGCTCGGGGGAGAGTCCGGCAAGTGAGCGGTGAGCTGGAAAAGAGGAAACCGGGAAAGCTGTGATTTGAAAGGGCACAGCAAAGACAAGGACAGCGAGTATCATCGGGTGAGGCATAGATCAAAGAAATTTGGACCTGGGTCTTGAGATTAAATTTTGTGAGCCATAAGGACATTTATAAGGTTCAGAGAGCAGTGTTGTTAATAAGTCGCCCCTACGGTCCAGTTATATCTTTCCTTCACAACGTCCGCTTCAAGCCAATGAGAAGGAAGGCATTTAGTCATCAACCGCTACCATATCCATATGACTGGAGAATTAATTTATCTTTTGTCATAAAATAGACGTCCGGGGATCAGAACCGAAAACGACAATACTTCAGATTCGCATGGTATGATCATCCCCCTTTAGGCCGCCTCCAAGATCTTGTCGAAATTATTTGAAAATAGAGGGATTCTTGTATGATTAAAATGACTGCAGAACATTGGAAGTAGTGTTAGTCCTAATGCCCATCAGTATTCAGTGAAGTTGTGTCAGGTCGGCCGTCGAGAAGTTTTTTCATACTTCTTGACGTGGTGTTTAAGAGTTCACATCGATGCCGAAGCATGAGGCGCGCCCTGGGATGGGACTGTTTCCTATGACTCAACACCAATTAATCATCCGGCTCCGACGTTTTTCAAGAAGCAGGTCTGGATATCTTTACTTTCTAGAGAAAGTCACAAGCTCATGTCGACGGGTGCCATTCGAGGCCGGCTCGGATTACTTTCAATTACCGGCTTCGATTCATGTTCACTCCTATGAATATTAGTCATCGTACTCTCTTCTCAGCCATATAAAAAGTAGTACTCACTTTCGCTGAAGTCCGACTCACTGCGTGTTGCAGTAGGACGAGCGCACACCAGAATGGCTTAGTGATTTCCTTTTCTATTATTTTTCCCTACTAGATCATTGTGACGTCGCCTTTGTCTCAGGTACTCGTAGTATAGAAGGTAGAATCTCAGTCGTTCACCACATAGTGCAACGTCTGAGACATTATATCCTTATTCTTAGTTGTTCTGACTTCAGGTGTGTAGTTTTTAGTTTAATGATTCGACCCACTTCGTTCGGACTTCAGGTACTTGTCTTAAGATTGTTAAGTTTCACCCGTGCACTCTCCTTATTTACCCTGCCTCCCTTCAGAAAATACCGATGCCTAGTCCCAGTCCACTTGAAATATAATATAAAAGCCTTGAAACCTGGCATTCAGATAATTGTAAAGACTATAAATTGCAGTACTTATGGTGAGTTCAATGATTTCTTTTGTCCTTCCACTGAGCAGTGTGGTGATGGTCCCACCCAAGGTTCATAACGCAGTTGATAGTATAGAGAGATCACACGTAGATATGTCATGCATTGCATTTTCCTAACCTCAACCATCTGCCATATTGTAAGATGTCTAAGGTGAGACCGTAATTCCCATTGTCATGCACTAAGTACTTGTGAGACCGTGTAGACATCTATATTTCTAGTTTTTAAAGTACTAATTAATCTGCCATGGACTGTGTTCGAGCCCTGCACTACAGATTGTTGGTTAAAAAAATGACTAGCTTTTTCGTTAGTAGATGGGGACAGTCCTAAACAGGAAATGAGTAATACAAATAGTTACGGATACAGCCCATGCAATTTCATATAAAGAATGAGCCTTCAAAAAGGATAGACGTTACTAGAAATTGTTCAAGTCATCATGAGCACGGTAACAATGGACAATGGACCAAGCAACTTGTTGATATGGTTTTTTTAGGTTCAAGCAGCAAAATCAACGAGATTCTAAGCAGACTACTTTTGATCTGTCAAATGCCTGCTGCAGCCAATGCCGACTGAAACGATGCAGAAGATGACCATGTAGACGAGATATCCGCCGAAAATCTGTTCTTGTATCGATATCGAGAACAGAGAAGAAGCAAAAGCTGGAGCAATGGTTCGCATTGAACACCCAGTCATCTGCACCAAACCATTGATAGATCCCATTATTGGCTTTGGAGCCGATTGAGCGACTATGACAAGAATTGCACCTTTGTTGTGTTAGTTAGGGCTTTCCAGATGAAAAACTTGTACGCACCATATGCCATGGAATAAATGAACTGGAAGGACAGTTGAATCAGAATCACGGCGCAAGATTCAAATCCGACACTCCCATTCCGTCGTGCAAAGTTAGTCGAAAGAGGAAATGACATAAAGCAGACGAGTTGACTGGTGTATGCAAGTCTATAAACTGAGGGAGCTCCGTACCTCCGGAGAATTCTTCCAAGCAATTTTATTTGCACAAAGGCATTGACAAAGCCCCAGATACCCATGATTAAACCAATCTGATAAGGATTGAGGCCTAATCCACCGGATTGAATGGGTGTGGAGAGTATAAGTGGGTTGAGTGCAGAGTAGCACATATCTGTGAAAGCGAGGAAGGCGTAGTTAATAATGATAAATTGCATTGTTCGGGATTTGAGTGCAGAGCGTAAGGTAACGGGTTCTGGAACGAAATCTGCAAGCTTTTTTCCTGAGTCTATCGAGGACGCAGATAATGTAGGTGAAGGACAGCGGGTTGAAGTGGATCCATAATTTGTGGGATCATCATGACCAAGTAAAGTGTCAGTGGAACTGACTTTCGAAATTGTCAATTTTGGCTCCCTCTCTTGGTCGTTGATAAGATCTGTGGTGTTGGAGAAAGAAGGGTGTGTCTAGACGAATGATGAGATAAAGATTCCGGGTGCTAGGATATGCTGATACTCACCTCTTTGAGCCCAATAAAACCAATCACAAATGTAAATGAGGCAAGGCTTGCTGCAACGACACAGGGCAAAAAATATGGATGTTCTCTGAAAAGAGTAATACTGCCGAAGACGTCCGGCCATCTAGTAGCTGGATTACTCAGGACACCGCCCATAAGTGGGCTTCAAAATTTATTAGCAGTGCAATGCTGAGGATCCAAGCGATGAACCGTACGCAATAGTACTCCCAACGCTCCACATGAGCGGCATCAGGGCAAAGGCATCGCCAACATTGGTTGAATCAGTCAACTAAATTGATTGTCATTACTTGCTCATATTTTGAAGGCAGACCTCACTTTACCTCAATCATAACAGTCTTCGCGACGCCTATCAACACATCTCTCAGCTACCACTTCAAGCCTGATTAAACCCAAAAATTTTACCGATATTGCCGTTGAAAATACCTTGCATACACCGGGAAACAACCATAGACCAAAACATCGTCGAATAACCAAACCCAAGCATTGCAAAGGTCAGACCTAGAGGTCCCAGCAGGAGTATTGGTCTTCTCCCAAAGCGGTCAGACAGCCAACCCCAATGGAAGACTGCTGCGGCCTCGGCGAAGAAGAAAACTGACTCCTAGAGCGAACAAGCTCAGTTCACGCAATCACAACGAGGAATAGAAGTGGAAGTATTACAATTATACCAGCATAATAACCAGTCTTACTGACATCACCTTTGGTGATTCCAATGTCTCGCACAAATTGGTTGACAAAAGGATAGATGACGAGAGCGGTGATAGGTTCTGCAAATTGGATGAGGAGAGTGAGGAAAAGCTGGAACTTGGGTAATGGTGTTCGCAACTCCTCTCCAACATCTGTAGTTCGGAATTCAGCCTGCACATTAGTAGAGAACGGTTTTGCAGGCTCATGATGCACGTTTCCTTGCTGACTAACATCAACCATGTCGATCACAAAATCGAGAGCTGGGCGGCAAGCACCGAACAAGGAAATGGGGAGACGGAAAGTTAAATGGCACCGGGGGAAAGCATTTTATGGACGACCGGACTACCTTTTCATTCTCATGTATTGATTTTTTATGATCCGATCCGCGTGACTCGGCTACAGCTTCCGCTCCTACCAAGGGCATAATTCGGTTATGAAGAAGTCGGATGTTAAAAGCTTGACGTTATCTCGAAAGAGGATAGCGTCCTGCCGGAGAATTGATCTACTGCGGAAACTAACTCAATATCGGTAGATTATCGATCGATTGTGACAAAAAACCCTTCAATTGACTCGTGCACTAGTTTTGCTTAACTCTTTAGTACTTCTTAGGCTACCAATTCCCAGACTTCATTTTTGGAACTCGCGAAGCACTCTCACGGTATTGCTGAATTCAGTCTTCTCTTCATCCCAGTCTTTGGAAGGGGACGATTAGCCATCAACCGTATGCCAGAACTCTAAGTCTCACCGTCGCGGATATGGGTCAGGTTGTCCCTGTGGAGTTGCATTACCTGCTTACTGTTCAGGTCATAGCGAGGCCAGCCACCTTTATCATGGGTCATCTCTTGCGAGCAGTGGTGAAATCTGGACAAGTATTGACACACCTCCGGGATCAAGATCATTAACAAAATTGATCCAAAAGTCTTGCATCTGACTCGAGAATTCATTTTCTATAGATGGAAGGGACTCTGTTCCAAAAAGGAATTCCAGCTCCAACTCGTGGAAGACTGAATAATTCCAATTCGAATCAGTCGCTTGCTTGATGTTACAGTATAAGACTTACCTCCACGAATCGGGTCACCGCCAGGAACAAATTCCGTAAAGTAGTACGCGAACATGGGTTGACGCAAGGCACCATGTTCAAAGAGTAAACGTCTCACAGATAGGAACATTTGGACAGTATACCACGCTTCACCCCTATCGAACAAGGAATCCCCTGTGTTGAAAGGGGCTCCGAGTGTAGGATCATTTGCAGGGAAGAGCTCTTTGAAGCGATCCAATACATCTTGGGTGATTGTAGTATTATCGATAACAAGCTCGCGAACATAGTTGTCGAAGGCAGCACCTTGTGCTTTACCTGTCAAGTTGAGGTTGCGAAGCGTAGTGCTGAATGTTGTGCCCTCATTTTCCTAAAAACACTCATCGGTCATTTATCAAATACCTTCACCCGAAGAGCACTTACATTCGTACCAGCCATGAATGGTAGGTGAAGGAAGTCTCCCCTCATTATCTTGCTCGAAGCGACTTCCGTAACAAAGCTTCCAGGAGGGCCAACAGAAGGTTGCCATAATTGATCGTTCAGAGTAGCTAATACCATGGCGTTGGAAATGTTCAGAAGAGTCTGATACCACAATCTCGTCCGAAAGATTAAATGGGAGTTTCATTATCTACACACCTCAAATGGAACCCTGCGAAGACAATCCACAGGACTCGGATCACCTAAACATCCGGTCTGAATTAGGAGACAGTTGAATGGAAGTCCGGGCCTATCGTATGTCGAGGCAGGAGGAGAGCTTTTACTAGAAACAATGATCTGAGTGACATTGATCTCGTTTCTGGTGAAATCAACGTACAATGGACCAACGCCGGAGTCACTTATCCCAGCTCGGAAAAGAGGGCGATCAGGGGGATAAATGAAATGAGCCATGACACTTCCACCCCCTGCCGACTACATAAATCAGTTGTCTTCATGATAGGTGCCCAGTGAAAATCAAATTACTTGTCCCCAAATCGTAACCTGGATACCTTGTTAAGTCCTACACATAATCAGTGGCGGAGAGAGAAGTGTACCTTTGTCGGATCTCCACCAAATGCAGCGATATTATCTTGAACAAACTCGAGAGCCACGCGCTGATCCCAGAGGCCAGCATTTAGATCCTGAGGGGGTTGGTGAGCACTGGATAACTATACCATTATCAGCATCAAATTTTCCTTTATCATTATTCACTCAAACCCACAAAGCCAAAGGTGTTCACGCGATAGTTGCTAGAAGTGGAATATTAGCACATCTATACTCAAGAGTCAGTCCCAGTCCCTTACGTTGAGACGAAAATCATGGGCTTTCTGATGGCAATGCTTCTTCGAATGAGTCCTAGTAGCCAAAGTGAGCTGGATATAAAATGATTCGTGAAATGTACCTGTTGCTTCATATTCAGAGATCGACGCTGCACTATAAAACGGAGTCTGAATGATTATTCACGAAAAATGGACAACCACACACCCGTTTGTATAGGCACCTCCCTTCAAGTAATCAGACATTATTCCACGAAGACATGTTCTTGAGAACTTACATGAATCCAGAACATGACAGGTAGTTTCTCATCCGAATGGCCTGCAGGGCGCCACACCTACGTAAGAAAGATGTCAAAGACGATACAGGAGAAATGATTTTTTTGCACACATTCAGAAAGAGACAGTCTTCACTTATCGGTGCACCGAGGTTTCCGGGCTGTTGAGGACAGGCGTTGCCGAATGTAGTTGCATTCTTGAGTGCAGATGAGCGTTTGTTGATGGCCACAGGTGCTTTGAATCTCAATTCTCCGACGGGTGGCTCAGCAAAGGGTATACCCAGCCATTTTTCTACGTCACCGTTTGAAGTTGATGATCCGCGAAAGGTGCCTGTGTGTAAGTGGATGTCCAAGTCCTGAGCTGTGCTTGAGCCGAGGCTCAGTAAGAGGGCAGAGAGCCCAAGAAAACACCGGGAAATCATGGTCAATTATCTGAGAAAGGACCAAAGAGCCGTTCTGAGGGAATTGTTTCAGAAGAGCGCCCATTTATCGGTGGATGGTGAGAAATAGAAGGAAACTTGAAAAAGCCACTATTCCTCATAAGAGGAATCGGCCTCACTGTCGAGGTTCCATGATGACAGTCCAAATGTA
>Ga0153924_1001608_pt1 | contig 10867 bp, 8 predicted proteins | sample TSNJ008MetaG_FD_104709 | JGI IMG/M metagenome (GOLD analysis project Ga0153924, IMG submission 104709) | Attine ant fungus gardens microbial communities from New Jersey, USA - TSNJ008 MetaG | ecosystem: Host-associated > Fungi > Mycelium > Unclassified | place: USA: New Jersey, Wharton State...
CAAGTGGCTCGTCACAAGAATATTTTCGGCCCCATGAAGGACCTGAAAAAGAGTTGGTAGTTCTTGGTTCGTAGTTCGTAGTTCGTAGAAGCAGTGGTGCTTGGTTTGTGGCAATTAATGGTCCATAGCATTTATCCCACCTGCGTTCTCATCGCAGCAAATTTTTTACCAACGAACTATGAACCACGAACTACCAACTACCTTTAGAGTCCTAATTCATCCATAAGACTGATAATCCGAGAGCCGCGTTCGATGGATTCATCCAGTTGAAAGTGAAGATGGGGGGTGTTTTTAAGGATCACTCGTTTGGAAAGAGCCTGTTGAAGTTCCGGACGATGTGTCTCGAGGGTCTCCAAGGCGTTTTTTCTTTGTTGGATATTGCCCAAAGCACTCACGTAAACATGCGCATGTCTCAGGTCGGGAGTCACATCCACCGAATTGATGGTGACTAAAGGTGCATCGAAACGGAGATCTTTGAGAATTAACATTCCCAGTTCTCGTTTCAGAAGTTCACAAACTCGTTCCAGACGATGTTTCATATCCACTCTCACTTTGGGGTTCTTCGTCCCTTTAAAACCATTACATGAAATTTGTTATTAAAACGTAAGTTGTAGTTCAAAAAGATGTTTGTTGGCAATTTTTGCTCCTAAGAGAAGCCGACGGAGTCAGTTTGCTTCTAAAAGAAATGAACGGAGTTCGCGAAGTCGGCTATTCCAGAGATTGAGGTACCTTATCCAGAGTATAACACTCGATGATATCTTCGGGTTGATATTCAGAAAAGTCTCCCAGTCTGATACCACATTCCAACCCGGCACGCACGTCTTTGACATCGTCCTGGAAACGGCGAAGTGTGGCCAGACCTCCATCGTAGATAGGCTGACGTTTGCGTAAAAGCCGAGCACGTGCGGTACGAGCAATACGGCCATCTTGCACTATACATCCGGCAACTTTTCCTTTCGATAGTGTGAAGACCTGTTTGACCTCAGCGTGCCCGATGACCGTTTCACGCAATTGCGGATCTAACATACCCGCCATGGCTTCTTTTACCTGGTCAATCAGTTCATAAATAATGCTATAGAGTTTGATTTGGATGCCCTCGCGTTTGGCAATACCGGAGGCTGTGTTCTCAACTTTAATATTGAATCCTATGATGACAGCATTGGAAGCGCTGGCTAATAGAACGTCCGACTCGGAGATGGGGCCTACGGCGGCGTGAATGATCTCGAGGAAAATCTTTTGGCTGGGAATTTCTTTGAGAGCAGCAATTAACGCCTCCATGGATCCTTGAACGTCAGCTTTGAGGATTATTTGGAGCGATTTTTTTTGTTCGTTGGCAATGTTTTGGAACAGATTTTCCAGCGTGGTTCTCTGCGGTGCACTCAATTTATGGGTGCGGATCGCATCCAGCTTTTCTTCACTGAGCGTTCTAGCTGAACGTTCGGAATCCATCACAACGAGTTCGTCTCCGGCATTGGGAAGTCCACTCAGCCCCAAAACCCTGACTGGCGTCGCAGGTCCGGCCTCACGAATCGCTCGCCCGCTGTCATCAATCAATTGCTTCACTTTTCCCCAATGATTTCCGCAAATAAAGGGTCGGCCTATTTGTAACGTGCCCATGCGAACGATGATGGTAGCGGTGGGACCTCGTCCGGGTTCCAGCTGGGCTTCGATCACCGTACAGCGCGCGGGTGTCCGTTTACTGGCTTTGAGTTCCAGCATTTCGGCCTGCAGGAGCATCATATCCAGGAGTTCTTCGATTCCAGTGCCCTGAGTAGCACTTACGGGGATACAAATGGTTTCCCCTCCCCAGTCTTCCGGAGTGAGGCCCTTTTCTTGAAGCTGTTGTTTGACTCGGTCGATATTAGCGGAAGGGAGATCCATCTTATTAATAGCAACCATGATCGTCACTTTAGCAGCTTTAGCGTGGTTGATTGCTTCGATGGTTTGAGGCATGAGGCCATCATCGGCAGCGACGACTAAAACTACGATATCCGTAACGTTAGCTCCGCGGGCCCGCATGGCGGTAAAAGCTGCGTGACCTGGGGTATCCAAAAATGTAATTTGTTTACCATTGCGTTCGACACTGTAGGCCCCGACGTGTTGTGTGATTCCGCCCGCCTCTCCAGCGGTTACTTTAGTTTTGCGAATAGCATCCAATAATGAGGTTTTTCCGTGGTCCACATGCCCCATGAAGGTGATGATAGGCGCGCGAGAGACGAGTTCTTCCGCTACTTTTTCAATAGGAGGGGGCGGTGGGGCAACAACGGGCGTTTCCAATTTGTGATGGCCTTCGCCTGATTTGCGCTTTTCTCGTTCGAAATGAAATCCATGTTTTTCGCAAAGCTTTCCCGCAATATCAGGTTCAATGGTTTGATTAATGGCAGCAAAAATATTGAGCTCCATGAGATCATGAATCATCTGAAATGGCTTGAGGCCCAGTTGTTGGGCTAGGTCACGAACCACGATTGGTGGTTTGATATGAATGGTTTTCGGCGCAGTTGCTGCTTCCTCTGAAGAGGCGGAAACTTTTTCAGGGGAAGGAGAAGGTTCGGATTTTTCCGGAGAAGCCGATACCGCCGCCTCCGGAGTCTGTGGTTTTTCGGCGGGAGGGGGCTCGCTTGGCTTGGAGGACGCATTGGATTTTCCAATGGAATCCAGGAAAGGCCGCAGCTTCGGTGCCTTATCCGTTGCGGATTTTTTGATTTTCGTTTTAGGCTCGATCAGAGAGAGGGGCACCTTCGGAGGCGCCGGGGGAGATCCGGGTTCTTCTTTTCGAGGAGGAGGATTCTGAGCGTTTTTTTTCCCCGTAGAACGGGAAGCGCCGGACTGACGCCCGCTTCCCGTGCGAGAAGCGCCGCCCTTTGCTTTGCTGCTGGTGACTCGTGTTGCCATGTAAATTGGATTGTCCGCCTGGAGGGGTACATCGCAGGACTTGCTAAGTTGCTGGGTTGTCTGGTTGAAGGCTCTTGGCAATCTTCAAGATTTGCGCAGCACGCTCCACGTCGCCGTCGAGAATACCTGCTATGTCCTCGGGTTCGGACATAGCAACTACTTCTACTGAATTCATACCCCCGGCAGCAAGTCGAGATGCATCTTCTTCGCTCAAGTGCAAAGATCCTGCCAAAGAATGAGCGGCTTGTGCTTTTTGCGATTCCAGGGCCTCTTCTTTTGATTTATCCTGTTGAATATCAATATCCCAGCCGGTTAATTTAGCAGTAAGGCGCGCATTTTGGCCTCGCTTACCGATTGCCAAAGAAAGATCATCCTTAGCTACAGTGATTTGAAAAGATTTTTTAGCTTCATCTTTGACTAGATTTTTAATCATGGCCGGACGAAGGGCCTCTTTAATGAATTCTTCAATATCGGCGTGCCATCGAATGATATCCACTTTTTCATTGTTGAGCTCACGCACAATGTTTTTTACGCGCGCACCTCGCATTCCGACACAAGCGCCGACCGGGTCAACGTTGTTGTCGGCGCTATGGACAGCGACTTTGGTTCGATAGCCTGCTTCTCGAGCAATTCCTTTGAGCTCGACGGTACGATCGGCTATTTCGCTGACTTCAATTTCAAAAAGCCTTCGGACAAAATTGGGATGGCTCCGGGAAAGAATAATTTCCGGTCCACGAGGACCGTTCTCCACGGCAACCACATATGCACGCAGGCGATCTCCGATGCTATACTCTTCCGTAGCGACTCGCTCACGACTCGGCATGACAGCTTCGAACTTCCCAAGGTCTACGATCACATCAGAGCGTTCGAATCGGCGGACCGTCCCGCTCACAATTTCTCCGGCACGGTCCTTGAATTCCTCATAGACCATATCCTTCTCTAACTGCCGAAATCGTTGCATGATCGCTTGGCGCGCAGTCTGAGCTGCAATCCGACCAAAATCTCGCGGAGTGACTTCGACATCCAATTCCTCCCCCAATTGGGCGTCAGACTTAATTGGACGAGCTTTGGAAAGTGCAATTTCGTCGTGAGGATTACGAACCGATTCCACGACGATCAATTTAGCCATCGCGCGAATATTGCCGCTCTTCGGATTAATTTCGATGCGTAAGTCTCTGGTACCAGCGGTAAAGCTACGTTTTGAAGCAGCAAGAAGCGCTGAGGAAATAGCCTCCACCAGGACATCCCGGCGGATTCCTCTTTCGCGCTCCAAATAATCAAGCATCGCAATCAATTCAGCGTTCATAACAATCTAGTCACCAGATAAAAAATGCGGGTAAAAAAGCGGAATTGGAATTCCGCTTTAAGGCCCGCACATCACTTACCTAAGATGAAAACTATGCGCACAGGAACGCATCCGGTCAAGAGTCAACCTCTGGTTATTTTCTACTCAGACAGAAATCGATCCTGAGAAGGCCAAAATATATGCCCTGAAAATCGCCCGACTGTCTCCGTAAGTGATTGGGTATGAGCGTTCTAAAAGCAGGCCTTGATATGTTTGAAGCAGCTGGAGCCGATACTCAGCAAGAGAGTATTTAGTTTCAACAACTTGCTTATTTATTTCAACGGACTTCGGTCCGGGAATGGGTGGTAGCTTGGGAATGATTTCTTCGGCGGCAAATAGGGACTGCGAAGCACGACGAATTAAAGATGTCTGCAAATCGGGTTCCAATTGGCCAAAATCCACTCGATCTCCCCTCACCGCTCGATCAAATAATTTGTCGCGAGACCGCCGATCTAATGTGATCCCAAGTGGCGCAAATATTTTTTCCCATCGATTCAGAAGAGAATTCTCCACTGTTGCTTTGCCAATGCAGGATATGGGAATCCCAAGAAAATCATAGAAAGAGTCCAAAATCAGACCCTGTACTCGGAAATCCCTGGTAATAGCTGGAAGATCTCTTCCAATCAATGGCTTGTTGGCTACCCAGGCCTCCAGAAAAGTCATTCCGAAACCCTCTTCCATACTGGTTGTCACCACACAATCCGCTCTGGCAATGAGATCCCCCAAAAGAATATCCTGTTGAGAACAAACCTCGAATTGAATCGGCAGACGACAGTTGGCAGCTAAGACTTTCCAATGCTCATACAAGGCGAGGTCCTCCGAAGAGTGTGGAGGCAAGGCGATTGCAAGATGCTTCCCTTTGTGAAAGCCGCAGGTCAGGAGGAGCGCTTCACCGATATTTTTTCTCCGGATCGCTCGGCAAGGGTAGACTACAAGGGACTCTATTTCTGGAAGAGGCAGTAGTATCGGATCTCGGGAGGTAGCTAGGGGGAGTACAGGATTCGGGATGTAAAAAATTTTGCCCGGAAACCCGATTGTCTTCAGGATTCGTTCATCCCGACAATTTAATAAGGCATAGCCAATTCGAGGAGTGCAAGGGTAGAGACAGCAATTGAGGTTTTCCCCGTACGCATTCACAAGATTCAGATAATTTTTTGGGCGTTGATTCTCTGCAAAATCGTGAATTTGAAGCAGCATAGCCGCTCCACTCTCGGCCCAGGCGGCGACCACCGCGGGCAAGGCCAGATTTTTTCCCAACGAATGATTGTGAATGTGCCAGATGTCAGGGGTCCCCCCCAAAAGGTGACAAGCTGCTTTTTCCAGGTCCCGTTGCAAATCCTTTCCTTCCCGGTAAGAGGCACCTTCATAGTCCAATTTTGGCAAACAAGCCGTGGGGACGATGTTGGGAATTTTTGACTTTGCAGGAATGTCCCCCGCGAGAACGGCAATTTGCAATCCTGATTGGCTAAGCGCTCGGCAAGCGAGTTCAATAACCCGCGTCACTCCGCCGCTTCGAAGATGGTAATGAACGATTGCTATTTTCATGTGTGATCTTGCCTAGCCATCCATCGCAAATATAGTTAAAATCGATGCTGCTATTGAGCTCAGACTTCAGATGAGTCGGTGACGAATCTCTGAACTACCGCAAGACTAATTGTCGCAGGATGCTCGCATAATCAATGACCATTCGATCGCCTGAAGGGGGACTAGCAAGAACTTTGGAACGCAGTTCCGAAATACGTTCGATAGCTTGTACGACCGTTTCTTTCAAATTTGTGCGGAAGCCAAGTCCATATTTTTTTCCTGCTTCGACGATACCACCGCCCTCCTCATGATAAATAAGGGGTAGCCCACATTGAGCGCCTTCCACATGATGCATGCCACCTGGTTCCGAGCGGGAAGCTGTGAAGTAAAGATGGCTTTCACGCAGTTTCGCCGCCAGGGAATGCCCTGTGAGCGGAGGAATGGTTTCGGCGCTTTTCCAAATGATATTGGAAGGCCAGCGCCCTAGGATTCGGAATGTGCAATTGCGGAGTTTCCCTGTGGCAATCAAATCATCCAGCTCACAATATTCAGCAAATCCCTTGCGAGGGTGATGAGACCAGTGATGAGTCACGATGCGGATCGGGCCCGAGGAGGCTTCGCGGCGATGTCCAAAGGGGTGATAGACTCCCGGATCCGCGCCATTATAAATGACGGAATTCGGACGAGCAGGATCGAACCAACGTGCGATAAAATAATCACGCAGCCATTCTGAGATGAAGACGGTATAGTCACAGAGTGCATTCGTACGTCGGAGAAGTTCATCAATGTCTTTTGTATCTTTTCTCTCATCGCACTCATTGATACGATGAATAATGGGGATTTCAGGGTATTTTTGTCGAAACGGAATGAGTTCTTTTAAACCGAACCGTTTGGCTGGATGATCAGAGCGAGGATCGATCACGAGTACGGCATCGGGCCTTCGCCTCAGGTCAAACGTAACGCGCCACCCACGTTTAGGAAGGAAGCTGAGCAATTGAGAAACAAACGGGCTACTTCCCCCCCATGGGGACCGCCTGGGAACCATGCTGATGGCGAGCACGGGAACCATTTTTTTTGGGGTGAATGAGAGAGAGATCACGAGGGCATCTGCTTGTCTATTTCTCGGCGGCAACATTTTAAAATGCCATTTGAAAAAGATTGAATCGTTCCAACACGCAATACAGCCTGCCGAGCCAGCGTCCCCATTTTTGCGCATTGAATGGGGTCATTCCAAAGTCTCATCATCTCCCGAGCCAATACGGTAGGATTTTTTTCCGGAACCAGTATGATTTCCTGATTGTTTTTAAAATTTTTATCCGTCCAAAGACCGCTGGTATGGGTGATGATGACTGGTCGTCCGCAGGCCATAGCTTGGAGTGCCGCGCTTTGTCCGGATGGCTGAATGGAATCGTGCAAAGGAATCACAACGAACCGCGATTTACGGTAAAGATGAAGAAGCTCAATATCATCGACGACCGGATTTTTCCAGGAGCCCCGGAGCACGGAAATATTGAGAGGCGGATCATCGGGCAGAGGACAGGAAGTTAGGATTTTGATAGGCAAGGGACATTGCCTTGCTGCCTCGATGAGTGTTCCGTAGTCTCTCCGTGAATCGCTCCCGATGGAGAGAATATGGTTTCCTTCAAAATCAGCGGGACACCAAAAATTCGTATCGACTCCGAATGGCACTGCAAAAATGTCCGACAGTCCAAAAAATTTCTGTGCAGCTTCCGCTTCAGGCCGTGCAAAAAGAATCATCGGCTTGCCTCTCAACAATGCGCGTGTCACCCATCGCTTCACTCCCCGCGGAGGATAATTGAGAATCCCGCAATGAATGCCTATCATCGGAGAGCGCATGCAGCCCATTTTTTTCCAAATGGCTAAGGAGAGCGCAATGCTGGTGGTAGTCGCCACAATGCAGTCCATACCACGTAAGCGCTGTAACAGTTGTCCGACTCCCACTACGTCATCCCCACTGGTGCGAGCGGGCAGGATTTTTTTGAATAATGCATTGCAAATACCAGCCCAGATTGGAGAAGCCGTTGGTATTTCCAGGAAATCAATGGTATGGCCAAGCTGTGCTAATTCTATAGCACCATAAAAAAATTCCGTCGGCGCTCGTTTTGTTTGAAGCGCCTCCATTCGTTGTGATCGCCCACCTGCATACAAAAAAACAATTTTCATTGGTCGATTTTAAAGAATCGCCTTTTCCAAGGCTGGAGAATGCTTTCGACCTTAACCAAAGGCCAAATGAATGTGGTCAGAAATGCCGTAATACACCGTCCGTTTGGGGAAAGAATTTCAAAGTGCTCCCGAGTGAGCTGCCGCGGAGAGGAAAGAAAAATCCGTATGTTGCGACTGCCATTGATCCAATTTTCCAATTGTTGCATGGGGATACCACGGCCGTGCAAAATTTTCACTGCCCCTCGCCCCGAAAATCCTGGCATGACGGTACGCAGATTGTATTCGGGAGGCAAAATATAGACCCCTATTGAGGATTCATACAATGCTTGTCGAAACATGGGCTGGTCGTTTGCGTTTGTCGTGCCCGTCGTTTCTACAAAAGTTTGATAGAGTTGAAACCATTTGTCGAAAAACCGCACCGTTTCCGGTTTCAGGCGATATGCAATCACACCGGAATTCAGTTCACAAAAGCAATCGGGTGTTACCGAGGGACGAGCGGGACGATAGGGCGCGTGGCTTGCCGCCAAATCAAAACGGTCTAAAATATCAAATAGATCTTGAATCGGTGCACAGACATAAGTGTCTGTGTCTAAAAAAAGCGTTCGCTCAAAGGGCGTTTCTCTCAACGGTAGGATCTTATCTCCCAAAGAGTGCAAAGGCCGCTCAATTTTTCGAATTTCTGTGAATGGCTCACCCGCAACATTCACCTGGTCGGTATACAAAATAATCGGAACATGTGGCATGTGCTTTCGGAAGGACTGCGCAGATCGCACTGCTTCAGCAAGATGGCGTGTGCCAGTTGCTACATATAAAACCCCGCAAGTCTGTGTGTCGAAACTCATTGCTGATTCCGTCAGTCTCCTCCAGGCTGCAAAAATTGCAAACAAACATCTTTTTCAGCAACTTCGTTGGCTTTTAAAGGAAGGGTCTGTCCGGCCAATCGAGGACCATGATGGGCCGACTCTGAGCCATGCGCCAAAAAAAAGCATCTACGACTTTTCGTGCGAACGGCACATCGGGTGTGATCTGACGGATTAAAAACGAGAGATAATTCCAATCAAAGAAACCATTGTGGTGTTTTCCGATTTGAGCGATTTCGCGCATGCGCTTCCAGCCGCCGGTCGCCGTGACTGTGTCTTCGTAATAGCGAATTTTCGCGATGAGTGTGTCCAGGGCAATGACGGAACCCTTCCGAGCCAGACGGATCAGCAAATCCCAGTCCATCGCATAGATGAGATCTGTTCGAAGTCCTCCGACTTCCCAAAAAGCATCTCTGCGAAAATAGGTGGCGGGCTGCACTGCTTCCAATGCGGTTGCCAACCGCTTGTGATTAAAAGGGCGATAAGGGACGATACGCAGCAATGTCCCATCTCGCTTGATTTTAGCGCCGCGTCCGTAAATAACGGCCGCCCGAGGGTACGTCAGAAAGGCTTGGGCAATTTGGTGAAGAGCACCGGGAACCAGAAGGTCATCGGAGTTGAGCCAAGACGCAACTACGCCGGTCGCCAGGCGCATGCCCTTGTTAATGGCATCACTTTGTCCTTTGTCCGCTTCACGGATAATTTTTAACCAGGGCAGGTGCGCATACCGCTCAAGGATTTTTGGAGTTGCATCCGTAGAGAGCCCATCCACGATAATCCACTCTAAATCGGGATATTTTTGATCCAGGACGCTTTGTATCGTCTCTTCGATAAATTCCGCTTGATTCAAGGTGGCGGTAATCAGTGAAATTCGCATACGGGATGGCTAGTTCAGCTTTAACTGTTTCGGCACCTCAAAAAAGCTGCTATTTTTAAGATCCGCTCGATTGCGGTGGACGACAAGACTGCCTCGCATATTACAGACCCAATTTTCTGTTGCCCCACTTTTGAAGAGACAGGAAATAGAGCGATCAATTTCGGCAGTCGATCTTTCCGGGGAAATGACATGGACGCAGATATCCGGTGCGCCTGAATACGCAGGAAAACGTTCTACCGTTCGGAGGCGGGTATTAGAAATCCACCCCACATCCACTTGACGGATACCATCGTTTGTTTGAACCGGACAATTCAGCACCAGTGTCCCTCCCGTCAGATTGCCGAGAAGCAGTGCGCTGATAGCTCCTAAGATTTCTCCATGGCGTGCATTCGTATGCCCCGCAATCTGAGCCATAGGGTATTCCAGATCGAGCATATTGAGGTAAAATTCCGCTGCTTCCCGCGCCCCGGCATCGACAACCACACGCCCTCCTTCAAGCACGATGCCTCGGTTGCAATGGTCCAAGACGCTCTGTGACGAGTGACTGACCATCAAGACCGTAGTTCCTAAGGCTTTGGTGGCTTCGATTCTCTTCAGGCATTTCTCTTGGAACTTAGCATCTCCGACGGCAAGAACTTCGTCCAGTATCAGAATGTCCGGGCTCAAATGCGCCGCTACAGCGAATGCCAGCCGCACTCTCATACCGCTGGAATACCGTTTAACGGGTGTCTCCATAAATTTTTCCACCTCCGAAAATCGGACGATGTCCTCATAACGTGCTTCGATTTCCTGACGCTTCATTCCAAGAATCGTTCCGTTGAGAAATACGTTTTCTCTTCCGGTCAGGTCGTTATGGAAACCCGTTCCTACCTCGAGCAGACTCGCTACGCGACCTCTAATCTTGGCTATTCCAGTGGTGGGTGCGGTAATGCGGGAGAGGAGTTTGAGGAGTGTGGATTTTCCGGAGCCATTACGTCCCATAATGCCAACCGTATCCCCTTTGTGTATTTTAAAGCTGACGTCACTGAGGGCCCAAAAATCATAAGCTTTTAATGGGACATTTCGATTGCTGTCGTGAATATAAGAATGTGGATCTTCCTTGCCGAAACGCCGAGCCCACCAGCTCTCAATTTCCTTCCCCAGCATTTTTCGATTTAAGGTACCAAGACGATATTTCTTACTCAG
>Ga0153924_1001610_pt1 | contig 10857 bp, 8 predicted proteins | sample TSNJ008MetaG_FD_104709 | JGI IMG/M metagenome (GOLD analysis project Ga0153924, IMG submission 104709) | Attine ant fungus gardens microbial communities from New Jersey, USA - TSNJ008 MetaG | ecosystem: Host-associated > Fungi > Mycelium > Unclassified | place: USA: New Jersey, Wharton State...
ACCTGGTTGCGACGGGCTTCCTTGGCCTTCTGAGCGGCCTCGTACTTGAACTTGCCGTAGTCCATGATCTTGGCCACGGGCGGCTTCGAGTTCGGCGCGACCTCGACCAGATCCAGTTCGGCTTCCTGCGCGAGGCGCAGTGCCATGGCGATCGGGACAACGCCGACCTGCTCACCCTGCGGGCCGACGAGTCGGACTTCGGGAACGCGGATTCGGTCGTTGGTACGGGGATCGGTGATGCGGAGCTCCTTCAATCAGGTGGTGGTCGTCCGGGACGTATGCCCTGGACGACAGCACGAGAGAGGAGATCTGACGCACGGATCGGAACCCGTTCGGCAGCCGCCCTGCGTCGGATCCGTGGACCCGACCGACGTGTGTACCCAGTTGCGGTGCACTCGCGGAGCGGTGGTGACCCGGTAGCCTGGTGGAACGCGGCCGCGGGTGGGAGAGACTCCTCTTTCGTGACACCGTCCGAGCGATCCAGGAGAACCTGGTGGCACACGGACAGCATCTGCCGCGAGCGAGTCTAGCAGAGGAGCACCGTGACCGACACCCCGATCGACGACGACGGCAGCGGCATCGACGCCGCCAGGGACATCTCGGAGGTGCCGGCCGTCGAACTCATCAACACCGTGGCCGTGCACCTGCTCAGCGCGGCGGCCGTGAAGGTCGGCCTGGCCGACGACCCGCAGGAGCAGACCGACCTCGACGAGGCGCGCAAGCTCATCACCGCGTTGGCCGGCCTGGTCACCGCTGCGGCGACCGAGATCGGCGACCACCACGCCCGTCCGCTGCGCGACGGCCTGCGTTCGGTGCAGCTCGCATTCCGCGAGGCGTCGGCGATCCCGGACGCGCCGGGCGCCGGCCCGGGCGAGAAGTACACCGGCCCCGTCAACTGACGGCTGGCAGCTGACGCGCGACGGGCCTTGTCCGTCAGGGCGTCGGACGGGAGGCCCGTGGCGGGATCGCCACGGGCCTCCCGTCCGTCTCCGGGGTACGTGGGTCAGGACGCGCTGCGGCCGACCAGGCGCGTGACGGCCGCGAGCGGGATGCCGACCCAGTCGGGTCGGTTTCGGGTCTCGTAGACGACCTCGTAGACGGCCTTGTCGAGCTCGAACGCGTCGAGCAGCTCGCGGTGGGCGCTGAGGTCCGCGCCGGTCCCCCGCTGGTAGCCGTCGAGGAACCGCACCCGGGCCTCGTCCGCCCACGCTGCGGCGTCGACCGGATCCGCGTCGTGCGCCAACGCTCCGGCGACGTAGTCGAACGACCGGAGCATGCCGGCGACGTCACGGAGGGTGACGTCCGGCAACGAACGTTCGGCCAGGGGACGGAGCGGCTCCCCCTCGAAGTCGAGGAAGACCCAGCCGCGCGGCTCGGGGGCGGCGAGCACCTGGCCGAGGTGCAGGTCGCCGTGGATGCGCTGCAGGTCCGGCCAGGGCGTCGCCGTGGCGCGGGCGTAGACCGCTCGGATCGCGTCCGCGTGCTCGGCGACCGCCGGGGCCTCGCGCGCGGCCGTGTCGAGCCGCTCGTGCATCGTCGCGACCGCTGCGTCTCGTCTGGCCTCGTCGGCGGGTTCGGACGGCAGCGCCTCGGCGAGGGTGCGGTGGACGTCCGCCAGCGCCGCACCGAGCTGCTCGGCCCGGTCACCGAAGGGTGTGCCGGCGTGTGCTTCCTCGAGCGCCACGCGCCAGGCGTCCTCGAGGCCGGGGAGGAACTCCTGCGCGAACGCGAGGTGGCCGGTCGCCGTGCCGCTGCCCTGCCCGACGTCGGGCCAGCTGCTGCGCAACGCGCCGTAGACCAGGGGGACGCGTGCGCTGCCGGCGGCGGACAACGCGAGCTGCGTCGTGACGTCGGGGTTGTCGCCGTGGTGCAGGACGCGGAACACCTTGATGATGACCCGGGCGCCGGACTCGGTGTCGCAGATGACCGAGGTGTTGGACTGCTCACCCGTCAGGACGCGCGCGCCGGTGACCCTGCCGATGGGGCGCAGGCTCTGCGGGTCGGCGTCGATGCGTGCGGCGAGCGACGTGATCCACGCGTGGTCGGTGGTGGCGTCGGCAATGGTGCCGTCGGGGCCGCTGACCACGGGTGACTGGTAGAGGACCGGAGCCGCGGGTGCTGCGGGGGCTTCGTCGAGGACGAGTCGGGTGCCGTCGGCGGTGGAGAGGGTGCGGAGGCGCGGCACGGACCCCTTCGACGCGTACCACCGGCGGTCGGCGATCCAGGACTCGAGGTCGTGGTCGCTGGGGGCGGTGTCGCTCGGGGGTGCTGCGGTGTGGCTCGGGGGTGCGGTGTCGCGGGTGTCGGGTGCGGTGTCGCTGGTGTCGGGTGCGGTGTCGCTGGGGTGGCGGGCTCCGTCGCTCATGCAGCGGACCGTACGCGCCGAGTGCTGGCGAGGTGCCGAGTCCGTGCGTCATCCCTGCACAGCTCGCGGTTCTGGGCCACCCGTCCACAGAACGCGCCCGCGCTCGGACCGCACGGGCGCCGGCGGACGACACTTGCGGACATGCCGAGCCAGCACCCCGTCCCCGACACCGCCCGCACCGACCCCCGCCGGAGCTGGCGGATCCCCGACGACCGCCGACTGCCCGCGCTCGAGCCCCTCGCATCCACCGTCGAACGGCACGAGGCCGTGACGCTCCGCGAGACCCTCTGGGACACCGAGGAGCACGTGCTCGCGGGCGAAGGGGTGACGCTCACCCGTGCCCACGACGGTTCGTGGAGCCTCGACCGCGGCAAGGGTCCAGAGCCGCTGGGCCCGGACCTCGACCGACCCGGCGGCGAGCAGCCCCCGCGCGATGCGGTCGAGGTGTTCCTGCGCGGGCGGGCGGTGGCGACGGTCCGCCTCCGGGACACCACGACGACCCTCGTCACCCTGCGCGGGAAGGACGGTCGGGTCCGGGCCGAGATCGCCGACGTCCGGGTGGACGAAGGGGACCCGGACACCACCGTGCTGCGGTCCGCGCGGTGGTGGGCGCTGTCGGACGACGGGCGGGACGGCGCCACCGCACGGGCGGCGGAGCGGGCCCTGGACGACGCGGCCACGGAGCCACCGTCGACCTCGGCGGTCGCGGTCCCGCCGACTCCCGTGCTCGCTCCGGAGCGGCGCGGCAGCCGGGCGAAGCGACCACGTTCGGGCACCGCTGCGGCGTTCGTGCTGCGGGTCCTCGAGTCGCTGCGCGCCGACCTCGTCGCGGTCGACCCGCGGGTCCGTGCGGACGAGCACGAGTCCGTGCACGACTTCCGGAAGGTGGTCCGTCGGCTGCGGAGCGTGCTCGCGGCGTACCGCGGAGCGCTCGACCGCGACGCGACCGAAGCGCTGCGGGCCGCCCTCGCCCAGGTCGGACGGGTCGCCGGTGCCGCCCGCGACGCCGAGGTCCTGCACGGCGGGCTGTTCCGGTCGGCAGCGCGGGCTCCCGACGGGTTCGTCGACGCGCCGACGCTGGACCGGATCGGCGAGCGTGCGGCGGCACTCCGGATCGCGGCCGCAGCGGAACTCCGCCAGGTCCTGCGTTCCGACGACTGGTTCCGCGCGCTCGATGCGCTGGACCAGATCCTGCTCCGCGCCCCGGCCGGACCGCACGCCCAGGACGACGCCGCTGCCTTCGTCGCGAAGCGCGTCGACCGCGAGCGCGCCCGGGTCCGGCGGCTGGTCGACGGCGGATCGGACGACCTCGACGCCCTGCACGAGATCCGGAAGGCGGCACGGCGCCTGCGGTACGCGCTGCAGGCAGCCGGTGACGTCGCCGACCTGGGGAAGCGGCGGCTCGGTCGGCTGCGGCGGGTGCAGGAGACGCTCGGCGAGGCCCTCGACGCCGCCCACGCGGCAGCCGCCTACCGTCGGCTGTCCGGTCCCGCTGCTCGGGACGGCGCCGACACCTTCGGGTACGGGGCGCTGGCGACGGCCGAGCACGCGGTGCTCGAGCGGGGGCTGCGACGCTCGAGGAAGGTGCTCGCCCGACTGTGAGCGCGGCCGGGCGTGATGCTCGGCGCGCTGCTCGTCGGGCTGCTCGTCGGGCTGCTCTGCGGGCTGCTCTGCGAGAATCGCAGGCGTGCCCCACTACCTCGAGGACCTCGCCGCCGGACAGACCTTCACGACCCCGGGTCGCACGATCACCGAGGCGGACGTCGTGTCCTTCGCCTCGTGGACGAACGACAACAACCAGGTGCACACCGACGTGGAGTTCGCCGGCAAGACCCGGTACGGGCAGCGGATCGTGCACGGGCTGCTCGGCACCTCGCTCTGCCTGGGGCTGATCGCACGGACCGGGGTGTTCGAGGGGTCGGCCGTGGCACTGCTCGGGATCGACCAGTGGCGGTTCACCGAGCCGGTGTTCATCGGGGACACCGTGACCTGCGAGGTCGAGATCCTGTCGACGCGCCTGACGAGCTCCGGGAAGACCGGCATCGTCGAGCGGACGGTCTCGCTCCGGAACCAGCGCGGCGACGTCGTGCAGCAGGGACGCATGGACGTGATGGTCCTGACGCGCGACGCCGCGATCGCCTGACGCCGCCCCGGGCACCCACCGGTTCCTCCGGACGGCAATCGCTGCGACGCTCTTTACAACGATGTACCGGAGCGGGAGCATGGAGCCATGAGCACGCTCGACGGCACCGTGACCGCACCTGACACCGCATCCGCTCCCGCACTCCCCCTCGCCTCGCGGCAGGACGGCACGTACCCACGGCCGCAGATGCTCCGCGCCGCCTGGGCCGACCTCGACGGCACGTGGTCCTTCCGGAACGACGGCGACGACTCCGCCTGGAGCACCGGGTTCCCCGACGCCCGCGACATCGTCGTGCCGTTCCCGCCCGAGTCCGCGGCCTCGGGCATCGACGAGCCCGGCTTCCACCCGGTGGTCTGGTACTCCCGCGCGATCACCCGCGCCGACCTCGAGGCAGCCGGACACGGCACCGCCGCGCCCCGGCTCGTCCTGCACTTCGGCGCCGTCGACTACCGTGCCCGGGTCTGGATCGACGGCCAGTTCATCGGCGAGCACGAGGGCGGCCACACGCCGTTCTCGTTCGACGTGACCGACGCCCTCGCCACCGACCCCGACGCCGTCCACACCCTGGTCGTCCGCGCCGAGGACGACCCGCACGACCTGACCCAGCCCCGCGGCAAGCAGGACTGGCACGAGGACCCGCACGCCATCTGGTACCGCCGCACCACGGGCATCTGGCAGACCGTCTGGATCGAGGCCGTGCCGACCGCCTCGATCGAGTCCCTGCGCTGGACCAACGTCGACCACGCCACCGTGCGCCTGACCGTCCGGATCGCGGGCGACCGCACCGGCGGCGAGCGCCTGCGCGTCGTCGCCCGGTGGGACGAGCGCGACGAGCACCTCGCCACCGTCGAGTCCACGCTCGGCGACACCTCGGACGAGTTCGACGTGGTCGTGCCGATCTCGCGGCAGACGAACGGGCAGGCCGAGGACGAACTGCACTGGACCCCGGACGCCCCGCGCCTGGTCGACGCCACGGTCTCACTGCTCCCCCGTGCCGGTACGACGCCGATCGACTCGGTCGCGTCCTACTTCGGGCTCCGCACCGTCGGGATCGACGGCGGCACCTTCCTGCTGAACGGCCGCAGCCACGACGTCCGCAGCGTGCTCAACCAGGGCTACTGGCCGGACTCGCACATCGCCGCACCGTCCCGCGAGGCACTGCGCCGCGAGGTCGAGCTCATCAAGGAGCTCGGCTTCAACGCCGCCCGCAACCACCAAAAGATCGAGGACCCCCGGTTCCTGTACTGGGCGGACCGGCTCGGCATCCTGGTCTGGGGCGAGGCCCCCGGCGCCTACGCCTTCTCGCCGCGGGCCGTCCAGCGCCTGATGCGCGAGTGGATGGACGCCGTCGAGCGCGACGCGTCACACCCGTCGATCGTCACCTGGGTACCGGCGAACGAGAGCTGGGGCGTGCAGCACATCGCCACCGACCCCGCACAGCAGGCCTACGCCCGGGCACTCGCCGACGTCACGCGGGCGATCGACCCGACGCGTCCGGTGATCTCGAACGACGGGTGGGAGCACACCAACTCCGACATCGTCACGGTCCACGACTACGAGGGCGACGGGCCGCGGCTCGCGGCGACCTACGCGGACGACACCGCACGGACCCGGCTCCTCGGTGGCATCGGCCCGGCGGATCGCCGCATCCTCGTCGGGGGTGCCGAGGACCAGGGCCAGCCCGTCATGCTCACCGAGTTCGGCGGCGTGAACTACCAGCCGGGCGTCCAGCGCGAGGACGGCTGGGGCTACACGTCGGCCAGCGACGGCGACGACTGGGTCTCCCGCATCACGGCGCTGTACGACGCGATCCGGGCGAGCTCGTTCCTGGCCGGCTCCTGCTACACGCAGCTGACCGACACCATGCAGGAGACCAACGGTCTGCTCAACGCCGACCGCTCCCCGAAGGTGCCGATCGAGCAGATCCGTCGCGCGGTCACCGGTCACTAGCCGGGAGGCCCGCACTTCGTGAGCAGGAATGGTCGGGTCCGGCAGACGGACCCGACCATTGCTGCTCACGATGCACGCAGATCGGCGCGCGGCCCGGCGCGCGGCCACCCGCCGGAGCGGGCACGGGCCCTGGTCTGGGAGGATCGGGCGGGTGACGAGCGTGGCGGAGACGAGCCGGGCCTCCCGGTCGGGGGTGCGCAGCCTGCTGACCGGGCCCCGCAGTGCGTGGACCGCGCCCCTGCTCATCTGGGCGGCATCACGGGTGGTGAGCACGCTGCTGCTCGCCACGGTGTTCGTGCTGGCGACCGCGAACGACTGGACGTTCGCGTCGTACCGGAAGGACCCGTCGTTCTTCACGTTCTCCGGATCGTGGGACGCCTCGTTCTACCGGACCATCGCGGAGCACGGGTACCCGGCCGTGCTCCCCCTCGACGACGCCGGCCACGTCCTGCCGAACGCCTGGGCGTTCCTGCCCGTGTTCCCCGCGATCGTCCGGGTCGTGATGACCATCACCGGAGCCTCGTTCTGGGTCGCCGGCGTGCTCGTGGCGACCATCGCCGGCGCCGGCGCCTGCGTGCTGCTGTACCGGCTCGTGCTCGCGGTGGGCTGCTCGCACCGTGCCCGCTGGGCCACCGCGCTCTTCGCGTTCGCGCCGACCGGGTTCCTGCTGCAGGTCGCGTACGCCGAGAGCCTGCTGCTCGTGCTGCTGTTCGGGGCGCTGCTGGCCCTGGTGCGGCGGCGGTACTGGCTGATCGCACCGCTCGGGGTGGTCGCGGCGTTCACCAAGCCCGGAGTCCTCGCGCTCGCGGTGGCGCTGGCCGTGCACCTCGTCGTGCGGTGGGTGGAGTCCCGGCGGTCCGCTCGACCCGCCGAGGTGTTCCCCTGGCGTGACCGCATCGCGATCGTGGTCTCCGGACTCGTCGTCGCGGGAGCGGGACTCGCGTGGCCGGTGATCGCCTCGGCGGTGACCGGGCGGCCGAACGCCTACCTGGACACCGAACTGTCGTGGTGGGTGGGGTTCGTCGGGCGACGACACTTCGCGCCGCTGACGCCGTGGTTCACGATGGCCTCGACGTGGCTCGGGCCGCTCGGCATCGTGCTGGTCGTCGCGCTGCTCGCCGGCGCGGTGTGGTTCTTCACCCGACGGAGCACCCGCGCGCTCGGCACCGAGGTGCTCGCGTTCACGGCGTCGTACGGGTTGTACCTGGTCGCGGTGTTCCTGCCGCAGCAGTCGTTGCCGCGGCTGCTCATGCCGATGGCGCCGCTGCTCGGGTCGGACGTGTTCGTGCGGACGCGGCGACGAGCGGTGACGTGGCTGGTCGTCGGGGTGTGCCTGCAGCCGGTCGCGATCGTGCTGCTGTGGTTCCTCGGGTACCCCTGAGCTGCTCGGGTGGTTCTGAGCTGCTCGGGGTGTTCGTGAGCACGGCGCGGGGCCGTCGGGCTACGCGTCGAACGTGTGGAACCAGGCGGTCCCGCCCGGGTGCTGCACCGTGATCATCTCGTCGAGGTCGCGGTAGGGGCCGTCCTGGTTGTGGCTCGCCGACTTGATGCGGATGGTGCCGTCGGACTCGGTGAAGACCTCGGACACGATGGTGGTGTGGTCCGGCGACCCGTTCGCGTTCCAGTCGTAGAAGACGATGTCGCCGACCTTGACCTTGTCGCGCTCATCCGAGGAGCGCCGGGTCAGCCCGAACTCCGCGGCGTTCGTCTCGAGCCACGGGTCCATCGTCGGGCAGTACGTCCACGTGGCACTGTGCTCGGCACCGGCTGCGCGGTTGTACCAGTCGGAGCGCTGCTCCCAGCCGCGGGCGATGAGCGTCTGGCTGACGTAGTTCGCGCAGTCGCCACCGATCGGGTTCATGGTGCCGTACTCGGACAGGTTGTAGTCCTTCCAGTGCGCCATCGCGTACTGGAGCTGCCGGTCGACGTCGGTCAGCGCGGCGTAGGCCACCGACGACGTCGCGACGGCGCTGGAGGCGTCGGGCACCGGCGCGGCCGTGGGTGCGGGCGTCGCCGTGGCGGAGTCCTGCGTCGCACCGGTCTGCCCGTCGTTCGCGGCACTACCGTTGCCGTCCGACGACTGGTTGGCCGACGGGCTCGGCTCGATCGACTCGGTGAAGAGCGCGACGTCGGCGTCACCGGCTGTGTACATCGCCTGGTGCGGGGCCGTGAAGGTGACCTTCGACGCCGTGGCCGTGACGTCACGAGCGGCGACCCCACCGACGGTGACGCCCTTGACGGCAGCGAGCCCGGTTCCCACGACGGTGACGGTGACGCCGCCGGCGAGCGGGACCTGCGCGGGGCTGAGGGACTTCGCGACGGGCTTCGGGGCGGTCGTGCTCTTGCTGGCGTTGCCGCCCTCGGCGTTGCCGTTCTTGCCGCTGCTGCCGCTCTTCTTGCCGGCATCGTCGCTGCCGGACGAGCACGCGGCGACCGCGAACCCGATCCCGGCGACGCCGGCGAGGGACAGGAGGGCGCGACGGTTCATCGAGGCAGTCATGACACAGCCAGCGTAAGCGACACACCTGACGTTCCGGCACGGCATGATCGTCGTCGGGGGGCGAGCGTCCTCCGTGTCCGCACGGACGCCTTCGAGAGGATCAGCAGACAATGCCCGAGAGTCACGACTTCTTCGTCGCCACCGACCCCGAGACCGCTCGCGGCCAGGTCCGCTCGGCACTCGCCAACGAGGGCTACACGGTGGAGGACGCCGAGCAGGGCGCGCTCCGAGCCACCCGCGGCAGCCTGGGCCTCACGCTGCTCATCGGTGGCCTGGCGAACGACCGCACCTTCCACACCCGCCTGGACGTGCAGATCATGGTCACGCCGGACGGCCGCACCGTCGCACGGCTGCTGCGCGGCTCCGGCAAGTCCGCGATTAAGGGCGGTGCGCTCGGGATCTCGCGCGGCAACCGTGCCTTCGAACAGGCCGCGAACGCGATCCACACGTCCTTCGCGCGGACGGGTGTCCTGACGGACAGCTTCGCGAGCTGACGGGACGCGTCGCTGACCCGCGGCACGCGGTGGCCGCGGGCGGTGGCGCTGGCACGCGTTCTCCGACAGGACACGCGGTGATCGACTCGTGGACCGTCGCGGACCGCGTGCGGGGTCGTCAGGAGCAGGACCAGTTGCGGTCGATCTCCGTCGAGCCGAACGGCGTCTTGTACTGGGTCATCGCGATCGGGCCGCCGAGGAGCCGCGCACCGGAGCATGCTGCCTGCGCCTGGTCGAGACGGCCGTCACCGATCGCGATCCAGCTCGGCAGGGGCCGCAGCGGGCTCGTGGACGGGACGGTGCCCATGATCGTGCGGAACTGGTACGAGGTCGAGTAGACGCCGATCTGCGTGACACCGCTGCGCTTCAGGGCCGCGACCATGCCCTCGAGCGCCACCCGGTTCTGACCGGTGTCGCTCAGGTGGGACAGGCCGGTCTCGACGTCGAGCCACCAGCGGTACTGCCCCGGGTTGGCGACGCCCCGGGTGTTCGCTGCTTCGTAGGCCCTGGCGTAGCCGTACATGTACGAGCACGCCGACGTCGTCTTCCAGGTCGGCTTCGCGCCAGTCTGTGCCGTGCAGGTGCCGTAAGCGCTGGGGACGGCGACGGTCTCACCGTTCGGCGCGACGTTCGACGTCGGCCAGACCGAAGCCGCAGCCGCCCCGGGATTGGCGAACAGCGCGTAGACCTGCGTCTTCGGCTGTGCGGTACCGCCGGCGGACGATGCAGCCCAGGACAGCTGCTGCTGCAGGCACGGGTTCGTGGTGTTGCCGAGGCTCGAGTTCACCCCGACGATGCCGAAGGACTGGTCGGTCGGCACGCTCTTGCCACACTGCGGGTACGAGACGTCGACCCCCGTCCCCGACCCGCTGTTGCCGTTGAGGAAGTACCCCACGACGTCGACGTACACCGTGGCCCTGCCCGCCGACACCTTCGCCTGCACCTGCCCACCGGACGCCAGCGGCGCGATGAGCGCGTTGCCGATGGTCTGCCCCTTTGCGTAGACCTGCGTCGGCACACTCGAGGCGAGCCCGGCGCCGACGACGCGGAGCGATCCCCCGACGCTGCCGCCACCGACCTTGGCGTTGATGACGGCCGCGGTGGCGTTGCGCGGTACACCGGCGGTCCCGGCGACGGTCACCCTCGTGGCGGTGGTGCCGGCGGCGACGGTGGCAGCGCGGACCGGGTGTGCCGACACGAACACCGACCCGTTGGCGTTCGGCGCGTAGTACCCGACGACGTCGGCGAGCACGCGCGCGGATCCGGAGGAGACCTTGGCCTGGACGGCACCGCCGGACAGCCGGACCGTCGTCGTGTTCGCGACGGTGGTGCCCTTGGAGTACATGAGCGAGACGACGCCCGCGTTGTTGCCGGACGGGGTGAGGCGCAGCCGGCCGCTCGTCGC
>Ga0153924_1001612_pt1 | contig 10850 bp, 8 predicted proteins | sample TSNJ008MetaG_FD_104709 | JGI IMG/M metagenome (GOLD analysis project Ga0153924, IMG submission 104709) | Attine ant fungus gardens microbial communities from New Jersey, USA - TSNJ008 MetaG | ecosystem: Host-associated > Fungi > Mycelium > Unclassified | place: USA: New Jersey, Wharton State...
CGTGAGATCCGTTTGAAGGCAGATACAATGGAAAATTACCTATGGTGCGGAGCAAGCCCGGGAAGTCGTCAGCCAGAGCCTGTGAAAGATTTGTAGGAGACATGGTTATGTTCGACATCCCGTCAGATGATGGAGCAGACATGGGCTCAGTCTTTTGGGAAAGCATGTGAAGATAGCTGGCCTTGAGAGTGTTGAATTCGGAAACAGCTGCGGAATGAGAGAAAGGCTGCGTCACGGAATTTGAACGGGTTGATTGAATGATGGGTAGTGGTGGAAGAGTCGTGGGAATGCCATAGTGGGCTGCTAGATCCGATGTGGATGCAAAAATTGGGTAGACGTCCGAGGACGGGTGGACGGAAGATTTTTCAGGTCATAATTGGGAGACGAAGGTACAGATGACTGCGCATCGGGGCGAGCAATCGGAGTAGACGGGACCAAAGACGAATTTACAAGTGAGCCTGCATTGTCGCTGAATGGATGATAACAAAGATTTGTTTGAGATAGAATCGCGGCGTTCGGAGGAAGATATAGAGGGTCAGCAGAAGAGGACACCGTGAGTGGTAGCCCTGTATTTCTGGAACGCGGGGATGATGTCAGCACTAAGTCGTTGTGGATAGGTGGATTAGAGTCCATTGCCGAGGATATAGGCATAGAATGAGGGGTCCATTGCAAAGCGCTTTTGAGACCCTCTGGAAAAATTAGATCGGTCGTAGCATGACAGCTCGACGAGGGAGTGAACATCGCATCTGGGCTGGACATAGATGATGATGAAGTCGTTACTGACTCAATAAGGTTGTGACTACTGCACAAGCGCAACACAATGGACGTAGGCCACAAATGTAGCAAAAGAAGTGCAAATGACTCACAGATGCTTGGGTGGGGACTCAACAATCAGCACAATAGATCGTCGAGTAGACTAGAAAGGGGGAGAAACGATAAAGATGATCTGACTCGATTCAGGCTTATAAGTCTGCGCGGCACTATTTGAAACTCCGACCGTCGGACTCGCGCCTTGGACTGATTTAACAGCGCCGCCCATCAGACGCCCATATTGCTGTAAAACCAGTGCACTCCACACTGTAGACGCGTACACTATTCTCTTTGTTATCTGGCGCTGTCTATGTTGTCCTTTACATGTCGACGCACAGGCCACTGGAGGCATCCTTTCCCAAGCCGAGTCATACGTGTGTCCGAATATAGCAGGATGATCGGACGTGAATGCTGACAAAGCTGCGCTTCCATCGCTGATTTCCTGATTTGGCTATTGGCGGATGCCTTGCGCCTTCTTTCCCACATGCCGAGACATACGCGGCGATGCCGCCTTCCGCCATTACCATTTTTGGAATCGCATCGCACGAGTTTGGGCCAAGGGTTCCAAGCATCCTTCTAAACATAGCCTGCGCCCGGACCAATTATCCCGCGCTTTTCCCTAGTGTGGAATCGTTATTCTTGCACAGCAATGCGTAGTCGCGCGGCACAGTCAAGAAGACTTCGTGTCTGCGGTTCATGACCGTAGTTCACGGATTTGTATCCCAACACGATGTGATCTTCTGAGCACAGGTTGTGCCCTTAGTCTTACGTACCCATTGACGATCCCGCGGAAATGAGTCATATTTGTCAGCACCAGGTACGGCTGACACATTGTATCAGTAATACATACCAGACCTAGTCGTTCTTGTTCCTCATCTAGAGATAATGGAAGACCATAGCAAGATTTGGTTCTGATTTCGGACTCTTCCCCCTTCATGAGGTAACGGTCCATATCTTAAGCGGTGGAAACGTTGGTTGGGATCATTCAGCTGACACCATATCTTTCCACGCAAAACCATGTCCAGGATGCACGGCCACGATCCAGGGAAGAAGAGACATGCAGTAGAAGCAGTAAGAAGCACTGAAGACGATGCGTCTTATATGCACACCATCGACACCGACGGACTCGCTCAATTACTGTTCAGTCTTGACGCTTAAGCAAGCCTCCGAAAACTGATCGCATCAGTACCAAAACGCTAGGACAACGTCAGGACCTCTTTGTCACTCAAACACAATATGTATTACAGAATGAGATCACAGGATCGTAGCCTTTTTTAAATGGGACTATTGCATCAACAGATTATTATGGTGAACTCCATGGAATGCATACCAGTCTTTCTTCCCTCAGTCGCTGACCACGTTGGTAATCACTGAGATAATCCTTATTTGATAGCAATGAATGCTTCTTGCGACTGGATCGACAAATGCAACTTGGTTTACTTTCAGTGGTTTGTACCCTTGTCACCGTTTGGCTTGGTAAATATCCTACGTGCACTCTTCGCATCTGGTATCGTGGCTGAATCCAAATAACTCCCAATGGTTTTTTGCCTCAAGTTCAGAGTTAAATATCCCCACCTGCTATCGAGAATTTATTGACAATTTCAAGGCAGACGAAACACTAGAAACGGAACGTGGGAGTCAATCTCTACCAAGAGAAACGAAATATTGAAAAACATCGATCTGATTTTAATCTATATCATTTTCTTACAACCTGTGTTGTCAAGCGTAGTCTAGACACGGTGGTAACAACCCAAATAACAATAACGCAACAACAGTGTTGATGTGATGAAAACAAGACTATCCAAGAGATCTCTTCATCATATGTGAATTTTCGCTTGGACGGAATTTTATAAGCTGAGATTCATCTGTGTTTTCGGGACAATCCTGGGTATCAATACAAGGATTCTACTATGGACTGTGGGCTACGAACACGCGGTTTCAGTGAGATGATGCTTACACAACACATGGAGCTTATCTTTGACAGTTGAAACAAACAGTTGAGACAGGAAAAAGACATTTTGTTTGAGCGTCCTGATTCTTCTTTGGTTGTCTCCATCGCACCACAAATAATGGTTGCGGGCTTGGGACAAAAGATGTAGGAAACATAGATAAGTGAATTAATGGAGTCCTGATAGATCCTTCCATATTCTGGGTTGTAGATAGTGGTTCCCTGCAGCTGTCATCACTGTGTCAGGAACAGCCTCCACCACTCTTCATCACTCCCTTGTAGCTATCACGGAATCTGAATAATGACATCGGGAAATTAATTTAACAGATTTGGTGCCTAATAGCACAAGTCGGAGTGATGTGGTGAGCAGATAGATGAGTCACAAAGCATTGTCTAGGCAGAGCGGAATCATACTTTGAACAACAAAATATCGTATGAGGTATTATTCGCCCCACCCTTGCATGCTGTACTCGTAACTTCGAGCTGGTTTAATATACATTTTTTATTTCTGGAACGAAAACTTTTCAAAATGTTCTTATCAATGCTCCGGTTGATTAGAATAAGTGCTCTCTGAATAAATTTGACATGTGCTTGGTTGATATCGGAAGTATCCTCACTTTGACATATCTGATTGGAGCCTTGTTTGAGTGATTTGTTGATATTGATACTGGATATCTTTGGACTTGTATTCATAATACAAGGCCCAAGTCGAAGATCAGATTCTGTTACTTTCCAAGGTGAGTATTGGAGTTTCAATTGATTAGATCAGATGGCAAACTCAAATCACTTTCCCCATTGGGCTGTGAAGGGCGAGGATGTCACACGCGCAATACACACATTGTGATATGGATTGCCGAAAGTCGAGTTTGAGCTTGCTCTTTTTAGGTACATTCTTGGCATGTGTCGGTACTTGCTTAAGTAGTCGAGTAAGCTACATACATCCCTCAGTGGTTCACCCGCTAGGCGACCTCTGAGTGACATTACTGTTTAGAGGCTACCATGTGTGTGACCATAAAAGTACATATGATGCAGAGGGTCTCTGAGAAGCTTTAACCATTAAAAGGTAAAGCATGGTGTATACCAGCAGGCATTGAATGATGTGCTTTCTGTTGAGACGTCTGCTATTCCATGCAAGCGGAGTCTTTCAGTCAGGAAACTGATTGCCTTCAATCTCTCATTGTCCTATAATTTTGACGTATCAAATGGACGTTGCCAGCGCAGCCGAAACTATAATAGTTCAATTTGAGCCACATGCTCTCTCATCAGCTTGAGCGCATTCAATTCCAGTGACTTTTACAACCTGATAGAGTTCTACTCTCAGTCGTCGCTAGTCACGTGGACGGCTGAGGGAGTGAAAATACCAGATAGTGGTTTATGTACTTAAAAGCTCAGGCGTCACCCAAATGGTAAACGACTGAGGGAATATACTACGGGTGCCGTCTTGTATAAATGTGAGCCATGAAATCCCAGACCTAGGCTGTCTCAGTCCAAGACAGTCTTACACTAGCCAGATGACGAGCCGAAGATTGCGCTTGGATTACTAGACCGCTTCAACAGTACTCTACATGAGAAAATGGAAAGAGTACCCTACAAAGTGGAGACCTAAGCGGGGATCACATCAGTTGCGGAGGCGGCCGTCCATTCCAACACAACCAAATGTGTACCAAGTGATCATCAACGATATATCTGTACTAATTTTGTGAATGAACTCATGTTCAGCAACAAAGTGTTAGGGCCCAAGATGATTTGATCACTGCCCAAAGCAACCGTACATGAGGAAACAATCAAGCAACTTTGACAGCCACCCCTCATGCTCTTGTCAGAAAAAATTGACCATCATTTCTGACAAAAACTAGGCTGGGAGTCACTGGCATGACTTGTTGTAAGAAGCTCACAAGTGGCGACACTAAGATACATACAGCTCCCATAATTTCTGGAGCGATTTCAGTACAACCATAGAAGCATATGTGTGTGTGTGCTATTAGAATCACGACGAGGACAAGAGCATCAGACAAAGACGTCACAGTGGAAGCATGGTGGGAGCTTTGCCGGATGATCTGCATCAGAAGCTGATCGAGGATGACCTCGAAAACATAGTGAATTTTGAAAACCAGAATACACCAAGACCTGTCGCCATATGGCTGCAGGGCTAACGGAATCGAGGTCAGTACTCAACTGGTCAGTATCCGATATTGATTCAACAATTCAGGGAGGTACAAGAAGATGATTGATAGTCGTTGACCTCATCGGAAATAATTCTCACAGCCTGTTCGGCTGAAGAATCTCCGTTCAGCCTATATTTGACTAATCACCGCAGCCATCTAGATTTTTTTTCCGGACTACAAAAACTCTCCAGCTTGATGTTGGACCTCCTAACACACGATGAAACACCTACTTCTGGTCGTGCTGCCATTCATCGTCACCACCTTCTGTGTGCACATATCACAATTTCCACTACAGAGTGGCACATCTCAGGATCCAGAGTATCTTCATCCGGTCATTCGTGATTTCCAGTACTTGATCGAGAGCGATCCAGAAATATGGCTTGGATTTCACCAGATGTTTGACGAAATACCGAATACGCAGGAATACTTCATGGACCCATCTGGTCTTCGCCCTCAGGTAGATATATGCCCAACAATATCAAAAGCGTTGATAAAGTGATAGCCAGGTTCGAAGCTATGAACAGATGTTGTTCCATTTCAATCGAATCCTGACCACGGCTCCTGGGTTCCCTTCAAACGGTACAAACCATGCTGCTGTCCCCATTGAAGTCATGCTTCAATGGCCCATGTGCACTGCCGCCGGTTTTCGAATGTTCACCAACAACAAAGTTAATGCTCAACTCAAACGCATCTTGAACGTTTGGTCGCAATTTATTGCTTCACCAGCCTCACGACACGTTCTGACACGGGATTCAGGAGGATGGTTTAGCCCTGAAGCTATGAGGGAACTGCCTGATTTCACGGAGACGTTCGAGTGTAATCCAAACAAGGAGTTCTTCGGGTTTGAATCAATGGATGCATATTTCACTCGAGCTTTGAGGCCCGGCGTGAGGCCTGTGGCAGGTCCAGATGATGACAGGATCATCACGAGTGCCTGTGAATCAGTTCCATACGCTCTTCGCTACGATGTTCAAGGGCGCAAGACATTCTGGATTAAAAGCGAGCCCTATTCGCTTCAACACTTCCTTTATAATGATCCTCTTGCACCACAATTCTCCGGAGGAACTGTCCTCCAGAGTTTCTTATCCGCTCTTCGTTATCATCGCTGGCACAGTCCTGTGTCTGGAACGATTGTCAAAGTTGTATCTGTGCAAGGATCATACTACGCCATATCTCCAACTCTCAGTTTCACGGCCACTAACAACAAACCAGACGTGGAGAAAAACGGATACTCCCAGGCGTTCTTGACCAATGTCGCTACGCGGATGTTAATTTTCATCGAAGCAGATAACAAAGATATTGGGTTGATGGTATTTGCGGCGATCGGAATGATGGATGTGTCATCCTGCGAGGCAACGGTAAAAGAAGGTCAGAGGATCAAGAAGGGAGATGAGCTGGGAATGTTCCACTTTGGCGGGTCCAGTTATGCTATGGTTTTCAGACCGGAGACGAAGATTGAATTTTCGGATCAGGTGATGAAAGGCCTGAAGGATGGAAAGTCGCTCGTCGAGGTTAGAAGTCATGTTGGGACTGTGCGCTCTTGAGATAATACAGTTAAATAATTGTTCGCCTATTTATTCTCGATAGATCTTTTTTTTTTGCATTTTATTCTCTATAGATCTTCTGTATAGATTAACGTACGGCTGAGAAAAACGTCTGGATCATTTTTTTGTTTAGTCCTTTGTAGAAAAACCTATTCTGGAAAATTAGTTTTGTAGAAGTAGGACGACCGGCACACCTTTTTGGCAATCGAAAAATGAAAAGGTTCAATTCGGAGAAGGGTATATCAGCTTAAAATTTTCGATTGTCGCACCATTCTGGAAGATATGGGACCTCAGACTTGTCTGTGAAAAGCCATCCAATTGGCTGTCATTAAAACACGGCTGTCCAAGGTCATAAAAGGGAGTGAGAGCACAGAGGTCAGAAAGCCTTGGAACATATTAGATGCGAAGGCCTTTAATAGTATTCATCTTGTTTCTCGAAAAAATAGTATTAGGGGCCTGGTCACGGCAGGCTGCCATATCAAAATGTTGTACACTAAGTCATAGGATGGGTATGCCTTGACCCGTGACAAGTATCTGGGCCCTCGTTTATCCAAAACCTAGCAAAACAGATTGAAAGATTACTGGGAAACTAGCTCATCGATCATGGTGTATGAATGTTAGTTGACGATAATATGATTCGGATGAGAGAAGCCTCTGTCATGTTGATGGTTTAGAATCGGGATATAACTACATGCAACAATGCTCGTCAAAATTCAAATTATTGGCTATTAGCAAGTGATGCTCATACCTTCCCAGGATTGAACAAGCCTAGTGGATCAATTGCTCGTTTTACGGTCCTCATAAGCTCAACAGTCCCTTCCCCAAGCTCCTCCACCAGATATTCTTTCTTTCCAATACCTACACCGTGCTCTCCTGTGCACGTCCCATCCAATGCAATGGCGCGTTTTACCATCCTGTGTACCGCTTGTCTGGCTTTTTCTCTCTCCTCTGCATCTCTGAATAAGATCAGGGCGTGGAAATTCCCATCACCCACGTGTCCAACAATTGGAGATACAAGTCCAGCATCGTATAAGTCTTGTTTCGTCTCTAGGACCAACTGGGGAAGTTTTGAGACAGGGACACAGACGTCTGTTGGCCAGCCTTTTGATCCCGGGAGGATGGCGAGACCTGCATAATGCGCATTCTTTCGATCGCTCCACATGTCGTCAGCTTCTTCTTTGCTACGCGCGAGAGTGAAATTGCGCCCATCGTATTTCTCTACAATTTTCTTTACAATAGCTGCAGTTTCTTGGAGTGAAGATTGAGTGGGCCCTTGGAACTTGAAGAAAAGAGTGTCCTTGACGGCATATTTTCGCTTCTTGGTGGTCATGCTGTGATCAGTAAGAGCAGCCATAGATCTGTCGTCGAGGAGCTCGGCGCATTCTTGGAAAAAGGTAGGTAGTATAGGGTGACAAGAGAAATAACATACGAATTCCAACACCTCGACTCAGAACCTCAACAACGGCCTCTGTCGCTTTCTTGACGTTTGGGAAATTGACTGACGCCACAGTCGTCGGTAAGACAGGTGCTAGACGGATCGTAACTGGACAAAGGTATAGAGCTCGGAGAGGCGATGATCATTATAATGTTCCTGACCTTCGGTCACTATTCCCAAAGTTCCTTCGGCACCTATGAATAATTTTGTAGTGTCAAAACCAGCTGACGACTTGCGCGAACGCCGGCGAGTCTTGATCACCTCTCCAGAGGGAAGTACAACGGTCTAGATGCTAAAGTTAACTTGACATGGTGACAGTTAAATTTGAAGACTTGCAGCATTGAGAAACCATTCAGCTTTTGCAGTACCATAGCGCACAGCATTAGCTACAGGAAGTCAGGGTGCTACCGCTGATCACGATGGATTGAACATACTACCAGAGCAGCCTGTACTTAGTATTCCACCAATTGTGGCGTCCGGTGCAGGATCAAGCTTCAGGCGTATTTGATAGCAGAACAGGTCAGATTGACTCAAAGAGACAAGGGATCAACACACGCACAGGGAAAAACAACGGAATCCCTGACATTAATTGAACATTATGACAGAGTATGTGCCTCGATGGAACACGAACCTTGGTCTTGCAGAGCCTCGTTGATATCAACCCACCTTATGCCAGGCTGGCACACCAAATCGGAGTCCGCCTCTGTGCGACGTCATATCGAACCATCGAAGGAAATTGAAGAACTGGGTACCATGAATCTCTAGAATCTTGTTCATGTTTGACATATCAATGCATATGCCTCCAACTGGACACTGTTAGTTCAAATGTTGTCAGGTTTTCGAGAGGTACAATTGGAGAGCTGGCTACATCAACTTACACCGCGGGTCTGACCTTCTAGACTTGTTGCGCCTGAATAAGGAATGACTGGCATCCTATACCTGATGGCAATTTTGACAATTTTCGTGACATCCTCGGTTGATCGAGGAAAGACAACAACAGTATGAGCCACCCCTGACAATCGATAAACACGGATGACATCGAATTCCACGACGAAGGAAAAGGTATGGCTCACCTTCATGATGAATCAGTGATGAGCAGCCATGATCAAGTAATACGTCTGGGTTTGTTGTAACGAGTTCTCCTGGTGAATCTTCCTCAGGCCCAAATACCTCTTGCAACTCTTTGATCGCCTTTTTGAAGTCTTCTGGAGATCCATAACCGGTAGTATTTTCCCGAGGATGTGCTTTCAAATCGAAAAAGTCTGAATGCGCCAGACCAAACCCAACGAGACCTGAAATAAGAACAAGTGCGAATACACCCACACTCCGTGAGCAGGCTGCCCTTAACTTGTTTTCAACATCTCTTTGTCTTTGTATGTGCTGTACAGAGTTGTTGGAGCTGGAGGAGCTAGTCGTGTGCAAAGTGTTAGTGATGGTATGCCATGGGGGCGAGATTAAAACGGGATGCATCCAAGGTATGGATTTAGATATCGCCTGGATCCGTGATGTTGCCAAGTGTCTGAACATTGTTTTTTTTTGAAAAATGACAGAGAGGAACACACGGCACAAAGTATTCCCTCAGGACACCTTCTGAAGATCGACAACCTTATAAGTTATAATCCTGCCACGTATAATGGCTCGCGAATGTCATGTGGCAATACCACCAGAAATAGCATTTGCATCACATGTGACTTCCATTAGGCGACAACTATGAGGGTCCTCGGAAGCATGATCATAAAACTTATCTATCATCTTGCACGATGGTGGATCCCTTAACTTAGGAGCAAGCTTGGGGAGACTAGTCATCCGTGTGTTGCTTTGTTCATGTTCGGCTTATGCAAGATTCACTTTTAATCCTCAAATTCAACTCAGATGCTTAAGGTACTTGTGACAGTCACTAGCTTTTCATTATATCTATACTGAGCAAGCTACTTACACACGGAAAAAAAACAAATCTCATAACTCCTTTCCCATCCAGATGGCAACTCTGGATTACATTGAAATTCCATCCTGTGCAATTCGTCTCAGGGACTCAGGAGACATAACACCTGCCCATAAAATTATCACAACCCTCCCTCGCCCAGATTCGCCGGAAATTGGTAGATATAGTCGACATCAAGCCTCTGCGTCTTCGACGTTCACAACACCAATGAATTTTATTCCACAAATCATCATGGGGTCAATACCGACTGTGCCTATGTCAGGCCCCGCTCCGGAAACACCTTCAATGAACCAACGAAAGAAGATTGATCCAGAGAAAGTGACGCTACTCTCCTCCAAGGACTCGCTGTCGCTGCCAATTATGACAAACAACTTTAAGAGGTTCGTTGCGAACGTCGGACCAGTGTTCTGGATGCAGGACCGTATAGAAGAGATTATGTTCTGGAAGCGAGGATGGAGGAGGACCACTTCGTGGATGGCACTATATACTTTTCTATGTTCGTTGGTGTATTGCTTCATAAGGCACTTATTCGCACTAATGGACTTGTAGGCTACTTCCCCCGGATGATTCTTTTAATGCCTCATGTCATTCTCATCGGCATCATTCTCTCATCGTATCCCTATTCTTCTTCTCCAGATACCTCTGATGCGCCTCCGGTTCCCACTCAAGCACCCACAGAAGGGACAACTGCATGGCAAGCCAATCTACAAGGGATCCAGAATTTGATGGGTTTTGTAGCAGACATGGTCACTACGCTTCGACCGTATACCTATCATCTATGTCTCACCCCTCAACATGTGTCACCATCCACGCCAAACATTTCTGTATCTGCTTCACTGGCCACCCGGTCCTCTTATACTCCACATATCTTGACTTTGCTTGTGGTCACCTTTTTCCCGCTTCTCATCATGATTCACCTCCCTGCCTTCCCAATACGCGAAGTTGCCCTCTTCGCTGGTTTGTTCCCATTTTTTATCACACATCCTGCAACTGCAGTCATTGCTTC
>Ga0153924_1001613_pt1 | contig 10845 bp, 7 predicted proteins | sample TSNJ008MetaG_FD_104709 | JGI IMG/M metagenome (GOLD analysis project Ga0153924, IMG submission 104709) | Attine ant fungus gardens microbial communities from New Jersey, USA - TSNJ008 MetaG | ecosystem: Host-associated > Fungi > Mycelium > Unclassified | place: USA: New Jersey, Wharton State...
ACTGGAACGATAGCGTTTGGGAAGGAGCGGGCTAAAGTTTTCGAAAACATTGAGTTCCAGAGAGCGAGTTTCCCGGCAATTCATATTGGCCAGATATTCTCCGGACCAGCGCAATGTTTTTCCTTCCGCAATTTGAAGCCCTTCCAAATCAATCGATCGGGATGCCAAAAAATGGCGATGTTCTTCCGGGAAATCTTGGCCGATAATTCCCACACAATTCACACGGTGGAAAAAACTAGCGGCAACAGAAGCATAAGACGCTGACCCGCCCAGGAGATTGGCTTTTTCTTCTGCGGGTGTTTTTATGTGATCGAGAGCGATGGAACCAACTATCAGAACGGACATAGAATTATGGAAAAGATAATACTATTATGATATTTAACAAATTACGCGAATATTTTTTAAGCCAATTCATTCCCGATTTTTACAATGTCTGCGAAACTCCTTGGATCCAAACTAGCTCCGCCGACTAATGCTCCATCGATGTCGGTTTGAGAGAGGAGTGCTTTTGCATTAGTTGGTTTTACGCTGCCTCCGTATTGGATTCGAATTTTCCCGGCAATTTCCGGAGTGGAAAGTTGAGCTAGGACCGAACGGATAAACGCATGTGTTTCCTGAGCTTGTTCCGGTGTTGCATTTCGTCCGGTGCCGATCGCCCAAACTGGTTCATATGCGATAATAATGTTTTCCAATTTGACCGCCTCAACCGATCGAAGGTTAGTGCGCAGTTGCTGTTCCAAAATTTCTTGTTCCCGACCGGCATCTCGCTGTTCCAGTGTTTCTCCAACACAGAGGATGGGATGCAATTGAACATCCAGAGCCGCCTGCACTTTTTGAGAGATGAGTTTGTCATCTTCTCCAAAAATCATTCGACGTTCGCTGTGCCCCAAAATCACATAGTGAACAAAGAGTTCCTTTAATAGAAGCGGGCTAATTTCTCCGGTATATGCTCCCGATCTTTCAAAATACATGTTCTGAGCAGCTAGTTTAATTTTTTGAGACCGGTTGTTGAGTTCAGCTAGTTTGGCTAGAGCGGTGAAGGGAGGTGCAATTACGATTTCAACGTGATGGCCATCGGGTACTTCCCGCTCGAATGTGGAATAGAAATTCGCTGTTTCTGCGAGCGTCATATTCATCTTCCAATTAGCGGTGATAATTTTTCTTCGCATGGAGAGATTTATTTACTGAATGATATTACGTACGCAATCTGGCGGGTGCCAGATGGCTTAAAATGATTTTTGCTCCCAGAGCTTCTGAAAAATGGGGAATGTCAGTCACTGGTCTGTGAGTGCGCTAATCCCGGGAAGTGCGTGCCCTTCAATAAGTTCGAGAGATGCCCCGCCTCCTGTAGAAATAAAGGTCATTTTGTTTGCCAGGCCAAATTGTTTGACTGCGGTAACGGAATCCCCGCCGCCGATAATGGAGGTGGCGGAGGAGTTTGCGGCAATCGCTTCGGCCAGGGCCCGAGTGCCCCCGGCAAATTCCGGAATTTCAAAAACTCCGACTGGGCCATTCCAAAGAATGGTAGATGCATGAGCAATTTCTTCGGAAAAGAGAGCCCGTGTCCTGCTTCCAATGTCCACACCCATCCAATTGGGGGTGACTCCCTGATTTGGGGAAAATGGCAGGGTATTTTTCCAGATGGGATCCACTTTAATTTCTTGGGTTTCAATACAATCGATAGGGAGGAGGAATTTAATGTCTTTGGCTTTTGCTAAGTTGAGGAGTTCCGTGGCAAGGTCCAATTTGTCTGCTTCCACACGGCTGTTTGCAATTTCAATGCCTTGGGCTTTGAGAAAAGTATATGCCATCGCGCCTCCAATCAAAAAAGTGTCTGCCTTTTCCATGAGGGCTTTGATGACTCCAATTTTATCGGAAACTTTTGATCCTCCTAGGACGACGAGAAAGGGCCGGCTGGGATTTTCGAGTTTACCCTGAAGGTAGGCAAGTTCCCTTTCCATGAGGAGACCCATGGCGGCGAGGGGAAGATCTTTGGCGACGCCTACCGTTGAAGCATGAGCTCGATGAGCGGCACCGAAGGCATCGTCTACGTAAAGATCTCCCAGTTTGGAGAGTTGAGTGGCAAAGGTGGGATCATTGGTTTCCTCCCCTGGGTAAAACCGCACATTTTCCATTAGCAAGACGTCTCCGTCGCGGAGAGCGTGAGTAGCGGCTTCCGCTGCTAGGCCTACGCACTCGTTCGAAAAGGAGATATTGCCGCCGAGTACCGTTCGAAGCCGCTCGAAGACGGGTTTTAATGAATATTGTGCCACTGGCTTCCCTCGAGGTCTCCCGAAATGGGATAACAAAACAATTCGGGCACCATTTTTTCGAAGAAGCTCGATTGTGGGCAGGCTTTCTATAATTCGAGTGTCATCAGTGATCTGTAACTTTTCATCGACAGGTACGTTAAAATCTACACGCACCAGCACCCGTTTGCCACGGACCGTGAGATCTCGAACAGAAAGCTTAGTCATTTTTGGCGATATTATGCAAAAAAGAGAGTCTTGTTGGTAAAAATGGTTTTTTTGCTCCCAGAGTTCCTCAGAGCGCGCGAAACGTAATTATTTGTTGATAATATACTTCAGTAAATCGACGCAGCGATTGGAATAGCCCCATTCGTTGTCATACCAGCTGATCAATTTGAAGAATTGATCATTGAGTTCGATTCCGGATCCGGCATCAAAGATGCTCGAATGAGCATCGTGGATGAAATCGGTACTTGTGACTTCATCCGTAGTATAGGCGAGAATGCCTTTTAGGTAAGTCTCGCTAGCTTTCTTCATGGCTGCACAGATTTCGGTATAACATGTCTTTGTAACTGTATGCAGGGTCAGATCCACTACAGAAACCGTTGGTGTGGGAACTCGGAGTGACATGCCGGTGAGCTTGCCTTTGACTTCCGGAATCACTAAGCCAACCGCCCGAGCTGCGCCCGTGGTGGACGGAATAATATTGATTGCAGCGGAGCGTCCTCCTTTCCAATCTTTGCGTGAAGCACCGTCGACTGTTTTTTGCGTTGCGGTATAGCTATGGACGGTAGTCATCAAGCCTTGTTCGATGCCAAAGCCCTCTTTCAGGAGAACGTGAACGACAGGCGCCAGACAGTTGGTGGTACAGCTGGCGTTAGAGATAATCCGGTGTTGATTGGGATCATATTTATGATCATTAACACCCATGACGATGGTGATGTCTTCTCCCTTAGCTGGGGCAGAGATGATCACCCGTTTGGCACCCGCAGCCAGATGACCTTTCGCTTTTTCTGCCTCTGTAAATAAGCCGGTACTTTCGATGACAATGTCGACACCCAGTTCTTTCCAGGGCAACGCGCTTGGCCCTTCTTTGATTGCCAAGCACTTAATTTTGTATCCATTGACTACGAGCAGATCATCTTCTTCCAAATGAGGAGCAGATTTTTCGCTGTGTACTTCGCCTTGGAATCGGCCTTGAACTGAGTCGTACTTAACAAGATAGGCAAGATTGTCAGCGGGTACGAGATCATTTACCGCTACCACTTCCACTGTTTTTCCTAAGAGTCCTTGTTCTGCGATTGCACGAAAAACAAGCCGCCCGATCCGACCGAATCCATTGATGCCAATTTTTACCATATTACAAAACGATAATATTTAATGTGAGTTTTAAAGTATATCTGAGCCGAATGGAAAAGTACACTGACTTCGTCCTTGGGGCTAAATTTCCAGATTCAATTTCTCAAGAATTTTAGCGGCAGTTTCCTCGTGATCCAAATACGAAGAATCCACGTGAACATCCGCGCTTTTGCGATAAAGTGCTTCTCGCTCTGCCAGGAGGGACTCAAATCTTTCGCGAGGGTTTTCCACTAGAAGTAGAGGGCGCTTGCGAGAACGCATGGCTCGTTCGAAGAGGATATCGGGTTTGGCATACAACCAAATAACAGGACCAATCCTGTGGAGCAGATTGCGATTTTCCTCGCGCAAGATAATTCCCCCGCCGGTGGCCAGGACAATTCCTTCGTAATCGACCAAACGCTGCAGGACCTTGGTTTCTCGGATTCGAAATGATGGTTCGCCCTCCTGAGAAAAAATCTTTTGGATGGACATTCCTGCATCGGCAACGATCTCAGCATCGGTATCTACGAATGATTTCCGTTGTTTTGTAGCAAGCCTCCGGCCCACAGAACTTTTTCCGGAGCCCATGAATCCGATGAGGACAAGGTTGTTATGCACCCCGAAGAATCTTGCAGACGTTGCTTGCGCGGAGACCTTTCTCGTTTGAAATGAGTTCATATTCCACTTCATCGCCCTCCTTGAGGCTACGAAACCCCTCCGTTTTAATTGCACCAAAATGTACGAAAATATCACCCTCCACCTCCGGATCGGTAATAAATCCGTACCCTTTCTTATCATTAAACCATTTTACTGTGCCTTTCGACATATTTACTACTTTGTTACTCCGTACTAACGCTTTTTCCCCAAAAAATCATCTAACTTTCTTTGCTTCTATTTGAGAAGGAATCAGCTACCCTTCATTGCATTTCAGCTCAAGTAGCAAATATTTGCAGTTTGATGATTTTTTGCTATGGCATTTAATGCGTATACTGGATCGGCCTCACTTGGTGTCCAACTGATGGGTGCCGGTTTGGCTGCCGAATATCAGTATCCCCCGAGGGGCATCGGAATTTTTAAATTCCTGATATTTGCGAATACATTATATTATGTCCGCTAACACCGATCATCCAATAGTGGGAGTAGTCATGGGAAGCAGGTCCGATTGGGAAACCCTGCGGGAGGCATCTTTGGTGCTAAAAGAATTAGACATTCCGCATGAATGCCGCGTTGTTTCAGCTCATCGAACGCCTGATTTAATGACTCAGTATGCCCAGCAGGCGCATGCCCGAGGTTTGCGAGTCATCATCGCAGGGGCGGGCGGCGCCGCACATTTACCGGGGATGTTAGCTGCTCAAACCCTTGTACCCATATTGGGGGTCCCTGTGGAAAGCCGCATTTTACGGGGGGTGGATTCTCTTCTTTCTATTGTGCAAATGCCAGCTGGTATCCCTGTGGCTACCTTTGCAATCGGCTCCGCAGGAGCACGGAATGCGGCTCTCTTCGCAGCGGCAATTTTAGGCGGGGGGGACGACCTCATCGCTCAGGCTTTAGAAGCGTTTCGCCGAAAACAATCCGCTCTAGTCAAGGATTCCAAACTCGAATAAATTGAAGACGCGTGTTGTTTCAGCAGAGGAGAATGGCTATGAAATGGAAGCTGTTCGCTTGCTTTCCAGTGGCGAGCCAGTGGCTTTACCTACGGAAACCGTCTACGGATTGGCCGCCGCTGCTCTGGATCCCACGGCGTGCGCCCGAATTTTCGAAGCCAAAGAACGTCCCTTCAACGATCCCTTAATTGTCCACCTGCCGGCTTCGGGTTGGCTTGACGAATTGTGTGAGTCCTCACCGTTAGCCTGGCGATTGGCTGAAACATTTTGGCCTGGACCATTAACCCTGGTACTCCCGCGACGTGAAGTTGTACCAAACATTGTGACAGCTCATCAAAATACCGTGGCTGTACGGATGAGTGCCCATCCGATCTTTCAAAACATCATTGATGCATTCGGAGGCCCCTTGGCCGCACCTAGCGCAAATCGATTCGGGCGCATTAGCCCTACCCAAGCTTCTCACGTGATGTCCGAACTCGGCGGGAGAATTCCTTTGATCGTCGATGCGGGCCCTTGTTTGCATGGTATTGAATCCACTATCGTTTCTGTTCGATCCAACCGTCTTTTTTTGTGCCGTCAGGGCCCGGTGACAAGAGAACAGCTGGAACGATTTGCTCCGGTAACCGAACGACGTGAAGAACGGACTCCAGGCTCTCTGCCAACCCACTATGCGCCTCGAACCCCTTGTGAATTTTGGAAAGGGGATCCTCCTCCCGCGGGCCTATCCGTTGGTTTGTTGGCTTGGAATACACGGGGAAAGGGTTTTGCCCAAGTGGAATACCTGAGTGATAAACAGGATTTGCGTGAAGCTGCGGCACATCTTTATACGGCGTTGCGTCGGCTGGACGAAGCTGGGCTGGATCTCATTCTCGTGGAACGCATTCCCGAAGTCGATTTAGGTGTGGCCATTATGGAACGGCTCGTCAAGGCTACTGGAAGTTCTCAACAATCGCTGTGACTGAACACCGTTTGAATACCCGTGCGGCAGGAGTAGTTGCTGCTGCTGTTTTTTGTAGCAGAATATTGGGCCTGGCGAGAGAGCTCATTTTTGCGAGTTTTTTTGGGGCCGGCCGCAATATGGATGCTTTTTTAACAGCATTTCGTGCTCCGAATTTACTTCGAGATCTATTTGCCGAGGGAGCTTTATCCACTGCCTTTGTCACCGTTTTCTCCAAAAAGATAGCCGTGGAAGGCGATGCGTCTGCGTGGGCCCTTGCCTCAAAAATAGCAACGCTCACCGCTGTTTTTATGAGTGTGATCAGCCTTTTAGGCGTTTTGGCGGCTGGTCCACTCATTGACATTTTGGCTCCGGGTTTTCCACCCGAAAAAAGCGAGCTGACCATTCTGCTGTGCCGGATCATGTTCCCATTTATTCTCTTAGTCTCGCTGGCGGCTTTGGTCATGGGGATGCTCAACGCGAAAGAAGTCTTCGGCGTTCCGGCGATGGCTTCGAGTTTTTTTAACATAGGATCCATTATAGGCGGTATATTTTTTGGCTGGTGGTTGGACCCTTCTTTTGGCGAAAAGGCATTAGTAGGGCTGGCATTGGGGACCTTAACCGGGGGCCTTCTCCAATTTGCGGTGCAACTGCCTTCCCTTCGCAAAGTGGGATTTTCCTTCCGTCCGGATTTTCGCTGGAACGATCCCGGAGTCCGCACCGTTTTAGTCTTAATGGCGCCTGCGGTCATAGCGGGTAGCGCTGTTCAGATCAACGTCATGGTCAACAGCATTTTTGCTTCGTGGCTCGGAGATGGACCCATTAGCTGGCTCAGCTATGCATTTCGGCTGATGCAACTGCCGCTCGGTATTTTCGGAGTGGCAGTCGCAACAGTCACGCTGCCCGTAGTAGCCAAATTGGCAGCTAGTAAAGACACTGTGCGCTTTCGAGAAACCCTGGCTAAAGCAATTCGGTTGGCGGTTTTTTTGACGATACCATCCGCCTTGGGTTTAATTCTTCTCGCACCGCAGATCATCAGCCTCATCTATCAGCGCGGGAAATTCGATATTTCAGATACATTTCATACCGCTGCAGCATTGCGGTTTTATGCGATCGGACTGGTTGGCTACTCTTGTGTCAAAGTCTTGACCCCTGCTTTTTATGCTTTGGATCGAAAATGGATCCCGATGTTCGTCAGTTTTGGGTCCATTGGCCTCAATTTGCTACTGAACTGGCTCTTCATTTTTCATTTTGAGCTAGGTTACCGGGGCCTGGCTCTTTCTACTGCCTTTGCCGCCTGTTTCAATTTTGGCGTTTTGTATTTTATTATGAGTCGATATGCGCAGGGGCTGGAAACTAAGCGATTTCTTTCGACAGTAAGCCGCACCCTTGTCGCCTCACTGGGTATGACATTGGTCTGTTGGGGCCTGGTAGGGTTCATGAATCCGTGGTTATATTCTCTCCATCTTCTCATCCGAGCGCTTTCTTTGATATGGGTTATTGTTGTAGCCATATTCTGCTATTTGGGGATGTGCTGGCTGCTCCGTGTTGAGGAAACACACGCGGCTATCGATTTGATTTCCCGAAAATTCTTCACAAAGTTCAAAAGAAAATAGGGGTGAATCTATAGATCTGTTCGAATATGAGTATTTGATAATGCCAGGCCATTATCTGATTTTGGCACTGGAAGTTGAGAATTATTAGCGACATCGGGAATACGCCTCTCGACCGGCGGCAGAGAAACTTGGGTTTCTACAGAGTATGGCTTCTCATTGCGATTTAAGGCTGAGACAATTGTCTGTACGGCATGATCCTTCGTTATTCGGATCCGATAAATTCCCAAAAAGATAGCCCGTCGCTCTTCGTCAGTCAGCATTCCTTCACTAGTCTCTAGCGTCTCCACAAATGCTTTTACGCCAATACGGTACTCTGCTAGAGACATATTGATCCCAAGTTTTTTACATTCTTCATCTGTCAGCCCATTGTGAATTTCACGAATCAGTTGAGCATATAATTCATTGGAAATGACATTACGATATTTTGAATTCTGACTTGCAATTAACTGTTTCTTAAAGAAATTTACAAATGTTTTTCCTTTTTCTGCGCTGGCTTGCCCAAAGTCTTGAACAGAAATTTTAGTTAGATCGGCCTCTTGTTCTCCACTCAGAAAATTTAACTGCCACATAGTTCCATAAAGTAAAAGATTATTAACTATTGTGCTGTTTAAATAAACGCTGGGTTGAAAAGAGCTCACCTTATTATCTAAGGCGCGAATTTGATTTTTCCCAAGAGCATTCACTTGCTGCGGAGTCAACTTCTTGATCTGATCTGTCGTTAAAGCAGCGATGAAGTCTTCCTGGAGAGCAGAAATAGCAAGAATTCCGAGTGCTGCAATCTGATCGGGCGTCCGCGTTTTAATTTGTGAGTCGCTCAATTTATTTAAGAAATCCATCGGCAGTAAACTAAAGTCTTCTGCTGATAGGGCATCTAGCTGTTCCTTTGAAATTGCTTGAACTTGAGATCTCCAAAGTCCTTCCAGAAATTGTAAGGCAATTCTTTTACCTACTTTCTCTCCAAATTTTGAAAAAAATGTGAGTGGAATCGCCTTCACTTGATTTTCCCTGAGAGAGTTTAGCCACTGAGTATTCCATTTTCCTGCCTCCTTTTCTTCCATCAAATTGTAAAACCAGGTTTCCGGAAGTTGCTTCAGCGTATTTTCACTGATTGCTTGGAGCTGTTCTTTCTTGAGCATTCTGACCTGTTGTGGAGACAAATAATCGCTGAAAAATCGTGGTCCAAGAAGGGCGAGGACTTTCGGGGCAATGGAGGTAATTTGCTCTTGTGTAAATTGTCGCACCTGATCTCGATAATTCTGCTGGAGGATGGGGTTTTCTCCCGGGTAGTCAAAACACTGAGCTTCCCACTTTGCTATTACAGCAGGGTCAATTTCCGCAATATAGGGCAATATGCCTTTTCTCTGATCAGGAACCAATGTGTTAAAATAGTCTGAATCCCATATTTCCGTAATGATTTCCTTTCCAAATGCTTGAATTTGTGTGGAATTTAAGTCATGCGAACCTATACTAATAATGTGGTGTGGTTTAAAAAATGGCAATAAAAAGGAATTCGGATTTTTCGATAAATTACGAATTTTTTCTGGGCTAAATCGCTGCTGAATTTGTCTGCCGTCAACTTGATCTATCAATGCTTCGCAGTCTTCTGGAACAAGTGTTTGATTGCTAGAAATCTGTTTGCCATTTATGGTAAGCATTTGATTTTTAGAAATTCCTAACAGTTTTCTCAATTCAGGCTCTATTTTAATAAATCGAGTGGTACATGCTTTTCGTTGCTCTAAAGTCATCCACCGAATTTGCTTGGCGTTAAAAGCTTCTAACACAAACCACTCTAATTGAGAAATTACGGACGGAGGAATGGCTTGTATTTGATCACGCGATAGTGCTCGAATCCATTCCTGATATTTTTCTAAATTGATGGGTGTTACTTCAACGATGGGCAATCCTTGGGTAGTATAACTTACCGTACGAATTTGCATTTCCGGCCCCGCATGCTTATTCCAAAATTCTGCTGGCGCTTCTCTCAAGTATTCCAGAGGCAAAAATGGTGCATGTTCTTTCCTCTTACCGGACCCAGGGCTTAAGCACATCCATCTTGCTATGAAACTCCAAGCTTTGGGGCGAGCTCCTCCAGCTGCCCCTCCGGCAGACCCTGCTCCTCCTCCGGACCCGCCTCCGCCGCCTCCTCCGGCAGAGGGTGGAGGAGGGGGCGGAGATCCATTCAGATGCCCCGATTTCTCTGTTCCTTCTAAAAATTGTGCAAAAACAGCACGCTGCTCGGGTGTGAGGTGATTTCTCTGTTCTTCTGTGAAACTTCGATAGAATCTTGCCAGTTCCTCCCTTCCCATTCTCCTGAAAGTTTGAGCTGGAATTTTTTGGAGTTGTTCTTTTGTCAAACTGCGAATCTGAGCTTCACTCAACCTATTTAATTGGTTTGCTGATATTCGAATAAAAATTTCCGAATTCAGATAAGGGAGTTGAGAAGGCATGAAATGAGAAAGTTGAAGGACTGTATCATCTAAAGCCTCAGGGTTAGGATTTCTGGAAGTAAAGATAGAATCTGGAAGAGCTGAAAGCTGTGTGGAGGAGAGCCAATGGAGTTGTTGTGGAGTGAGCGCCTCAAAAAAACCGCGATATCTGATCTCCCGAATGGTACTTGGCAGGATACTTTCAATTCGTTCTCTGCTCAGTGTTGGGGCATGGCTTTCCCAGAACTCCAAGGCTTCTCGCATAAAAGGTCGCGGTAGCAGAGCATTAAAGGCTTCTGGGGTAAGGATATTATTTAATAGATCAAATATAACAGCACGAGGATATATTAATACTAAATGTGGCAATTGCGTGAGAAGTTGCTCTGGTGTCCATGCTCCTATTTGTGTTAAAGTCCATTGACACCAATTCCACTGTCGCCCCAAGGGTGTCCACCTCTCAGCTTGTGCCTGAAATATCTCCAAGGGGATTGCCGAAATAACTTCCGGCGAAAGAGCGTGTAAGGGTAACTGTAAAAAAACTTCCCTGGGGATAGCAGCAATTTGTTGGCTCCCCGCTACCAGGAATGGGCTAAAGGAAGGGGGGAATATTTTAAAAGAGGCGAGGAGGGCTCGCAGGAAATGAGGATCAAGGGTCTCATCGCCGACCCTTGAAAA
>Ga0153924_1001614_pt1 | contig 10834 bp, 6 predicted proteins | sample TSNJ008MetaG_FD_104709 | JGI IMG/M metagenome (GOLD analysis project Ga0153924, IMG submission 104709) | Attine ant fungus gardens microbial communities from New Jersey, USA - TSNJ008 MetaG | ecosystem: Host-associated > Fungi > Mycelium > Unclassified | place: USA: New Jersey, Wharton State...
AATCTTATTATTTTTATTATTTTTTTCTTTTTGTTCCCGGTTTAATGCAAGCATTTGACCTTTTATATAATCTTTATCCTCGATGCTTAGGCGATTATAATATTCAAGAGATGTTTGCTCATCTTCAGTTAAAGATTTAGCTGGAGTATATTTATACGGTAAACGTAAATCTGAAAAACCTAGCAGATAATCTGATGTTACATTGAAGTATTCACATAACCATTTTAGCTTATCAAAATCAGGACTTTTTCGTCCTGTCTCATAATTAGCAACAGTAGCTTGTGTAACATGCATGTATTTGGCAAGTGTTGCTTGCGTTATATCTTTATCTGTTCGCAATTCCCTCATTCTCTTACCAAACATACATTTACTCCTTTTCAATAATTATAGAACAATTATAAATTAGTTTTATACCTAATTAAACCATATAAAACCAAAAGAAATAAAAATAGTTGACAATATAACCAAAAGTAATATATAATATGTATATACACTCTATTAAGTAATAATTTTACCTGATTTATAGATTTATAAGTCAAACCAATAGAGTGTATGTATGAGAAACCGCACATTGAAATCATAGACCGTACAAACAACGGCAAATAAGGAAATACACTAATAAATCCCTTAATACATTAGCACGACAAGCAATACGCCAAGACCTTTATCACAAAGCGAGCGATAAATTTTGGCTTGAAAAATAAGAGTAGCACTCCTATCTGCCATGAAATATTAGGGATAACCATAATGATACTTTCCGGCGGGACCTGGCATTTCTGAAAGGCAGGATAAAGGTGATCTTAATCTTTATATGTGTTACTTCGCAAGTAATAAATTAGTGTATATAATAATTCAGGACAAATTTGTCCTAGACGATAAATAAGTAAAAGAGTACATGATAAACATGTATTGTTTTACTTATTTATAAAACTATGGCTTAAAGTCATTGCAGAAAAAAAATAGACATATATATAAGGTAATAGATGAAAGGGGTGTTAATTATGTTAGTGAGAAATTCAATTATTCAGCAAGGTCTTGATGAGCAAAAGTTAGAAAAAACCAGACAAAAATACGAGAGTATTGTAATTGTAATAAACAGAAATAAAAAAGCTAAAAAGCAAACTACATAGGGAGAAGCTATAAGTGGAAAGAAGCGTAGGAGTATATGGGCGGCAGTCAAAAGATAAAAAGGATTCTATTAGTATAGAAGATCAAGTCAATCGTGCCATACAAACACTAGAGCCGGACGAACATTATGTAACATATATTGATAAAGGTTTTTCCGCTAAAAATACCAATAGACCGGGTTTCATAAAAATGATGCAGGATATCAATGATGGTAAGATATCAAAAATCGTAATCTATAAATTAGATAGACTAAACCGTAACCTATATGATTTTTGCAAACTGTGGAGGTTGCTAGAGGAAAAGAACGTAGAGTTTGTATCAGTAAAAGAAAGTTTTAATACATCTACGCCAATAGGTCGGGCAATGGTATACATTTCTATGATATGGGCACAGATGGAAAGAGAGACAACAGCAGAAAGAGTCACAGACAATTACTATAGCAGAATTAAAACAGGCAGGTGGCCCGGCGGCCCGGCGCCATATGGATTTCATAATGTTAAAATTACAGGAAATGATGGGAAAAGGATACCAACACTGGAACCAAACACCGAAATCGAAACTGTAAAAAGAATTTTTAATATCTATAGTGAAGATAATTCATCGCTGGGTGATATAGCCAAAACCTTAAATATAGAAGGTATTCCATGCAGAGATAGGAAGTCTTGGGACACAGTAGCCGTGTCAAGATTATTGCATTCTCCGGTATATGTAAAAGCAACAGCAGAAATATATAATTATTATAAATCAATCGGTGTAAAAAACTTTTCTAATGAAATAGAAGAGTATACAGGAGAGATGGCAGCTCATATTGTGAATAAAAGACCAAGCAGCAATGGTAGAAAATACTTGGAAGTATCTCAATGGGTTATCAGTATTACGAATTTCCCCGGTACAATAGATGCTGATATCTGGTTAATGTGCCAATATAAATTAGAAAAGAATAGGCAAATAGGAAATAGTGGTGCAGGGAAATACACATGGCTCTCAGGATTAATTAAGTGTGGATATTGTAAATACAGTATTAGTATTGCAATCTACAGAGGGAAAAAGCTATTTAAATGCAGTGGAAGGTATAATCATCATATCTGTAATCAAAAAAAATATAAAATTACGATTGAAGAGGTGGAATCAGCAGTAGAACAAGAGATCAAGGCAATTTTGAACATGCATAATCAAAAACCGGTTTATGCAGATATAGAAGAGGAAGCTTCAAATAAAAAGAAACTTAGCAATGAATTATTAATACTAGAAAACAAAATCGAAAAATTAATATCTTCCATATCAGAAGCCAGTTCAATTTCAATGAAATATATAAACGCTCAAATAGAAAAATACGATAAAAGGTGTCATGTAATTCAAAAACAACTTATCGATCCAACAGAAGATAAAAGAGTGAAATTTAATGGAATCATATTCGAAGAGCTAGAGTTTGAAAATAAAAAACTAGTAGCGAAATCATTTCTGGAAAAGGTATTAATATTTGATGAAGATATAGAGTTATGTTGGAAGGATAATATTTTAGATTAATTAATAAATATGTTATTGTGAAGATGGCGTTCGAGACTAAGCCAAACATAGTATAGTCAATAGGCCTATTTATGCACAATAGGAAGATAAAGTAATATAATAGTAATAGGGAGATTAATAAAATCTCTCCTATTACTAATTAATTATTATGGAGATGATGCTTTTGAGCATACAAAAATTAGGTATTGATGTCTCAAAATACCAACAAACTGTCGATTGGTCTAAAGTGGCCAATGACGGTATAAAATTTGCTATAATTCGTGCTGGTTATGGAAGCCTAGTAAGTCAGGAAGACGGATATTTTAAAATTAATTATTCAGGGGCAAACAAAGCAGGTTTACCAACTGGATCTTACTGGTATTCATATGCCAAAAGCGTTAATGAAATAGAAGCCGAAGCCGAAGCATGTTTAAAAGTTTTGGATGGAAGAACATTTATATACCCGGTGTTTATTGATTTGGAGGAACATGGATCCATATTAGGTAAAACCGTATATACCAATATGGCAATTGCTTTCTGTAAAAAGATAGCTGCTGCCGGATATAAAGCAGGTGTATATGCTAATAAATATTTTTTAATAAATTATATTGATACCAGTCGACTGGATAATTATTATATTTGGCTTGCCCATTATACAACCAACACAGATTATGCCGGTCGGTATGATATGCACCAGTTTTCCCATACAGGCAGTGTTAACGGTATTTCCGGCAACGTTGATTTAAATCATTGTTATATTGATTTTACTGGTTCCTCTGGCCCATCTGAGCCTTCTAACCCAGGTACTTCACTAGTTGCCGGCAGTAAGTTGACTTTAAATAGTACAGCATTATATGTTTCAGCAACTGCTGCGAACAAGTCAACAACCAAGACCGGTACGTTTTATGTTTATGACAGTATTGTTATAAATGGGCGTATTCGTATTACAAATAGTTCTAATAACGTAGGAAGAACACCAATGAGTACCTATGTAACAGGATGGATCAATGTATCAGGCATTGGAGGTTCAACCAGTCCATCCTATGCCGCAGGTACAAAACTATCATTAAGTAACGTTAATCTATATGTATCCGCTGATGCAAAGACAGCAGCGAATAGAGTATCAGGTACGTATTATCTGTACGACGGTTTAACCAATAATGGAAAAATGAGAATTACAAATTCACTTAATAATGTAGGAAGAACACCAATGAGCAGCTTCGTCACAGGCTGGATTAATAAAACAGATATATAAATTGGGGACTGTTGCATTACGACTATCTATTTTGATGCAACAGTCCTCATAAATGTTTATAGATAGCATTTTAGATTAAACTTTAAGTTTATATCAAGTGTGGATAGTTTGGATTGGAAGAATTATGGTGTGGATAGTATTATCAATAAAGTAGTAAGTCATAAAAATTTAGGTAACGGTACCATTATACTGATGCATAATGGTACTAAATATACGAAAGATGCATTGGCAGCAGTGATAGATGGAGTAATGGAGCAAGGATATACATTTAAACCAGTGTCTGAATTAATTTATGAAAAGGATTATGAGATTAATCATGAAGGAAGACAGATACTAAAAAAATAAGTTTAATCGGAACCGGGTTGAGGCTGGCCTCAACCCGGTTCCGATTAAACTTATTGATGAAATAACATTCTTTGCGCATAGCTTCCCCGATATTCAGAAGGAGATAAGCCAGTAACTTTTTTAAAAGAGGATGAAAAATTATGATTATCTTGAAAGCCAATACTATAGCCAATTTGTGATATAGCATCATTAGTATCGGTCAGTAATGCTTTTGCTAGTTCCATTTTTTCATTCAATATATATGTTTTTAAAGAAATACCGGCAGTCTTTTTAAAAAATGTAGAAAGATACTTTTCATTATAGCCAAAGTATTTAGCTATTTCTAAGACTCGAATCGGTTCCCAGATATGCCATGATACATAATCGATAATATCAGTATAAATTTGAGCTTTTCCTCTTAAAGGGAGGTTTTTTCCGGAATACAAAAAACATTGACTATATAATTCTTGAATTATGGCAGTAACCAGATAATTATCCAAATCACGGTTATGATAGCGGCGTTCAGTATCCTGTAATTGTTTCATTAAAATGATAATGCGTTCCTGGCTTGCTAGATTATGATGAATCGGTACAGAAATATTTTTATCACCTTCTTGAAAAGAAGGTTGTGAAAAATGTATCCAATAGAATACACATTTAGATGACTTATATCCGTGTTGAAAATCTGTTGGAGACATAATTAAATATTCACCAGCGTTAACAACATAATTCTTAATATGATCAGCAATAAATAATTGGCCTTCTGTAACTAAAATCAATTCATAATCAGCTAAGATTCTTTTAAGATGAATCCAATCATTATTAGGAGCTTCAAATTTACCAACCCAATTATAAATTAATGGTTGTTCAATATAATATGTTAAATTTCCCATATAACCTTTTCACACCCTTTCTAACCTTTTTGCATTCATTGTGCATAAAGTATTTGTTATTATTATAGCATAATCAGTAAATATTACTAGATAAAAATTTTATCGGAACCGGGTTAAGTCCAGCCGTGACCGGGTCACGGCTGGACTTAACCCGGTTCCGAAAGATACGAAAGGAAAAGGAAGTAATGAAAAAACAATGGATTAAATCAGCTACAGCACTATTTTTAGCTCTGGCAATGGTGATTGCAAGTATGCCAAGTAATCTGATACAGGCAGATGCTGCAGATGTACAATCAGTTAGTCTAAATGACAGCAAAGTATTGGGTTTATCCTTTGAAGGAAATGTTTTAGACAATTCCGGTAAAGGAAATAATGGAACAATTACAGGTACAGCGAATTATGTCGAAGGTGTAAATGGTGGAAAAGCATTAGCACTAAACGGCGCCACATCTTTAAATATGGGAGTCAGTACGGATTTGCAGCCAGAAAATTTAACAGTGTCTTTCTGGGTAAAAGCAACTGAAACAATGGCAGGCGAGCACATCATAATGTGGAATAAAGCTGAGTGGAATACAGAAGGATGGTATCTTTCTTGTTTAGATAACAATACGCCACTTAAACTATCAATAGGAACAGAGGTTTATGAGGCTTATATTACTGCAAATAGAAGCGAATTCTTCCCAATTGATGAATGGGTACATATCGTTGTGACATTTGATGCTGAAACTGAGACAACAAATATTTATAGAAATGGAATGGCACAGCAGGTCTCAGTAGGCTACAATGGATCAGAAAGCAGTACAAAGACACATATCACATCAACATCCGTAAATAAGTATATCAGCTTAAATGGACCTTATGGCGGCGGTAAGGCAAAGCTTACCTTAGATGAATTTGAAGTATATAGCAAAACCGCAACTAAGACAGAGGTATCCCAGTTGTTTGAGAAAAATGGCGGTGAATCAGATGTTAATGCAATGATACAGGCAGATTATGATGCTTTATCTATTAATACACAGAATGTAACAGCTAATATAGCATTACCAACAGAAGGAAGTACCGGTGGAAGCACAATTACCTGGTCTTCTTCTAATACATCAGTAATTTCAGATACAGGTGTTGTAATTAGACCGGCAGCAGGAGAAAGTGATGTCACAGTCAAACTAGTTGCAACAATTTCAAACAGTGGTTTAACAATGACAAAAGAATTTTATGTTACAGTAAGTGCTTATAGCGATTTGTTAGATTTATCCGATTTTGAATTAGAACAGGTATTAATAACAGATGATTATTATTCAAATGCACATCAAAAGGAAGTAGATTACCTTTTAGAATTTGATACAGACAGATTATTAGCAGGATTTCGTGAGACAGCAGGCCTTGATATGAAAGGGAGTAAACGCTACGAGGGGTGGGAAAATTCCTTGATTGGCGGGCATACGATTGGACACTACCTGACAGCTTGTGCACAAGCCTATGCATCACCGGATACCTCTGTGGAAGATAAGCAGGCATTATATGATATGATTAAAACCATTGTAGATGGCTTAAAAGAATGTCAGGATAATACAAAAGGTAAAACAGGATTTATCTTTGGTGCAACCATTGCGAACAAGAACAATGTAGAGCAGCAATTTGATACTATAGAGGCAGGCTCAACCAGCAATACGTGGGTACCTTGGTATACAATGCATAAAATCATTGCCGGTTTGGTAGATGTCTATAATATTACAGGTTATGAAAAAGCAAAAACAATTGCATCAGGTTTAGGTGATTGGACCTATAACAGGGCAAATCCATGGACTACAGATGAAAATAGCACGATATTAACTAGGGTATTAAAGATTGAATACGGTGGTATGAATGACTGTTTATATGATTTATATAAGATTACAGGCAATGCAAATCATGCTACAGCGGCACATATATTTGATGAAACAGCATTATTTGAAAATGTATTGGCAGATAAAACGAATGCATTAAACGGTAAACATGCTAATACAACAATTCCAAAATTCTTAGGTGCACTAAACCGTTATCGTGCGTTAGGTGATGAAAAATACCTGCAATATGCCGAAAGCTTCTGGACAATGGTAATTAATAAACATACATATATCACAGGCGGAAACAGTGAATGGGAGCATTTTGGAGCGGATAATATCTTAGATGCTGAACGTACAAACTGTAACTGTGAAACTTGTAACACTTATAATATGTTAAAGCTAAGCCGGGAATTATTTAAGATTACCGGAGAAAAGAAATACTCAGATTATTACGAAAGTACATTAATCAATGCTATAATGTCATCTCAAAATCCTGAAACGGGAATGAGTATGTATTTCCAACCAATGGCGACCGGATACTTTAAAGTATATGGTACGAAGTTTGATAAATTCTGGTGCTGCACAGGAAGCGGAATGGAAAACTTTACAAAGCTTAATGATAGTGTTTACTTTTATAAAGATAATACCGTATTTGTAAATCAATATATCAGTTCAATGTTGACATGGGATGATAAAGATTTCAAGTTAACACAAACAACGGATCTGCTTAATTCTGAGACAACAGAATTTACAGTGAATACTTTAAATAGTGCTGTAAGTGCAGATGTGAATATCAGGCTGCGTTTGCCCGATTGGGCAGCAGGAGATGTTACGATTAAAGTCAATGGAAATGACTATGCAGCGGCAATATCCTCGGGATATGCGATTATTTCTGGTTCATTTTCAGATGGAGATACAATTGAAATTACGATTCCGATGGAAGTAAAAGCTTATAATCTAGCTGACAATAAAAATACTTATGCATTTAAATATGGTCCATTTGTACTGAGTGCTGAGTTGGGTACTGAAAATATGGTAGAAAGTACAACTGGTGTAAATGTAACCACTCCTGCAAGTAAAAAGGTGAGCAATGAAAATCTTACACTAGATCATGCATTTACATCTATTGCTGGTTATATGAGCAATATTAATGATTATTTAGTTAGAATTCCAGGAACGCTACAATTTACACTAAGCGGAACAAATACGGGACTAACATTTTCACCGCATTATCAACAGCATACACAAAGATACGGGATATATTGGAATTTCTTAGTAGATACAGCCGGATTGGAATCGGCAGCAGTAATAGAATCTAAAGAGAAAGCACGTTTTGAAGATGCTAAATTGGATGTAGTTCAGCCAGGATATTTACAATGGGAAGCGGGTACAGCAGGAGAACTAGTAGATGGTGGATCTGTTAGTATCACGAATGATGGTACAGCCAGATATGCAAATGCCGGCGGATATTTCGCATATAACATGGTTGTGACAGAGACAGGGGATAATAACCTGTTATGTACATTTAAAGCAGAAGATAATGGAAAATCCATGAAGATTACAATTGGGGATACCATAATCTATGAAGAGACTCTAGCTTATGATGGAACTGAGGATCACTATGATGTTTTAATTAAAATTCCAGCCAGTGTGATAGCAGAGAATAGTGTAATTAAAACAGTCGGTGAGAATAGTTATAATTTAATTAATATTAAATTTGAAAGTGCAAATAGCAGTGAAGAATCAGCAAAATTATGTAACTTTATGTATACATTAAGAGCATATTCTACAAATGGTTCCATTACAGCATTAACACCAGATACAGGGAAATTATCTCTATCTGGAAATGTATATACACTTACTGTTTCATCTAGTACCACTTCGGTTAATGTGAAATTCGATATTGCAGACCAATATGGCTATCTAGCTATTGATGGAAATGCGATTGATGAAACAGTAGATAAAAACATAAAAATATCGGGCAGAGCTGTGACATTGAATTTAAAAGCATATGCAGAGGATCATGAGACTGCCAGTGAATATGTATTAAAAATCGTCAAAGAATATGAAATTGATAAAAACATCACTTATTTTGTAGATTGTGGCGATGTCAATACATCAACAGTTTCTGCAGGAGATAAATTCGGAACAAACAATAGTTTGACAGAACAGGTTTATGGAGAAGATCCGATAACCGGCTATAAATGGGGGATTGTGGATGATCCAGAAGATAGCCAGGGTGGTTCGGTTTTCAGTACAGCAATATTTACAGCCAATACATGGTCTTTTCAAGATATTACTACTGATAATGTGGCAAAGACCGTATCAAATCGATATACGAAAAATCAATGGGAAAATGGGATAGAAACAAGATTTTTGGATTATGCTTTTGAATTGGCAAATGGAAAGTATGAGGTTGAAATTGGGTTTACCGATCCGTGGAATTGTTCTACGAATCCTTCAGTATATGCGAATATTGATAAAACATCAAAAGTGACACTATCTGATAAAAATAATGTTAAGATAAATCCAATTGTCAAAGGAGTTGTCACTGTAACAGATGGAGAATTAACGATTAATGCGCGCGGTGTAGATAACACTTTAGCTATTAATATGACTTACATAATCATTAAGCCGGCAACAACGAAGTACTCAATCTCATATCAATTAAACGGCGGTAAGAATAATAGCTCTAATCCAACAACATTCACAGTATCAGATGGTACAATCAGCCTCAAAAATCCAACTAGAACCGGGTATACATTTGCGGGCTGGTACAGTGATAAAAACTTTAAAACGAAAGTGACATCGATTGTAACAGGAAGCTGGGGGAACAAAACATTCTATGCAAAATGGGATATAATATCTTATAAAATTACTTATAAGCTAAACAAGGGTACGAACAATAAAGCAAATCCAAGTAAATATACGATTGAATCCAATAAAATCACATTAAAATCACCGACCAGAAAGGGTTATACATTTGCCGGATGGTACAGTGACTGCAAGCTTAAGAAAAAAGTAACAACGATTGCGAAAGGAAGCATTGGGAATAAAACGCTCTATGCGAAATGGACGAGAGTAACAGTAAAGAAGGCAGCGATCAGTAAGCTCACCAGTCCTAAATCGAAACAAATGAAGGTGACAATTAAGAAATTAAGAAAAGTAAAGGGATATGAAATATCCTATTCGCTAAATAAGAAATTTAAAAGTAAAAAATTAATTACAAAAACAAGCAAGACAATTATGAATTTGAAGTCAGGGAAGACTTACTATGTAAGAGTGAGAGCTTACAAATTAGACTCAAAAGGGAAAAAAGTATATGGTAATTATAGTAAGGTTAGACAGATTACAATAAAGTAAAAGTTAGAAATCAAGGGCATCTCGAAAGGGATGCCCTTAGATTATAGATAAACGGTATTAAAATGTTGGCTCTAATATCATAGGAAGCATAAAAAATTATGCCAGTTTTGTAATTTGCAAATAGGTCTCGGCTTCCATATTGTGAATTAAATCATTCGCTGCACCTTTTACCTTGACGACTACAGTAGAATAAGTAGTCGGATTAATTGGTACAACTGCGCTTAATATATAAAATGCTTAAAACGACTTCTGAAAAAAATTGCATTTTGGCTGAGGAATTGGGTCATCATTATACTAGTGCAGGAAATATCATTGATCAAAATGACTTAAATAATTGTAAACAAGAGCAAAGAGCACGGTTATGGGCATATAATAAGTGTATTGGTTTGCATAGACTGATTGAAGCTTTTGAATATGGATGCAAGAATAAACATGAAATAGCAAACCATTTAGATGTTACGGAAGAATTTTTTGAAGATGCACTTTGCTATTATCAAAGTAAATATGGATTATATACTATTGTAAGTAATTATGTTATATAT
>Ga0153924_1001619_pt1 | contig 10799 bp, 10 predicted proteins | sample TSNJ008MetaG_FD_104709 | JGI IMG/M metagenome (GOLD analysis project Ga0153924, IMG submission 104709) | Attine ant fungus gardens microbial communities from New Jersey, USA - TSNJ008 MetaG | ecosystem: Host-associated > Fungi > Mycelium > Unclassified | place: USA: New Jersey, Wharton State...
AAGTCTCAAGTCAAAAGGACGTAATATTTTCTATATAGCCCCCGACAATGGCAGCTGGCTTGATTGCGTCTGCCACTGACTATTTTAAATAATTGATCTTATCTACTCCTGTTTCTCGAGCTCCGTCTTCAACAGGTTTTTGAACTTCTGAGCACAGAGCTCCTGCGAAGGATCACTGACCGGATCTGATTTTTTCTAGCAGATCTATCAGTTGGTCATAAGTCATAGCCATGAATGCTTTGGGATCCACACCTAGTTCTCGACCGATTTCTGTTGCAACATCGAGCTTGGTAGGCATCTCAAAATGTTCTATGATGCTTTTCTGCGTTTTTTCATCGACTCCCAGACCAATCTCAGTAACCTTTACTGTACTACTATAAGTTTTCATTAAATCGAGGATATCCGCTTCAGACATAGGCTTACCCGTGTCTTTTTGTATTTTATCAACCATTTTAAATATGTCGTCTCTAGCAAATGCCTCAGCTGACCGTGGGCATCCACCGCGTTGTTCTATGTCCCTCGCGACAGCATCCTGCAGAAGATCAGTGTGACTATCTATAAAATCTACGGGAACGGGAATATCTGTCGAAGATTGAAGTGGCGGCTTGTCATCTTGCACAGGAGCGTCCGCAGAAAATTTGGTTGTTTGATTTTTCGCAACCAAACCACTCAACGCAGAACTTTTATTAGTTGGAGTTCTTGTTTCCGCACCAGCTGAAACATAAGAATCTTGGGCAGCCGTATCTCTTGTAGGGGGATAGTTAGTATCAATAGCTCCGCGGGATGATACAGAATAGTTAGATATAATATCCATAAATGAATTAAATAATTTATTATTAGAATTAATTACTGAGATTCTGATGACAGAAATGCTCAATACGATTTTCACTCTAGCAGCACTTTCAATAAAAACAAATATTTTATAATAGCAATATATACGCACTTTTATAGGGTATATTTTGCTAATTGAAGCTTTGAACTATAAATTCTATATAATCTATAAATCGTGAGTCTGAACAAAAAAAGGCGTAGTAATTACTGTAGATGCATAGGTACTTATTTACCCCCATCCCAGGGCAGAAACTACAAACTGAATTCCACAATGGGTCTTTTGGTGTACTGGGAGATGCGAAAAATCTTGGGAGAGCTTTCGCAGCATCGCGCAGCGCGGAAGCCTCCAACTTCAGCATTTTCGCTTGGCAGCCCGGATACGGCGTCGCGCATTCGGATGTAAAAAGTTTTTATTCAATTGCTTTTGATTTTATCTTTGGCACTTCGATCTCACCGATAAGATTTCTTATTTCCGCAGAACAATTTGTTTGCCTCATTGTTATCTGCGCATACACTTCGTGGATCCCTTTGCATCCTTCATATCATGATTAAAAAGTACTGCTTCGTTGCGCTGTTTAGTGCCACTTTGGGATTAGGTTGTGTGATGGCGAGCGAACAAACCATCACAGCAAAACAGCAAGTCCGTAACTTGCGAAGCATCACTATGCCGAAAACGGGCGATAAGCTCTGCATGAGCGAAGAGGCATTGGCACCCAACACGGTTGAAAAACAACTCTGTAACACTAATAGCGCACCAAAAGTGCTTTACGTGCTCGATGGAAAACTGAGTTTGAAACTAAAGGGCGCCTTTGGAAAAACGCTCAAAGCCCGTCAGGGATTTCCCATTCCGACTCAGAGGCTTTACAACATTCAGGCAGGCTCCCAAGGCGTCAGATTTTTAGAAATTTGGGTTGAGATGTCTAAGAAAACCGAACAGGCAGATCATTTATTAGGTCAGCCTAATGTGCATGATATTTCGGTCACACACGAAAAGCCTTATGAATTTGGTGTCAGTATAGGAAAAGTAGCTGCTAATACAAAACTAGTCTATCAGCAGAATGGCCCAAAACTAGTGTATCTCGTTGATGGAGAATTGCGTGTTCTGAAGGGGAAGCACTCAGTTAAAGTGCTTCGGACAAACGACAGCTTTGGGATTCAATCCGGAGCTCATGATGAAATTACAGCTGGTCCTCAGGGAGCTACAGTACTCGCTGCGTGGATATTATATCAACGGATTCCTCAGAGCCCGGCATCAAAAATCGCATCTCATACTCTGCAACATCGTTAAAGCGCTGCTGGATTTCAACGTCTTCCTCAGTCGTCTCCGAAGGAAGATTGGAGGCGAGAGAGGGAAAGGTTTGTGTGGCGAGAGGCGCGCAAGCTTCAACAATCATCCATGAGTCTTGAAGCATGGCTATGTCGGCCTGGGTTTCCGCCCACGACTTGGCGTGCATCCGTTGTCAAAATGGTTTAGAAGCTTCTCATGGAAGATCTTTTTGGGAATGCCCCTACGGAGCAAGAGAAAGCCCCGGTTTGCCAGACCATGCCTCTGGCAACTCGCATGCGGCCGCGCTCCTTGGATGAAATCATAGGTCAGGCTCACATTTTGGGCGAAGGAAGGTTGCTCCGGAGGGCTATTGAAGCCGATCGTATTTCCTCGATTTTACTGCAGGGACCTCCTGGAACTGGGAAAACTACTATTGCTCAAGTGATCGCCGCTTCCACCCGCTCTCGATTTGAACGGCTCAGTGGTGTGGAAAGTAATACGGCGGACATGCGAAAAATTTTGGCATCGGCTCAACGTCGCTCCTTGTCGGGTGGGCAGCGTTCATTCCATCCCACCCTTCTTTTCATCGATGAAATTCACCGTTTTAATAAGGCGCAACAAGATATTCTCCTCCCTGCCGTAGAAGATGGCACAATCCGCCTCATAGGAGCCACCACTCAAAATCTCTTTTTTTCGGTCAATGCTCCTCTCATTTCGCGCTCTCAGATTTTTCAATTGGAGCCGTTGGCTGAAAGCGATCTGATTCAACTCATGGAACGTGCGTTAAGGGATACCGAACGCGGATTGGGCAATCAACGGGCTGTTCTTGATGGCGATGCTGGCGAGCATTTGGCACGAATGAGTGATGGCGATGCAAGAAAGTGTTTAAACGCTCTGGAAATTGCCGTTCTCAGTACCTCCGCAAATTCGGATGGCATTCGAAAAATTTCTCTCGCCGTGGCAGAAGAAAGCATTCAAAAGAAAGCCGTTGTTTATGACGGGTCAGGCGATACCCACTACGATACCGCCAGTGCTTTCATTAAGAGCATGCGAGGGAGCGATCCGGACGCCACGCTTTATTGGCTGGCAAAGATGCTTCATGCAGGGGAAGAGATTCGCTTCATCGCCCGACGCATCGTGATCTGTGCAAGCGAAGATGTTGGCTTGGCGGATTCCCAAGCTTTGCTGGTTGCTCTGGCGGCTCAACAAGCTGTGGAATTTCTTGGCATGCCCGAAGCTCAAATTCCCTTGGCGCATGCAGCTGTTTATGTGGCGACAGCTCCCAAAAGTAACAGCGCCTACATCGGGCTAGACAAAGCGCTTACCGAGATCGGAGAAGGTCGGACCCTTGCGATTCCGGTTTCTTTGCGGGACACGCATTACAAAGGAGCGCAACGGCTGGATCATGGCAAGGGCTACCAATATCCTCACGATTACGAGGGAAATTTTGTTCCCCAGGCTTATCTTCCCGAAGGACGCATCTATTATGACCCCACGGAAAATGGCTGGGAAAAACGTATTAAAGAGCGTCTGCACTACTGGCGCCGCTGTTTTGAACAATCTCGGGAAAATCCGTAACAATCCTGGCGTTTTGAACCTTGAGGAGGATGAGAAAGACGGCAGTATAGCAAACCAGGACAATAAGAGTCAGCCCATGATATCCGATAGCCATACCTGCATACTCCAGTACTCCTCCAAAAGTTGCGCCTAATAGATTCCAACCAAAAAGGTGTTCCGCAGATGTCTGGTCCTGAAAAGCCGTACTGAAAATCAGATTGGCAAAATAAATTGGAAGAAATGCAATAAAACTCGCAATACCGAAACGGAGCAAAATGCTCTCCAGCCCAAGCAAGTTATGAAGTGGGTAAAGCATCGAAACGATTACGGAAAATGTTAATAGAGCATAAAGGAACCAGAAATGTTGAGCTGTAATTTTGAAGTATTGTACTGTCCAATTGGCAAGCAGTACCAGGATCAGAACTGCGAGGAAGATCAGCGAATTATTCAGCCAGGTGGCTCCGAAAAGGAGACTGAATTGAATAATGCTTTTAGTTTCGAGCAAAAGAAAAGCTACTCCCATAAAAATGAAGGCTAATTTTACCAATAGCATCGCCCGTCCCGCTGTTTTTTCGGCAGTAGTGAATTGGAGTACGAGCAGTAAAGCCACAATTAAAAAGGAGATTCCCGCAATGGCCTTGAGATAAAGGCTGGGAATGCCACTTTTTTCCAAATAGAGGAAAGGCCAGTCATCTGTCGGCATTTTAGTGGAACCGAGCAATGCTGCCTCCGGTTTCTCGACGGATCCCAATTTCTTTTCTCCACAAAGCATAAAAAAATCGTTTTGTTGTGCGAGAATCTTCGGCGGATCTCCCGTGACTAAATAAGTCATGTTGTAAATTTTCTGAGCGACAAATGGGAGCCGATAGAAATTATAAAATACGATATTCCCGTGCTCATTGAGGAGCTGATAGGCTTTTTGAACCGATTCTTTGGTAAACAAATAATTTTCGAGACGCAATTGGCTTAGGGAGCTGACTTTTACGAGAGAATCTGTGAGGGCAAAGACGATCAGGTCATATTTACGCTTCGTCTGGGTCATAAAGGCACGCCCATCATTAATGTGTACCTGCACACGTGGATCGCGATAGGCACCCGACGGATTGTGTGCGCGACCAAGATCGGCAATGACGGGATCTATTTCGATTGCGTCTATGTGTGTTGCACCATTTTTTAAAGCGGTTGTGACGTCATTTCCCGAACCCGCACCAATGATCAAAACGCTTTTTGGAGCAGGCAAGCCCGCTTGTTTCCGGTAGAGGTAGGGGATGTTGTAAAAGGTCTGCTCCGGATGGGAATGCATTTCCTGGTGGTCCAATCCATTGACAAAGATACGTCGCCGCAGAACATTGCCCGGACCCGGTTCTTCAACATATTCCACTTTTTGATAAGGCGACCAAGTGGTTCCCACTAGATGATTCGAGGTCGGTTCACGCATGAGCACGCGATCTTGTTTGAACATCAATGAGCTGGTAATCAGCGTCACCCCAACCAAGAGCCCCCGCAGTAGGAGGCGTCTGCCTCTAAAAGTAAAAACACAAATCGCTCCAAAAATGGCGAACCAGAGCCATGCTGGAAGGTGTAAAGCACTCATAGCAATGAACGACAGAATGCCAGCACAGGAACCTAAAATATCCAAGGTATAGGCGTGGAGAGGGGCAAATTGCCTGAAAACCTTTGCAGTGCGTTGGGAGAGGCCAGCAAAAATTAGCGCTATGCCCACAAAACAAAGAGCAAAAAACAAGTAGTTGAGATCATGAACCTTGAAGGGAACGAATGAGAAATAAAGATCTCCGCTTAAATTATAATGCCATACGTCAAAACCGGGTACAATGGGATGGTGAAAAGAGACAAAGAGGATCAATGCGATTGTCCCTAGAAATGCACCTAAAAAAACACCTTCTGACCAATCTGCTTTAATATATCGATGAAATACGAAACCAATTCCTATCCCGATAAATGCTGACAGGAGCACAAGATTTGGAAAATACCCCAAGTTCCAAATGGAACCCGCCAAGAAACGGATGAAAAAAAGTTCTAAAAATAGAGTCAGGAAACCCAGCAAAAAAAGTTGCAAGCCCGATTTTGAACACGCAGAAAGTTTGACAGGAGTCGTGGAGGAAGCGGATAAATGCATGTCCTGGATAGTGTTTGGAAAAAAATTACCGCAAAGTAAAGAAGGCTTTCCCCCATTCAGTGCTTTTTGAAGTTCCTCAAGTCCCTCCTGTGGAAGCTATCCCGAGGGCCTGTGGATGAGTTTGTTTTCTATTTTGGCAGCGCCCGTGATTACTTTTCACCAAACTATAGGTAACCATTTACAAATAAAATAGTTTTAAAAAGTACATTTGAGTTTTTCGGTGAATCCATGCAGTCTGCACCCCAAAACTTTTTTAATGAGTTATGGAAGACAGCTGGATTGCGTGGATGATGCGGCTCTCGCATCGAGTGTGGGTGTTTTTGCTAGCCACAGTAGTGATATTAGTAGTTGGACAAGTTTTATTTTCCGGTGATCCGATCATTTCTCATCCATCGACAGATATTGCACACCAATTTCTTTTTTCTCGGGCTTTTGCTTTTGGAGAAATTGCCCGAGGCGATTTTCCCCTCTGGAATCCTTTTACCTATGGGGGAGCTCCCTACTTAGGCCAATTCCAATCCGCCCTCCTCTACCCCTTCAATCTCCTCTTTCTGACCCTCCCTGTCGGGCAAGCCTTGAATTGGAGTATCACACTGCATATTTTTTTTTGTGGACTTGGCGTGTATCTATGGCTCGTTTACAAGCAAATCAGCCGTCCGGCTGCCTTTCTCGCAGCAGTAGCAGTGGTCTGTGGGGGAACGCTTTTTTTACACTCCTATGCCGGTCACCTTTCCAATTTGTGCGCAATGGCATGGGTTCCTTTTTTACTTCTTTGCATAGATCGATGGTTAGCGGAAAGCCATGGCAAATGGGTGCTATTAGCATCCCTCGTTGTCGCACTCCAGATTACCGCCGGCCATCCTCAATATGTCTATTATACAGCAATTGCGGCGGCTCTTTATACCCTGGTATTTGGAGTCGGTCGCCGCCGCCTCCTTCTAACACTCTGCGGATTCTTATGCATCTATATTCTAGCAGCCTTGATTGCGGCAGCACAACTTTGGCCAGATATACGCGCTGCCGCCGAAACTGCGCGAGCCTCCGGAATGGACTATGCCTTCGCTTCCATGTTCTCTTTCCCACCAGAAAATTTATTGACCTTTATTGCACCCTGGTTTTTTGGAGATCTACGCTCCAACCCTTATTGGGGACGCTCTTATCTCTGGGAAATGGAAGCATATCTGGGTATCGGCACATTGCTTCTTGCAATCTTTGGAGCGGCAGGGCTCCGAAAAGGGGCACTCTGGCGTCCACTGATCCTCTTGGCAATATTTCTATTATTAGCATTCGGCCGACACACATTGCTCTACAATGGAATGTTTCACGCGGTGCCCCTCTATAGCTCATTTCGCGGAACCTCAAAATTTCTGTTTTTTGCGACGCTCTTCATCGCATTTTTTGCAGCCCATGGCTTTGATCGCCTATTGAAAGGGTACAAACCCGCTCTTGGTTGGGGAATTACATCGATGGCTGTAGCTATGACCCTGGTCATTTGCAGCTTGATACTTGCTTCAGACGGATCTCCTTCGACAAATTGGTGGCAATGGGGATGGAATACAGTCGCTCAGTCCGGGGAATCTTATCTTCCGCGAGAGATGGTAGCATCGGCCAGCGCGATGGGAACAGCAAAACGGGCTGCCGCACATTCGCTTCTTGTCGCCGGTATGATCTTGGCCTTATTCGGCGCAGGTATGATCTTGATGAGAACCTGGAGAGAAGTGCTCTGGCTCATTGGTATCGGTGCCATTGTGGAGGTGGCAGTTTTTGCCCACAATTCTCTCCCTACGTTTTCAGCGCGCGACCTGGTTTATCCCGAAATCAAAGAAATCACTGCCCAGCTCCCTCCGGATTCTCGAATACTCAATTTATTCAATCCCGATGCTTCCCTTCTCATGCGTACAGAGAATATCTGGGGCTATGATCCCGCTGTTTTAAAACGGTACGCTCAGTTACTCGCTCATTCCCAAGGTGCCAATCCGGATCAAGTCACTCAATATCTCGTTTTTAATCGCCCCAGTAAAATTCTGGAGCTCCTCCGTTGTAGAAAAATATTCACCTCCTCGGATCAGGGAATCGCTCACTCCGATTTGAAATCCGATTTTCCACGATTTTTTCTCGTCGGCACTGCGATTGTGGCCTCGGGCCGTGACGCGATTTTCGAAGCTATGGATCGGGCAGACTTGCACAAGGAAGTCGTTTTGGAAGAGACTCCTCAACCCGCTCCAGCTGGGTCCCCTCCTCCTCAAGGGACCGTCACAATATTAGAACAATCCAACCACCGCTGGCTTCTGAAAGTCGAAACCGATCGTCCCGCTATCCTGGTCAATACCGATGCGTGGTCTGTTGACTGGCAAGCAAAAGCTCTGCCGGAAAGCGTTCAGCAAAAATATCAAGTCCTTCCAGCAGATTATGCCATTCGTGCAATTCCGCTCAGTGCCGGACAGCATCTTTTGGAGCTGGTTTATTGGCCCCGCGGATGGGGAATCGCCATCGCAGTCAGTATCCTTTCACTTCTGTCGGTTCTTGCCTTCTTGACTCTCCCAAAACTGAAAACCCGTCTTGGCAGCTGCTTCAAATGTTCCGGTTGAATTCGATTGTTCAGCGAAAATTCCATACAGCGAGGCCGCCCTCGCCGTATTTTTGCTATGGGACTGTTAACAAAAAAGACAATCCAACTCAGGAACCAATGTTTTCAGGAAATATTTCAACAAAAAGTACATAGAGACTCACCATCCATTGGATCATTCTGATTTCCAGTGCCACCATCTGGGTTTCCAATCGACTTTCAAAAATGGTCATTTCCGACTTGAGATATTCTTTGGTCACAAGATCCTTCTTCTCGCTTTCAACAGACTCAACGACTGCTTCGGCAATCCCTTCAGCTTGACCGGCGGTAAATCCCTTAGCCTCCAAACTTTTTGAAATGGTGAACGTACTGAGCCCCATGGATTGTAATATAATCGATGAGGTTTTGAAAAACTACCACCCCTTGTCTTGAAAAAAATTCTCCAGGTGTCGGAAGTTGCAAATGAGGCGTTCTTTCACCTACAATCGCCTCCCATGTCAGTTTGTTCAGATCAATGGATTCGCCAGATGGCTCTGGAACGAGCCATGATCGATCCGTTTGTGGATGGTCAAGTGCGAACCCGCGAAAATGGTGAACGCGCCATCAGTTACGGACTTTCCAGTTATGGATATGATCTGCGCGTTTCAAATGAATTTAAGGTCTTTACCAATGTCTTCAATACGGTCGTAGACCCAAAGAATTTCGACGATCGCTCCTTTGTCCATGTGGAAACAGATGTCTGCATCGTCCCACCCAACTCCTTTGCCTTGGCACGAAGTATTGAGTACTTCCGCATTCCACGGGAAGTACTCACCATCTGTGTGGGGAAATCCACCTACGCACGCTGCGGAATTATTGTCAATGTCACACCGTTCGAACCGGAATGGGAAGGTCATGTCACACTGGAAATTTCTAATACTACCCCTCTGCCCGCTCGCATCTATGCCAACGAAGGCCTCGCTCAAGTCGTATTTTTTCTCGCCGTGGAGCCCTGCTCAATCAGTTACGCAGACCGCGGAGGTAAGTATATGAAGCAACAGGGCATCACCGTCCCCAGGGTTTGAAAGTGCTTGAATCACCGGGCATCAGCAAAATGCAGATTTAATAAATGCATACGCTAGCCTAATACGTACATATGTCTCGCTTTTGAATTGCTATCTATCCAAAAGAAATCGACAGGCGCGCCCTCATAAGGTTTTTTCTTCTCTAAAATTAGTTCTGTCAATAACTCGATGATATGCCTATTTACAGAGACTGTGAGAGGCTGTGCATTCCGGGAAAGCTTCAGAATAATTTCTGCTAAGTTAGCATAAGGAGTGTCCAAAAGACTCAATTTACGGAGATGGAGAGGCAATGGTTGCCATTGAGCGATTTTCGAACAATGCAATACCTCCAATGATTCTAAGTGACTCGGCAAGCCTGAAAGGTCAGTGAGTTTGGAAAGATTATTAAAATTCAGATGCTTTACGTGATCGGGAATCGGAGGAAGATTGCAAATTTCACTGTTCTCAATACTGAGTATATGAGTTTTGTATTTGAGGCATTTTTCAATTTCCGCTGCAACTTTTTGATAGTCTCCACGAAGTTCCTTCGGTGCACAGTGCACCCAGTTATTTAATTGCGTTTTAAATTGAGCTTGTTCCGCTCGAGACTCCCGAAGAGAGCTTATCTTTGCTTTCATCCACTCTATGACGGAGTGCGGAGAGGCGTATTTTTTGCTCTCTTTAACCTTTCTGAAGGTAGGAGTCCCATTTTGCAAAACTTTTCTAAAATGTCCTGATCGACCAAATCTCGAACACGGAAAACAGCCGAAAAACAATGGAGAGATAAACGCCATATCTTTATCGGATGTTATATTTGCTATTTTTAGTAAAAAAGCATTGCAAAATAAGGATGAGTCACCCATCGCCTCTGCGGTTTCCTACTCCCCCGTCTACGTAATGATCACTAGGGCATTTATTAATTCAATGCTTTCTCCCCAAGGTATAGGCCGTCTTTCCCCTCAGCCGGCCCGATATTCGCGTCCCTTTCGTGCTTCCTATCAGAGTGATGAGCAGGAGAACGACAATACCGCAAAGATTTCTCCGAAATCTGATTCAGAAAAAGTCAGAGAAGAGGAGTCCCAACGCGTCGAAGAGTGCGCGGATTAATAGAAAAAGATTTTTCAGCGCGGCATTTCATTATTTTGGAGCACTTGGGTGAACAATACATCACTTGCGTCTTTGTAAAGTTGCTCGAGAAGTGCAAGTGCAGCCTTCTACCTTGCCGGGGCGTCACTTGCCTCAGCGTATGCAAGGATGTTGGTCCCTCGTCAAGTCGAGTGAGTGAATGAATAAACAATATGTTCGGCCATTGAGTGTGTTCTCTGCGACCTACCGACTGCCCAGGAACTGGGCCTGATTTTGGAGGGCTCTTTGCCCCTGCTCCCAGTTTCTTGGGAC
>Ga0153924_1001620_pt1 | contig 10795 bp, 13 predicted proteins | sample TSNJ008MetaG_FD_104709 | JGI IMG/M metagenome (GOLD analysis project Ga0153924, IMG submission 104709) | Attine ant fungus gardens microbial communities from New Jersey, USA - TSNJ008 MetaG | ecosystem: Host-associated > Fungi > Mycelium > Unclassified | place: USA: New Jersey, Wharton State...
GGGGCGGGGTGCGGAGCGCGGGCACGAGGATGCACACCGCGCACCAGAGGACGGTGATCACGCCCGAGATCAGCGTCGGAGGTAGCGCCGCTCGGTGCCCGGTCCGCCAGGCGTCGTCGCTGGACATCGTGGCGCGCGTCCGGACGCCGGCGAGGTAGTTCCGGCCGAGCTGCCCGGTCGCAGCTCTCCACGTCAACCACATCACGAGGACCGCTCCGCCGATCTCGAGGGCGAGTGCGGACGCCATTGCTAGGTCGACTCGTTCGTGTCGTACGGGTCCGTCGCCTTCCCGCGCGGGACCGAGATCGACGACGTCCACGCCGCGAACGTGTACGCGAAGGACGATCCGCTCGCGCCGGTCGGTCAGTGGCTGGGCATGGCGACCGGAGCGGATCCGCTCGGGTTCGACGGCGTGCAGGAGTTCTCCTCGGAAGCAGCCGAGGGTACGAGCGGGGTAACGGGCCACGACATGTGGCACGACTCCGATTCGGACGACGTCGGGTACCTCTCGAACGACTCGACCACGCTCCGCACGCTGGCGCAGATCGTCGCAGACGGGAAGATGGGGCCATGAGAGTCAAGATTCGTCCCCGACTGCGCGGCGCGATCGTGACCATGCTCGCGGCCGTGGTGCTCGCGACGACCGGATGCGTCTCAGGCGGCGCAGGCAGAGGAGGCGACGTGACCGGACAGGACGAGCAAGACGCAGCAGGCAAGACCCAGGCGCAGGTAGCCGATCTCTCGTTGCAGGACGAGTTCGAGCTGGCTGGCGAGCGGTACGAGCACGGGCAGGCCGTGCTCGCAGCCGCACAACGACAGATCTCGGACGGCACGTGGTACTGGAACGGCGGGGACGTCCGTCCTCTGCCCGCAGGCGACGATGCGTTCGGCAAGGCGCTGGAGGGTGCGACCAACGAGAACTCCTACGCGTTCCGAGCCGTACGGATCATCGAACCGGAAGGTGCGACCGGCGCGGTGGAGGACCTCGATCCGATGCAGCGCTACTTCGATGAAGAAGGGTGGCGCTGGAGCAGCGCGAAGGTCGGTACGGATCACGAGGTCCGGGCCGACACCGGTGACGGATGGTTGGTGACCTGGAACGTGCGGCCGAACGGGCAGTACTCGCTCGGGGCGTACAGCGAGGCGTTCTGGGCACACGATGCTCCGGAGCTCATCAAGGCGATCGCACTGCGCGACCCCGCCGACTTCCCCGATGAATCCGAGCCGGGTGTCTCGGAGCCGTTCCCGAAGTGGAGCGATCTTGTCCGGCAGCGCTGATCTCCGCACGAGGGTGCGCCTCGCAGATGCCGACCGGTCTGCGAGGAACTCCCGCGTGGCACCCACTCGGTGGAGGGCTGTCGCCGGCCTCCGAACGACCGCAGCCGCACTGCTCATGGTGGTCGTCCTCACCGGCTGCAGCGCCGGCATCGGGAAGACTCCCGAGCAGGCGAAGGAGTCCATCGTCACGTTCGTCGAGGGCTCGACCGACGTGGTGGGGGACGGCTGGGAGGTCAGTGAGGGCCCTGGGCTCGGGAAGTGCGGCCTCGCCCCGGGCGTCCGCGGCGTCGAGTACTCCTACGCCATGGTCCGGTCCGCGAGCGTTGACCCGAAGGCCGACGTCGAGGCGGTGGAGCAGCACTGGAAGGACCTCGGGGTCACGACCGAGCGCTACCAGACCGGCGGCGAGGACCCGATCCTCGGCGTCCGAGGTCGCGGTGGCCCAGCGAAGTCTTCGGACTTCCGCGCTGATCCCCGCGGGTACACCATCGACGGCAGCTCGCAGTGCTTCGTGGGGAACTTCGACCGGATGAGCCTGGACAGCCAGGACTGACGGACGTGACCCGCCTGCCGGAGCCGAGCCGTGCCTCCAGGTCGGTCCGGAGCCGCGCCGTTACCGCGCCGCCGGCACCGCGAGGTTCGCCAGCTCGGCCCGCACGATGTCTGCTCCAGCCGCCAGCGCGCCGAGCTTGTCCAGCGCCGCACCCCGCGCCAGCGGTGCCATCCCGCAGTTGGAGCTGGGGATGAGCTTGTCGGCATCGACGAACTCAGGGGCCCGACGCAGCACCTCCGCGACCTCGTCCGGGGTCTCCACGGTCTCGGTCGCGACGTCGATCGCCCCGAGCATGACCTTCTTGCCACGGATGAGTTCGACGAGCTCGAGCGGGACGTGTGAGTGGATGCACTCCAGCGAGACGATGTCGATCGACGACTGCTGCAGGAGCGGGAAGGACTGCTCGTACTGCCGCCACTCGGCGCCGAGTGTCTCCTTCCACTTGTTGTTCGCTTCGATGCCGTAGCCGTAGCAGATGTGCACGGCGGTCTCGGCGCGCAGGCCCTCGGTCGCGCGTTCGAGTGCGGGGACGCCCCAGTCCTGCACCTCGTCGTGGAAGACGGTGAAGGCGGGTTCGTCGAACTGGATGATGTCGACGCCCGCGTCCTGGAGCTCGCGCGCTTCGTGATTGCAGATCGTCCACCTTCGCCGGCCCCTCCCTGACTCCGGAGACGACACGCCCGGGTCGTTTCTGAAGTTGCGTATTTGATGTATCAGTGAGTTGACTGCTCATTGTCGGCAACGCTGCCGACGACGAGACCCGGCGTTGGGGCCGGAGAGCGAGGGGAAGTTTCATGACGCAGTCGACCTACGGACGGATCGTCTCGATCGGCGCAGTGTGCGCCGTCGTCACCACCTCCGTCATTGGTGCCGCGCCAGCCAACGCCGCGGCCGCACCGCCCGCCGCCGGTGACGTTGCCGCTCCGCGAACGCCGTCTGCAGTGTTGTCGGCTATCCGCGCCGACCTCGTTGCTTCCGGAGCCTCGTCTGACGTCGCGGCCTTCGACCACCTCAACGCTGAACAGCGACACGAGCTCGCCTCGTACTTCTTGGATCCGGCTGTTGCGTCTGCCGCAACTGCCGCCTCCGACGAGAGAGTGCTCGGCCCGGAGACCGTTCGCACGAGCGGGGACTTTGAGTGGGGTGATGTGGAACCGTTGGGGGCCGAGCGACACGAAGATGGCGTCGCGGTGGGGACCAGGGCGGCATCGCGGTCGTCCTGGGGCACACAGTGGTTCGCCTTCGCTGGAATCAGGCTCACCGAGACGAAGGTCTCGATGTCGTACGAGTACAGCGGTACTACGGCGCGGAAGATGCTCGGATACTCGTGCACGGTCGTCAGGAACGTGCAGCCGTTCACTCAGGTGACGACCTCCAAGAGCAGCGGCTACATCAGTGGCGGACAGGCCACCGCGAAGTGCAAGGTCGTCGTGAAGCGTGGCGTGCCGACCCCATGGGGAACGATCGCGTGGAGCACGTACTCCGCGGTCCAGCGGCTCAGCGCCAAGGGCAACGGCGCGATCACCTACAACCGCTGGGAGTGAACGGATTGACGTTTTGGACGGAGGAATCGACCATGAACCCGCTCGTTCCGACAGCGCTCGACGGAGTGCTGATGACCGTGTCACTCGTCGCTCTGTTCCTCGCACTCGCAGCGTTCATCTCGTTGATGCGATCCGGGTCGACCTCCGGCCGTCGCTTGATCGCATGGACCCTCGTCATCCTCTTCATCCCGATCATCGGGCCGGCAACGTGGTTCGTAGCACGGCGCCGCGAGCGGTCGACCGAAGCCAACGGTGATGGGTTCGGCGCGTAGTGGTCGGAGCCGTCGCGCGAGACTCACGGACGCCATCTGGACACTGGCGCGCGAGTCTTCGCGCGGCTGACGGCTGGCGAACGGTCCGTGAGTCCCGAGGGCCGTACGCCACCGCCTCGATGCTCGAGCGGGGGAGCATCACGAAGGGACTCGTGGGCACGACGGCCTGGCTCACACTCGAGGTCGAGCGGCCGGTCGTGCACTACCTCCCCGGTGTGCCCGATGCCGAGATGACCGTTGCTGACCTCGTCCACCACACCTCCGGTCTGCCCCGGCTTCCGGCCACGATGCGCGACCGCCTGTTCGGCGACCCGTACCGAGAGGCCGTTGGCGTCCCCCTCGATCACTCAGTCGCGATACCGGCCACGCCCCGAGGCAGGTTCGTGTACTCGAATCTGGGGTACGCGCTCCTCGGTGCAGTGCTCGACGAGGTGCACGGCGACTGGTTCGACGCTGTGCGCCAGCACGTCCTCGAGCCGGCGGGGATCAGCTCCGCGGCCCTCATGCCGGCGGCCGCAGACCGGGTGGTGCCGAAGCTCTTCGGTCGCGCGATCAAGCCCTGGGCGCTCGGCGAGTCGTCGTTCGCGGCGGCAGGCGGCGTCTGGTCCACGTTCGACGATCTCTGCCGCTACGCCGACTGGGCGCTCGAGCCCGGCGCTGGGCACGCCCGCACGGTGAGCTGGCAGCAGGAAGGAGGACCGGTCTGGATCAACGGAGAGGTGCGAGCGGCAGGAGCGGTCATCGCCAGCGCGGCAGGAGTCACCGCCGCGGTCCACGTGCTCGCGAAGGCTCCCCATGCGGCAGACGCGATCGCCACGGCGCTCATCGAACAGGAGGTCCGGTCGACACGCGACGGCTGATGACCGAGCTGGTGGAGGCGGTGAAGGGTTACGCCAGTACCAACGCGACCTGTCAGCCGGACGGCAGCCGTGCCTCCAGGCCGGAACGACAGCCGCGCACGGGGCGGACGCAACGAACAGAGCGGCCCTCCTCCTTCCGGAGGGGAGCCGCCCTGCAGTTCGCGACGGCTAACGCGCAGACGGAACGGCGGCGCCGACGAGCTCAGCCCGCACGATGTCCGCGCCGGCAGACAGCGCCCCGAGCTTGTCGAGCGCGGCCCCACGCGCAAGGGGAGCCATCCCGCAGTTCGAGCTGGGGATGAGCTTGTCCGCATCGACGAACTCGAGCGCCCGCCGCAGCACCTCCGCGACCTCTTCCGGGGTCTCCACGGTCTCGGTCGCAACGTCGATCGCCCCGAGCATGACCTTCTTCCCCCGGATGAGCTCGACGAGCTCGAGCGGCACATGGGAGTGGATGCACTCCAGCGAGACGATGTCGATCGACGACTGCTGCAGGAGCGGGAACGACTGCTCGTACTGCCGCCACTCGGCGCCGAGTGTCTCCTTCCACTTGTTGTTCGCCTCGATGCCGTACCCGTAACAGATGTGCACGGCGGTCTCGGCGCGCAGGCCCTCTGCTGCGCGTTCGAGCGCGGCGACGCCCCAGTCCTGCACCTCGTCGTGGAAGACGGTGAAGGCGGGCTCGTCGAACTGGATGATGTCGACGCCGGCGTCCTGGAGCTCGCGGGCTTCTTCGTTCAGGATCGTGGCGAACTCCCACGCCAGCTTCTCGCGGCTCTTGTAGTGCTGGTCGGAGAGCGTGTCGATCATCGTCATCGGGCCGGGGAGCGCCCACTTGATCGGCCGGTCGGTCTGCGCGCGGAGAAACCTGGCGTCATCGACGAACACCGGGGCGGGGCGACTCACTGCGCCGACCACCGTGGGGACAGCAGCGTCGTAGCGGTCGCGGATGCGGACGGTCTCCTTGCGCTCCTGGTCGATGCCGTCGAGGTGCTCGATGAACGTCGTGACGAAGTGCTGGCGGGTCTGCTCGCCGTCGCTGACGATGTCGATGCCGCGGTGCTCCTGCTCGTGGACGGCGGAGCGGAGTGCGTCCTGCTTGCCCTCGGTCAGTGCTGCTCCTTCGAGCAGCCAGGGGGACCAGAGCTTCTCGGGTTCGGCGAGCCAGGACGGTTTCGGCAGGCTGCCGACGATCGAGGTGGGCAGGAGGGTGCTCATGCGGTTGCGAGTCCTAACGATCAACGAGAAGGAATGGCGGCTTCGGCAGCGAAACGGGACAGGAGCGCACCGTGCGGCGTCACGAGGTGTTCCTCGGTCCACCGGCCCTGGGTGATCCCGAGGCGGCTGCGCTCCTCGCGGTCGTAGGTGACCGGGGTGGGCGTGAAGTCGGTGTGGTCGAGCGTCGGGCGGTAGATGTTGCCGGCCGGGGTGTTCGCGGCGTAGATCTCCGGACGGTAGATCTTCTGGAACGTCTCCATGGTGGCGATCGTGCCGATGAGCTGCAGGTCCGTGTAGTCCCCGGCCAGGTCACCACGCGTGTAGAACGCGAGCGGGGCCGACGCTCCGGCGGGCTGGAAGTACCGGACCCGCATGCCCATCCGACCGAAGTAGTCGTCGGTGAGCGAGGAGTGCTCGTGCTCGTACTCGGCGCCGAGGACCGGGTGGACGTACCCGGTCCGGCGGTAGGTCTGGCTCGTCGAGACGCTGATGCAGACGACGGGCTCGGCACCGAACTCCGAGCGGAACGCGGAGGACTCCAGGAAGCGCTGGAAGAGGGCCCCGTGCAGCGCCCCGAAGTCAGACGGCAAGCCCGGCGATGACGGCAGCAGCACGGAGAAGTCGTAGTCGCGCAGGTACGACGAGAAGTTGTTGCCGAGGATGCCGTGGTGGCGCTCGCCGGTGAGCTGGTCGACGATCGTGACGTCGAGCATCTCGAGCAGCGGGAACTCGGCGTCCGCTCCATCGTCGAAGAACTGCAGCGAGGCCGAAACGATGTCGAGCTGCAAGCGGTAGCGATCACCGGCAGCCAAGAGGTCGTTCGCGCGTCCGTCGATCATCGCCAGCGCAGCACGGAGGTTCTGCTGACGGTGCTCGCCCCGCGCCAGGTTGGCGAAGTTCGTGGTCAGCCGGGAGCTGTCGGCGGGGGAGTAGTCCTCGTCGAACCGGGTCCGGGTGATGCTGAAGGTGAGGTCGTTCGCCATGGTCGGCAATCTGTTCGTCGAGCGCCCGAGGGCACTGGGGAAGGGGTACCTCGATGATGGCGGGAACCACGAGCCATCAGGTAATACCGAGACGCTATGCACCGGTATAGCCTCGGCCTATGGCCCGTGTGTCGAACGACATCACCCTGCAGCAGCTCCGGTACTTCATCGAGGTCGCGACGGAGGGCTCGATCAGCGCCGCGGCCGACCTGCTCTACGTGTCGCAGCCGACGATGTCCGCCGCGATGAAGGACCTCGAGACGCGGATCGGACGCCCGCTCTTCACCCGATCGGCCCGGGGAGTCGTACTCACCGTCGACGGCGTCGAGTTCCTCGGGTACGCCCGACAGGTCGTCGAGCAGGTCTCCCTGCTCGAGCAGCGGTACGTCGGTGGGCAGCGATCGCGTCGGCTGCTCGGGGTGTCCGCTCAGCACTACTCGTTCGCAGTGGAGGCCTTCGTCCGGATGGTCGAGGCAGCGGCTGCGGACGAGTACGAGTTCTCGCTCCGAGAGACGCGCACCTGGGACATCATCGAGGACGTCCGCACGCTGCGCAGCGAGGTGGGCATCCTCTACCGCAACGACTTCAACAAGCAGGTGCTCGGCAAGCTGCTGCGGGACGCCGGCGTCGTGTTCACACCGCTGTTCGTGGCGCAGCCGCACATCTTCGTGGCCCGTCGGAACCCCATCGCGTCACGGGAGCGCGCGACCCTCGAGGACCTCGCCGACCTGCCCCGACTGACGTTCGACCAGGGCGCGAACAACTCCTTCTACCTGTCCGAGGAGATCCTGTCGACGATGTCGAGCAAGCGGGAGATCCGCGTCTCGGACCGCGCGACGATCTTCAACCTCATGATCGGTCTCGGCGGGTACACGATCTCGACCGGGCTCATCAGCGACGACCTCGACCCCGAGATCGTCGCCATCCCCCTCGACGTCGACGAACGCATCGAGATCGGCTGGATCGCGCACGCCTCGGTTCCCCTCACCGTGCAGGCGCAGGCCTACCTGGACGAGTTGCGCGCGGTGGTCGCCGGTTACGGCGTCGAGCCGCTCGGGTAGACAGGCGGGATCCGGCGGATCCGGCGGATCCGGCGGTTCAGGCGGTTCCAGCGAGCGGCCTGGAGGCGCGACACGCGTCCGTCAGGAGGCTGCGGTCTCGAGCATCGCCGTCACGTGCGGCGCGCTCCACCGCAGGAGGGCGTCAGCAGGTGGACTGTCGAGGTCCTCGCCCCAGATCGCGACGGCGGCGCCCGACATCGGAGCTGCGAGCAGCGAACCGGAGTCGCCGTCCCACGTCCGGAGTGACCAGTTCTCGCGGAGGTCGGCGACCGTGTACTCGCTGTCGGCCGGGTCGAGGTCGGTCGGCACCTCGTACAGGTAGTACGAGTTGTAGTTGAGCAGGTCGATGCCGGCCTGCTGCAGGTCGACCGCACTCGCCCGTCGCGCTCGGCGTTCGCGGCGCTCGGCTGCGTCCTCGGTGTCACCGTCGAAGCTCCAGTACGTGACGTGGATGCGCGGATCCAGTCGCGCGACCGCAGCGCGATCGATCCCGTCGTTCCACGCCCAGACCTCGCGGTCGCCGAGCGTGGCCGCCATCGCGTTCATCCACGCGACGCGTTGGGCGGCGGTGACGTCGCCGCCCCATTCATCGCCGCCGATGTGCACGGCGCGGCTGGACGGGAACGTCGACTGCACCTCCGCGTAGAGCTTGGTAGCCAGCGCGAGGCTGCCGGGCGCCGACGGGTCGAGCTCGCTCTCACCCGAGCGGATGCGATCGACCCACTTCGTGCCGTGCTGCGCCTCGAGCAGGGCGAACGCGGCAGCCATGTGGCCGGGGGTGTCGATCTCCGGCACGACCGCGATTCCCCGCTTCGACGCGTAGGTGGTGATCGTGCGTGCCTGCGCGGCGCTCAGGAACGGGCGATGGGTCACACGGCTCGTGTACACGCCGTGATCGAGATCCGCGTTCGCCAGGGTCTGGCCGAGGACTGCGCTCTCGATCCCGACGTTCTGGTCGTCGGTGAGGTGCAGGTGCAGGAAGCGCCCGCCGTTGTCGTCGAGCAGGTCGATGTACCGCTTGATCAGTGCCACGGGGTAGTAGGCGCGAGCGACGTCGAGCATCACGCCCGTCTCAGGACGCGCGCGCTTCGTGGGCTTCGTGCTGACGGTCGCGGCTGCCGTGCGGCACTGCTTCGCGGAGTACCCACCCGCGCAGGCGAGGACGGAGTACTTCCCGGCCGCGGCACGGGAAGGCGTCGCGCGGACTGCGGTGACCGTCGTGCTCGATCCCGGGCCGAGTGCCTTCACCGCGACCCGGCCGAGCGTGTACTTCTTGGTGCCAGCGGACAGGTAGAGCCAAGCGGAGGAAGCCGGCTTCCGCACGGAGGCGGTGTTCTTGAGCTTCAGGGTGGTGCGCACGGCGCTGCCGGTCGAGGCGCCGGCGGTGGCTGCAGTGACCTTGGTGACCGTCACCGGCGAAGCTGCGGTGTCCGCTGATCCCGCGACGGCATCGACACCGACGAGAGCTGCTGTGGACATCGCGAGCGCCAGAGCGACCGCGATGGTTCGAGTGACGCTGTGCGGCGCGAGCCTCCGGCGCGCTGCGGCCGGATTCTTCTCCTGACGCACCACGACGCCCTCCCCCTCAAGCAGGTGCGCCCGATCGTACCGGAACCACTGGCGGGGTCGTGCCGGTCGGCTCGGCGTGCGGCAGCTGACGAAGCTGCGCTGATGGTTCGTACCGTGAGGAGCTGGGGACCCACCAGACGCGCGGGCGGGTCCCCACGGGTTCACGGACGAGTGACAGCTGCCGCAGCCTCACTGATCGTCGGACCCGGACGGTCTTGCCGGAAGCGGCGGACTTCTCGCGGGTCGATCTCGCCGGACGGCACGGACGAAGACCCGATGATGCTCGGGCCGAACGCGGCGAAGCACAGTGTGGCGAGAGTGACCATCCCGCCGGGCGCTGCGCCGAACAGCGCGCAGGCGACCGACGACGCCAGCAGCCCTCCGGGCGTGACGACCGCCCGCGCTCGCCGAGTCACGAGAAGCACTCTTGCGGGCTTCGCGGTGATGAGCGCTGCATTGTTGCGCCCCTCTCCTGCAACGCCCTTCGCTGCAGTGCGCCACAGCCTGCCGCTGATACGTGCCATGTGCGACAAGGGTTACTTGGACGGCTGCCGACCGGCGCTTGCAGAGAGCCCCGCTGCCCATCGGCAGCGGGGCTCTCGTCCTGCAGTTCAGCGTGTTCGGCTCGGCCGCATCGGAGGTGATCGGGCCCACGGGATGACCGATGACCGATCGCGCCCGGCCATCGGTCTGGCGGCCTCGATGTTCCCGGCTCCTCCTGGTCGACGGTGGTGCGGCCCGACCGCGGTCGAGACCTCGACCCTGGTGCCGACCCGGACGCGGACGAACGCGTCGTGCACGATCGTCTCGGCTTCGCGGACCAGCGCGTCGGCGTCGGTGTCCGAGAAGGCGAGTTCCTCGACCAGCTGCATCGCCGCCTCCGGGTTCAGCTCGCGATCGCGGTCTGCTGACCGGCGGGGGTGCCGCTCACGACCTCGATCTTGCGCGGCTTCGCGCGCTCGCTGACCGGGATCACGAGGGAGAGCACGCCGTTGTCGTAGTGGGCGGAGATGTTCGCCGAGTCGATGCCCTCGCCGAGACTGAACTGGCGTAGGTACGACCCGTGCGGGCGCTCCTGGATGATCCACGAGCCGACGGACTGGGCGGCGGAGCGCTCGGCCCGGATGGTGAGCAGCTGACCGTCCACGTCGATGTCGACGGAACCCGGGTCGATGCCGGGCAGGTCGGCGTTCAGCACGTAGCGGTCCCCGTCGCGGTGCAGGTCGACCGGCATCGGCTTCGGTCCCTGTCGCGAGCCGAGCAGGGCGCCCGCGAGGCGGTCCATCTCGGAGAAAGGATCAAACGTCACAGCCATCTTGAAGAGTCCCCTTCCTGGTGTCGAGTTGTCGTCGATCCGGCTGTTCACCGGAGACGCGATCATCGTGATCCGGGCCGAGGCGAGATCCTCAAAACGGTCTGGAAAGCGGCTTGGACTTCGCTTGGCGGGGCGGACGGGA